>OGJE01000008.1_pt1 | contig 135083 bp, 89 predicted proteins | sample 1571981 | NCBI WGS metagenome assembly OGJE01 (sample SAMEA2582118, study PRJEB24529) | metagenome | biome: Human gut stool | place: China | collected 2011
AGTATTAACTGGGTCAACCAACTTTACAATTAAGACTGAAAGTAGTCAACTAAAAACGTTAAACTACAGTAGCCTCCTACGTTTGTTTTACTACAAATCCGATTCCCGCAGCGTTGTAACATTGTTACCGCGTATTGGGTATATTGTTCCCAGTGCGCGGTAACCTTTTTTTTGTGTAAAGTGAACTATTGTGAACTTGTATTTTATTGTTTTGTATTTGTTAAGCTTTAACACCGCAAATAATATGAGTGCTTATGATAAGAAACCTGTCTTTCTAATTGCTTTGGCTCTTCTCGTAGCATGCACATCGTGCGGACACGACGACCCCGACGTGCCACCTACGCCCACCGAGCCCACCGAGCCAGACAAGCCCGCGGCACAGATACCTATAAATATCAGCGCCACGATAACCCGCGCCACGGAGGAGGCGCTCGAGAGTGGCGACCGTATAGGGCTGTTCGTTGTCAACCGCAATGCAGACGGCAGCGCGGCGACGCTGAAACCCTTGGGCAATCACCTCGACAACATGCCGTACACCTATACCACGACATGGAACGCAGAAAAGACAGTATACTGGAAGGACGCTCAGACGCATGCCGACTTCTATATGTATTATCCCTACACGCAGACGGTGGCAAGCGTGAGCGCCATGCCGTTCGGCGTCAGTGCCGACCAAAGCAGTCTGGGCGCATACAAGTCGTCCGACCTTATCGTAGGCTCCACGCTCGACGCCGCTCCATCGGCATCGCCGGTGAACATCGCGGCACGTCACCTGATGAGTCAGGTGGAGATAGTGCTCAAGGCAGGTGCCGGATATAGCGAAAGCTCACTCGCAGACGCAGATGTGTCGGTGAAGATGAACAATCTTGCCACCTCCGCCACCGTCAACCTCGCCACCTTCACGGTAAGCGTCGTCGGCAGCGTGCGCAGCCTTACACCATATAAGGACGGCGCCGTCTACCGCGCCTTCGTCGTGCCGCAGACCGCCACGGGCAACAACCTCATAACTAAATGTTGCCTGGCGACAGTTTCGTTACGGGTTGCTTCATCGCCGAGCAACCGCTGTATCTGCCGTTCCTTGAGTGTGACGGCGAGCGCACACCGCCGTTCGTAGCGGGTCGCAACGGCGGACTTTCGATAGTTAGGGTTGTTAAAGAATCGTGCTGATGAACGACAAGGAGAAACGACTCACATCAGAATTCGTGGCAGGCTTTGGCGGTGAGTGCGGCTTGCAGCTCGACCATCCCAACATCTGCCGCATCATAAGCATGGAGCCGGTAGAAGAACTTGGCGAGTGCATCGTCATGGAATATGTAGACCGCGACCATCGACCCTCCGACATCGCCCAGATAAGGCGCCTGCTGGCAGGCAAGAGCAGGTCGTTCGCCGTTGTGAACGCCGTGCTCGTTGCGCTGATTGCGCTGCTGCTTGTTGTTATCGGTGTGATGACCAACGCACGCCAAGACGCACGCACAGAAACTGTTGCCGCCGATTCGGTCGCAGCAGATGGCGTGAATAGAGTGGTGGACAGCAATCATTGGTGATTATTGCGTTTGAAAGCGCAATAATCCTTCTTTCTTCAATAATATTCTGCCCGTAACTGCGTTATTAGTTATATGCAATGGACCGACCAAATACGTAGAGTGAAGATATTTCTTGTGCTCGCTGCGGTGATTATCGCCGTGGCATCACTTGTCGTGTCGCATCTCCTCATACGCGACCTCGCCAAGGAGGAGCACAACAAGATGGCGGTTTGGGCAGAGGCAATGCGTACGCTGAACAATGCTGACGAGAACACCGACATCAATTTAGTGTTGAAGGTGATAAACGGGAATAATACAATCCCTGTGATTGTACTCGATTCTAATGGTGATGTGCAAGCATACCGTAATATTGACTTGAAGTCATGTAAGACAGAAGCCGACTCTGTGCAGTGTGTGGAGGAGCTTGGTAAGGAAATGTTACTTGAGCGTCAAGTGATACGCATTACACTTAATGAGGATGCTGATAGTGTGACTCGCTCCGACGATTATATAAATGTCTGCTACGCCGACTCCGTCATGCTGCGCCGACTCGCCTCTTATCCTTATATACAATTGGGCGTGGTGATGATATTCGTTGTCATAGCCATATTCGCCTTGCTCACGTCGAAACGCGCCGAGCAGAACAAGGTGTGGGTAGGACTCTCGAAGGAGACGGCACACCAGCTCGGTACGCCGATATCGAGCCTCATGGCGTGGACCGAGATACTGAAGGAGACCCACCCCGACGACCCGCTCATACCTGAGATGGACAAGGACGTGAAGCGCCTGCAGCTCATCGCTGACCGCTTCTCGAAGATAGGCTCGTTGCCCGAACCTGTGGAGACAAATATGAAGGAGATAATGCAGCACGTGGTTAACTATATGGACCGCCGCACGTCGCGCAAGGTGCAGATGATATGCCGCTTCCCCGAGGAAGACGTGATAGTGCGCATCAACGCCTCGCTCTTCGAGTGGGTGATAGAAAACCTCTGCAAGAACGCCGTCGACGCCATGGAAGGTGCCGGCACCATCACGCTCACCATACTGAAGGAAGGCGCACGCGCCGTAGTCGAGGTGGCAGACACCGGCAAAGGCATACGCAAGAAGGATATCGGCAACGTGTTCAAACCCGGATTCACCACGAAAAAACGCGGTTGGGGATTGGGCCTGTCGCTCGCCAAACGCATTGTAGAAGAGTATCATCACGGCAAAATCTACGTGAAAAAGTCGGAATTGGGCGTTGGAACTACCTTTAGAATAGAACTTTTCTGATAATCCGTTGTGTAATTCGCAGAATATTCGTAACTTTGCACACCAAATGTGTAATTTAGAATCGCTTAAGATAGATTTAAAGGAGTTGGATGAGGGTCTTACGACGCTCAATTTCAACCTGGGCGACGCTTATTTCGAGTCGTTAGACGAGGACGAAATCAAGCGTGGCTCTGTCAGTGTGTCGTTAAACGTGCGCCGCACGGAGAACTATTTTGAGCTCGACTTCCACACCGCAGGCTCGGTCGTTATTCCGTGCGACCTCTGCCTCGACGATATGGATCAGGACGTGGAAAGCGACGACCGCCTTATCGTCAAGTTTGGAGAAGAATATTCCGAAGACGATGACCTCATCACCGTCGACGAGCGCGAAGGCGTACTCGACGTGGCATGGTTCATCTACGAATTTATAGCACTCAACATTCCCGCTAAGCACGTGCATACACCTGGAAAATGTAACGCGGCGATGATAAAGGTTCTCGAAGAACACTCAGCTACCCGAAGTAGTGGCGAGAATGAAGAGGCAGCGGTAGATCCGCGCTGGAATGGATTAGAAAAATTAAAAACAATAATTAAAGATTAAAGAAAAATGGCACATCCTAAAAGAAGACAGTCAAAGACACGTACACTTAAGAGAAGAACTCATGATAAGGCAGTAGCTCCTACATTGGCAGTATGCCCGAACTGTGGCGCTTACTATGTATACCACACAGTTTGCCCTACTTGCGGTTACTATCGTGGTAAGGTGGCTATCGTAAAGGAAGTTGCTGAATAATTACAATGGGTAAGATACACGCAGTAATCACAGGCGTTGGTGGCTATGTGCCCGACTATGTCCTCAACAACGAGGAACTGTCGCGCATGGTAGACACCAGCGACGAGTGGATTATGACCCGTGTCGGTATCAAGGAACGCCACATCCTCACAGAGGAAGGTCTCGGCACAAGCTACATGGCGCGCAAGGCAGCCAAGCAGCTTCTGAAGAAGACTGGCGTAGACCCCGATACAATCGATGCGCTCATTGTCACAACAACAACCCCCGACTACAAGTTCCCTTCAACAGCTTCTATCGTCCTTGGCAAACTCGGACTGAAGAACGCTTTCGCCTTCGACCTTGAGGCAGCATGCTGCGGATTCCTTTATTCGCTCGACGTTGCCGCTACCATGATTGAGAGCGGACGCTATAAGAAGATTATCGTTATCGGTGCCGACAAGATGTCGTCGCTCGTTGACTATACCGACCGCGCTACATGCGTGCTGTTCGGTGATGGTGCAGGCGCAGTGCTCGTAGAGGCAACCGAGGAGGAGAACGTAGGCGTGCAGAACTCATTCCTGCGCACCGACGGCATCGGACTTCCGTTCCTTCACATGAAGGCGGGCGGTTCGGTATGTCCGCCGTCTCACTTCACAGTGGACCATCGTTTGCACTACCTCTATCAGGAGGGACGCACCGTGTTCCGCTACGCTGTTACCGATATGGGTAACGACGTCGAGGAAGTGCTCAAGCGCAACGAGATGACTACAGAAGATGTCAACTGGGTTATCCCTCACGAGGCAAACCTCCGCATCATCGAGGCTGTTGCTAAGCGCATCAATCTTCCGCTCGAGAAGGTAGTTGTGAACATACAGCGTTACGGCAATACAAGTGCTGCTACAATTCCTTTGGCTTTGTGGGATCACGAGCGTCACTTGAAGAAGGGCGACAACGTTATCTTCACCGCTTTCGGTGCAGGTTTCGTTCACGGCGCTTCTTACTATAAGTGGGGTTACGACGGCTCTACGGTTGCCGATGCACAGTAAATAAATACTTTATTTATAACAAAAGAGCATATATGGCTTGTGAGTATTCACGGCATATATGCTCTTTTTGCGTTTTGGGCTTAAAATAAAGAGATCTAATGTTCGTCAGTATCAGTACTTTTTATTACTTTTGTGTTCTGTAAAAGAAAGAAACAAACGGATCTTTAGAGGTCGAAACTTTCGCGATGAGTTAATTCTCATTGATGGTACATTTTGGATTTGAGCTTTTGCTCTTGTTCTCCCAACTCGAATACCGCCAATTTTCGCATACCGGGAACAAGCAGATGGAAGGTTCACGCTCTATGGCGTGAGCCGTTCTGTGCTTGTGCGTATGCGAGGTCACTTGGCGGTAACCTGAGTTTGGACAAGCCACGAACGGTTCCGCCTTTTTTGTATTCTTCAGTAAGAACTAATCACAATCACTAATATTTTCTGACTATACGATGAACATAACATTGTACAATCGCGACGAACTATTTGTCGTTCACCTTGAGTCTGTTGCCTATTTTAAGGCAGAGGATCATTTCTCGCGTGTTTTCTACATTAATGGTACCGATGTATTGCTGCCGTTTGGGCTCGCTGATATTTGTGAATACGTATATAAGTGTGACGATACAAGTGTGGCTTTCATGCGTGTAGGTAGGAGTTTGTTTCTTAATTTGCATAACGTCAGTCATGTCAATCTGCTAAAGGAGAAGTTGACATTTGTCGACTATTACGGCAAGTCGGTAAGTCTTACTGTGTCCAAGCGTTTGCTTCGTAATGTTGTTGCGCGTCTTAAAGGGGAGGATGCGGAGTGTGAGTAGGTTTTACAGTGTATTTCTGCATTTCACGATGCAACTGATACGTTTGACGAATTATGCGTTTGGGCTCAAAATACTTTTGTTTTATTTTTTTAATTTTGTGACGAGTTAAAGTTATGTCTTTATAGTATAACATAAAAACGAATTTAAATATTAACAAATTAAACAACTGAAACAATGGAAAAGATTAAGTACATGTTTATGGCAGTGCTTGTGGCACTTGTGAGTATGACCGTTACGTCTTGTAGTGATGATGACGATGATGAGAATGTCAGCAATCAGAAAAATCCTGCTTCTATGATTGTAGGAACTTATACTGGTATACTTCGGGAGCCTGGTGATAATACTGATACTGGAGGTGCTCCATGCTATGTGGCTTTTGAAAGACTTTCAAATACAACCGTGAGGCTTACAAGATTTATTTGTGAAAAATATGAAATTGATATGGAAAATATCAATTTAAATATTTCTGAGTCAAATGGTGTTTATAAGCTTAATTCAGAAAGGAGTTTAGCAATTGAGGGTATGTACATTAATGGAGTACTAACCATAACATTCCAAACTGAAGGTGGTACTACTTGGATTTTTAATGGTAAAAAAGAAAAGTAGCATTTATTTACAAGAGAGTTAGTTTGCTTCTAATAAAAGAATAGCAAAGATGCTTGTTGTATATCATAACAAGCTCTTTGCTATTTTGTATTTATAGCCGTTCGCTAAAAATAAATGTATTTAGTGATGTTGCTAAAAGACTCTTGTTGAAGAGAACTGAGGTTCGCCCTTTCCTCCTAAAAGGCGCCGTAGATGAATGGCTGCACGTCCTCCTGCGCCACTTCGATGGCGAGCTGCACGCAGACTATGAAGAGGAGGAACTTGGCGAGCCAGGGCAGCGTTATGAAGCGCAGCTGCAGGCGTGTGTATGTTCGTTCGGGGATGAGATAGGTGAGCATGGCACCGAGGAGGCAGACTGTCCACAGAGGACGTGCGTAGACGAAGGGTGAGAGATACGCCCAACTGAAGTCGGCGACAATTTTCTCGTACATCGTGCCGAGCTGCGTAAGACTTTGCGAGCGGAAGAACGACCATGCGAAGCAGACGTACACGTAGGTGATGAGCCAGCTCAGCGTGTTGCCCCACAACGTGGAGGGAATCGTGATGCGTAGCTGGCGACTGAAGAACTTGTGTACGCACAGGCCGAAACCGTGCAGCGCTCCCCAGATGACGAACATCCACGATGCGCCATGCCACAGTCCGGCTACAAGCATCGTTATGAAGTTGTTGGCATACATGCGCAGTGTGCCCTTGCGGTTGCCGCCGAGTGGTATGTACAGATAGTCGCGGAACCACGTAGAGAGCGATATGTGCCAGCGCCGCCAGAAGTCGGTGAGGCTAAGCGCACGGTAGGGGAAGCGGAAGTTGTCGGGCAGCCAGAAGCCGAGTATGGCTGCTGCACCGATACTCATGTCGCTATAGCCCGAGAAGTCGAAGTATATCTGTACTGGGTAGCCCAGCAGTGCCGCCATGTTCTCGAAGCCCGAGAAGGTCTGCGGAGCGTCGAACACCCATGTGGTGAACTGTCCGATGTAGTCGCTCACCATGTTCTTCTTCACCAGTCCGAGCATGATGAGCCACAATCCGCTCCACACCATGCGGCTCGATGCCTGCCGGTTGCGGCGCAGACGCGGTATAAGGTTCTCGGCGCGTGTGATAGGTCCGGCGAGGAGCAGTGGGAAGAATGTGAGGTAGAAGAAGTATTCGAGCAGCGTGGTGTTCATCGTGAAGCGGCGGCGATAGACATCCACAGCGTGACTGATTCCCTGGAACGTATAGAACGAAATGCCTACGGGCAGCACTATCGAGCCTAACGAGAAGTTGGTGCGCAGCATGAGTCCGATGACATCGTTGAGTATGAACGTGGCGTACTTGAAGTAGGCGAGCACCGCGAGGTCAGCCACCACAACGGTAGCGAGCAACAGCTTGCGTGTTCGTCCTTCGCGTAGTGCCATCTCCTGCGTCAAGGCGTAGTTGAAGCACGCTGTAGCCGGCAGCAGCCACATCACGCTGCCGTTCAGTCGATAGGCAAAGTAGAGGTTGAACGCCACGACGTAGAGCATCATCGCTGTGCGTGAGGCGCGTTTCACCAGTGTGTATATAGCGAGAAACGCCACGAGCATCACCTCTATGTTTATGTCTGTATAGTTCATTCTTTATTGTTTGAAGTACATTCTTTGTTTTTATCAGCCACCGTATGGTGGGGTTCGGTATGTGGTTCGTCCTTTTGTTCCACTTTCTGTTTGCTCTTTAGTTCTGTTTTCTGCTCACCCTCTTGCTCACTGATATGCTCCGGTAGTGGTTCCTCCGTGGTGTTCACGTCTATGCTGTCCGTTGTCGCAGCCTTTCCTGGATTCATCGGAATGATTATCTGAGTGTATCTTCTTGAGTGAGTTGTCGGCTTGTTCATTACGAACGGGTGCGCCGCCTTTCCGCTGTTCATCCATTCCACGATACTATCCATCCATTTTGCTGCAGCCGCATACGTCGGGTGGCGTCCGTCCTCCTGCCTATCGAGTTCCATTCCCTTGGTCATAAAGAAACGTCGTTTGCCCATGAAGCTCTGCAGCATATTGTTGATGCCCTTGTCCTCCATCCAGTTAGGCGGACCGATCCATGTTGTCGGCACGTTGCCAATCTTGGCGAGTATCCTCTCGGCGCGCTTTCTGCATCCCTTCATGTCGGCAGAGTAGAGTTCGTTGCTGCCCAGGCATACGAACACATGCGTCGGCCGCACCCTCTGCATATAGAAGCGCAGCGTGTCGGAAGCAGCCCACTGATGCGTGCCCGATCCGTTCCATGTGACGCACGTCAGCGAGTGTCCGTTGGCGCCTGTGTAGTCGCACAGGCGCAGAGCGAGCAGTTGGCTCATCGAGTCGCCGAAGATAAGCACGCGCTGTCGTGCTGTGTCTACCGGTTCGGTGATGGTGTCGCTTGCCGCATCCTCGACGTGCATGGTGTCTGCGTCAGCCGTCGTGATGTCCTGCCCAATCTGTTTCAGATGCAACGCATCAGCCACATAGTCGGGAGCCTTTGAGTAGCCCACGAACAGGAGCAGTGCGAGTACGAATATCGAAATAAGTTGAAAAGTTGGTTTCACTTCTATTTACTTAATACTGTTTTTTCTTGGTTTATATGTAATAATGTGCAAAGGTACTCAAAACTTGTATATATAAAAAGAAAAGTGAGACATTCGTTTTGCGAAAGTCTCACTGTCTTGAACGTTTGCTGTAAACCATTATGATACCTGCGAGAGCACCAAGTGTCGCTCCGATGGAGTTGGCTGCGAAGTCGAGCCAATCGCCACTACGTCGTCCGCATGTGCAGTATTCCTGCAGTATCTCGATGAGTCCGCTCATCAGTATCGGTGCGAGCCACGCAAGGCACAGTAGCTTTGCCCAGTTGAGCGCAGGCTTGTCCGCAGACGATGCTATGCGCATCACCGGTTGGCGTTTCACGCTATGGTTGCGCAGATACTCAAGCCAGATGGTGGCGCACGTGCCGGCGTACATGGCTATGTGTACCCATTTGTCTATGAGCGTAACGTTGTCAAGCGGCGTACTCGGTATCGTTGCGAAACACAATACCAATATCATAAGGATATAGAAGCACGATACCGGGTACGCTTTCAGCAGATGTCTGATGTATGTCATTGTATAAGAAATTCCTTTAATTGTTGTGTAAGAACTTCTTATTAACGCATGAACTTCTCTTTTATTGTGAGAGTAAAGGTCTTTAACGCACGAGAACCTTCTTGCCGTTCACGATGTAGATGCCCGAAGCGAGTCCGTCGATAGCTTCTGTCGTAGACACTGCATTGTTGAAGCGGCGCACCATTCTGCCGTCGATAGCCACTACCGATGTGGCGTTTGCGTTGTGGCTGACAGCGATGTCTACGATAGCTGTAGGCTGGTCGGCTGTCACGTTCTTCACGAGATAGTGTCCCTGCGAGTCCTTCGAGTTCTGTATCTCGAAGTAGGTGTCGGTTGTGATGCCCGATACGTCTGCCGTCTGCACCGAACTCTCTTTTGCGAACACGAAGTTCACGTAGTCGGTCGGTGTGTTTATCTTGAACTGCTTGCTATACCATTTCTTGCCGTTCTTCTCCGTCAGTGTCGTCACGTTGTCGCCGGGCCATTTGTTGTTGGTCGGTGCGTGTGTGTCGTCGCCGCCCCACGTCCAGAAGTAGCAGTTCTTCCAGCCCACGTTCTCGGTGTTCACATACACAGCGAACGTGTATGCTTCAAACTTGCGCACGTTGTATGTGCGTGTCACGATAGTGCCCACCTTGCCGTTCACGAGCAATGCCGCCTTCAGCGTGTACTTGCCGTTGGGGAGCGTAACCTTAGTGCCGTTAGCCACTTTTGTGCCCGATGCTGTTGGGTTGGAGCCGTCCAGCGTGTAGACAATTTGGGCATTCTTGTTGGCTGATATAGCGCGTAGCGTTACGGTCGGCGCGTTATGGTATTCGCCCGACGGCAGCGACGGGAACACCGTCTCGGCAGATGTAGGCAGGAAGTAGCGCCAGTGGTATCCCTCGGCAGCCAAAGCCCATCCGTCGTCGGTTGGTGTGTATGCGTTGGCTGTGGTGCCCACCGCAGCGCGCAGCCTCATGTTCGCCCCCGTTGTTGTCACGACGTAGCGCGATGCAGAGTTCTCCGTGCACGACCAGTTGCTCTCGTTGTGTATGCCAGCAATGTTGCGCACCAGTATCATGTTCTTTATGTCCTGCTTGCAGTCGGTCCAGTGTTTGTAGAACACGCACGGTGTGCCCGGCATGGCGAGCAGATAGGCGTTAGCCGCCAGCGTGTCTTTGCGTATGGGGTCCTGCGCAGCATCGCTACGCTTCTCCGTGTCGTGGTTCTCGATGAACGTCACGGCGTAGCGCTTGTACACCACGTCGGTAGCCAGTCCGCCGTTTGCCAGCTTCGACCAGTTGCCGTTGTTCGCTGCGTCACGCACCGAGTAGCGTATCGGGAAGTCGAACGCTGCCGACATCACCTTGCCGTCCACCTTCGTAGCGTTCAGCCAGTTGGTGACATTCGTCTTGTTGCCGTCGAAGTATTCGCCGACGGAGTAGGTAGGGTTTGCCGCCTTGTTGTACATGCCCGTGAATTTGCCGGCATAGCCCTTTGTCATGTCGTAGCGCACACCTGCGTATCCTAAGTCGTTGAGCAGCAGGTCGAGATACGCCTTCACGCAGTTCTGCACGTTGGCAGAGTTATGGTCGAGGTCGCGCATACCGTCCCAGTCCTCGCCCGTGTCGTAGTTGGCGCTGAGGCTCACGCCCTGCTTCTTCGCCTCCTCCGCAGCCTTACCCTTGTCGTCGCCTGCGCACACGTCGGTAGAGGTCATCTTGTACGTCTTGCCCTTGTATGTCTCCTCTGGGAAGTCGAACCAGTTCTTGACGGTTCCGCGGTGGTTGATTACGACATCGGCTATTGTGCCGATACCCTTCTGCTTGAACGTGCCGATCATGGAGCGCAACTCCTGCTCTGTTCCGAACGACGAGTTGTAGTTTGTAAACCAGTAGAGGTCGTTGTAGCCCATCGACTTTCCGCCGCAGTATGCGCTCTGCGGCACCCATACGAGCTTGAAGTAAGGTGCCAGCTCGTCAGCCTGACTCTCTAATTTTGTCCACTGCGATGCGTCGAAGCTGTCCCAGTAGAAGCCCTGGAGCATCACTCCTTGGTATTGTGATGGCCAGCCCTGTGCGGAGGCGTTGAGGGGCAGAAAGCCCACGCCACATGCGATGGCAGCCATTGATTTTAGAAATTTGTTCATGTTAGGTTTGGTTTTTATTGTTATTGTTTGGTATTTTGTTTCAATCAGGGCAAGGTGTGACGACTCTTGTCTTGGGTTAAAACAATCTGCACCGACCGACGCAGACGTGCGCATCGGTCGGTGCAGATGTCCGCATCGGTCGACGCGGATGTCCGCATCGGTCGGCGCAGATGTCCGCATCGGTCGACGCGGATGGTTACAGACTAAGTACGAGTACGCCCTTCGGCTGCAACTTCACGTCCTTCGTGAGGTCTATCTTTCTGCCCGTTAGCACGTTTGTAGCCTCCGTGCGGTTGCCGATAATCTCTGCGTAGCGTGCTACGGACATTGTAGCCGTCTTTGATGTGCCGTTGAGTACTGTCATCACCGCCTTGTCGCCGAGCGTGCGTGCCACCACGTATACACCCTTGAACGGTATGAACTGCGTCTGCTTGCCCTTTGTGATGAGCTCGTTGTTCTGGCGCCAGTGGAGCAGACGGCTTGTGAAGCTGAACATAGCCTGCTCCTCCTTCGTGCGCTCCGCCTTGTTGAAGGCGTTGCGTGTGTCGCCGGCGAAACCTCCGGGGAAGTCGCGGCGCACATGTCCGTCGGTAGTGCTCTTCGTGCCGTTCATCAGTATCTCCGTGCCGTAATAGAGCTGCGGAATACGGTTGACGGTGAGCAGCAGAGCCAGTGCCTGCTTCAGTGCTAATGTGTCCTGACCCTCGCCGAGGAAGCGGTCGGTGTCGTGGTTCTCGATGAACGCCATCACGTGCGACGGGTCTACGTACAGATAGTCGTAGCAGAGCGAGTTGTATATGCGGTTGAAGCCCTTCCACCAGTCGTCGGTCTCCTCGTTCTTCGCCTGGTTAAGACGGTCGAAGAATGCGAAGTCCATAACAGTCTTCAGGTTCGAGTTCACTTCAGCCAGCGGCGAGTCCTTCTGCCATGCTGCGGTGTATGCAGGCTCGGTCACCCAAGTCTCGCCCACGGTGTTGAAGTTGGGATACTCCGTGTTCAGCACCTCCATCCAGTGTGCCATGCCCTTACGGTCGGCATACGGATAAGTGTCCATGCGTATGCCGTCGATGCCAACGGTCTCAATCCACCACTCGGAGTTCTGTATGAGGTAAGTCATCACGTGCTCGTTGCGCTGGTTGAGGTCGGGCATTGAGGGCACGAACCAGCCGTCCACCGTCTCGCGCAGGTCTACCTTCGACGCATACGGGTCGAGCACTGGTGTCAGCTTGTAGCTTGTCTGCAGATACTTGTCGTTAGTTATCTGGTCGCCGTCCACGGTCTTCGTCTTCACCGCCTTCGCCTGATTTTCAGGAGCAAGCCATTCGGGTGTGTTGAACCAGTCCTTTGTCGGCATGTCCTTCACCCACGGATGCTCGAAACCGCAGTGGTTGAAAATCATGTCCATCACCACCTTCAGTCCCTTCTTATGTGCATCGGAAACAAGCTGTCGGTAGTCGTCGTTTGTGCCGAAGCGTGGGTCTACGCGGTAGTAGTCGGTCGTGGCGTATCCGTGATACGTACTGCTCTTGCCGTGGTCGGGCGAGTTGTTCTCAAGCACGGGTGTGAACCACAATGCCGTTACGCCCAGTTCGTTGAAGTAGTCGAGGTGCTGGCGTATGCCTTCGAGGTCGCCGCCATGACGCAGCGACGGTTCCTTGCGGTTCACGCTGTAAGCGTTCAGTCCCTTCACGTTGAGATACTTTCCGCTCGACGCAAAGCGGTCGGGCATGAGCATGTAGAGCACGTCGGCGTTGGTGAAGCCCATGCGCTCCTCGCCCTTCATGTCGCGTGCCTTCAGCTCGTACTTCACGCTCGTCTTGCTCTTGCCGGCGCGGAACAGCAGGTTCATCGTGCCTGGCTGGGCATCCCCTACGTTCAGGTACACTAACAGATAGTTGGGCGAGTCGAGACGTACGAGCGAGTCGATGCGCACGCCCGGATAGTCGGTCGACACCTCAGCAGCGCGCACGTCCTTGCCGTAAACCATCAGCTGCACTTGTGGGTTCTTCATGCCTACGAACCAGTTTGTAGGCTCAATGCGGTCAATCTTCTGTGCTGCGTTCATAGCAATAGTCGAAGAAAAGAAGAGGGCGAGTAGAAGTATCACCCTCTTACGTAGTATGTGTTTGATATTCATAAATTATAATGTTATTAGTCGTGTACTATCAATGCCGACTGCGGAGCAACCGTGAGAGTTGTGCCACTGATGAGTCCGAGACCCTCGGCGTTCACCTTGCCGTTTGCCACCACCTTTGTGTAGCTGCCCTCAGCAACCTTCACGTTCTGCGGCGTCTTCTGCGAGTTGAGCACCACGTAGATGTTTCTCCATGCGTCGCCACCGGCATTGTCCTTCAGTCGGAATGCCACCACACCCTTCGGTGCGTCGACAAACTCGAGATGCTTGCGCACCTCCTCAGCTTTACCCATGCGGAACGCAGGATGCGCCTTGCGCAGCGCGATGAGACCGGCGTAGTAGTCGAACACCTGCGGATAGCGCTTCAGGTTGTTCCAGTCGAGGCGGTTGATGGAGTCGGGCGAGCGGAATGAGTTGTGCACGCTCTTCTTGTCGCGCAGCATCTCCTCGCCCGAGAGAATGAACGGCACGCCCTGCGATGTGAGCACAGCGGTCTGTGCGAGCAGGTCGAGGCGTATCAGCTCGTCGTCGGTGATGTACGGCACCGTAGCACGCAGGCGGTCGGTCAGGCACATGTCATCGTGGCAACTCACGTAAGCCACCATCTGCGACGGCTCGTTAGTCCACGCCTCACGCGAGTAGTTCACCTTCGTCATATCTATCTGCGGATGCGCAATGGCACCAACGATGCCGAACTTTATGCTCTCCTCCTCGCCTGGCTCGCCGATGAGGAAGCCGCCCTTATGGTCGTCGGAGAACGGACCGCGCAGCGCGTCGCGCATGTCGTCGCAGAACGCACCGATGCCGTTGAGCTGTCTGGTGTTGGCTTTCATGGCGAGTTTCTCCTGCGGATAGGCGCAAGAACCTGCGCTCCAGCCCTCACCATAGATGTATATCGATGGGTCGATCTGGTCTACCATAGCACGTATCTCGTTCATCGTCTCGATGTCGTGAACGCCCATGAGGTCGAAGCGGAAGCCGTCGATATGGTATTCCTTTATCCAGTACTCCACGCTCTCCTTCATAAACTCGCGCATGAGCGGTTTCTCGCTCGCCGTCTCGTTGCCGCAGCCCGAGCCGTCGGAGTATTTGCCCTCCGCTGTCTTACGATAGAAATAGTCGGGATAAGTCTTCTGGAAGTTGGAGCCGTTGATGTCGAACGTGTGGTTGTACACCACGTCGAGTATGACGCGGATGCCTGCCCGGTGCAGTGCCTGCACCATCTGCTTGAACTCGCGTATGCGTGTCGTAGGCGTAGCCGCATCGGTGGAGTAGGAGCCCTCGGGCACGTTGTAGTTGAGCGGGTCGTATCCCCAGTTGTACTGCGGCACGTCGGGCTTCGACTCATCCACAGAAGCGTAGTCGAACGACGGCAGTATGTGTACGGCGTTCACGCCGAGACGCTGCAGGTACTCGATAGCCTTCGGCTCGGTGAGCGCGAGATACTTGCCCTTGTTCTTCAGTCCCGACGAGATATCGACGGAGAAGTCGCGGTGGTGCATCTCGTAGATGACGAGGTCGCACGGGTTGCTGAGAGCCGGACGCACGTCGTTAGCCCAGTCCTCTGGGTCGGTATCGCGCAGGTCGACGATGGCACCGCGCTTGCCGTTCACACCCACCGCCTTTGCGAATATGCCGGGTGTGTTGTCGGGCTGTGCGCTGTTGTACACGCTGAAGAGGTAGTACTTGCCTTTGAGGTCGCTCTTCACGGTGAGCTCCCACTTACCTGCGCCCACACGCTTCATCTGCTTTGTGAGCTGCTCTGTGGGGCTGTCGCTGTCTGTGTCCGATAGCAGTACGTTCACTTTCTTTACGTCGGGCGACGTAATGATATGGAATGTCGTTGCATTGGGCGAATACTCCACTCCGCCCAACGTCTGTGCTACGGCACTGTGCGCCGTGCAGGTGGTAAGGAAGGAAAGGAGAAGGGTCTTTAGGGTCATATTTGTTTCTTTTGCTTATAATTCGTTATGGTTGATTTATAGGAGGTCAGAAGCCGTAAAAAAAAGAAGTCGGACTATCTGTAGGAGGGTATAGCATCCTTGCTATACCCACGCCGTCTGCTAACAATAATGCTGCGTAGGTATGGCAGGGATGCCATACCCTCCTATAATTACTTTCTGCCTGCTTCGTCAATCAGTTCCTTCACCTGCTCGTTGTAGTCGCGGTCGGCGAGGAGCTGTTCGATATTCATGTGCATACGATAGCGCCAGTAGTGCTTTGGGTTAGCGGGGATGTTGATGCGCTCGGCATCGGCATCTGCAAGGCGAATGCGCTCGTCGATGGCGAACCAGTCCTGCAGCGAAAGTATGCAGAGCATCGAGGGCGAGGTGAGCTGCTGCGAAACGATGTCGCGAGCAAGCCATCCTGGCAGCGGATGCGGTGCGGCACCGCCACGATAGAGCATAGAGTTGTAGAACTCCTGCGTGCGGTTCCAGTCTTCGTCCCACCACTGGCGCAGCGTAGGCATGTCGTGTGTGGAGAGAGTGCATACGGAGCGGTACGGATTGCGCGAGAGATAGCCGAACTTAACGCTCGGATCCTTCGGCATCGACTGCAGTTCGAGACTCAGGATGCGCAGCTGCTGCATCACCCACTGCACGCAGTCGGGCACCATGCCCAAGTCCTCTGCGCACACCAGCATGCGTGTAGCCTGCACCAGCAGCGGCAGCTTCTTCATTGCCTCGCCATACCAGAACTCGTTGTTGCGGCGATAGTAGTAGTCGTTGTACAGGCGGTTGAACGCAGCCTTGTCGCCGTCCCACAGTGCCTCGTACATGAAGTTGAGCTGCGCCGTGATGCGCGGATGGAAGAGGTTGGGGTTCTTGCTGTCGCGCACGAAGAGCACGTCGTCAACCAGCGCGTAGAGTCCGTCGCGCATCCATACGTCCTTCTCCGTTGTCTTGCCCTCGAACGCTGCCTCAATCTTGCGCTCCGTGTCGTATTCGGGCTTGAGCGAGTAGATGTCGTCGTGCTCGTGGTTGAGATAAGTCTTGATAACCTCCTCGGTGTGTTCGCGGAATACGCGCTCCACTACCCAGTGGGCTATGAACGGCGTTGTGAACAGATGCTCCTGGAAGTTGAGCCCGTAGCTCTGTATCTCTTCGCGAGTCATGGCGAGTGCCGGCTGGAACTGTCCGAGCAGTCCGCCTACGCAGTCGGTAGGTATCGCCCAGATGCGGAAGAAGCCGAGTACGTGGTCGATGCGGTAAGCGTCGAAGTACTTCGCCATGTTCTGGAAGCGGCGCACCCACCACTGGCATCCGTCGGCAATCATGCGGTCCCAGTTGTACGTTGGGAAGCCCCAGTTCTGTCCGTTCACCGAGAATGCGTCTGGCGGAGCACCTGCCTGCGAGTCGAGGTGGAAGTATTCTGGTTCGTGCCATACGTCGCAGCCGTTGCGGTTCACGCCGATAGGTATGTCGCCCTTGAGGATGACGCCGCGAGCGCGGGCATACTCGTGAGCAGAGCGCATCTGCTGGTCGAGCACGAACTGCACGTAGTAGTAGTACGCCACCTTATTATATAGTTCGCTCTTCGGATTGCTGAGTGCCTTACGGTCTGCCTCGTTCCACTGCTTGTGGTCAGTCCACTCAGAGAAGACGCACGTGCCGTAGAGGTCGCGCAGGTAGCAGTAGTAGGCGTAAGGCACGAGCCAGTGCTCGCAGTCGGCGAAGAACGCCTTGAACTCCTTAGACGCAAGCACCTTCTTGCCTTCCTGCTCGAACAGCAGACGGAGATACTTGAACTTGGCGTTGTTCACGCGCTCGTAGTCGATCTGCGGCAGAGCGTTCAGCTCCTCGCGCAGCACCTCGAAGCGGTCAGCCTCCAGCTTGTCGTTCAGGGCTGGCAGCTGGCGCAGGTCGGCATACTGCGGATGCAGAGCGAAGATTGATATACATGAATAGGGATATGAATCGGTCCACGTGTGTGTGGATGTAGAGTCGTTGATAGGCAGCACCTGCAGGAGGCGCTGGTGGGTCTTAGCCACCCAGTCGATCATCAGTTTTAGGTCGCCGAAGTCGCCCACACCGAAGCTTCCTTCGGAGCGGAGTGAGAAGACGGGGACGAGTGTGCCCGCTACCTTCTCGTCGCATAGCGCGTAGAATGACTGGTCAAGTGCCACTACGCGCACTTCGTTCTGCTCCAAAGGCTTGAGAGTGAGTGTGCGGTTCTCGCACGTCTCCCACATCTCATCGCCTTTGTCGCTGAACGCCACGAACTTGAACTCCAGTTCGTGAACTAACTTACTACAAATCTTATTATTGTTACCTAAACCTACTTCTTTATCGTTTGCATCGAGTGCGTCGCCGTCGATGTCCACAATCCATTCGTTGTGGTTGTGCTCGGTCATGTGCAGAGCCTTTTTCAAGTCCCAGTTGCCTAAGACTGTGCCTTTGCCCGTGAGGGCGAGACGTGCGCCCGAATGTAGCTGCGGAGCGCGCACTACGAGGCGCAGTGCCTTGTCGTATGCCAGTGGCTTCACGCTGCCCTCGGCGCGGCGGTTCACGCAGTCTGTGAAAGCCGAGCTATATAAATATGTGTCGCATGGTATCTCGTGCCAGCAGTCATCAACGATGATGTGCTGCGAAGCTTTTGTGTTGAGGTCGAGACGATGAGTGACTGTCTTCCACTCGCTGCACTTTATGCCACAGCAGTTGCGCACGCTGTAGAAATAGTCCACACGCTTGTCGCTCTTCTTCGCCTCTATCTGGCATGTCCAAGTCAAACCGTCAGCGGTAGACATTGCTACGGTGCGGTCGCCAGCCTCTCCGCTGGCGATGTTCAGCAGCAGCTCTTCGCCGAATACTGTCTTGTACTGGATATTAAAAGTAATTTGCATAGTATTGTTTAGTCGTTATTAGATTTCATTTATTGATGTTGCAAAATTAAACATTTGTGTGTTTTTGTGCAAAGTTATGTATGTTTTTCTTCCAAACGCCAAGGTAAACGTTTGCGCAATGGTTAACGATTACTAACAAGTATATGTTATTTCTCACAAAATACTTACTTTTGTATTTTGTAGGGGGTGCACTTGTCTCAAGTGCACCAACCTATTTGCAGATGTTGTTTCTGAAAACCAACTTCTATGTTGGTGCACTTGAGACAAGTGCACCCCCTTAGTGAGAATATTAATAAACATTATAGTATATGAAAGTAAAATCAATCATCCTCGCTTGTTCGCTGCTGGCTACAATGTCGGCAAGCGCACAGACCTCAAAGGGTATCGACCTCGCCAACATGAACACGGCGGCGAAGCCCGGAAACGACTTCTATGAGTATGCTATCGGTGGCTGGCGCAAGGCACATCCGCTCGACGCAGAACACGCACGCAACGGTTCGTTCACCGACCTCGACGAGATGAACCAGAAGCGCATCCTCGCCCTCATCGAGGAGTACTCGTCAAAGCCACAGCCTAAGGGCACACTCGGACAGAAGATAGGTTCGCTCTACAACCTCGCCATGGACAGCGTGCGCCGCAACCGTGAGGGCGCAGAACCGCTGAAGCCGCTTCTGAAGAAGATCAACGACATCGCTGACCGTCGCGAGTACCAGCTCGTGACAGCGCAGCTCGACGCACGCGGACTCGACTGTCTGATGTTCGGAGCTGGTGTGGGTGCCGACATGAAGGACGCTGCCAACAACCTCGTAGGCATCGGTCAGGGCGGACTCGGACTCGGCGAGCGCGACTACTACCTCTCTGACGACGCTCAGGTGGTTGCAGTGCGCAAGGCTTATGCCGAATACCTCAAGAAGATGCTTGTGCTCGCAGGCAACGACGAGGCTACTGCGCAGCGCAAGGCGGACGCTACAATGCGCATCGAGACACGCATCGCTAAGGCAAGTAAGGGACAGGTGGAGCTGCGCGACGTGCAGGCCAACTACCACAAGATGACATACAACGCTCTCGTGAAAGACTTCCCGGGCATCGACTGGGGCAACTTCTTCCTCGCGCAGGGCTTCCCTCCGTTCTCGCACATCGACGTGGGTCAGCTTGAGCCTATCCACGAGGTGGAGAAGATACTGGCAGAGGAGTCGCTCGACGACCTGAAGGCATACGCTGAGTCGCACGCCATCAGCTCGGCAGCCGGCTACCTCGACGACAACTTCCGCGCCGTAGAGTTCGAACTGGGCAAGGTGATGTCGGGCGTACAGCAGGACCGTCCGCGCTGGAAGCGTGCCACAGCTCTCGTGAGCGGCGTGCTCGGCGAGGCTATCGGCAAGCTATACGTAGAGAAGTACTTCCCCGAGTCGTCGAAGCAGCAGATGCTTCAGCTCGTGCGCAACCTGCAGAAGGCTCTCTCGCAGCGCATCGACGAGGCTACATGGATGTCGCCTGCTACAAAGGCGCAGGCTCAGGACAAGCTCGCCAACTTCATCGTGAAGGTGGGCTACCCCGACACCTGGAAGGACTACACCAACCTGCACGTAGACGACAACCTCTCGCTCTTCGAGAACATGCAGAACATCCGCGCATTCCTCTCGCAGGACTACATCGCACGCAAGGTGAACAAGCCGGTGGACAAGGCAGAGTGGCAAATGACTCCGCAGACCGTCAACGCTTACTATAACCCGACTACCAACGAGATCTGCTTCCCGGCAGCCATCCTCCAGCCGCCGTTCTTCGACCCGAACGTTGATGAGGCTGTGAACTACGGCGGTATCGGCGGCGTAATCGGTCACGAGATGTCGCACGGCTTCGACGACCAGGGCTCGCAGTTCGACAAGTACGGCAACCAGAACGACTGGTGGACAGCCGCTGACAAGAAGAACTTCGAGGCTCGCACAAAGGTGCTCGTCGACTACTTCAGTTCTATCGAGGCTCTGCCCGGCAAGAAAATCAACGGCAAGCTCACCCTCGGTGAGAACATCGGCGACAACGGTGGACTGAACATCTCGTTCCGCGCTCTGCAGAACGTGCTCAAGGAGAACCCGGCTCTGAACAAGTCGATCGACGGCTTCACACCCGAGCAGCGCTTCTTCCTCTCATGGGCTACAGTATGGGCAGGCAACGCTCGTCCGGAGTTCATCGACCGTCAGATAAAGACCGACCCGCACTCACCGGCAGAGGCTCGCGTGAACGCTGCTCTTCCGCAGATCGACGCTTGGTACAAGGCGTTCAACGTGAAGAAGTCGGACAAGCTCTTCGTGCCGCAGAAGAAGCGTGCACAGATCTGGTAATCTTAGGAGGCTATGGCATCCTGCCGTAGCCACACATCCTGTCATACCCACGCGCCCTGCGTTCGGCAAAACCGAACGCAGGGCGCTTCGCTTTTTGTAATCTACTTAACAATCTTCTTTCCTCTTACAACGTATACACCACTTGCAAGACCATCAAGGTTCTTTGCATTGTGTTTTACGCAAACACCTTCTAAAGTGTACACATTGAAGGTTGTTTCCTCCGTTACTCTGCTACCGTTGATAGCCGTAGACGGAGTTACCGTTAGCCAACCATTGTTGTAAAACAACTCGTAGTTGTCTGCCTCGCCACCACTTACTATGATTTCGTACTTACCGGCTTGCGATGTGGCATCTGCTATGCACGAAGCAACCGGCTTAGTAGTCAGTACGTCTGCCGTCTCTTCATGCTTAAATCCGTCATAGGTGATGTTGAACACGGGGTTCTCCATACCAGTCTCACGAGTAGCGTCCTCAACGGTTACGTAAAGCGGAGCTTGTGTCACAACGAGATAGCCGTCTTCAAAATCAACCGCCTCGTCTGTGATAGTTCCCGGCTCTATATGAATAGTGTAGCGACCACATTTACTCTCTGTAGTAGCCTCGCAGCTAAGCACGGGCTTGCCTTTTACCTTGTCACCAATAATAGTGAAGGTGAGTTTTGGATTTTCGTCGCCATATTCGCGAGCCTGATTACGAGCCTTAATCGTAGTGCCAAACTCAACAATGTTAGCAAAGTCGTTCCATTGTGCAGTGTTCAGGAAACGCATCTTTGAGCCGGCACGCACCGTGAGTAGGCAACTCTCAACGTTAGCTCCTTTGAAAACGTTAGTGCCATTGAGCTGCGGCATATTCTTAGAGAAGACCTTGAACTCTGTAAGAGACCAACAGTTGGCAAAGGCTTCCTTACCTATCGTCTTTACATCGCTACTGAGCGAAACACGTGGCATAAGGTTACAACCTGCAAAAGCATAGTCGGCAACATCGATAACCCCATGCTTTATATCCACACCATTCGGCTGGAATGGTAAGGCGGCAATAAGAGTAGTCTTGTCGCTATTGTACACTATCCCGTCTTCGTATAGAAAGTTGGCATCGGCAGAGGCTGTCAGCACCACTTCCTTCAGCTTGCTCGCATATGCCCATACTCCCTTGCCAAAACTGCTGATGCCGGTCTTTGGGAACACAATCTTCTCCAATCGCGTCTTTGAGAATACCTTGTCGGGCAGACTTGCATCTCTTTCTACAATAAGCTTCTTGCCGTTTTCCATCATGTAATAGTCGGAGCCGGCAACGATACGAGCTTCACTAAGGTCGAGAACGCGCAGATGTCCGCGGGTGCGGTTGCCTTCGGCATCACGTCCTGCCATGCTACGCAGCGTGCGCAGGTCGGCAGCGTTGATGTTTCCACTCACTGTTAGCGTGTCGTAGTTGTAAAACTTGTCGGCCTCTATTTGTGCAGCAAGCGTTCCTGCGGCTTCAAGAGCAATGCTGCCCTTTAAGGTTGATGATGTCTTGTCTGGCGTGATGTTTATCACAGCTTCTTGATTGCTTGAGAATTTGTATGCCTGTGGGTCGAGGATGTTTATATCGTAATAGCCGTCGTAGTTGCCATCCCATCCCCAGTTGACATGCACCTTACCTTCTGCGTCATATCCGTCGAGAACGAATGAGTGGCCACCCATTGACTTATCGAATCCGCCATACACGAGAGGCTGCTTGTTGTTAATCTGTTCGTAAATGATGCGCATCCACTCATTGTCAGAATAATCCTTCCTCACGATGTATTTGGCATCCTCAATGCCATAGTAGCGTTGCAAGCCTTTAGCCACATTCTCGTGCAGGGCACCGCTACCACCATCGGCTTCGCTGCCATACTCCATACCAACCGCCACACCCAGGTCGCGCATTATGAGTGCCACGGCATCGCCTTCTTCTAAGGAGTACTTGGAATCGTAAGTCTCGAGCATTGCGTTCCAGTCGTACTTGCTCTTTTCGAAGTCTGCACTTATCTTTGTGCCCGACATATTGTTGGCAGGATAATAGATGGTGCGGCTGCCGATGCCATGCTCCGGTGCACGATAATAGCGAAGCACCTGAGCTGTCGACGTCGCAGCGCATCCCGTCAGTGTGCGTGTGCCGTTGGTGGCAGTAGGGCAGAGGTTGTTGTATGGCTTGTTCTGTCCCCAGCGAGTCTCGCAAAGAGCTGCTACCGACTCGGCATAACCATACCCACTCGGCATCTTGTTCACAAGAGCCACTTTAGATGCCTTTGCGCGTGAGACCACCGCCTCGTTCACCATAGAAAGCCACCACTCAAAGTTGGGGTTGGTTGACTTCGGCTTGAACTTCGTGTCGCTATATCCTAATATGGCTGGTGAAGTGTCGTCGGTTGCTATAACCGCAAACCCATTGTCTTCAGAACCATATACCACATAGCCCTCTGACACTTTCAGCTCCTTTATTGCTTTTGTGTCGATTGAGAACGATCCTCTTGCCGCTGCCTTCATTCTCGCGCTGCCTAACAGCTTCATTGCCACGGCTTTCATCTGTGTCTTGGAGCGCGGCGCTGCAGAAGCGCCGGCTACAAGAAACATAAGGGCAAGAGGAACGAATGTGTATCTTTTATTAATGTTCATATCGTCTACTTGTCTACTTAACTGAACTTGCTAAAGTTCAATCTACTTAACTATAACTTTCTTACCGTTTACGATGTACACTCCCTTCTTCATTGTTGAGAAGTTGCTTACGTTTGTAGCAACGCGTATGCCGTCGATGGTATACACATCGAAAGTCTTCTCGGCTTTGAATACGCCGTTGATGCCGTTTGTGGTGTCTGTAGCAATGGTAGCCTCCGACTCGCCGTCGAAATAAACCGCTGTTACACCGTAGACGTATTTAGTGTTGCTATCGGCCGTTTTGTCAACAAACGTTGTCTGGTCTGACGGTACTGTGCCCACAAGGGTTCCATCACGATATATGCGATACAGTATCACAGTACCCGGACCGTAGGTGTAAGTAATGTCGTCAATCATGAATACGAAAGAGTTAGCTGCCACTGTATTATGGTTGATGGCAAAATACTTGCTGCCTGCTGGCAACTCTACGCTTACTTCCTCCCATTCGCCCTTAGATGTGGTGTGCGTCTCACCAATCTTTGTGAACGAAGCCTGCTTGCTATCTGTAGTAGAGTAGAGCACGTCGAAGGTCTCCGGATAATTAATCTTCTGGTCGGTATCGTTCTCGTTTTTCACCCAGAACGATATTGTCTGCTGCTCGCCAGACAATTCGGGCGAGAAGAGCCAGTTGTTCTGCGTCATGTCATTGCCTCCATTGTCGGCACGGTGGAAAGCGGCAAGATACTTACTGCCGGTGTGTGCCTTGAAGCCCGGAACCTGCTCGAGTTGCTCTTTAGAGAGCCATCTGTCGAGTGGGTCGGCAAGGGTGAATGCAAACGAAGTGCCTTGTGACGGATACTTCATATTGAACGGACCGCCTGTCGTTCCCGCATTGTTTGCCACCGACTTCCAGCCGCCAAACAAATCGGTGCTCCATGACGTATAAGACTCGAAACTCTCTGTTGCAGTCTTCGATTCGGAATCGACCGCTGTCCATGCTACCTCCACTCCGTTCTCTGTCTTTGTGGCTGTAGCCGAGTCGGGGTGCGGCTTGGTTGATATCTCAAACTTAGTGGATGCTGATACCTCATTGTCGTCGGTGTTCAGGTCGTTGCTGTATACCACGACGGCCTTCAGCTCTACACCCTCCTTGTCCTCAAGGATGCTGATAGGATACTCAAAATTGAATGTCTTGAAATAGTATGCCTTCAACGGTTCGGCAGGTGTCTCAGAGGCAATAAGTTTGTTGTTGGCATATAGCTCTACCTTATAGCCGCGCGCATCCTTCGAGCCGAAGTTGTTCACCGTGACCTTCACATTCTCCGTTTCGCCCTTTCTTGCTGTTTCCGGGGCTTCTATCTCTGCACTCAAATCGTAGGTGTATGTGTCGCGTATGAACATACGGTCGATGTACACTACATTGCCGGTGTTGGCTTGCGCCACAAAATTGACAGACACGAAATCCTTATCTACATAGTCGGCAAGCGAAACGGCAGAAGCGGTCCACTTTCCTTCGTCCTTAGCTGCGTCAATGTTTGCTACCTCTTCGGTCGTACCATCGGGCAATTCTACTTCAATCTTTATCTTGGCATTGCTGCCGGTTTCTGCCTTGTGGTAGAAGATGAGTTTCGGTTCGGCAGCGCCGGCGAGTGCTATCTTTCCGGTTCCGAGATAAGCCCAGTCGGTATCGGCCTCCGAAATCATGTGGAAGGCTCCGCCATCGTTGTCAACACAGTCGGGATATTTTTCGTCAATGGTCCAGAAATCTGACTTGCCCGTGCCGTACGTGGTCCACAAACGTCCGTGCAGAAGATTCTTAGCCACGCTCTCTGAGAACGGAAGGTCGTAGGGCTTGCCGAGCATGATGGAAGGCAACGCCTTGTATGAGCTCTGTCCGTAATCGTTTTTTGCCGAAATCCAGAGTGTTTTAAGAACCTGTGCGCCGGTGTTCGTAACCATTGGTATGTCTATTGTTGTCTGTCCCTTAACCGATGCCACTTCAGTGTAGGTGGGGTAATAGTCGGAACCGCCACGCTCTGCAATGACATAGGTCACGTCTGAGAGGTCTACATATCCGTCGTAATTGCCGACATTCGACTCCTCCCATGTGAATGTCACCTTGTCGGGATGCTCGGCTGTGCGACGATTGTCGGGCTCCAGCGGCGATGTCTGTCCTACATATATAGCTACCGGCTTACAGTAGAAGCCCGAACCCTGCTCGTTCACAGCTGCCACACTATAGATATTGATGCCGTTTGTTGCGGTATTGTCAGTGAATGTCACTATCGCACCAGGTTTGGCTGACGGTGCCTCTGCCACTACCTTGCCCGAACGGCGGATGAGAAACTTGGTTATATTCTCGAGCTTGCTGCCGCTGTAATTCTTTTCTGGTGCCTTGAATGAGAGAGTGGCTTGCAGTGCTCCTTTCTCAGCGGCTACAACAGAAAGATTGCTAACGCTGTCGGGAGCGTTTAGCGAGATGCCCTCGCCAATAGTGATATCGTCGATTTTCAGACCTTGCTGTCCCTTACTGCTGATGTCGTGGAAGCCGATATACAACTCCTCGTCTTCTGTGGGCGTGAAGGTGGCTTTGCGCACTTCATAGTCGGAGAGCTCTATGGTCTCCTCGGCAAGCAGTGTCTCTGTCATGCCGACAGCTGTTGCGCTTTTGCCATACTTCACCTCAAACTTCTGCGGATACCATTTTGAGGTGCCCTTGACACGGAACGATAAATTGTATACGCTACCTGCTTTCACCTTCAGAGCCGGCAGTATAAGCCACTCGTCGGCATCTGCGTTCTCCGATTTTGCAGTAGTTGCACATGCGTCCTTGTCGTTTGACCAGTTAGGCTCGTCCCAAGCCCATGTTACACCGTCGCCGTTGCCGTCGATTATTTCGTAGAGTGCCATCTCCGAAGCATCGTCAAACGTACCATAGAAAGGTGGCGTGATGGCGTTGCCGAAAGCCACATAGTTGCTCACAACCTCATCGCCCTTCACTCCGCCGTTGACGGGTGTGATGCCATAGCCGTATACGGCCTTGTCGGCATCGGAAGGAAGTGTTTCTGTATAGGATGTGCCGGCGTAGCCTTCCTGCACAATCTTTCCTTCTGGGTATCTCACGATGTTATATTTGATGTCGCCCATATAACCTCCGTAGAGTCCTTCTGTAGGTGCGCTCCACGTGACGTTCACCTTACCGTTCTGGTCGATGGTGGTAGTTACGTTCTGAGCCGATTTCGGCTTGTCCATACCGACATACTTGCTGCCAAGAAGGCGTGGGCTCGGTCCTGCTTCATTGGTCAGAGTGATGATGAAGTTCACGTTGCCATTGTCTTTCAGCGTCACGCTCTGACGTACCTTGCTGCCTGCTGCTGCCTTACCCTCGGCAAGGGTGTCGGTGCCGTCGGTGATGGTATAGGTGATATCGCCGTTGAGTTCGCCGCCGGCGAACGTCTTTGTGGGCACATCAAAACAAACATCGCCTGTGAGCGAGCCGTTCTTGAAGTCGAATGTAAGGTTTTCGGCAATGGCAGGTGCTCCGTCCTCGGCTGCAGGCTTCGGGATAGAGAGCATTGTTATCATATTCTGACCCTCGAAATCGCCAACAAGCGACAGACTTGCGTCGGTGAGGTCTACAGTGTAGAGCGTCGACTTCTTGTCGGCTTCTACACACGCCCAATAGAAGGTGTTGGTCTTTTGGTCTATCTCACCACTCTGGTAGTAGAAGCTACCATCGCTCAACTTCAGTTGCTTGCCCGTTGAGCCTATATAGGTCTCTGCTGCTGTGTTGGTGTCTATCTTGTAGAGGTTGCCGTCGGTAGCTACACCATAAAGCACGCCCTGCTTGGTCACACCCATTGCCACATACGAGTGGCGCAAGTCGCCAATCTTGGTGCGCGTCATCTTCTCGTAGTCGACAATGCAAAGCTCGTCGCCGTTTCCTTCCGAATTGAGGAAGTCGCCATATACCGTCGAACCATCGGGCGCAATAGCCGTTTCGTTGGCTATGAACGATTTGTTGTCAATCGACTTTTCTGCAAGTTTCTCCCACGTGTCTGTGTTATACTTATAATAGTATATCATATCAACACCCCAGAAGTTCTGATACATGATGAAGTAGAGATTGTTGCCAATCCATGCTCCACTGCCCGTAGCACGGAAGAAGTCTTCAACATATAGCTGCTTAACATTTACGGGATTTTTAGCCATGAATTCATACCATCCGTAAGCGTAATAGTCTTGGCTGACACTGGCCCATCTGTTGTCGAAGAGCACATTGCCCCAAAGCTTCCGACCATCCTCGGATGCCACACGCATAATTGTGTTGCTAATGCTTGGGGCTGACTGCTGCGTAGCTCTGACCTGAGCATTTGCACCACCGAATGCGTAGCTCGCTAACAGTGCAACTGCCCCGATCCTTGATAAAGTGTACTTTTTTCTCATATTTTTTAATTGGTTATAATAATGTGTACAAAGAATTGTAAAAAAAGAAATTCTATGCAAAGATACATTATTAAGATTTAGGAATAAAAGGTTTGGCAGCCTTTCTTACAAAATGACACGCAAAATACCTACAACTTGTTAGTAGGTTTGTTCTGAAATGAGCAAAATGTACACAAATAGGTATCGTATCGTGCAATGTGTTTGTTGGAGTTTTCGGCTCTTTAGTGTCTGCATATCGGTTGCTTGTAGTGGGAGCGTGCCACCGCTCGCGTCCGCCATCCAATCGGTTTGCGTTCGCCGCCCAATCGGTTTGCGTTCGCCGCCCAATCAGATTGCGTTCGCCGTCCGATCAGATTGCGTTCGGTTCACGATGACAAAATATCAACAACTACCGCGTTAACGTTGAGGTTATTGTTTGCGAACACACAACTTTTACTATCTAAAAGAAAGTGAAAAAGCAGAAAAACTCTTGGTTTTATTTGGTCGGTACGCCGAAATAATCTATATTTGCGCAGTCTTAGTTACATAACGCCATTGACGTTAGACTGACGAAAGACAAACAATTTAAAAACGAAAGAATCTATTATCAACTAAAAAACCTTTTATACTATGAACGTAGAGAAAATCATGCATGATCTCGAGGCTAAGCACCCGGGAGAAGCCGAGTATTTGCAGGCAGTACGCGAAGTTCTTATCTCAATTGAGGACGTTTACAACCAGCATCCAGAGTTCGAGAAAGCAAAGCTTATCGAGCGCCTTGTAGAGCCGGAGCGTATCATCACTTTCCGTGTTCCTTGGACAGACGACAACGGCGAAGTACATGTAAATATCGGTTATCGCGTTCAGTTCAACGGTGCCATTGGTCCGTACAAAGGCGGCTTGCGCTTCCATCCATCAGTGAACCTCTCTATCCTGAAGTTCCTCGGCTTCGAGCAGACCTTCAAGAATGCGCTTACAACATTGCCTATGGGCGGTGGCAAGGGCGGTTCCGACTTCTCTATCCGCGGTCGTTCTGACGCAGAGGTAATGCGCTTCTGTCAGGCATTTATGACCGAACTCTATCGCCACATCGGTCCTGATGAGGACGTTCCGGCAGGCGATATCGGCGTAGGCGGCAGAGAGATTGGCTATCTCTTCGGCATGTATAAGAAGCTCACACACCAGTATCAGGGCGTGCTCACAGGCAAGGGCTTGGAGTTCGGCGGCTCACGCATCCGTCCGGAGGCTACCGGTTACGGCGCACTCTACTTCGTACAGCAGATGCTCGCTACACGCGGTCTCGACCTCAAGGGCAAGACAATCGCTATCTCAGGCTTCGGCAACGTGGCTTGGGGCGCAGCCAAGAAGGCTACAGAGCTCGGCGGTAAGGTTATCACCATCTCTGGTCCTGACGGATACATCTACGACGAAGCAGGCATCGCAGGCGACAAGATCGACTACATGCTCGAGCTCCGCTCTTCAGGCAACGATATCTGCCAGCCTTACGAGGACGAGTTCCCAGGCTCTAAGTTCGTTGCAGGCAAGAAGCCTTGGGAGGTTAAGGCAGACATCTACCTCACATGCGCTACACAGAACGAGCTGAACGGTGCCGATGCCGACATGATTCTTGCTCAGAAGCCGTTGTGCGTTGCTGAGGTGTCTAACATGGGTTGCACGGCTGAGGCTGTTGACAAGTTCGTAGCTGCCGAGCAGCTATTCGCTCCTGGTAAGGCAGTCAACGCAGGTGGCGTGGCTACATCAGGCTTGGAGATGACACAGAACTCTATACGTCTGAGCTGGAGCGAGAAGGAAGTTGACGAGAAGTTGCACTACATCATGCACTCTATCCACGAGCAGTGCGTGAAGTACGGCAAGCGTGCTGATGGCTACATCGACTACGTTCGCGGTGCAAATATCGCTGGCTTCATGAAGGTTGCCAACGCTATGATGGCTCAGGGCATAGTATAATGTCAAGAGTCAGAAGTATAAACATCTGAATTATAAGTGAAAAAAAGAAATACAATATTAGTAATTCTTGCAACAATAAGCCTCGCCTTTGTCTGCGCTCAAACGCAGACAGGCAAGGCTTCGTTCTATTCTAAACGTGCCACGGGCTCGCGCACAAGTAGCGGCGAGCGCCTGCATCACGACAGTCTTACGTGCGCCCACCGCACCTATCCCTTCGGCACACTGCTGCGTGTCACCAACGAGCGCAACGGCAAACAAGTCATCGTGCGTGTCACCGATCGCGGTCCGCACGGACGCGGACGCATCATCGACCTCTCTTATTGCGCTGCGCGGGAGCTCGGCATCCTTGCGCAAGGCGTAGCAGTAGTAAAGGTGGAACGTGTGCATACCTCCAAAATACCATTCAAGCCCGAGAAGGAAACCCTTCCTGAGCTCGACTTTGAAGTGACGGAGTACACGCTGCCCGAAGACGGCGTGTTCCATTTCAACGAAACAAAATAATAGATATATGGCGCTTAAATTTCAAGAAACACTCTCATTGTGTTGAATTTTCATAAAATGATAAGTAATATACTTTCTTGTGTATTGACTTGAACTATTGTCTCCAAATTAATAACACTCATTCTTATATATTATAGGATGAGATAAAAACAAATACGTATGAAAAAAATAATATTATTTTTTATTTTGGCAATATCATTCTTTTCAAATGCATTGTTTGCTAACAATTCGAAAAGTCTTAATCTGTCATTTAGTGATAATCAATTTTTGTTTTCTTTTAATTCGCAGAATTTATTGGAAATATTGCGAAATGATAGAAATCTCGTTGTTGATTATGGCAGTGATACCAATGCTCCTGGCTTACCATTAGTGTCTGTAAATGTTACAATGCCTAAAGGTATTATTATGGATTCATTTAATTACTCATCAATTAAAAGAAATATATTTAATGATGTATTGATTTCTCCAAATCCAAAAATGTTGCCTACAAATGATAATGTTACACCTTTAGATAATGTAAAAAATCTACATTATTCAATGGAACGATATCCAAGTGAGTCTGTAAAATATATGATGGCTACATCATTTGGAGATTCTACAATCTTTCACTTTTTGGTCTGTCCATTTGAATATGATACTAAAAGCAGAAAGCTATATTTGCTTGAAAGTATAAATATAAATGTTGCATTTCGGTCATCTACATCAAGTAAGATGTCTGTAAAAAAGACTGTAAGTAAGATGCTTGTAAACAACCAGTTTTGTTTTGATAGAACGTCTTATGCACAGTCTACAATACAAGATAATCTTTTATCCAATAAAGATAGTGTTGACTATGTCATAATAACATCAAAAGAATTATCTTATTATTTTCAGCAATTGGCTATTTGGAAAAAAAAGAAAGGTATTCGTACTATAATTGAGACTGTTGAAAACATTAAAGAATATGATAAAGGTTCTGGACGTTCTTTACAGGATAAGATTAAAGCTTATTTATTGTACATGTATCATGTAAAAGGAATAAAATTTAAATATCTTTTGTTGGGTGGTGATGAAGATATAATTCCGTCAAAAAAATGTTATGTAGAAGCTTCAGGGTATAAGGAAAAGATACCTGCCGATATTTATTATGGATGTCTTGGATATGATACAGACCCATTTTGGGATGCTTCTGGAGATGGAATATGTGGAAATATTGATGATAGGATAGACCTATCGCAAGATGTCTTTGTTACAAGATTACCTGTAAGTACATCAACCGATGTTAAAAATGTATTAATGAAAATATTAGAATATGAACAGAATCCTATTTCAAAAGGCTGGAATAATACTATACTGACATGTGGTGCAAAACTCGGTAGGATACACCCAAATGGGCATAGTGATGCTGAAATTGAAGGCGATTCTATATATAGTAGGGGAATACAACCTTATTGGAATGGAGAACGTAAAAAAATATATGATACCTATTCTGATTTTGAGGATGAAGATATTATAACGTTCAATTCGCAAAACCTTCAAACAATATTGTCCAAAGGGTTTGCCTTTGTAGCAATGAGTACACATGGAAATACTAAGAGTTGGTCAACTTCTGGATCTTCATATACATCGTTATTGGCGTCATCATTGGAAAGTCCGCAATATTCTGTAATAGCAACAACGGCTTGTCATACAAATGCTTTTGATAAAGACGACCCGTGTTTGAGTGAAGCGTTTATTAGAAATTTAAATAGTGGAGTTGTCGCTTATTTTGGTAGTTCGCGTTTCGGATGGTATAGTCCAGGAAGTTTTGATTCTTCTGGCCCTTCTGCTCAATATGAAGAGGAATTTTTTAAATCTTTGTTTGATGGTAATATTAAAGATAAAAATTTTGGTAAAGTTGTAGCATATACAAAGAGACAAAAGTTAAATAGTAGTTCTTATAATGGATCTTCACGTTGGCTGATGTTTAGTATAAACCCAATAGGAGATGCAGAAATGCCATTATACACAGAAAATCCCAAAGAATTTTCAGCGTGTAATGTAAAATTAGGTTTAGATGGTTCTACTATTATTGATACGGGTGTTGATAGTTGTAACATTTGTATAATGAGTAGTGCGGATGCAGGGGATTCTTATTATAAAGTTTATAAAAATGTGAATAGAGTAAAGCTAAAGACTTTGGCGGATGATTTTTCTATATGTGTAACAAAACAAAATTATATACCGAAAGTTTATGAAATGAAAGGTTATTCCATTAAGGGCTATGATAAGATAACATTTGGTAAGATAGAACCAGATAGTGGCAATTTGCTCGTTGGTGTACATGTCGATAGTAATGCTAATACTATTTCGTTGATGTTATCCTCTGTCAATGGAAACAGAGAAAAAGTATATACATTATCAAAAGAAAAAACTTCAATTACTGAAAATGTGTCTACATTAAAAAATGGAATATATGTAGTTTCACTATGTGTAGATGGTAAAGTCGTTGATTCTGTACAATTAATAAAAAAATAAAGTATCTATGAAAAAAATGTTAGTAGTTATACTTTGGGCTTTTGTTAGTATAGCATACGCTCAAGAATATAAGCCAATGCTTACAGATGGTAAAGAATGGCTTTGTATGTTGGAAATAGAAGGTTCGCCTGATGGCGCAGACGGAAAGTGGCCATACAAGATAACTGTGTGTGGAGAGTCTGTAGAGGAAGGTAGAATATTTAAGAAACTCAAAAAGGAATACACTGATTCGGTACCTAAAAATGAGCAGAAAATCTCTTATTTTGTGGCTTATGAAGAAAACGGACAGGTTTTCAGAAAATATGATTTTGATGTTGAGGGCGAAAATATACTTTTAATTTTAGACTTCAATTTGAAAAAAGGCGATGTTGCCACTCGTTTAGGCGAGGTGGTTACAGACGTAGATTATGTGGAAGCTTATGGCGTGCGTCGTAAACGATTAAAAATAGGAAATTTTTTTTATTGGGTAGAAGGAATAGGCTGTGACGATGAAAATGGATTGGCTCCGAGAATTCCTATACCTACTTTTAGAATATGTTCACGTATATTGAAGTGTTATGAGGGAGGTGAACTTGTATTTACAGACAAGGATTTCCTGACAAATACAACATCTATCGGACGTGTTGCCGACGATATTATCCAAACAGAGTATTTGTACAACCTGCAAGGTGAAAGAGTCTTCAGACCAAGTAAGGGAATTTATATTAAGGGCAACCGTAAGGTTGTTATACGATAAAGAAGATGTAGGTGGGTCCTACAAATTAGTCTCAAAACCGTAGTACTAATTTGTAGGACCCATTATCAGCTTTTGCCATTCTTCAAGCAAAAGCCCTGCTATGTAACTTTGCCGTTTTCTTATGGTTAGTGTGCTTTTGTTTTCTTGGCTTTCAGTTAGCGTAACACAAAAACCTTTGTTTCGTGCGCAGCCACCGTGCCCTTCCATTTGTTGGCACGCTTGGCGATGTCGCGGTGCTGCCAGACGTCGCGCACGGTGTACTTGCCGTTGAGCCCGACGGTTGAAAAGTTGAGGCTCACGCGCTGTGCTGCGTCCGACGGATTGAGTATAGCCACGGCGTGCGAACCGTCAGCAAGCGGTTTCACGAACACCTGCTGCGTCGGCTCGTTCACGATGCGCTCCGCTGCCTTGCCGAGAGCATCCTGATTGATGGCGATGACTTCCTTGTTGAGTAATATGCGGCGGTCGTCGTCAGACACGTTGCGCAGGTCGTTGGTCATGGCAAGCACCGACGAGAGCATACACCACATGCTCATCTGTGTCTGGTATTCGGTCTGAGTGCAGCCCACACCGCCGAGGTCGCTCGACGGTCCGCCCGTTCCGCGCAGACCAACTACGAGCATATCCATGTCGGGCCATTGTCCCGGACGTGCGTGCTTGGCGAGCGGTGCTGTAATGTTCACGATGTCGAGGATGCCCATGCCTCCCTCCTTCACGATGTCTTTCCACATGTCGCGCACGTCGTATGAGGTGCGCCAGAGCTGTCCGCCTACTTCCTCGCACCACTCCTCACACTGGCGCTGTCCCCATTCGCAGATGCCGAGCACGATGTCGCGGCCCGACTTCTGCAGTGCGTCAGCCATTGTGCGGTAGCGTTGGCGTGCCGTTGCGCTGTCCTCAGGTGCGTTGCAGTAGTCGTACTTCAGATAGTCGATGCCCCATGAGGCGAAGGTGCGTGCGTCCTGCTCCTCAAAACCGAGACTTGCTGTCCATCCGCCGCAGGTGAGCTGCGCTGCATCCGAGTAGATGCCCAGCTTCAGTCCCTTAGAGTGAACATAGTCGGCGAGTGCCTTTATGCCCGACGGGAACTTCTCAGGGTCGGGAATGATGTTGTTCTGACGGTCGCGTCCGCCTTGCCAGAGGTCGTCGATGAAGATATATTCGTAGCCGGCATCGCGAAATCCGCCCTCGACCATAGCGTCGGCTGTCTCGCGTATGAGCTGTTCGTTGATGTTTCCCTGGAAGAGGTTCCATGTCATCCAACCCATTGGCGGTTTCGGTGCAAGTTGCTTGCGTGGAGTGGGGGCTTCTTCTGCCGAAGCGAAGAGCGACGAGAGGCAGAGAACTGCCGAGAGAATAAAAGATTTGTTCATAATGATTTGTTTGTTATAGATGTTGTGATGTTGAGGTGTTGAGGTGTTGTGGTGTTGAGGTGTTGAGATGTTGTGATGTTGAGGTGTTGAGGTGTTGTGATGGTGAGATGGTGAGGTGTTGAGATGGTGAGATGTTGTGATGTTGTGATGTTGAGGTGTTGAGGTGTTGAGATGTTGAGATGTTGGGATGGTGAGATTTGCATTGCTAATGTCAACATCTCACCATCTCACCACAACAATTTCAGTTAATATAATGCACAAAGTTAGCAATAATATTTGGCAACGTAGCACAATTCCCGCATTTCTCTTTGCTTATTGAAACATTAGCATTACTTTTGCATCCTTAGGAGGGTATGGCATCCCTGCCATACCCACGCAGCCATAAGTACCCCACGCACCCTCCTAAGGGGGTGCAGCAGTCTCTGCTGCACCAACCAAGTTGTCCACGCCATCCTATGGATGCAGATATGGTTGCCTGGGTATGGCAGGGATGCCATACCCTCCCAGGGGGTGCAGCAGTCTCTGCTGCACCGACCAAGTTATCCACGCCCTCCTATGGATGCAGGTATGGTTGCCTGAGTATGGCAGGGATGCCATACCCTCCTAAGGGGGTGCAGCAGTCTCCGCTGCACCAACCAAGCTAACCCTCCTATTAGATAATTATGAAAGAGAAATATAGATTTGAAGTCTGCGCCAACGGCGTAGAGAGTTGTCTGGCAGCGCAGGAAGGCGGTGCCGACCGTGTAGAACTGTGTGCCGGCATCCCCGAGGGCGGCACAACGCCGTCGTATGGCGAGATAAAGGTGGCGCGCCGCGTGCTCACCACTACGCGCCTGCATGTCATCATCCGTCCGCGCGGTGGCGACTTCCTCTACACTCCGCTTGAGGTGGAGCGCATGGTGGAGGATATAAAGATGTGTAAGGCGTTGGGCGTGGACGGTGTAGTGATAGGTTGTCTGTGTGCCGACGGAACGCTCGACATGGAAGCCAACCATCGCTTGGTTGAGGCTGCCCAGGGCATGTCCGTCACCTTTCACCGTGCCTTTGATCGCTGCAACGACCCACGTCGTGCACTCGCGCAGCTCATCGAGCTTGGCGTCGACCGCGTCCTGACATCGGGCCAGCAGCCCACAGCACTCGAAGGTGTGCCACTGCTGAAAGAGCTGAACGCATTGGCAGCCGACCGCATCATTATCCTCGCAGGCTGCGGTGTTACGGAGACGAACATCAAGCATATTGCCGATGCAACGGGCGTTGGCGAGTTCCACTTCTCGGCGCGTGTGCCGGTGAAGAGCCGCATGGAGTATATGAATCCCGACGTGTACATGGGCGCGAAGGATGCCGACGAGGGCACGCTGATGTACACTTCGGCAGAGCGCGTCAGCAATACTATTGGGCAGTTGCAGTAGGAAAAGTCTGGCATCCATCGCGTACAACACTTTGAAAAACGGGTTTTGTGTGCCTTCAAGGGGGTGCACTTGTCTCCGCTCGGCTTTGCCGCTTGCCAGAGCAAGAAGTGCACCAACCGAGCAAGATGTACACCAACCGAGCAAGAATTACACCGTTTACTTTGTTGGTGCAGCAGAGACTGCTGCACCCCCTGAGAAAGGTGCACCAACCGAGCAAGAGGTACACCGTCTACTTTGTTGGTGCAGCGGAGACCGCTGCACCCCCTGATGGGTGTGCTTCTTGTTTGGTTGGTGCGCTGGTTGTTTCCCACAGATTTCACTCTCTAAGTTAGTATATAAAAACTCCCACAGAATACGCAGAGCACACAGAACCTTCTTGCTAAAAGTATCTGTGTAAATCTGTGAAATCTGTGGGAGACTCTTCTCTGCAAGAAGGTTCTGTGTGTTCCGTGAAATCCGTGGGAGACTCTTCTTAGCAAGAAGGTTCTGTGTGTTCCGCGAATTCTGTGGGCGATTATCTCAGTGGGTGCGTGGGTATGGCAGGGATGCCATACCCTCCTATGTTAGCCGAGCACCTCAATAGCCTTGCGCAGGCGTTTGAGGGTCTCCTCTTTGCCGAGGAACGCCGAGATGTCGAACATGCCCGGACCCTTACCGATGCCTACGAGTGTGAGGCGGAAGGCGTTCATTACGTCGCCGAGCTTGTAGCCCTTCTCCTCAACCCACTTCATCACTACCGGCTCCTGACCCTCTACCGAGAAGTCGTCGATGCCCTCGAGCACGTCAGCTAACTCGCCCATCACCTTTGCTGAGTCTGCCTTCCAACGCTTCTTCACGGTCTTCTCGTCGTACTCCGTCGGAGCGATGAAGAAGAACGAGCAGAGAGGCCACAACTCCTTCACGAAGTTGACGCGGTCCTTCATCATTGCCACTACCTGGGTGATGCGCTCCATCGACTCGTCAACACCGTTGTTGGCTACGATGGGCGCGAAGAGGTTGGCTACCTCCTCGTTCGACTTCTTCAGCATGTACTCGTGGTTGAACCAGATGCCCTTCTGATAGTCGAAGCGTGCGCCTGCCTTAGAGCACTTGTGTATGTCGAATGCCTCTACGAGTTCGTCGAGCGTGAAGAGCTCCTGCTCTGTGCCTGGATTCCAGCCCAGCAGCGCGAGGAAGTTGACAACGGCTTCGGGGAAGTATCCGCTCTCGCGATAGCCCGAAGAAACGTCGCCCGTCTTCGGGTCGTGCCATTCGAGCGGGAACACGGGGAAGCCAAGGCGGTCGCCGTCGCGCTTAGAGAGTTTGCCCTTGCCCTCGGGCTTGAGCAGCAGCGGCAGGTGGGCGAAGGTAGGCATGGTGTCCTCCCATCCGAATGCGCGGTAGAGCAGCACGTGAAGCGGTGCGCTGGGCAGCCACTCCTCGCCACGTATTACGTGCGTTATCTCCATGAGGTGGTCGTCCACGATGTTAGCCAAGTGGTATGTAGGCAGCTCGTCGGCACTCTTGTAGAGCACCTTGTCGTCGAGGATGTCGCTCTTGATGACGACGTGTCCGCGGATCATGTCGTCGATGTGTACGTCGATGCCCGGCTCCACCTTGAAGCGTACTACGTACTGCTCGCCGTCGGCGATACGACGCTCCACTTCCTCCTTCGGCAGTGTGAGCGAGTTGGTCATCTCGCCGCGTGTGCGTGCGTCGTACTGGAAGTTCTGAATCTCGGCACGCTTAGCCTCAAGCTGCTCGGGCGTGTCGAAGGCGATGTAAGCCTTGTCGGCAGCTAAGAGCTGGTCTACATATTTCTTATATATGCTGCGACGCTCGCTCTGGCGGTACGGACCATGTTCGCCGCCGAAGCTCACGCCCTCGTCGAACTTGATGCCGAGCCAACGGAACGACTCGATGATGTACTCTTCGGCACCCGGTACGAAGCGGTTGGAGTCGGTGTCCTCGATGCGGAAGACGAGGTCGCCGCCGTGCTGACGTGCGAAGAGATAGTTGTACAATGCTGTGCGGACGCCGCCGATGTGCAGCGCGCCCGTAGGACTTGGTGCGAAGCGCACCCTCACTTTTCTATCTGACATATTTGTTCTGTTGTTTTTTGTTTTCGATGCAAAGGTAGTGCAATTATTTCGTATTTTGTGATTTTTTTTGTAATATTGCACTTTCCTAAGAACAAAACACCTAAAAGTTATGAATAGATATAATCAATGGAAAAAGTTTTCGTGGCGCAGCTTGCTCGTGCGCGTGCTGCTCGTCGTTGTGACGGTGGCACTGATAGTGTGGGCGTTGCCACATAATGAGCGTCAGCGTTATAAGTACGACGTGGGTAAGCCGTGGATGTACGGCTCGTTCATCGCGAAGTTCGACTTTCCGGTGTATAAGACCGATGCTACGATCAAGGCACAGGAAGACTCGCTGCTCGAAACCTTCCAGCCGTACTACAATTATGACAAGGCGGTGGAGGCGAAGATGGTGAAGCGCTTTGTTGACGACTACCGTAATGGCATCCCAGGTTTGCCACCGGTGTACGTGAAGGTGATATCCAACCGCTTGCACATGCTCTATCAGCGTGGCATCATGGACACGCCGGCGTACAACGAGATATATCGCGACTCTACCACCGAGGTGCGCATCGTTAGCGGCAATAAGGCGCAGAGCATACGCTTGTCGGAGTTCTACTCTACGCTCTCTGCCTACGAGCAGCTCTTCACCGACGACGTGATTGCGCAGCAACGCCCCCTCTTGCAGCGTTGCAACCTCAACAACTATATCGAGCCGAACCTTGTGTACGACAAGAGTCGCTCGGAGACCGAGCGCAACGACCTCCTCTCGTCGATACCGCCTGCCAGCGGAATGGTGATGAGCGGACAGAAGGTGATCGACCGTGGCGACATCGTCGACGAATATACTTTCCGTGTGCTCAACTCGTTCGAGCGCGAGATGCAGCGCCGCAGCGCGTCGCAGAGCGAGCAGATAGTGATGCTCATCGGACAGATTGTGTTCGTCGCCATCCTTGTGACACTCTTCACCATATACCTCGGACTCTTCCGCCGCGACTACTTCGGCAAGCCGCGCTCTATCGCCATGCTCTACACGCTGGTGACACTCTTCCCGGTGCTCGTGTCGCTCATGGTGAGCCACAACTTCCTCAGCGTCTACATCCTGCCGCTGGCTATGGCACCGATGTTCGTGCGTGTGTTTATGGACTCGCGCACGGCGTTCGTCTGCCACGTCACGATGGTGCTCATCTGCACCGCTGCTGTGCGCTATCAGTATGAGTTTATCATCATCCAGCTCGTAGCCGGACTCGTGGCTATCTACTCGCTGCGCGAGCTGACACGCCGTGCGCAGGTGTTCAAGACGGGCTTGCTCGTGGCTGTGGGCAGTGCGCTCATCTACATGGCTATGCAGATGATGCAGAGCAACGACCTCTCGCTCATCGACACCGATATGTACTACCACTTCGCCGTGAACGGCGTGTTCCTGCTGCTCAGCTATCCGCTCATGTACGTCGTGGAGAAGATGTTCGGTTTCGTGTCGAGCGTCACGCTCTTCGAGTTGTCGAACACCAACCGCGGACTGCTGCGCGACCTCTCGGAGGTGGCGCCAGGCACGTTCCAGCACTCCATCACCGTGGGCAACCTCGCAGCAGAGATAGCCAATAAGATAGGTGCCGACTCGCTCCTCGTGCGTACCGGTGCTCTGTATCACGACATAGGTAAGATGGAGGACCCCGTGTTCTTCACCGAGAACCAGGCAGGTGTCAATCCGCACGACAAGATGTCGTACATCGAGAGTGCGCGCATCGTGATGCGCCACGTCACCGAGGGCGTGCGCATGGCTGAGAAGGCAAACCTCCCGACGTTCATCCGCGACTTCATCCTCACGCACCACGGTCGTGGTGCTACGAAGTATTTCTATATAAAGTATCAGAACGAACATCCCGACCAAGAGGTGGATATAACGCAGTTCCAGTACCCTGGTCCTAACCCGTTCACACGCGAACAGGCCATCCTTATGATAGCTGATGGCGTTGAGGCAGCGTCGCGCTCACTCGTGGAGTACACGGAGGAGAGCATCTCTACGCTCGTCAACCGCATCATCGACAGCGATGTCGACGAGGGCTTCTTCAAGGAGTGTCCTATCACGTTCCGCGACCTCGCCCTCGCCAAGCTCGTGCTCATCGAACGTCTCAAGTCGATTTATCACACCCGCATCTCTTACCCCGAAGCAAAAGGGTAACTCGAGGAGGGTATGGGTACTCTCTTTTTGCTGCTTTGTTGGTGCACTTGAGACAAGTGCACCCCCTGAGTAGCCTAAATATTTTTGTGCGAAATGTGCTGTAATTCAATAAAAAGCAGTAACTTTGCAGCGTACTATAAACCAATCTGTAATAACGAATTACACCTACAACCAATCTGTAATAGCGAATTACATCTACAACCAATCTGTAATAACTAAAATTACATTATAAACCAATCTACAATGAAAAGAATTACTTTATTCTTTATCGCACTCTTTGCGTGCCTCTTCGTGGGCGTGCAGAGCACGAGTGCTGCTGCCTCAAAGAAGGCGGCTCCTAAGACACCGGAGTTCGTAACATCGGGCGATGGTGGTACTTACTATTACGTTAAGTTCCTGCGTAACGAGAAGGTGATGTCGGTAAGCTCTGACAACTGCATCCGCCTCTACGCAGGCAGTGGCGAAAGCTCACAGCAGTGGCGTCTCGTCGGTTCGCAGGACAACTTCCAGTTCCAGAACAAGGACGGACAGTACATCGTGGTTAGCTCGCAGAGCCTTGGTGCTACCTCTACTGGTGCTGCCAACCCTAACCCGTTGCGCCCGAGCACATCAGAGCAGCCTGGCGGCTTCAAGCTGCAGGTGGCTCCGAACACAGACAACGGCACGGGCTGGGAGATCGTTGCCAACTCTAAGTCGGGCTACAACGTCGTGAACCTTTGGGGCGACCCAGGCGACGGCAACTCGATCGGCTTCTGGAAGACCAACGACCAGAACAACGTTGTTGTGTTCGTGAAGCCCGATACCGACCTCGGTGCAGCCGACTACAAGACAGTAGGTTCGATGACCTTCAAGCCTGAGAACAAGCTCACACTCTGGTACACCGAGCCTGCTACAACAGCTAAGCTCTATAGCGGTGGTCAGGGCTACTCTAACTGGATGGAGTACGCATTGCCTATCGGCGACGGTCAGTTCGGTGCTTGCCTCTTCGGTGGCGTGTACAGAGACGAGATCCAGTTCAACGAGAAGACTCTCTGGAGCGGCACACCAGCACGCTCATCACAGGGCGGCAAGGGCTACGGCAAGTATGAGAACTTCGGTTCGATCTACGCTAAGGACCTCAGCGGCGAGTTCGGTCTTACCACCGACAAGTCGGCTTCTGACTACGTTCGTTTGCTCGACCTCACCACAGCTACAGGCAAGACAATGTTCAAGTCGGCAGCCGGCGTTGAGTACACACGCGAGTACATCGCTTCCAACCCTGCACGCGTCGTAGTGGCTCACTACACAGCAAGCAAGGGCGGCAAGCTCAGCTTCCGCTTCACAATGGCTGCAGGCTCAATCACAGCCGACCCGACATACGCTGACGGCGAGGGCACATTCAGCGGCAAGCTCGAGACCATCAGCTACAACGCACGCATGAAGGTAGTGCCGGTAGGTGGTACAATGACAACCGACGACGAAGGTATCGAGGTTATCGGTGCCGATGAAATCATGGTTGTGCTCGGTGGTGGCACCGACTTCGACGCTTACGAGAGCACATATACAAAGAACACATCGGCTTTGGCTCAGACCATTTCTGACCGCGTGGCAGCAGCTGCTGCTAAGTCGTGGGATGATCTCTACGCAGAGCACGTAGCCGACTATCAGAGCTTCTTCAACCGTTGCGAGTTCGACCTCGCCGGTACGAAGAACGATATGACAACCAACCGTCTTATCGACACATACAACAGTGGTCGTGGTGCAGACGCTCTCATGCTCGAGCAGCTCTACTTCGCTTACGGCCGCTACCTCGAGATCTCTTCTTCACGCGGTGTCGACTCTCCGTCGAACCTCCAGGGTATCTGGAACAACATCAACGGCGTGGCTTGGAACTCGGACATCCACTCGAACATCAACGTACAGATGAACTACTGGCCGGCTGAGCCTACAAACCTCAGCGAGATGCACCTGCCGTTCCTCAACTACATCTGGGCGATGGCAGAGAAGCAGCCGCAGTGGAAGCAGTGGGCTAAGCTGCAGGGTCAGGATCGCGGTTGGACTTGCTTCACCGAGAACAACATCTTCGGCGGTGTGAGCGCATTCAAGAACAACTACGTTATCGCCAACGCTTGGTATGCTACACACCTCTGGCAGCACTACCGCTACACACTCGACCGCGAGTATCTGAAGCGCGTGTTCCCGGCAATGCTCTCAGCATCGCAGTTCTGGATGGATCGCCTCAAACTGGCTTCTGACGGCACATACGAGTGCCCGAACGAGTGGTCGCCGGAGCACGGACCAGAGTCGGAGAATGGTGTTGCACACGCACAGCAGCTCGTTTACGACCTCTTCAGCAACACTCTTGAAGCTATCGAGGTGCTCGGCGACGATGCAGAGGTGTCGGCTACCGACCTCGCTACGCTGAAGGATCGCTTCTCTAAGCTCGACAAGGGTCTTGCTACAGAGACATACACAGGCTACTTCGGTTCGGCTATACCTACAGGTACAAAGATTCTGCGCGAGTGGAAGTACAGCACATATACAAGAGGTGAGAACGGCCACCGCCACATGTCGCACCTCATGTGTCTCTATCCGTTCTCACAGATTGAGCCGGGTACAGAGCTCTTCGACGCAGCAGTCAACTCAATGAAGCTCCGCGGCGACGGTGCAACAGGCTGGTCAATGGGCTGGAAGATGAACCTCTGGGCACGCGCCCTTGACGGCGACCACGCTCGCACAATCCTCAACAACGCCCTCGCTCACAGTAACGGTGGCGCAGGCGTGTTCTACAACCTCTTCGACTCGCACGCTCCGTTCCAGATCGACGGCAACTTCGGCGCTTGCGCCGGTATCGCCGAGATGATTATGCAGAGCAACTCTGGTCTTATCCGCATCCTGCCGGCTCTCCCGTCAGCTTGGACAGAAGGTCACATGCACGGCATGAAGGCTGTAGGTGACGTAACCGTAAGCATCGACTGGAAGAACGGCGAAGCTACACGCGTCACACTCACCAACAACCAGGGACAGACAATGCGCGTACACTACAAGAACCTCGCTAAGGCTAAGGTTTACGTAGACAACGAGCTGAAGGAAGTGGCTGTAGAGGACAACGTAGCTACACTCACCGGCGCTAACGGCTCGGTAGTAGTGCTCGACTTCGACGGCTCGTTCACTCCGACTGGCATCAACGCAGTGAAGACCGATGTTGCACGCGACGGCTACATGTACAACGTAAGCGGTCAGCGCGTAAACGATACATACAAAGGCATCGTCATCAAGAATGGCAAGAAGATGCTGAAGAAATAAAGACTCTTGAGATGGTGTGTCGCTGACACACCATCTTTTTTTTATGATACGCGCAACAACAACTATGTTGCCGTAGCACTACAACCGTGTTGCCGTAGCACTATAACCGTGTTGCCGTAGCACAACAACAATGTTGCCGTAGCGTGGTAATAATGCGACAGTTTTTGCATTGTTATCATCCTATTAATCCCGAGGGAGTTAAAATATTTATAAAAAGTAAAAAAATCCCCCCCCCGTACGTAAAATTCTGTGCTTTGTTTGATTGTATATCGCGTTTTTTTGATAATTAGTTGCAAACTAAAAGAGTGTAAAAATTACAACAATTATAACGAAGATAAGACAGGACTATTTCATAGTTATAGTATGACAGACAGAACGATGACATTGGATGGCGGTAAACTCCCGATGCAGATGGACAGAGTTGACGAAATTCTCAACTCTGCAGAGATTGGCATTTACAGGATTATTCTGCGCAAGGGCGAGCATCCACGGCTTCAGGGTTCAGCAAAGTTGCGCGAGCTGTTAGGCGTAGACAAAGACTGCCGCTTTACAGAGGAAGAGTTCTACGACTATTGGTATTCGCGTATAGCTCCGGCAGATGTATTGTCGAAGGGTATGTCGCTTGATGATATTTTCGATCAGGATCATTTTGAGAATACATACCGCTGGGACCACCCTACGTTGGGTTTGCGCTATGCGCGTTGTGGCGGTGTGGTATCAGTGAAGGAGGATGGCACACGCGTTATGGAGGGCTACCACCAGGACTTTACTGAGCAAGTGGAGCGCACCATGCAGGACGAACTTGTTGTGAAGTCGTTAGCCAATATCTACTCCTGCTTGTTCTACGTCGATTTGGATACAGAACAATACATGTCGTACATCAACACGCTACACGTCATCACGAAGTACATACCGCGTACGGGCAATGTTCGCGATGCTATGAAAGTGTTCAACGAGCAGCTCTGCAAACCCTGCGACCGTTCGATGTTAGAGGAGTTTAACGACCTCTCCACCATAAACGAGCGATTGCGATTCAACAGCGTTGCACGCATCCACTTCCAGAGCACCATCTACGACTGGTTGCGCCTGGCGTTCATCGTCTGCGACCGCCATAGCGACGGCAGCGTGAAGAGCATGGTGGTAGCCGTGAAGGATGTCTCCGAGATGAAAGAGATGGAGCACGAACGTATAGAAGAGCTGAAGCGGAACATCCGCGCCAACCGCTCGAAGACGCAGATGTTGCAGAATATGACTCACGAGATACGTACACCGCTCAACGCCATGTTCGGTTTCTCGCAGCTGCTCTGTATGCCCGACGGTTACGTGTCGGAGACGCAGAAGCACGAGTACTTCAACTATATATTCAACAGTTTCAACATGCTCTCGATGCTCATCGACGACGTGCTGGACGTAGCCGATGCTGAGCACGGCAACTATCGCGTGGAGAAAGGACGCTTCGCCGTGAACGAGATGTGTCGCAATGCGATGCTCATGGCTGATATGCGCCGCCACGCCAACGTCAACATGTATTTCACATCGGACGTGGCAGACGACTACTTCATCGAGTCGGACAGCAGACGCATACAGCAAGTGCTCGTCAACTTCCTCACCAACGCCTGCAAACACACCGTGCAAGGCGAGATACATCTGCATCTCTCCACCACAGAAAACCCCGGCAGACTCACCTTCTCCGTAACCGACACCGGCACGGGCATACCGCCGGAGATGGCGAAGGACATCTTCGAGCGATATAAGAAGCTGGACGGCAACGTGCAAGGCTCCGGACTCGGACTGCACATCTGCAGCATCATAGCCGACCGACTCGGTGCCGAGGTGAAGCTCGACCAGACATACACCAAGGGCGCACGCTTCCTTTTCATTCTTTAAATATAAACTCTTAATACTGAGTACACGACATTGATAAGCAATCTCCTGACAGCTGGATACCAGTATCCTGACGGACACTCGGTAGACTTTTACGGAGTGGAAGTGATTCAGTTCTACGTGCAACGCTTCCTTCTATATTTCTCAGACTATGCAATACACATCCGTGTGTTGTATGGTATGATATTGCTCTGCATACTTACGCTTATCGTACTCTTTGTTCTTTTCTTCCTGAAAATCAGGCGCAACAACCGCGACCGGCGTGCATTCGAGGCTGCACGCGCCGACCTCTACGATGGCTTCTACCATGTGCTCACCTCCGACACCATGTCTAACTACGAGGATGTGGAGATAGCCTGCAACGCTACGCTCGACAACATCAAGAAGAAGTATCGCCCCGAAATACTCTCCCGACTCATTTCCGAGATTTGTATGGATTTGAGTCGTGAGCAGCCAAGCATACCTAACGCCGAAACACTCTGTGCGCTCACCGGCGTCAAGACTTATTATGAGCGCAATCTTGCCACAGGACATCTCGTATTGCAAACTCTGCAAAACGTGGTGAACATGCACATCTGTGTGAGCGAGGGCCTCCTCGCCGTCTACATCAACCATTACAACGACAACGTGCGACAAATGGCGCGCATGTGTCACGTCATATCATCACAAGCCGACCCTTACCACTACTTCGTCAGCGACCTTGAGAACGAGCATGGCGTGTGGCGTCTGATGATGCTCCACCGCCTCTTTGCATGGCTTTGGGCTAACGACCGGCAGATGCCGCAGTTCCTCATACTCACCGAGAATATAGAGAACGAGGAGTCGGTGCGCTTTCTGATTGAAGAGGTGGCTTACTGGGGCAGCGAGCGCGAGAAGGCAGCACTGCATACGCTCTTCCTCTCGCCCAACTACACCTACCGCACTGCGGCACTGCACGCTGTGGCACTTCTGCACGACGCGTCGCAAGAGCAAGCAGCACTCAACTCCTACGACCAACAACCCGAGTCGGTGCGTCGGGAAGTGCTGCGCGTGCTGGCAGCCATCAACTCGGGTAAGCACGTCGACTTCTTCGTACACGCCTATCGCACATCATCGTCGAAGGAGACACGCGAGGTAGCACTCGCCTGCCTCTACTCCTACGGCAGTGCCGGAAGGTACGCCTTCGAGGAGTTGCGTGGCGAAGTGCTTGAGAGCAAGACCGACCGTGTGCTGCTCGACCAGATTGACGCAATGGCTATTATCAACCAAATGAGGATGCTTTAAAACTATGTGGGAGTTCTTACTATATTTCTTTGGCTATACCATCCTGGCATACTCAATGCTGCTCATCGCAACGTATGTCATGCTGCTCGTCTTCGCCTACCGCTACAGCACGGACTATAAGCGTTGGTCGGACGACTATATACGCAACATGGTGCAGAGCGCACCCTACGTGCCGAGCATATCCATCGTGGCTCCTGCCTACAACGAGGAGAAGACCATCGTCGACAACGTGCGCTCGCTGCTCAATATGGACTATCCGAAGTTCGAGGTGTGCATCGTCAACGACGGCAGTAAGGACAAGACCCTCGAACTGCTCATCAACACCTTCGACCTTGTGGAGGTGCCGTTCGACTACGTGCAGAAGGTGCATAGCGCGCCATTCAAGCGTCTGCTCCGCTCTACCAACCCCGACTACGCCAAGCTCGTAGTGGTGGACAAGGTGAACGGCGGAACAAAAGCCGATGCCGTGAACGCCGGACTGAACGTAATCTCTACGCCGTATTTCATCAACACCGACGTAGACTGTATCCTCTCGAAAGATGCCATGTATCAGTGTATCTTCCCCGTCATCATGGACGAGACGATCATCGCCGTGTCTGGCACGATGTCCATGAGCAACGGCTCAACGCTGCACGACGGCAAGCTCGTCGATATACGTCCGTCGAGTCGCCCCGTGCCGCTCTTCCAGGACTTGGAGTACAAACGCTCGTTCCTCGTCGGCAAGATGGGATGGAGCAAGATCAACGCCATGAACAACGTGTCGGGCGGTTACGGACTCTTCTCTACAGAGGTGGTCATCAACGCCGGCGGCTACAGCAGCTCGTCGTTCGCCGAGGATATGGATATGATTACGCGAATGATAGCCTACTGCTGCGACTTCAAGCGCAAGTATCGTGTGGTGCAAATCCCGCACACGTGCTGCTGGACCGAGGGTCCGTCGACCTTGCACATGCTCTATCGCCAGCGCACACGTTGGGGACGCGGACTGATACAGACCATGTGGGAGCACCGCCGCCTGCTCTTCAACCCGAAGTACAAGCGTCTCGGAGTCATCACGATGTCCTACACGTTCCTCTTCGAGTTCCTCGCACCGATCATAGAGTTCTTCGGAACGCTTATGATAATATACCTCGCCTTCACGGGCGGTGTCAACTGGAGCACGTTCTTCGTCACCTACTTCGCCATATACGTCTTCAGCTTCATGCTCTCGGCGTTCGTGGTGTTCTACGACTATCTGCTCGGCTGCTCCTACACCAGCGTGCGCAGCTATCTGAAACTGCTGCTGGCGGCAGCGTTAGAGCCGATTGTCTACCACCCGATAATCGTGGTATGCTCGTTAGTGGGCTACTTCAAGTACATAACACGCCAGAAAGCCGTGTGGGTGTCAATGGAACGAACCGGCGTGAAGCACGCTGCTGTGCCTGCAGGTGGCAGTCAGCCAGCTCAGCAGTCGGCACCGCAGCCAAATGCAAACCAATCGAACTGATTATTATGAGATACAAAATACTGACCATAGCAATACTCTTCTCGGCTGTTCTGACCTCTACGGCGCAGAACACGCAGAACCGCGCGCATCTCAGCCGTAAGTACACGCCTGCCAAGGAGGGCCTGCCTGCCTACTACGAGCAGCAGGCACGCGCTCTGTTCAAGAGCGGGAAGTGGGCTGAAGGACGCAAGATGGTGGAGGAGGGCTACGACAAGTATGGCTCGCTCTCTGCTTACAACGAACTGTTGGGCACCTATTGGTATCACTACAAGAACTACGACAAGGCACGCTTCTACTTCATACGTTCTATAAAAGACGACAACGGCAACCTGCAGTCGAAGACAATGCTCATGCGATTGGAGGAACTGACGAAGCACTATAGCACGGCGATTGTCTACTGCAACGAACTCCTGGAGGCTGCGCCCTACGACTTCACGCTCTGGAAGAAGAAAATAGAACTCTACCGACTCGACGGAAACACCGTGGAAGCAACACGTCTGCTGCAACGACTCGCCGAGATATACCCCGACAGAGTGGAGGTGAAGAAGGAGATGGCGTGGGACTATGACCAACGCTATCGCAAGCTGGTCAAGACAAACAACCTCGTAGGACAGGAGGAAGCACTGCGCAAACTGATCGAAATATCCCCCAAGAACGCCGAATACCAAATGGCACTCTGCAATCTGCTGCTGAAGACAGGACGCTTGGAGCAGGCTGCCGACCTGGCAGGACACGCCGCAACGCAGGTGAAGCAGCCACTGCCGTTCGTCGAGAAGAAGGCAAGCATACTCGGCGATATGACCCGCTACAGCGAAGCGTTGTCGTATATCAGCATGTCGGAGCGCACACTCTCGGGCGTGCGAGGCGCACAAATCAATCAGCTGAAGACCAAACTGGAGGAGGAACGGGCACGCTATGCGGCTCAGAACGACCCCTACACCGCATACGCACGTCTCTATGAGAAGAACCATTCGGAGGAAGCGCTCACCTATCTGCTCAATACGTCGATGAGCCGGGGCTACCTCGACGATGCGCTGATGTACATCCGCGAGGCTCGCCGTCGACGTGGCGACACACAGAACCTGCTCTTCCGCGAGTACACCGTGCAGCGCCGACTGGGCAACAAGCGCGCTGCCATTGTGCTGTTGGAGCGTATTCACACCATGTACCCGAGCAATCAGGAGGTGAGCGAAGAGCTCTGCGCTATACGCTTGGAGGAGGTGCGCCGACAGATGGATCTGAACAAGTACGAAGAGGCGATACCGATGCTGGAGAAGTTGCAGACATTCAGTGTCGACCAAGAGACAAAGACCGCCATCGAACGTCGTCTCCTCACATGCTACATACAAACCGGTAAACGACAGAAGGCACTCAACCAGTTGGAGAAGTCCTACAGCGACCCTGCGAAGCGTGCGGCTATGTACGAGGAAATCGTGACACCGTATATCAAACAGCTCATGGCTGAGGGCAGACTGCGTCAGGCAGAGGCGGAGATAATAAAGGTGCTGAACAACGAGAACCCTTCTTCCGACATCTTGCGTATGGGCATAACCACTGCGCTGCTGCTGAAGAAGAACAACGACGCTGTGACGCTTGTGGAGTGGGGACGCAAACGCTATCCCGCCGACCCGTTCTTTGTGCTGAAGGAAGCGCAACTGAAGGCAGGCGTAGGCGACTACGAAGCGGCACTGCAGAGGCTGCGTCCGATGGTAGACGAGTACATCGGCGACTCGGTTGTTGTCGGTGCGTACGCAGGATGTTGCGAGGCGTTCGCCATGAAATACATGGATGAGAAACGCTATGATGAAGCCATGCAGCTCATAGACGAAGCCATGGTCTACTATCCCAATAATAAGCAGCTCATACTCGCTAAAGCTACTATATACGAGAAGCGGAAAGAGTGGAAGAAAGCCATTGAGCAGTATCAGCTATATCATCCTTCGCCCTACGAGCTCGGCGAGTACAACAATCGTATGACAATGCTCAGACGACGTGCCATGTACAACGCTGTGGTCATCGACTACCAGCGAGCACGTCCGGCAAAGGAAGACAACATCAGCTCGAAGGCATTCCTCTCATACTCGCGCTACGCTAAGCGCAACGCCTACACCGTCGGCGTGGGATATGCCGGTCGCGACGGTGCAACGAAGGTGGCTGACGGAGGCGACGAAGGTGGAAGTGGAGTGCAGTTGAGTGGCGAGTGGGAACACGAGTGGAACGACAAGCTAAGCACAACTGCAATAGTTAGTTGGGCCAACAAGTTCTTCCCGAAGATACGTGCCGAGCTCAACGGCACTTACCAGCTGCCATACGAACTGACTGCAAAGGGCAGCCTGTCGTACCGACTCATCGGCGGCGATAAGAACACATCGCTATTGAGCTTAGGCGTGGGGGCTGCAAAGCCTGTCAACATCTTTGAGGTTGGAGCCGACTTGCGCACGTTTATAATGCTTGGCGAGAAGTCTGCCTGCTTCGACGGGCACTTCTTCGTCAACGGCAGCGTGATAGCCAAGTGCTATCCCATCGAGGGAAGCAAGACAAACTTGTTCCTGACGGGCAGTGTGGGTAACGCACCGGAAGTGTCGCTCATCGACAATTCGATGCCGATAAAGTTCAGTCAGCTCAACACGATGCTCGGCTTGGGTGGTGTCTACTCGCTCAATGCGACGCTCGATTTCGGACTCTCAGGTCAGTGGTACATCATGTCGGTGAAGTCGGACGATGCAACGGGTGTTAACAACAGTAAGAACTATCTATATCTGAATGCAAATGTTACAATCCATTTCTAAGTCTTTGGCGGCACTCGTCGTGGGCGTTGTGCTCGGTGGGTGCCACAGTAATGCGCAGACAGCGCAGAGCGCAGACCCCCTGTCCGAATATCACGGGTTGTACACGCCTTCCAACACGGAGGCGTTTCAGGCATCCATGCACACCAATCACCCCGATTACGACTGGGGAGTGTGGGGGCATAACCTCGCAAAGCTCGTCAAGGACGAAGCCACAGACGATATGTACGCCATCGTCGACGGCAAGCGCAGCCACAAGCAGTTCTGCTTCTCCAGCAAGTCACTATATAATAAGGTACGCGAATACGTACTCGATCAGTACGGTTGGGGCACTGCCGACTACAGCGAGCGCATCAGCATAATGCCTATGGACAACAAGACGGCGTGCACCTGTGACGATTGTACAGCCCGAGGCAACACCTCCACCAACGCAACACCTGCCGTTACGGCGTTCGTGGAGCGTTTGGCTGAGGAGTTTCCGCGCCATAAGTTCTTTACGTCGGCTTATCACACAACCAATACGCCGCCCGCAACGTCGCTCGCTGCCAACGTCGGAACGTTCGTGTCGAGCATAAAGCTGCCTATGAGGGTCGACTTCACAAAGACGGAGGGCTACAACGAGTTTGTGCAGAACGTGAAGGCATGGCGCAAGCAGTGCTCACGCATTTACGTGTGGGACTACGAGCGCAACTACGACGACTATCTGTCGCCCTTCCCCTGCCTGCTCGCTATGCAGGCACGCTTCAGGCTCTATCGCGACTTGCAGGTGCAGGGCGTGTTCGTCAATGGTAGCGGCGACGACTACTCGGCGTTCGACGATATGCAGACCTATGTCCTCGCGCTCCTCCTGGACAATCCGGACACCGATGTGCACGAGTCGATAGCACGCTACTACCGCGAGCACTATCCGCAAACCGCCGATCTGCTCACCACATACTACTGGGGACTGGAGCAACGCGCCCAGTCGACCAACCATCTGCTGCCGCTCTATGGCTCTATGCAGGAGATGTGCGAGTCGTATCTCGATGTGAAGGAGTTTGTCAGCTTCCGTAGCCAGCTCGACAAAGCAAGCAAGCTTACTGTGGGCGACGAGCGCAAACGTCTCAACGCACTGCTCACCGCCCTCGCCTATACGCAGCTTGAGATGTACCGCACCGGACTGCTCACAAAGGACGAGGAGACGATTGGCGAGATGCGCGAGATACTGAAGGGACATAGCGAACTGAAAGGCATGAACAACCGCGACGAGTCGGGACACTCTATAGACGATTATCTGAAGAAATGGGAATAAACATGAGACATATAAAAGCCACTCGGCGCACAGCCCTGCGCTCCGCGTTCGGCATACTGCTCCTTGTGGCTCTGGGATTAGTGGGCAGCAGTACGCTCACGTCGTGCCACAAGCGGCTCGCACTGACCATCGTGGAAGTGGAGGACTCCGTGCGCCACTATCCCTCTGTAGTGCTCGGCGACGAACTCACGATGGTGTACGTGCTGCGCAACACGGGCGACGAGATGCTGGTGATAACCGACATACAACCGGCTTGCCCCACTATCGAGTCGGCTGTGGATAACGTAACGACGATACCGCCAGGCGAGGAGGTGCCGATGAAATTCGTCTTCCACGCCGACAAGAATATCGGACTGGCACGCCACAGCATACGCCTCTACGGCAATATCGCACCGAAAGGTGTGGCTGAACTCGTGTTCGACACGCATGTAGTGCGCCCATCGATCGACCTATCCGACCACGAGGAGTATCACCAGAAGGAGCTGCGCTCTGTAGGCGAACACCTCCTCGACGGACGCTATAGCGAGAAGGGATACTATACGGATGACCATCCGTCAAGAGACGAAGAATAAAAATAAAATAAAATAACAAAACAACTATAACACGTAATAATTATGAAAGAGATTGCAGGTGTTTGCTCCAATACATTCAAAATCCTTATTGTCGACGACATACCATTGAACTTGCTTTTGCTCGACAAAATGCTTAAGCCGTTCGAGTTTCAACTGGTGAAAGCTTCCAACGGACGCGAGGCACTGCACGCCATACAAGAGCGTTTGGGCACCCCAGAGGAAATAGACCTCGCCATTGTCGACCTTATGATGCCCGACATCGACGGCTACAAGGTGATAGAGGTGCTGCGCAACGGTGCTAACGACGGCGAGTTTAACATCCCGGCGCATAGCAAGGAGAAACTGCCGATAGTGATACTCTCCGGTATGAACTTCAGCGAGGACATAAAGCGTGGCTTGGAGCTTGGTGCCAACCAGTTCGTAACAAAGCCTGTTGTCATGGCGCAGCTCTATAGCACTATCACCGAAGAATTAACAAAGAAAATACAGGCAGGTAAATGTCAATGACAAATGATTTATATTGGGTGTCGGTGTTGGGCTACATAGTCATTACGCTGACTATCCTCATACGAGAACGCAAGTATATATACCACAGCGAAAAGGTGGAACGTGCCTTCATGCCTCTTGTGTGCATCTCCTTGACGTTTTTTGTCGTCGACTTCTTATGGGGGCTGTGCTTGGTGAAGGCTATACGCTCCGATGTCGTCTACTACGCTTCGTCGGCGTTGCTCCACGTCTTGGCTGTTGTCACCACCTTGTCGTGGCTTTGCTATGTGCTGCAATACATAAGGTGTCCGCGCAGGTATCGTTACGTCATTCAATTCGTATCGACTGTTTTACTGCTCTCCGAGGTGGTGTTGGTCATCGCCAACTTCTTCAGTCCGGTTCTGTTCCGCATCGTCGACGGCGAGTACATGCGTTGCAAGTATGCCCTTGTCACAGCGTTCAACGTCTACTCGGTGTTTGCGGTGGTGTTGTTAGACACGCTCTTCACCATGATGCGCAGAGGCATAGGTGCTAAAGGCTGCATAAGGTGCAAGGCAGTGTTGTTCTCTTCGCTCATACCGCTACTGCCGGGCATCATGAATGTGAAGTATTTCGCATCGCCCTTCTTCAGTATGGGCTTCATGTTGTCGGTGCTGATACTGTACGTGTTTGTTGTTACAGCTGCTCGCGAGAAACTTTATCAAAGCAAGACGAAGTTTCTGCAGAACATGAGTCACGAGATACGCACATCGCTCAATATGGTGTATGGTTTCGCGCAGCTGCTCGGTATGCCCGAGGGGTCGTGGACTGACGAGGAGCGCGAGAAGTACAACACCTACATCAACGACAATTATCGTATGCTCGACCTGCTGCTCAACGACCTCATCGAGTACACGCAGACCAACCAAAAGACGTTCGGCGTGAGCTGCGAGCCGGTTGATGTGGCAAAGATATGCGATAGCACGCTACAGTCGCTCCAGTTCGCGCAGTCGCAGTCGAAGCAAGTGCAGTTGCAGAACGAGCTGCCCGACGGCTTCACCATAAAAAGCGACGCACGACGCATACAGCAGATACTGATGCATATGCTCTTCTATGGTGTGCAGTTCGCGTCGAGCGACGAACTGCTGCTGAGTGCCAAGCTCAATGCCGGCGCACTCGAACTCGCAGTAGTAGCCCCCAACAGCAGCCTGTCGGGAATGAAAGAGCTGCCCGTGTACGTTAAGGATACGCTCAACGACCCGGATGTAGACGACCTCGGCGTGCGTATCGAGTTGTGTCATCGAATGGCATGTCTCTTAGGCGGATGTATATACATCGACACGAAGAGCAAGGACGGTGTGCGCATCGTCTTGCAAATGCAGAACATATTGTAGTTTTTTATAACATCAATTCTTTAACGATTTAATCAAGCAATTATGAAGAAAGTATTATTACTTATCATGTCTGTCATAATGCTGACAGCATGTTCGTCTGACGACGATGGTGCAGGTGTAAAGAACAATGCGCCCTCAACGCAAGTGTTTGTGATGGGGCAGGAGGTGAAGGCTAATGCGGCAGCCCCCGTTTCCGTCTTGGCAACGTATGCTCCGGCTTATTATTTCATTCGTGTGGATAACCGTATCCCGAACATGGGAGCGTGCAAGCCCAACTATTATTGGCCGCGCACTGTGCGTGGCGGTTCGGTCTTCGCCGAGGGCAACAAGGGTACAGTGAACACCACTTATCCCTACTGGAAGTTCTTCGGTCAGGACGGCATCACCAAGTACGTGTACGACACTACGGGCAAGGCTGTGCAGGCTACCCTCGGCGACGTACCTTCTTACGCGTCGCTGATGTCTGCCAACCAGGACTGGTCGCTGGATGTTGACGAGATTGACACCAAGGACTTGCACATCATCTGGTATGTGTCTAAGTTCGAGAGCGGTGTTTGGCATGTCGACGGTGTGCTCACATTCAAGAGCGTTGACAACATCACTGATGTGCCGGGTATCAACAAGGATAATAAGTTTGAGGACTCTGCCGAGACTCCTTCGCTGCCTAACGACGGCAAGGGCAACATCGAGGTGGATATACACCAGCAGGAGCACAACACATGGCAGGAGATTAAGACCACGGTTCATGTGCGCGACCTCGTAGACAACGTCGTAGTGGAGATTCCGCTCGAGTACGAGAACATCGCTGAGTCTGACGACTTCGCTATCCGCACTTACGACGTAGAGCTCGACTCGCGCATCTACATCAACGGCACCGAGTATGCTCTCGACAGCACCAACCCCGTGAAGGTGACCATCGAGCACCGTGCCGACAAGGCTGTGTTCACAATCGTGTGCAAGGATGCTAAGTATCTGGCTGCGCTGCGCAAGGAGTTTGAGGATGGTGTAACGGTAGAAATCCACACCTATCCGAAGAACCTCACACCGGAGGTGGTATGGGGCAAGCTGAAGAACTCTACAGTGAAGGTATCGCCTGCCTCGTATGAACACCTTATATTCAAGGGTGCGACGAGTGCGTTGTTCACCGAGTAGGTGCTATAGTATAAAAGCAAAGGCTGGAAGATAAGATAAACGTATCTTCCAGCCTTTGCTGTACAATCTCTATAATAATATATCTCCAGATGGTAGATATTTATTTCTTGATCTGTCAATCTTGAGTTTCCCGTTGACCCAAACCTTAATTGTCATCAATGTGTTCTCGTCTTCGCAATTTGCTTCTATTGAAATAATTTTACTTTCCGTCTCGTAAGTTTTTTCAAAATACCTTTTTATGACAAGTCCTGTTTCTCCACTATCTTTAATTCCATAAACTCTAATAGGTTCATCAGAATTCGCTTCTATTTGTACACGAATAGTATTCAAATTAGAATCGTCTTTTGAACATGCATGACATAAAAGAAGGCTGAATAGAAGTATCAGACATACTGATATTTGCTTATATGTTATTGTTTTTTTCTTCATTGTACAGTAGTGCCTAAGGCATCATTTTTTGCTTTGCTTGTTGTCGAAGTGTTTTTCTAAAAAGTTACGGAGAATATCAATAGTCTCCGTAACTTTTTATTATATTGCTGTTTGCTTAGAACGTGATGTTCACACCGGCTGCAAACGCGTTGTTGTTACGTGTGTAGTCGGAGTTGTATGTAACGGTCTTGCCCGGCGCGAGAGTTACCTCCTCAGAAGTCTTCACGTGGTTGTAGAAGGTGTGGAAGTAAGCCACGCTGAAGTCGAGCTTCTTGGTGATGTGGTACACACCGCCCAAGCCTACAGAGTTTGAGCCAACTACGAACGACTTGTCGTCCATGTACTTGTCTGTCAAGCCGTAGTTGGTGTTCTGCCAACCTGTGCTTACCGTAATCTTCTTTGTCACGTCGTACTCAACGCCGGCGTTGAACTCGAGTGTGCCGCGCTTCTTGAGCAGCTTGTTGCGGTTGTTGTACGATGTAGCGTTATAGTCGTCGAACCAGTGGAAGCCTACGTTGATGCGCAGCTCGTCGATAGGGCTGTAGCCCACGCCCACGGTGAGCAGCGACGGGATGTCGCCAGCAATCTTCTTGCCGTCGGCGTACTCGCCGAGAGCCTCGTTAATCTTCGAGTCGAACTGCTGCTTCAGTCCAGCTGTTGTAGCAACAACGTTCTGGTCGGAGAGCACAGCCTGAGAAGCCTGCTCAGCCTTTATCATAGCCTGCTCCTGCGGCATGCCGGCAGCCATGAATGTGCCGGTGAAGAGCTTGTTCATCTGGTTCTTCAAGTTGTCGTCGAGGTTACCGATAGACGGCAGTTTGTTAACCGACTTGTTCTTCAGGCGCATACGAGTCTTGAACTCGTACTTAGCCGAGAAGTTCCAGCGTCCGGTCTTATAGTCGACAGCCAACATTGGTGTGAAGCCGATGCCGCTCTGGTCGCAGCTCAGCTCGATGTTAGCCGAGTTCTCCTTCGACGGGTCGAGCACCTGGTAGAGCGGCATATTGCCCACCTTGATGTTCTCAACATATCCATAGTAGTTACATGTAGCGTAGATGCCGCGCAAGCCGGCGTAAACGCTGAAGTTATCGTTCACCTTATATGCAGCACCAGCCGAGAGACCGAAGTAGTACTGACGACCATGCATGTAGCTGTTGAAGCTGTAAGCACCCTTGCTGCCGAAAGCCTTGTCGGAGGTGAACATCGGTTTGAATTTGGTAGGGTCCTGTGGGTATCCCGGAACCAGGATCGTGTTTGCAGCGTGGTCGATAGCCTTAGCCAAGCCAATAGCACCCATGGCAGTCTCGCCAACGATTTTCTCGAACGAACCGAGTCCGTTGTCGAACGTACACTTACCGCCACCGCCAGTCAGAGCGAAGTTGCCCTGCAGCGACCATCTGCCCTTGTTGTAGGCATACTGGAAAGACGGGATAACGGGAGCGAAAGCCTTACCCTTGAAATCGCGTGGAGTAGTGGGGTTGTTCACGTTGTTGGTGAACAACTTGTAGTCGTTCTTGATAGTACGTGTCTGGTATGCCATCTGCCAGTTGATAGCGAGGTGGCTTCCTTCGCCCATAAACACAACGCCGGCAGGGTTGTAATACACACCATCAATACCAATAGAAGCCTCGCGGCTCATCATACGATTAAAAGCGACGTGCTGGTTGGTGTTAGTGAGAAGACCACCGGCAAAAGTCGCACTGCTTGAGGCAATCGCTGCTGTCAAGCATACTGTTTTAAACTTGTTTACCATAATTACCTTAAATAATTGGTTGCAAAGTTAGCTGAATTGTTCTAAACTTCGGCTGTATTGTGGTTTATTTTAATAACTATTAACGCTTTGCGGTTCAACTTAGCATGTGCGTATGTTATATTTTTGGTGGTGTATGTTATACTTTTGGTGCACTTGAGACAAGTGCACCCCCTGAAACAGTTCAACTTCTCGTGTGCGTACGTTATACTTTTGTCACCGCTCGCGTTCGCCGCCCGATCAGATTGCGTTCGCCGTCTGATCAGATTGCGTTCGGTGTCCGATCAGATTGCGTTCGCCGCCCGATCAGATTGCGTCCGCTGCACGATGGTATTTGTAGAGCTAAGGCGGACACCGAACGCTTGATTATGGCAGGCTGCGTGGGTATGGCGGACTGCGTGGGTATGGCAGGGATGCCATACCCTCCTATGTATCACCCAAATCAATAAAAAACGTTTAAATGCAGATGCAGATACACGTAGTCTTGAAAAAAAAGAGTAACTTTGCAGCATAGTACTATTTATACGTATATATTCATTAACAGCAAATTAAGATTAAGACTAATTCCTTGCGACGCGCTGATGCGCCGTCGGGAGTGTCACCCCTTTTGTTTAAACGTAAAAGAAATATGCACAAAGCAGGATTTGTAAACATAGTGGGCAATCCTAATGTGGGCAAGTCGACGCTGATGAACCAGCTCGTCGGCGAGCGCATCAGCATTGCCACGTTCAAGGCGCAGACCACGCGCCACCGCATCATGGGCATCGTGAATGAGGAGGACGCGCAGATTGTCTTCTCTGACACGCCCGGCGTACTTAAACCGAACTATAAGCTCCAGGAGTCGATGCTCGCATTCTCGGAGTCGGCGTTGCAGGATGCCGACGTGCTGCTCTACGTCACCGACGTAGTGGAGAACCCCGAGAAGAACCAGGACTTTCTCGACAAGGTGAAGCGCATGACCATACCCGTGCTGCTGCTCATCAACAAGATTGACCAGAGCGACCAGAAGACGCTCGGCGACACCGTGGAGCGCTGGCATCAGCTGCTGCCCAACGCCGAGATCCTCCCCATCTCGGCTAAGAACAAGTTCGGTGTCGACATGCTCATGCGCCGCATCAAGGAACTGCTGCCCGACTCGCCGCCGTTCTTCGACAAGGACCAGCTCACGGACAAGCCCGCACGCTTCTTCGTCTCGGAAATAATACGCGAGAAGATACTGCTCTACTACGACAAGGAGATACCGTACTCGGTGGAGGTGAAGGTGGAGTCGTTCAAGGAGACCGACAAGCACATCGACATACACGCCGTGATATACGTGGAGCGCGACTCGCAGAAGGGCATCATCATCGGACACCAAGGCGTGGCACTGAAGAAGATGTCGACCGAGGCACGCAAGTCGCTCGAGAAGTTCTTCGGCAAGAGCGTATACCTCCACACCTTCGTGAAGGTGGACAAGGACTGGCGTAGCTCGCAGCGCGAACTCGACAACTTCGGATATAACCCGGAGTAGGAGTTTTGAATTTTGAGTTTTGAATTTTGAATTATTGCCGTTGGCAATTTTGAGTTTTGAATTTTGAGTTTTGAATTATCGGCTGCGCCGATTTTGAGTTAATCAATTTTGAATTAAGAATTCGTAACTCATAATTCTCAACTCCTAACTCGTAAATCTCAATTCAAAATTCATAAATTCAAAATGCGCGAAGCGCACAATTCACAATTCAAAACTCAAAACTCAAAATTGCGACAGCTCGCTGTCGCTTCCCCCTGAATAGCAAAGAGGGGACACTCTCGTCAGACTGGCGAGGGCCGGAGTCAGGTCAGCTTCGGAAAATCGTTAACAAGGATGCAGAGACCACATCCTACAAGCCTCCGTGAGATGCGGAGGAAAGAATGACTAAAAGAATATGGCAAATTTAGTGGCAATAGTGGGACGCCCGAACGTGGGCAAGTCTACACTGTTCAACCGCCTGACCAAGACACGTCAGGCAATCGTTAGCGACACCGCAGGCACAACACGCGACCGTCAGTACGGCAAGTGCGAGTGGAACGGACGCGAGTTTTCTGTAGTAGACACCGGTGGATGGGTCGTGAAGAGCGACGACATCTTCGAGGATGCCATCCGCAAGCAGGTTATCGTGGCAACCGAGGAGGCTGACGTGGTGCTCTTCGTCGTTGACGTGCAGACCGGACTCACCGACTGGGATCAGGACGTGGCAACCATCCTCCGCCGCACCAAGCTCCCCGTGATACTCGTGGCTAACAAGACCGACAACAACGACCAGATATACGACGCGGCTGAGTTCTACGCACTCGGACTGGGCGAGCCGCAGTGCATATCGTCGGCAACCGGCAGCGGCACGGGCGACCTGCTCGACCTCGTGCTCACAAAGCTCAAACCCGAAGTGAAGGAAGACGTAGAGGACGGCATACCACGCTTCGCCGTAGTAGGACGCCCGAACGCCGGCAAGAGCTCAATCATCAACGCCTTCATCGGCGAAGACCGCAACATCGTGACCGAGATAGCCGGCACAACGCGCGACTCTATCTACACACGCTACGACAAGTTCGGCTTCGACTTCTACCTCGTGGACACAGCCGGAATACGCCGTAAGAACAAGGTGTCGGAAGACCTGGAGTTCTACTCAGTGATGCGCTCCATCCGCGCCATCGAGAACTCCGATGTCTGCATCCTCATGCTCGACGCTACACGCGGCATCGAGGCACAGGACATGAACATCTTCCAGCTCATACAGCGCAACAACAAGTCGCTCGTGGTGGTAGTGAACAAGTGGGACCTCGTGGAGAACAAGGATCAGGCAGTCATCAAGACCTTCGAGAACGCCATCCGTCAGCGCATGGCTCCGTTCGTCGACTTCCCGATCATCTTCGCCTCTGCGCTCACCAAGCAGCGCATCTTCAAGGTGCTCGAAACTGCCAAGGAGGTGTACCTCAACCGCAAGGCGCACGTGGGCACATCGAAGCTCAACGAGGTGATGCTGCCGCTCATCGAGGCATACCCGCCACCATCAACCAAGGGCAAGTACATCAAGATAAAGTACTGCACGCAGCTGCCTAACACGCAGATACCATCATTCGTGTTCTACGCCAACCTGCCGCAGTACATCAAGGAGCCGTACCGCCGCTTCCTCGAGAACAAGATTCGCGACAACTGGTCAATGCACGGCTGCCCGATAAACATCTTCATACGACAGAAGTAACTAAAGGGGGTGCAGTTGTCTCAACTGCACCAACCTATCTGCACCAATCTAACAGGTTGGTGCACTTGAGACAAGTGCACCCCCTATTTGCACCCTCTATTTACACCAATCTATGCGACACATTATATATTTAATAACAACCTTGTGCTGTCTGGCCCTCGCCTCCTGCGGCAACAAGGCATCAAACGTCAGCCCCGACGAGATGGCATCGCGTGCGGCGAAGCTCTACTACGAAAATCTGCTGCACGGCAAGTGTGAGGCATACATCGACGGCTTCTACCGCCCCGACAGCATACCCGAGAGCTACCGCGAGCAGCTCATCGTGAGCGCAAAGCAGTATGTAGGGCAGATGAAGACCGACCACCAGGGTTTGGTGAGCGTAGAAGCAGTGGGCGCACGTACCGACACGGCGAAGCACGTGGGCGAGGCATACCTGCTGCTCGGCTTCGGCGACAAGACAAAAGAAGAAGTCGTTGTGCCACTCGTGCTGCACGACGGCTGTTGGATGCTACGCTGAGAATATACACATATACAAAAAAAGAGCCATGTTGCATCAACTGCGACATGGCTTTTCAATTAATAGTAAAGTGATGACTATCAGTTTTTCTTATTCTTTGAGAAGGTAATTATTAGGTGATTGTTTAAAAGGTATTTATCTGCTCGCTTCGTCCTGTAAAAAGACCGCTCGCAGACGGTTTGTGTCTTATGGTCTTGGTAGGTTGTTATGTATTGATGATAATTTTCGTTTGCAAAGATAGTTTTATTTTCTAATATCCACAAATTATCCGCCACTTTATTTTTGAATTAGTTGTTTTTTGTTCTTTTTCGGGGTGTTTTTTGTCGTTTTTTCAGTTTTTGCGCAAAATATTGAGGCGTATCAATGCGTTAATAGAATAATAATCCGTAATTTTGTCTCACCTCAATATCACCATCTCACCCCCTCTTCATTATCACCATCTCACCATCATCACCATCTCAACATAACACCACCTCACCATCTATGTCAACCATATCTCCCTTTGCCCGTCCGCTATACGTTATGCTCAAACCTGTCGGCGCAGCCTGCAACCTGCGCTGCGAGTACTGCTACTATCTTGAGAAGTCGAACCTCTACAAGGACACGCAGAAGCGTGTGCTGACGGAGGAGATGCTCGAGCAGTTCACCCGAGAGTACATTGAGGCACAGACCTCGCCCGACATCCTATTCACATGGCACGGCGGCGAGCCGCTGATTCGTCCGCTCTCGTTCTACAGAAAAGCGGTGGAGCTGCAGCGCAAGTACGGCGCGGGCAGGCGCATCTCCAACTCTATACAGACCAACGGCACGCTGCTCAACGACGAGTGGTGCCGATTCCTGCGCGAGAACAACTGGCTCGTGGGCATCTCCATCGACGGACCACAGGAATTTCACGACGAGTTCCGCCGCACCGCGTCGGGCGGACAGACATGGCAGAAAGTGATGCACGGCATACGCCTGCTGAAGAGGCACGGTGTGGAGTGGAACGCCATGGCTGTAGTGAACGACTTTAACGCCGACTATCCGCTCGACTTCTACCGCTTCTTCAAGGAGAACGGCTGCCAGTACCTGCAGTTCACGCCCATCGTGGAGCGCACGGTAAACCACGCCGACGGCAGACACCTCGCCACGCTCACCGATGCTGCCGACGCACCGCTGTCCGACATGAGCGTTACGCCCGAGCAGTGGGGGCACTTCCTCTGCACTATCTTCGACGAGTGGGTGCGCCACGACGTGGGCAAGATATACGTGGAGCTGTTCGACTGTATGCTTGCCAACTGGGTGGGTGTGACGCCCGGCATCTGCATGTACGCCAAGGAGTGCGGACACGCCGGCGTGATGGAGTTCAACGGCGATGTCTACTCCTGCGACCACTTCGTCTTCCCCGAATACCGCTTGGGCAACATACGCGAGAAAACCATCACCGAGATGCTCTACGGCGAGCAACAGCAGCACTTCAGCGAGCTTAAACACAAGTCGCTGCCGCAGGAGTGCAAGGAATGTCGTTGGGAGTTTGCCTGCCACGGCGAGTGTCCGAAGAACCGATTCGTGAACGATTGCTACGGCAACCCCGGCAAGAACTATCTGTGCCGAGGCTACCAGCAGTTCTTCGAGCACGTAGCACCATACATGGAGTTTATGAAGAATGAATACCTTAACCAGCGTCCGCCTGCGAACGTGATGGATAAGGTGGAAGAGATAGAAAGACAAAGGGGTTAAGCCGACGGCTTAACCCCTTTGTCTATGTGTTTTATACAGCTTTTGTCTGTTTTATACAGCTTTTATTTGTTGGTTTGCGATTGACGCAGCTTGTTCATTTCAACCTCCTTTACACGTTTGAAGAGGTCGGAAGCGAAGACGAGGTCGTTGAGTTTTTCGTTTGTGGCACCCATCACGTCGTCCTTTGTGCCCTGCCACTCGTTGTTGCCTTGATATATAAACAGGATGTTCTCACCGATACCCATCACCGAGTTCATGTCGTGCGTGTTGATGATGGTCGTGATGTTATACTCCTTTGTGATAGACGAGAGCAGTTCGTCGATGACGAGCGACGTGTGCGGGTCGAGACCCGAGTTAGGCTCGTCGCAGAACAGATACTTCGGGTTGAGCACTATGGCGCGCGCAATAGCCACACGCTTCTGCATACCGCCCGATATCTCGCCCGGATACTTCAGCTGGGCATCGCCGAGGTTCACGCGGTCGAGACACTCCTGGGCACGGCGCACACGCTCGCGGTAGTTCATCTTCGAGAACATGTCGAGCGGGAACATCACGTTCTCCAATACGTTGAGCGAGTCGAAGAGCGCTGCGCTCTGGAAAATCATGCCCATCTCGCGGCGCATCTGCACTTTCTCTTCCTTCGACATCGCCACGAAGTTGCGACCGTCGTAGAGCACATTGCCACTCGTAGGCGTGAGCAGACCCACGAGGTTTTTCATCAGCACGGTCTTTCCCGAACCACTCTGTCCGATGATGAGGTTCGTCTTGCCGTCCTCGAAGACGGCGTTGATGTCTTTCAGCACTTCCTTGTCGCCGAATGACTTATATAAGTGTTTTACTTCTATCATAAGATGTTGAGATGTTGTGGGGTTGAGATGTTGAGATTTGTTGTTGAGGTGTTGAGATGTTGAGGTGTTGAGATGTTGAGGTGTTGAGTTGTTGAGGTGTTGAGATTTGTTGTTAGGATGGTAATGTCACCACCTCACCATCTCACCACAACAACTTCATTTTTCACCATCTCACCATCTCACCACAACAACTTCATTTTGCTTAGCTGAGCAGCTGAGTAAGGAACACGTCTGAGAATAATATTAACACACTTGAGCTGACCACGGCGTCCGTACTCGCCTTGCCAACCTCCACCGAGCCACCTTCCACCGTGTAGCCGAAGAAGCTCGACACGCTCGCGATGATAAACGCGAAGACAAGACTCTTGATGATACTCATCCACATGAACCACGCATTGAACGAGTGCTGCAAGCCCAGTGTCAGGTCTTCGGGCGAGAGGATGTGTCCGATGTACGCCGTGCCGTAGGCTCCGAGAATACCCGTAGCCGAGGAGAAGATGACGAGGAACGGCATCAGCGTAACCAATCCCAAAATCTTCGGCAGGATGAGATAGTTGGCAGAGTTGACACCCATTATCTCTAAGGCGTCAATCTGCTGCGTCACGCGCATTGTGCCCAACTCCGAAGCGATGTTCGACCCCACCTTGCCGGCGAGGATAAGACACATGATACTTGAGGAGAACTCCAAAAGCAAAATCTCGCGTGTGGTGTAGCCCGACACCCAGCGCGGCATCCACGGACTCTGAATGTTCAGTTTCATCTGGATGCAGATAACGGCTCCGATGAAGAACGAGATGAGCAGTACGATGCCTATGGAGTCGACACCGAGCGCCGACATCTCTTTGGTGTACTGCTTCAGGAACATGCGCATACGCTCCGGTCGCGCAAAGGAACGTCCCATCAGAAGGATGTAACGGCCTAATGTGTTTAAGTATTTTAATATCAACATAGTTGCGTTCTCTTTATATAATATTGTAATAATGCTGCAAAAGTAGCAATAAAAACATAAAAACTCGGCATTACACCTAAGTTTTTATGTTTTATTTGTGGTATTTCTATCAATTTGCACTACCTTTAGATAAGGTAGGCGGCATCTCGGCATTATAAAAAAAACGAGTTTTTTTTTGTAATGCACTCAATTTGCACTACCTTTGTAGAGCAAAAGAATAACAAGAACATGAGCGAAATCGACATAATGAATGGTCAGGCGGCAGAAGCTGCAGCAGAGGAGAAGCCCCACTGCATGGTGCTCCGCACCGAAGGACTGGTGAAACGATACGGCAAGCGTACCGTTGTCAACGACGTGTCTATCAACGTGAAGCAGGGCGAAATCGTAGGTCTGCTCGGACCGAACGGTGCCGGCAAGACAACGTCGTTCTACATGACCACCGGACTCATCGTGCCTAACGACGGACATATCTATCTCGACGACAAGGATATAACCGACTATCCCGTCTATAAGCGTGCGCGTGCAGGCATCGGCTACCTGCCGCAGGAGGCGAGCGTGTTCCGCAAGCTAAGCGTGGAGGACAACATCATGGCGGTGCTCGAGATGACACCGCTCACACACCAGCAGCAGCTGGAGAAGCTCGAAGCGCTCATTGCCGACTTCAACCTCGGCAAGGTGCGCAAGAACATGGGCGACCAGCTCTCCGGCGGCGAGCGCCGACGCACAGAGATAGCACGCTGTCTTGCCATTGATCCGAAGTTCATCATGCTCGATGAACCGTTCGCCGGCGTAGACCCTATCGCCGTGGAGGAGATACAGCACGTAGTGTGGCGACTGAAGTACCGCAACATAGGCATCCTCATCACCGACCATAACGTGCAGGAGACGCTCACCATCACCGACCGCGCCTACCTGCTCTTCGAAGGACGCATACTCTTCCAGGGCAAGCCGGAGGAACTGGCGCAGAACCGCATCGTACGCGAGAAGTACCTCGGCTCGCAGTTCGAACTGAAGATGAAGGACTTCCAGCTCGTCGACGAGCAGAAGCGCAAACGCGACCGCGAGCGCGAACTGCAAGGATAAGTAACAAGAACTTTAAGGCACAACCAACAACATGAAGATATTATTTGTTTCGGATATTCACGGTTGTCTGCCAACGCTGCAGCAAGTGCTTGGTTTCTACGACCGCGAACACTATGATATGCTCTGCATCTTAGGCGACATACTCAACTACGGACCGCGTAACAGCATACCCGAGGGCATCGACCCGAAGGGCATCGTGGCACTGCTGAACGAGCGCAAGGACAGCATCGTGGCAGTGCGTGGCAACTGCGACGCAGAAGTGGACCAGATGCTGTTGGAGTTCCCGATGATGGCAGACTACGCCCTCGTTGTAGACGGCACGCAACGCTTCTTTCTCACACACGGACACGTCTACAACGAACAGAACCGCCCAACGCTGAAGCACGACATCTTCATCTACGGACATACCCACCTCTGGAAGCTCGAAGCGACGGAGCAGGGCGATGTGGTGTGCAACCTCGGCTCCATAACATTCCCAAAAGGCGGCAACGAACCCACTTTCGCAACCTACGATGACGGCGTGCTACGCGTGCGCAGAATGGACGGAACAGTGCTGCAAGAGCTTGTTAAAAAAACAAATTTTTGACCTATATATTCTCTATTTACATTATTAATGTGTAATTTTGCACTTCCGTGGAATATAATAAGTAAAAACAATAAATACAAACAACGAAGAAATGAACATTTCATTTGAAAATCCCGACAAAGTGAATGGTCTGTTGACTATCACAGTCGAAGAGTCAGATTTCCAGGACTCTGTCGAGAAGACACTTAAGGACTACCGTAAGAAGGCTAACATCCCTGGTTTCCGCCCGGGTCAGGCTCCTATGGGTCTCATCAAGCGCCAGTTCGGTGCATCTGTACGCTACGACGCTGTAAACAAGTTCGTAGGCGAGCAGCTCTACAAATACATCAAGGACAACAATATCCAGATGCTCGGCGAGCCTCTGCCTTCTGACAAGCAGGAGACTCCGGCTGACATCGAGAAGCCAGCTCCTTACACATTCGTATTCGACATTGCTGTTGCTCCGGAGTTCAACATCACTCTCGACGGCCGCAACAAGATCGACTACTACACAATCAAGGCTGACGAGAAGCTCATCAACGAGCAGGTAGACATGTACGCTGGTCGTGCAGGCAGCTACGAGAAGGTAGAGGAGTACGATGGCGAAAAGAACGATATGCTCAAGGGCGACTTGCGCGAGCTCGACGCTGAGGGCAACACAAAGGAAGGTGGCATCACCGTTGAGGCTGCTGTTCTTATGCCTTCATATATCAAGGTTGACGAGCAGAAGGACCTCTTCAAGGGTGCTAAGCTCGGCGACATCATCACATTCAACCCACGCAAGGCTTATCCGGAAGGCGAAGCAGAGATCTCTGCTCTCCTCAAGATTGACCGCGAGGTAGCTAAGGAGCTCGAGTCTGACTTCAGCTATCAGATCACAGAGATCAGCCGCTACAAGAAGGCAGAGATCAATCAGGACCTCTTCGACCAGGTGTTCGGTAAGGACGAGGTTAAGAGCGAGGAAGAGTTCCGCAACAAGATTGCTGAGTCTCTGAAGCCACAGCTCGAGACCAACTCTAACTTTAAGTTCCTCCTCGACGTTCGCGAGTACTGCGAGAAGAAGGTTGGCGAGCTCACATGGCCGGACGCACTCCTCAAGCGCGTTATGCTCCTGAACAACCAGGACAAGGGCGAGGAGTTCGTTGAGAAGAACTACGCTGAGAGCATCAAGCAGCTCGAGTGGCACCTCATCAAGGAGCAGCTCGTTAAGGCAGCTGAGGTTAAGGTAGAGGACGCTGACATCCGTGAGGCAGCTAAGGAGATGGCTCGTATGCAGTTCGCTCAGTACGGCATGACAAGCATCCCAGAGGAGTACATCGACAACTACGCCAACGAGCTTCTCAAGAAGCGTGAGGCTGTTGACAACTTCGTAGAGCGTGCTATCGACGTGAAGCTTGCTGCTGCACTCAAGAACACTGTTACTCTCAACGAGAAGGAAATCACTCTCGACGAGTTCAACGAAATGATGAAGTAATCGACTTTATCCAATAGATTAAAAAACTCCCTTGCAGACAGCTGTCTGCAAGGGAGTTTTTAATTAGTAATTTTTAATTATTAATTAGTAATTGAACTTGCGAGAGTTCAATTACTAATTTCAACTTTCAATTCGTTTTACTCGTTCTCCGGAGCCTTGTCGATAAGGTCCATGAACTGGTCGAGCTTCGGAGTGATGATGATCTGTGTGCGGCGGTTGCGCTGCTTGCCCACCTCAGTAGAGTTAGCAGTCACGGGGTTGTACTCGCCACGTCCGCCAGCTGTGAGACGCTTCGGGTCAACGCCGTACTGGTTCTGCAGAGCCTGCACAACGCTTGAAGCACGCAAGCAAGAGAGGTCCCAGTTGTTGCGGATGTTCTTCATCGACGCAGCCTTTGCGTTCACCGGCACATTGTCGGTGTTACCCTCGATGAGCACCTCGTAGTCCTTATAGTCGGTGATGATCTTAGCAATCTTGCTGAGAGTCTCCGAAGCACGCTCGTTGATTTCGTACGAACCGCTCTTGTAGAGCATGTTGTCTGCAAGCGAGATGTACACTACGCCCTTGAGCACCTGTACGTCCACCTCCTTCATCTCCTCCTTAGAGAGCGAGCGTGTGAGGTTGTTGGTGAGCACCATGTTGAGCGAGTCCGACTTCGACTTCACCTCAACCAAGTGGCGGATGTACTGGTTCGACTCGTTGATCTGGTCTACGAGTTTAGAGATGTTGATGTTGTTGTCGCCGGCGTTTGTCAAGCTCTTGTCGAGCGAAGCCTGCAGCGCAGCATAGTCAGCCTTCTGCTGCTTCAGCAGTTCCTTAGACGCATTGAGCTGCTCCTCAAGAGCTGCCACGCGAGCCTTTGATGCAGCGAGGTCCTCCTTTGCTGTCTGGTAGTTGCCGGTGAGCTCCTTGTTCTCATTCTGGCAGTTAACAAGATCCTTCTTCATTGCGCAGCTTGAGAAAGTGAACAAGCCTGCGAACATCGCGATTGCGAATACGTTTCCTTTTTTCATATCTTTATTGTTTTTATCTGTTTGCAAAGTTGTATTTCAATGCAAAGTTAGCACTTAAACTTCAAAACTACTATATATAAGATGTTTATATAATTAAAATGTCAATTCGCTTTAATTTAATTTAACTGTAGATGAATGTGGCAGTAGTGTGTTTAGATGTAATTTTTTGTTCTTTTTATAGGGATATTTCATTTAAAATGCTTTATTTTGCAAATAGTAATGCTATTGCATATAAGTGACTAATCAAAACTAAAAACAAAACATACATACGAATGAAGAACTTGAAGTATATGGCTGTGGCTGCATTGTTAGCGTGTGGAGCGCTCAATGCCTCGGCGAAAGACAACGTAGAGTACGTGGACCCGTTCATCGGAACAACTAACTTCAGTATCTGCAACCCGGGTGCGATACGTCCGCACGGACTGATGTCGGTGGTGCCGTTCAACGTGATGGGCTCCGACCTCAACGTGCAGGACAAGGACAAGCGCTGGTGGTCGGCGTGCTATGAGTATAACAACAAGTACTTCACCGGCTTTGCGCACGTTACGCTCAGCGGTGTGGGCTGCCCCGAGATGGGCACACTGCTCACCATGCCGACATCGGGCGAGCTCTGCGTCGACTATCGCAGCTATGGCTCCGAGTACAAGAACGAGACGGCGCGTCCGGGCTATTACAGCACCGAGCTTACAAAGTACGGCATCAAGTGCGAGGTGGCTTCCACGCTGCGCTCGTCTATTGAGCGTTATACCTTCCCGAAGGGCAAGGGCAACCTGCTCTTCAACCTCGGCAACGGACTCACTAACGAGGTGGGTGCTTCGCTGCGCCGCGTCAGCGACACCGAGTTCGAGGGCACACGCCTTCTGGGCACATTCTGCTACAATCCGCAGGCGGTGTTCCCGATGTACTTCGTCGTTCGTGTGAACAAGAAGCCCGCTGCTTACGGCATGTGGAAGAAACAGCCGGCTTTCGGCAACGCTCAGGCGCAGTGGGACTCTGACCAGGGCAAGTACAAGCTCTATCCGGGCTACGGACGCGACATGGCGGGCAACGATATAGGCTATTATATGTCGTACGATTGCGCCGAGGGCGAGCAGGTGGAAGTGCAGGTAGGCGTGTCGTTCGTGTCTATCGCCAACGCTCGCGAGAACCTCAACGCGGAACAGAAGGGTTTCGAGTTTGAGAAGGTAGTGAAAGAGGGCCACGACGAGTGGGCACGCACGCTCGACCGCGTCACCGTAGAGGGTGGCACCGAGGACCAGCGCCGTGTGTTCTACACCGCTCTCTACCACACACAGATTCACCCGACCGTGCTGCAGGACGTGAACGGTGAGTATCCGAAGATGGAAAGCAACGAGAACGGCAAGACCGCCGGCAACCGCTACACCGTCTATTCGTTGTGGGATACCTACCGCAACCTCTCGCAGCTCGAGACACTGCTCTATCCCGACAAGCAGGTGGACATGATCAACTCGATGATTGACATGTACCGCGAGTGGGGATGGATGCCTAAATGGGAGCTGTTCTCACGCGAGACATGGACAATGGAGGGCGACCCTGCCATCCCTTACATCACCGATGCTTATATGCGCGGTCTGCGCGGTTTCGACATCAACGAGGCTTATAAGGCGTTCCGCACATCGGCTACTACTGAGGGCAAGAACAACCGTATGCGCCCCGATATCGACCCGTACATCGAGCGTGGCTACGTGCCGATGGGCTACTATGCTGCCGATATGTCGGGCGACAACTCCGTGTCGCACGCTCTTGAGTACTACCTCGCCGACAACGCGCTCTCTATACTTGCTGGCGAACTTGGACACAAGGCTGATGCCAAGCTGTTCCGTCAGCGCGCTCTCGGCTACAAGCACTACTACTCGAAGGAGAGCGGCACGCTGCGCCCGATAACAATGGACGGCAAGTTCCTCTCGCCGTTCAACCCTGAGGACGGCTACGACTTCACCAATGCGCCGGGCTTCCACGAGGGTTCGGCTTGGAACTACACATTCTACGCTCCGCACGATGTGCTGGGCATGGCTAAGCTCATGGGCGGACAGCGCAAGTTCTGCGACAAGCTGCAGATGGTGTTCGACAAGGGCCTCTACGACCCTGCCAACGAGCCTGACATCGCCTACGCATACCTCTTCTCCTACTTCAAGGGCGACGAGTGGCGCACGCAGAAGACTGTCAGCGAACTGCTCGCAAAGTATTACACAGCGCGTCCGGACGGCATCCCCGGCAACGACGACACCGGCACCATGTCGGCTTGGGCTATCTTCTCGATGATGGGTCTGTATCCCGACAACCCGGGCGATCCTTCGTACACGCTCACCACTCCGGTGTTTGACAAAGTGACGCTGCATCTCGATCCGAAGTTCTATCCGCAGGGCGACATCACCATCGAGACCGACCGCACATCGCCGTCGCAACTCTACATCAAGAGCATGACGCTCGGCGGCAAGAAGCTCAACGGCTACCGCATCACTCATAAGCAGCTGATTGATGGCAAGACGCTGCGCATGAGCCTGAGGTAAATTAGTAATTTTTAATTATTAATTATTAATTGAACTTGCGAAAATTCAGAAAATAACTTTTAAAACTCAAAAGAATTATGAAAATCAGACATCTTAAAGTTTCGGCTGTGCTTCTTGCAGCCACGTTGTTGACAAGCTAGTGTGTAGGTTCGTTCGCTCTGTTCAACAAGTTGGCAGGCTGGAACAAACAGGCAACAGACAATAAGTTCCTTAACGAACTTATCTTCATCCTCATCTCGCCGGCATACGCGGTATGTACCTTTGCTGACGTGCTCGTCATCAACTCTATCGAGTTCTGGACAGGCAGCAACCCGATGGCGCAGCGCGTAGGCGAAACGCAGGAGATTACGGGCAAGGACGGCAAGCTCTACGCTGTGACCACTCTGCGCAACGGCTATAAGATTAAGTCGCCCGATGGTGAGGTTATCAAGTTCAAGTACGACAAGAAGACCAACTCTTGGAGCAAGGAGGAGAAGGGTAAGATTGAAGAGCTTTTCCGCATCAACGATGACGGCACTATCCAGGCTCGTCTGCAGGACGGTCGCTCAATCACCGTCACACCCGACGCAGCCGGTCTCTACGAGGCACGCATGGCTACAGCCGGTGCTTGCTTCTGGGCACAGCGATAGCCTTTTGGTTTTATTGTATTGTAATAATATAGACGTAAAAAGAGGAGTCTCGGTTTGCCGAGGCTCCTCTTTTCTTTTGGTATGCTTGTACGCTTACATGCTTGTCTGTGTGTCAATACTTAGCGTACGATGTATTTCTTGTTTTTGCTAACGAGCACGCCGTGCTTAGCTGTAGCTTTGCGTCCGCTGAGGTCGTAAAATGTAGCATTAGCAAGTGTTTCTATCTCGTTGTTTACAACATTCTTGATAGCTGTTGCATCATCAGCCTCTACGCCGCCGAACATGAACACGCTGTTAGCAGGCAGAGTGAGTGTGAGCTGCTGGTCGATGTCGATAGCCTCACCCTCGGTGAGACCCTCCAGGGCAGCCTGGTCGTCGAACGGCTTTGTGAGAACGATCTTGCCAGAGATGTTAGCTGGAATCTCCAGAGCCTCACGCAGAGTGAGAGTGATTGACTTCGCCGCCACGTCGCCGTTGCGCAGGGTGAGTGTCGACTTCTTGCCGTTCCATGCAGCCCAGCCGTAGATCTCGTGTCTGTAGCCGTTCCACGGATTGCCACCTACCCAGTGAGCGTCCATCAGCACGTCAGCGTTGTCCTTCTGCCACTTGATGAGGTCGGCGAGGTCAGACCACAACTTGCCGTTGTTGATCTTGTCCATGAGCTTGTAGTCGTTGTAGAGCTCTACCATGCCGCTACCGCAAGCAAATGCGCAGCGCAGCTCGTTGAGAGCGTTCTCGTAGTTCATGTTCTTGCTCACGTCGCCGTGCTCGGTGAGGATGAAGCCGTGGGTCATCAGCGTGTTGATCGGGCACAATGGAGAATCGGTAACGTAGATGTTGTACACCTGCATGTCGCGGTATGTGATCCATGCCTCGCGGTCGTTCGGGTTAGTGCCAATCTTCTTCCAGTCGGCATCCTGACGCCATGTGGCGTCGGTGATCTTGTACCAGAACGGTGATGCCCATGTGCCTACTGTAGTGTTGAAGAAGATGTCCTCCTTGAGGTTCTCGCGGATGTACTGCTCCATACGGATGATGCCCTCAGCGTTCTCGTTGCCGGTGTCGCCCGGTTTAGGGCCTAAGGCTGTACCTAAATCAGAGATGCCGTCGAACTTGAAGAAGCCGAACGAGCCATTGCCGTTCTCATCGTGCTGGTTCTTCACAAGGTTTGTAGCTGCTGCGAGGAATGTGTCGTAGTATTTAGGGTTAGAGAGCTGCATTCCGCCGTTGTTCTTCCAGTAGTTGCGACGATATTCGCCGCTCTGTCCGTAGCCGCCTACCGGACCGAGCCAAGCACCTACGCTTGCGCCCATTTCGGCAGCCTGCGAAGCTATGTCGCGCATCTCTCTTGGGAAGCCGCTATGGAATGTCCATGTACCGTAGTTGTCCCATCCGTCGTCGATTACGAAATTCTTCGGAGCCACGTTGTAGCGGTCCCAGAGGCTGCTCTTCCAGTGTGCCACTACGTCGAGCACGCCGTCGGCAGTCATGTTTGTATATTCTCTGCCCGGAGCCGCATTGTTGCGGTCGATGTTGAGCTCATACCAGCTGATGTAGCATGGGTTAGCACGCCAAGGCACTGCACGCTCGCGCTCAGAGTAAGCCAGGAACGAACGACGCTTCTGTGTCTCGCGTATGTTCTTTGAGCTCTGCTTGCCGTCCTGCGCGATGAGACCTACGACGGCAGATACCTTCCATGTCTCGCCCTTCTTCAGTGTAGTGTGGCGGCTCCACATACCCTGAATTACAGAGTAGTCGGTGTTAGCCACGTCTTCTACGGTGTTGAATGCGGTAGGAGTCTCAAGACCTGCGAATATCTTGTCGTTCAGAATCACCTTGCCACGTGTGTTGCCGATGGCACTCGGCTTGCTGCCCGCTGCCTTGGTGTCCACCTTGTACGACATCGGTATGATGCTGAACATATCCACGTTGTCTACGCCGGTGAGTTCCATCTCGGTGCGCAGGTAGTGGCTGCCCGAGCGCAACACGGCGCGCCATACGATGCTGATCTGCTGTCCGTTGTACGAGTATGTGTAGTTGGCCTGCAGAGCCTTGCCTGCATAGTGCTTCACGCCGCGAATGGCGTTCGGTTCGGCAGCGAGGTCTACCAGCTCCACCTTGCCGAGTGTCATCTGGCTTGCAGCCACGCTCACGCCCGAGCCGAAGTTAACGTAGAAAGGCTCTGTGCCAGCCACCAGGTTCATAGCCTTAGAGCCGAGGAAGTAGATAGCCTTCTCGGTGTTGAGGAAGCTTGCCTGAAGCACCTTGTTGCCCAATGTGTAAACGTTATTATCTTTCCATGCTGTTGCGTCGCCAACCTTGTCCTGCTGTATCGGGTAGAGCCATGCGTTGGTGTATGGCTCGCTGTCCTCGAGTGTGGGCAGGTCGTAGTAGGTTACGGTGATGGTCTTTGTCTCTGGGTCGATCTGTACGGTAGCGAACTTGCCGTCCTTCTCGGGCGCGGTCACGTCGCTTGGCAGCAGAGTTCCACTCACGGTGATTGTCTCGCCGTCGTTGTATGTCTTGCCGTTGATTGTGACGGTTGCGCCTTTAACGGTGTACGTGTTCGACACAATCTCGTGCAGCACCCATGCGCTACCGTTGTCCTGTTTGCCGTTGTCCTGCCACAGACCCACGGTGATGGTCTTGTTGTCTACGGGGTTGAAGTCGATGCCGCCGTGCCAGTTCATGTATTTGTCTGCCTTGCCGGTAGAGGTGATAGGCTGGAACTCGTAAGCCGCTGTGCCGTTCTGGGCGGTTGTCTTGGTAGCCTTCCACGGTTGTGCGCTCGTCTTGTCGCTGATGAGCTTTGCCTTGCCTGGTCCGTTGCTGTAGCTGTAGGCTTTGTCGTACGAAACCCACACCTTGCTGTCGACGTTGTAGATGAGATACTGACCTTCTGTGCTTGCAGCATAGAAGGCGAACTTGCCTGCATTCTCGTTTGTACGTGTAGGCGATGTGTACGGAGTCATCATCAGTCCGTTGCAGTTGCTGATGGTGTACACTCTCTCGGGATTGTTTACATTCGCCGAGGTCTTGATGTCACTGGTCTGCGCCCAGGAAGAACTACCCCCCCCCAATAGCTAACAGAGCCAATGAAAGTAGATAACGAATACTCATTGTCTTTTGTTTTGCAACACTTGTAGTTAGTAATACTTTAAAAGTTCTGAGCAATCAAGATGTTTTGATTTGTTGAAGTAGGCGGAGCCGGATCTCTCAAAAAATGTATATGTAGAGACAGCATACCCGGGTGTTGCAAATTCAAGCAGCAATCTCTACGATAGACGTTGCAAAGGTACAAATAAAAAACAATGTATCCTTGCTTTGAACAGAATATTTTACAATCGATTATATTCATAAATGTATGATTTTGCAAGAATCGTAATAAAGCACAACAATGTGTATTAGATACATTTAGATTGTTTAAAAAAATAAGAGTAACTATTGGCTGTTATAGTTTAAATCTTTATATTTGCAACCGAGAATTTTACAATTTGTGCAATGGAAAGAAATGAGATGTTTTATTATGTAATTATCCTGTTTGCTCTTTTAATCGCGGTATTGCTTTTAGTCGACTTCATGATGAAGCGTGCGTTAGCGAAAGGCAAGTCGGAGGAGAGTGAGGGCGAAAAGCCTTCGAGAGTTGCAAAGTTCATGAAAGGTGTCGACTTCTTTTTGGCATTGCCATTAGCAACAATTGCCGTGAACCACTTTCAGGTGTCTGTTTACACGCTGGTAGCCCTGGCTTTAGGCTTCGTTTTAGGCGTATATACATTGTATCTTTGCCTTACGTTGCGCCAGAAGCAACTCACGCTCAGAGTTATCGTGAAGTTAGCAATACTCGTGTTGATTTACGTAGTGTATAAGTAACTACTGAACATATGGGGGCGTGTCAAAACTATATTATTTAGAAAATCGAATAGTAAACGGTTCAAATCGTAGGAGGCTACGGCATTCTTGCCGTAGCCATTAACAACAGAAATACAAATCGTTACGACTATTTGCAATGGCTACGGCAGGAATGCCGTAGCCTCCTACGGTTAGTCCTCCGCCTCTATTTTGTAGTTTTGGCACACTCTCTTATTGCTGTAAGTTCTGCTTATGCGGTCACTTCTTTCTATTAATATTGCGTATGCGAAAAAATCCTCCATATCTTCCATTGTCTGACCTAACCCTCATGGTATGAGCAATATAAAGGATGGGAGATATTCTGAAAAACGCATTATCTACCATCCTATCTTCCAGCTTTTTCCGCTTATCTACCAGCCGCCTTATACCGCGCTTCGTAGCGCTCCTGCATCGTGCGCACCGAGAAGCGGTCTTTGGCGAAGGCGTAGGCTCGCTGCGTGAGTGCGTCGTGGTCGGCGGTGGGCAGAAGTTCGTTGAAGATGCGGCGGTAGTCGTTGAGGCTGTTGTTGTGCGCAAGCAGTGCCCAGTCGGCGGGCAGCGTGTCGGCGAGTCCGGGGCAGGCGTTGGCGATAACGGGTAGGCGGTTGAGGCTCGCTTCCATAGAGAGCATACTCAATCCTTCGAACTCCGACGGCATGAACAGATAGTCGAACGACTGCATGTAGCCGGCGAGTCCGAAGATAGGGGGCACGAGCTGCGCGTTGAGGGGTTTTCCTGATGATGCTATGTCCGCGAGGGTCTGCTCTACGAGTGTGCGCTGCGAGCCGTCGCCGGCGATGGTGAAGTGGTAGCGTGCGTCGCCTGCAAGCATCTTCAGCACTTCGCAGAGGACACTGATGCCCTTCTGAGGCTCAAGGCGACCGGCGAAGAGGATGTTGAGGTGTTGAGGTGTTGAGGTGTTGAGGTGTTGAGGTGTTGAGGTGTTCTTGCTCTGGCAAGCGGCAAAAGCCGAGCGGAGGTGTTGAGGTGTTGAGGTGTTGAGATTGGTTTGTGTTAGAGTGTTGAAATAATCTTTCTGCTCAACTTCTGCCACGCCATTGTTTATGATAGGTGGCACCTCGCCGAAGCGTTCGGCATAGCTGTCGCGCACGGAGTCGGAGATGGCGATGTTGGCGCCAAGACTCTTGAAGAACTTTTCCACCCACTGGGCGGTGCGTGGCAGCCCTGTCCATAGGCGTGTGTTGTGTATGGTGCGCACTATCTTCACGCGGCGCAGCATGAACGGGAACAGGCGGCTGAACACGTAGAGCGCAAGGTCGGGCGTCTCGGTGTGCGTGTGTATCACGTCGGGATGCCAGCGCAGCATGATGTAGAGCATACGCAGAGGGAAGAGCAGTGCGGCGATGCGCTCGAAGAGGAAGTGGAAGCTCACGTCGGGCATCCACGAGCGGTGGCAGCGCACACCGGCTTGCTCCAGTTCGGCGATGAACTTCGGCGTGTAGGCGGTGCGTCCACGCATTATCTCTACTACATGGTACTCCATGCCGTGCGTCTGCGACTCGGCGATGTTGGCGGCTACGCGTTCGGCACCGCCAAGCGAGAAGTGGGTTATGAGGTGGAATGTTCGCATGGGGATATGGTGTTGAGATGTTGTTGTGTTGAGATGGTGAGATATGATGTTGAGATGTTGTTGTGGTGAGATGGTGAGGTATGATGTTGAGGTGTTGTTGTGTTGAGATGTTGAGATTTGATATAGTAATGTCACCATCTCACCATCTCACCACTTCAACATAAATAATCAATAACAATTGCTGCATTGTACGCCCAGAGCCACACGGCGAGCGCCGCTACGAGCACTCTTGGAGCTATGCTGTTGCTGCGGCGCAGTATGTAGCCGGCGGCGATGGGGATGATGAACGCCCAGTGGGCTGTCATTATGTACACCTCGTTGAGTCCGAAGCCGAAGCCCATGTGCATGAGCATGTCGAAGCCGAACCACGCGAGCACCATTAGGAAGAACTTTTCGCGGCGTGCCGTCCATGCGCCGACGGCGAGAAGCACGACGAGCAACGCCTCCACAACGTAGTTGAGCGCGGAGCGGTACTGCACGAAGACGGGGCGCGTCTGCTGCACGTCCTCAAGCAGATGGTCGCGGTGGAGCTGCAGCGACTCGCCGAAGAGATTGTCCACTGCCGAGCGCCAGCGGTCGGTTGTGATGTCGCTCCACTCCAATAGTGGCACGTTCTTGGTGAGGGCTTCGCCATTCTGTTGCTTCACGAAGTCGTTGTGCTCCTTCAGCTTCGCTATGCGTACGGGGTCTTTCTTTGCCACTGCCGCCTCTATGCGCTTTATCTTCCGCTCCTGCGGAGCCACGATGGCATCCTGCTGCCAGACATAGATAGCGCCGAGCAGCAGTGTCGGCACTACGAATGCTGCGATGCTGCGCCACGCGAACACCTTACGTCCGCCTGCGAACCAAGCCGCCAGCGCCACCTTAACGCCGTTGGTGAGCGTTACGCCAGCCGTGAGGAAGAAGAGCAACGCGCTCTGCCATAGCTTCATCGGCTTGCCCTCCTTCAGCTTGCGCCCTGCTATGAGCAGCGTGAACAGCAGCAGGGGCAGCGAGAGAGCGAAGTGGTCGGGCACCATGGTGGCTATCATCACGTGTGCGAAGCCGTAGAACAACGCCGTGAGCAGGGCGGCATCCACGCGGCGCACCTCCACAACGTCGCGCAGCAGACGGTGCATCAGTACCGCTCCCCACACGTCGGCAGCCACAAGCAGCGCGCCCATGAGTAGCACCGCAGCGTTGAACTCCGTTGGCGGCATTATCAGGCGGTTCAGCCCAAACAGCGGAAGCAGCAGGACGACGAACAACGGATGGCGCAGCGTGTTCCAGTGGAGACGCATACACGAGATGAATATCAGCGAGAAGATGTCGTAGCCCGACATGTTCAGGTGGTTGTAGAACACCGACCAGAAACCCACGTGCGCACCACGTGTGAACGACTGCCAGTGGTTGGCGATGAGCAGGGCGTTGAGCGCAGCGAACACTACGAGTGCCACGCCGGCTATGGGGCGTTCTTCTTTGCGGAGTATTTGCATGTTATGTTTCTACGATATGTTGTTAGAAGAAGAGATACTGCACGATGAGCGCCACGTTCCATATCCACAGATATGCAGCCAGCACGGCTATCAGTGTCTTCAGCGCGAGAGCCTTGCGGCGTTTCTGCGTAGCCTTCAGCAGGAACGCCACGGCTATCGGTATGATGTATATCCAGTGGGCCGACATGATGTACACCTCGTTGATGCCGAAGCCCAGACCCACGTGCAGCACCATGTCGAGGGCGAAGTAGGACATGGCGAGCCAGAAGAAGCGCGAGCGTCTGCCTGCCCAGATGCCGAGCACGAAGAGCAGAGCGATGATGCCCTCGATGATGTAGTTGAAAGCGTAGCGATAGTGTACCATCATCGGGCGTGTGCGCAGCACGTCGCCCAGCAGATAGTCCTGGTGCAGCTGTATCGACTCGCCGAAGAGGTTCTCCACTATCGACTCCGAACGCGAGGTTGTCACGTCGGTCCAGCTGATGAACTCGCCGTTGGCTATCGGCTTGCCGTTCTTGCGCACGCGCTTTTTCTTCTTCGCCTGCGCAGCCTTCGCCTTGTTCACGGAGTCGCGCTCAGCCTTGGCAGCTATGGCAGAGTCCTGCTGCGCCGTGGTGAACGCAGCGAAAGCGATGGAGTCGCGGCGTGCCTGCTCCGCCTGTTCCGCCTTCCGCTTAGCCTCCTTCTCCGCCTTCGCCTTCTCGCGGGCAGCCTTTGCCGCCACGTCGCGCGGCCAGACAATGTGGTCGTAGCTCATGCGTGCCACGCCCCATGTGAGGGCAGCCGGCAGCAGTATGCAGCCGAAGAGGAACTTCGGGCGGAAGATGCGCCAACCGTTCACGAAGAGTTCGGAGAGGTATATCTTCAGACCATTGTTCAGCGATGTGCCGGCGGTGATGAAGAAGTATGTTACCGCCTGCCATCCGCTCAGCTTCTTGCCCTTCAGTATCAGCTTGCCCGACACGTATAGAGCCAAGAGCAGCAGCATCATCGAGATGACGAAGTGGTCGGGCGCCATCGTCGAGAGCATCACGAAGGCGAAGCCGAAGTAGAAGACGGTGAGCAGTGTGGAGTCGGTGCGGCTCACGCCCACAACCTCGCGGCAGATGCGGTAGAGGAAGAGCATCGAGTAGAACGCCGCGAAGAGCTGTATCGCCGACACGATGAAGATGGCGCAGTTGATGCCCGTGAGCCACATCAGTCCCTGGTTGATGAGGTAGGGCACGTACATGAAGAACGCCAGCAGCGGATGGCGGTAGACATTATAGCCCGCCGTCCAGTTGCTCACCACGCTGTACGTGATGGGGTCGAAGCCCGAGATGTGGAACTTCGAGATGAACAGATGCCAGTAGTAGGTGGTCTGCGGTGTGAACACGTCGTAGTACTTGCAGATGACGAGGGCATCGAGTGCAAGGAACACCAGGAGCATCACCGTCGCCAACGGACGTTCTTCGCGCTTCACGCGGAAGAGGCGGAACGCACTGAGGAGAGAGTTGGTATTCATATTGTTTTGTTGTTTTCTTTCTTCTTTGTTTAAGCCGAACTAAGCCTTCTTAGGCCTTTCTAAGCCTGTCTAAGGCTGCGTTTAAGCCGAACTAAGCCTCTTTAGGCCTTCCTAAGCCTTTGCCTGAACTTTGCTAATTAAGCCCTCCCCGACGGGGAGGGTTGGGAGGGGCTCTTTAAAAAGAATCTCACAAGCACGAAGTTCACGGGCACGCAGATGCAGAACATCGGGATAGGTGCCCACTGCTTCGGCACGCCCAGCCAGAGGAACAGATTGAGCGTGAGCATCTGCAGCACATAGTTGACAGCGTGCGAGAAGGCGAAGCCTGCACCACGCTTTGCCGATGCCTTCACGCGGAACGTGTAGCGTGTGGATGCCACGAAGTTGAACGCGAAGCTAATGAGGTAGCCGATGGTCATCGCCACGCTCGGGTTGAACCAGCGTATGAGCAGCCTGTAGATGGCGTACTGCAGTATGGTTGCCAACACGCCGACGATGCCGAAGCGTATCACTTCGCCAAGTTTCTGTTTGTCTATCATGCTTATATGTCGTTGTTTATTTAAAGTAGTAGTGTTTTATTGTTTTACTTTGGTGTCGCGCATCGGTCGGCGCAGACATCCGCATCGGTCGGCGCAGACATCCGCATCGGTCGGCGCAGATGTCCGCATCGGTCGACGCAGATGTCCGCATCGGTCGACGCAGATGCTCGTAATCAAAACTTTATTGACCTAATTGTCTATCTGAACGGCTTGAAGTGGGCTTTATCGGCGAAGGTAAGCAGCTCACGGTCGCCCCTGCTGTCGCCGAACGCCTCTATGACGTAGTCGTTGCGGTGTACGGTCAGGTCGGGATATTGCTTGCAGAGTCGCTCCACCTTCTCCGCTCCGTAGCAGTTGTTCGTGAGGAAACGTCCGGTGAGCAGTCCGTTGTTGTCTGTTTCCACCTGCGTGCCGAGCACACAGAAGTTCGACCGGCTATTCTTAGCCATGTTCGTGAAGAACGGGCGCACCCAGTTGTCGATGCTCGCGCTCACCACGCACACGCTCTCGCCCTCGCTGAAAAGGCGTTCGAGCAATGCCTTCGCCTTCGGTCTTATCAAGCAGACGTTGCGCTCAGCGAACTGTCGGCACAGCGCGTCGAACGTTTTCAGCTCCATGCCGCGGAAGTACCATGCGAAGATGCGCTGCTTGGCGCGATAGTTGGGGTAGAGCTTCAGCTTCATCAGCACCAGCAGCGGACTGTGCAGCAGGAACCCCACGATGAAGCGCCATATGCCACAGGCGTAGCGTATGAACGCTAACAGTGTGTCCGCCGTCGTCAGCGTGCCGTCGAAGTCGAATGCGTAGAGTCGTTTCATATTATATAACGTATATCATGAGCAGGAACGTGAGCAGCCACGCCACCACGATAATCTGCGAGAAGTGGTCGCGCAGGATGATCTTTGTGGGGTCGCCACTCTTCTGGTCGACCACTGCTATCTGTATGTAGCGCAGCAGACCGATGAGCACGAAGACGAATGTGAGGTAGAGATAGGGTGTCTGGAAGCGTTCCACCACTTCCGGCGACACGCAGTACATGATGTAGCAGACGAGCGTGACGGAGGCGGTGATGGTGATGGCTTGGTTGATGAACGTGAGGTTGTAGCGCACGGTGTTCTTGCGCGGTGCCTCGCCCGTCTCGTTCATGCGCAGCACGTCGTCACGACGCTTGGCGAACGACATGAAGAGCGTGAGTAGGAAGGTCATAATGACAATCCAGTTGCTCAGCGGCAGCTCGCAGGCGAAGCCTCCGGCAAGGATGCGCAGCACGAAGCCGAACGCCACGATGCACACGTCGAGTATGGCATACTGCTTCAGCTTGGAGCAGTAGGCGAGGTTGAGCACGTAGTAGAACACGACGACTGCCATGACGTTGCTCATCACCTCAGGCGGCAAGAGCAATGCCACACCGATGCCGAGCACGAACATCGCTATCATCAGCGTGTAGCCCATGCGTATCGACAGAGTGCCAGACGCAATGGGGCGGTGGCACTTCACGGGGTGGTTGCGGTCGGCATCAACGTCCACGATGTCGTTGTAGCAGTATATCGACGATGCTATGAAACTGTAGGCGAAGAAGGTGAGCGTCACGAGTTCTATCGAGTTGATATTGAAGAGTTCGCCACCGAAGAACATTGGGATGAAAACAAAGAAGTTCTTTATCCACTGCTTAGGGCGCGTAAGGCGCAAGATGTTTTTTATCATAATGTGTTGAGGTGTTGATATGGTGAGATGTTGAGAAATGTTGTTGAGGTGGTGAAGTGTTGAGGGGTTGTGGTGGTGTGATGGTGATATTACTTTTGGGTGCAGAGCTTTAGGGCGAAACTCGTAATCTTCTGCAGCACCCACGCTGCAGGCAGCGTGATAGCTACGGTTGCGGCGAACGTGCCCCAATAGCCAAAGCCCATGGGTTGCACATATACCAGTACGAAATGGATATGTATGAGATAGGCTTCGAGGCTCAGCATACCTACCATGCGGAACGAGCGGTTCACCCACTCGGGTGTGCGGCGGAAGATGCGGTTCATCACGAGTACGCTGCACACCGTGAACGGTACGTATAGCATACGCTCCACGAAGAGCGGGAAGAGTCCGTGGCGCACCTGCTCGAGGTAGAGGCACGTGCCGAACGTCATAAGGAACGTGATGAGCAGCAGCCACACAGCATCGGGCGGCATCTGCCTGCGCGAGCGTACCATCTCGCCCATGTTGATGCCGATGAAGAAGATGGGTACACGGCTCCAGAATATCTCCAAGTGTCCCACGACGGCATGAATCGGCAGCACCCACTGCACCATTACGCACCACACCACCATAAGCAGCGGCAGCCAGCGATAGGTGGGGTAGCGCCCGATGAGGCACATATACCACGGCGCGATGAGGTAGAGCAGCATGATGGCTGGCACGTACCAGAACGTCAGTTCGTCGTGCAGCCAGAAGTCCCAGTTGATGGTTATGTCGCCGAGCAAGTCGACCACGTTCTTCGAGAACCGCTGCGCTCCGAGGTAGTCGGGCAGGTAGAACGCCGTGGAGCAGATGAGCCATGTGGGCAGTATGCGGATGAGTCGGCGGCGGTAGAAGTGGCTCACCGATGGCGTTTTTGTCCATGCGAACCACAGCCCCACGCCACTCAGGAAGAGGAAGATGTCAACTCCCACGTTGCCGCAGCGGCGCAGCCCGTAGAACGGGTCGCCACGGTCGAGTGCCACATGGAACAGAATGACGAAGAGCATTGCTGCTCCCATCTGTTCGGCGCGAAATCGCGATATGTTTCCTAACTCAATGCTTGGTATCTTCATTGCGTAGCTTGAAATTATGGTAGAACCATGCCAATGCTATCGATGCCACGATGTACAGCAGCAGACCCGTGTACACGTCGCCGTGGCGCGAGATTGGTATGAATATCTTTCGTGTGAGCGGATGCAGCACGAAGAGAGCGGCAGAGATTGTGCCTACCCATGCTATCCATTCGTTTGCGGTCTTCGGCAGCAGCTTCACGATGCCAATCGTAGCGATGCACACGAAGAGCGGTGCCCACAGCCATGTGTGGAAGTTGAAGCTGAAGAAGAACACAGCCACAACCGACAGAACCATTACGGTCATTCGCACGCCGTGCGTCAACTCTCTGCCGTGGCGTGCGTAGAGCAGTCCGGCGCAGAACGGTAGCACACCGCCCATGAAGTTGTAGCGTATGCAGTTGAGCGTCTCGCCCTCGGGGGCACAGAATGCCTGCATCGCCCAGCACACGGCAACAAGCAGCAGAGCGTAGATGTCGCCCTTGCGCCAGAGCAGCAGTCGATAGACGATGTAGAGCTGCATCATCAGTCCGAAGAACCAGTAGGGTCCGGGCCAGATGACATGGTCGGGGTCGGGCATCATGTTGTTGAACATGAAGAGCTGTCCGAGTATGTCCACGACGTGATACTTATGCGCCCCAGGCGTGATGGCATCGACCATGGTGAACGCCACGAAGCCCACAATCATCATCTTGAAGAGTTTCAGGTAGTGGTGCTTCAGGAACGGCAGCACGTCGGTCTGCTTCTTTGCGAGTCCGCCGCGCTTCTCGTATTTCATCACGAGTCCGTAGGCAGAGAGGAAGAGGAACACCGGCACACCATAGTGGCCGAAGAACGATATGAGGTGGATGGGCAGGTTCCAGTCGGGGTTGCTGATAGCCTGCATCAGACTACTTGCCTTCGACATCGTGAACGTGTACTCGTTCTCCTTTACGGCGAAGCCGAGCCAGTGGCAGTAGTTGTGCAGGAAGATTCCTATTATTGCAAGTCCGCGCATGGCGGAACATTCTGTGCGGGTAAGCATTTTTGAGTTTAAAGTTTGTCGTAATCCGTAGTGTTCTTTAATATTCTCGGGCGGCTCTCGTCGTATTCGGGCGACAGCAAGTTGTACTGCTCCTTATAGTCGCGGGCGTGAATGCCGCCGAGGTAGAGCAGCATGTGTGCGAGCGCGTCGGTCATAAAGCGTCGGTTGCGAGCGTTCACTACCTGGCGGAACACCTCCGGACGCTTCTTGATATACTGACGCGAGCACCATATCCACATCGGTATGTCGAACTCGGCGTGAGCCAGACGGGCATCTATCTTCGCCGAGTGCATACGGCAGAAGAAGTGCATGTCGCCCTCGTAACATTCCTCGCCATGGTCGGGCACGTAGAGCACGATGGCGTCCTCGTTCTCGAACTTCTTCACTATCTCCGTCACAACCGAGTCGTTGTACAGAATGGCGTTGTCGTAGTCGGCAAGCGTCTGACGCTCGCGTGCGTTCAGATGCGGTTTCATCTCCTTGTAGTCGTCGCCACGGAACTTTTTATGCTCCTTCGGCGAGCGTTGGCGATACGCCACGTGTTGTCCTAACAGATGGAAGATGATGAGGTTGTTCTCTGTGTTCTGTCCCTTCAGCTCGTCGTAGTCCTTCAGCAAGTCCTCGTCGTAGCGGTGGAGCTGCGTGTTGCGCGTGTCGAACTGTGCAGCACTCAGCTTCGGGTTGTTGAGGAAGAAGCCGCCACTGAAGTCGTACACCGCCTCCTTAGCCTTCGGCAGGAACTGGTTGGTGAGGAACGTCACGTGGTAGCCAGCCTTGCGGAACAGTTCGGGGAAGAGCGGATAGTCGCACCACTCGCCCTTGTCGCCTACGCAGTAGAGCGAGAAGAGGTGCTTGAACACGAAGCTCGTGAGGTTCCACGGCGATACAACGTCGGTGTACTTCACCAGTCTGCCTTGCCGCTCCAACTTCTGTTGGCGTGGCGTGGTGGGCATGACGTAGCCGTACTGCGACGAGTGGTGGCGGTTGAAGCTCTCGCCGATGATAAGCACGATGTTAGGCGAACGGAACGAACATGAGTCGACCGTCACAGTCTTTGCCGTGCGCACCAGGCGGTCGATCTGTTTCGCTGTGAGCGTATTGGCATAGATGCTGAACATGAGACGGTAGACAGGTTGGTAGAGTACGGCATGATCCTTCTCGGTGAGCGTGTGTTCCACTTCGCCAATTGTGGTGCCCGACATCAGTTTGTGTGTAGCAACCTTGTTATGTGCGCTTGAGCACACCGACCATACGAGCAGCGTAAGCACAGCTGTGCCTATAATGGGGCGTGCGCGGTGCAGTAGTTCGCAGGTGCGCAGCCATATCGACTTGATAAGCTCGCGCCAACGACGTGGAATGAAGTGGGGAAAGCGTAGACGCAGTGCCGTGAGCACGTGCACGAACAGCAATAGCAGCACCCAGCCCACATCGCTCATCAGCACATCGGGCGACACGCACGAACGCAGAAATTCGCCTGACTCGCGCGAGTCGGTCTCACCGACGAGTTGCAGCATCGTCGGGGTCAGTGTCGACTGAAACTTCACGAAGCAGTAGACATCCACCACTGCTGTGGCGTATAGCACAACGTAGAAGAAGCCACGCACCCATATCATCACCTTGCGCGGTAAGAGGGTGAGTATCAGCGTGAGCACATAGACATCGAGGAACAACTCGAGGTAGAGGTTGTCGTAGAGGTGTGCTCCGCGCACGTTGGGCAGCGTAGCCCATGCCGTTATGCAGCCGAGTAGGTACATGAACACTGCAAACGTGCAGTTGCGGCGTAAAGGTTCTGCCACAGCAGCGAGCACCTGTTTAATTGTTTTCAAATATCTCATCTATACCTATTGTTATATAGTGGTTTTATTGCCGTGTTCCCACGTTGTGGGAGCTGTTGTCCGCAAATTTACACATCTTTTCTGACATATTAATTGATTGGTTGCAAAAATATTGCTCTTTGGTAGATGTTCTATTCTATTGTTGCGGATAAGGTATGAAAAAAGGGCACTCCTTAGCGGAATGCCCTGTATGTCGTAATTATACGATTGCGATGTTTATGCCCGATGATTAGTCGGCAATCTTAACAGTGGCGCGACGGTTGTAAGAAACTGGTGAGAGTTCCTTAACACCACCCATACCCTCTGTTGTAATCTGGTCGCGGCTAACGCCCATCTTAACGAGTTCGTTAGCAACTGTTTCTGCACGACGCTCAGAGAGCTTCTTGTTGTAAGCAGCAGAGCCGGTAGCGCTGTCTGCGTAGCCAGTTACTACGAGGTTAACCTTGTTGTCCTTAGCGTATTCAGCCAACTTCTCAACGTTTACGAGGTCCTTGCGTGAAGCAATAGTAGCCTTGTTGATGTTGAAGAATACTGACAACGGAGTGTTGGTGTATGTCTTGACGTCATTCTTACCCACTGGCTCGTCCTTCTTTGCAGCGAGGAGGCTCTTCAGACGTGTGTTCTCTGCCTTAGCGTCGTTGAGCTCAGCGTTGAGAGCTTCAATCTGCGACTGTGAGAGAGCCTTGATAGCGTCTACGTCCGGAGTCTTGCTCCATGTAGACTTGCCAAGGTTGAACTGCATACCAACCTCTGCATAGAACTTATTGTCCTTGCCCTCCCAGAGTGACTTCTGAGATGCACCACCAGCTTCTACACCGTCGAAGTCAGACTCTGCGTATGTCCAACCGAGCTCGAGGTAGAGACCGAAGTGCTTTGAGAGGCGGAATGTGTTGAGGAAACCTGCTGCGAGGTTCATGTTGTAGTGGTCGTATGAGCAGTTGCGGTTGATACCACCACCGAAGAACGGAATGGCGTTCCACACGCGTGTCTCGTTATAACCACAGAACATGTTGCTGAGGTTGAAGAGAATGTGCTCGTTGAGTGTCCAATAGTTGTTCTTGTGCTTGTGCTCGTCAACCACTGTACGACCCCATACGCCGCTGAACTTGGTGCGCAGACCGAGACCAGGTGTGAACCACTTGCCTACGCCTACAGAGAAGCCAGGAACAGCGCGGAATTTCTTGAACGGACTACGGCTCAGACCGCTGCCATGCTCCTCGTTAGAGTAGAATGCGTTCCAGTCAGCACCAGCCTGAAGAAACCAATTGCTCCAGAATGAATTTGTTGCAACGCTATGCTTGAGTGTTGGATCAGTTGTCTCCTGAGCCATGGCACTCATTGATAAGCCACACATTGCTAATGCAATTATTAACTTTTTCATAACTTTTATTGTTTAATAATCAATTAATTACGTTGTCATGGACATAGCATGTCCTTTTTATTTAATTGCAAAGTTAAAAAAAAAAACAAAAGTAATCCTTTTTATGTTAGAAAAAAGCATATAATAGTTGTTTTTTTATTGTTTATGTAACTTTATGTGCCGAATAAATGCTCTAATTCGTTTTGATGGAGCATCGTTAAAATCTTTTTGCCATCTGGAGTGTAGCTGAAGTTGGAGCACGTGAAGAGGCTATTGACGATGTTTTCCATCTCGGCATTGGTAAGCACTTGTCCGTATGCGACGGCTGCGTTGCGTGCCAGTTCGAGGGCTATTGAGTGGTTGATGTCGTCGATAGCTGATGTTGTCTTCTCGCGTGCTGAGGCTACGAGATCTTGCAGCAGGGCGGTATAGTCGAGTCCATCGAGTCCGCTTGGCACTGCCGTGATGCTGTAGTCGCCCTCTGCTGTCGGAGTTAGTTCGAAACCGATGTTCTGTAGTTCGGGCATAATGGCTTCTGCCACCACCTTATCCGCTGGCGAGAAATGTATCGTGTCGGGGAAGAGTGGTTTCTGTGAACTTGCTCGGTGCTTCTGCATTTGGTCGAGATATCCTTCGTAGAGTATGCGTGTGTGGGCACGATACTGGTCGATAATCATCAGTCCGGACTTAACGGCGGTCATAATGTATTGTCCTTTGTACTGATAGTGGGTGGGCGACTTCTCTTCAAGTAGCGATGTCTCTTGTTTGGGCGTTGTTGCTTCGGATGTCGACCCCTCTGGCATAGTACTTATCTCCTCTGTTTGTGCGAACTTCTGCGATAGAACGATGCCGTTGTCGGCGAACGATTTGCTTGCAGCGTTTGAACGCGACTGTATGACGCTTCCTGCGTCGGTGCCGAAGAGTGATGGTGTCTGTTGCTGGCGAGTGTGTGCAGAGCCGAGTCCTTCGTACAGCTGCTCCCAGTTGTCGGGGGCTGCGTTTGAGTGTGTTGTCGGTGTCTCGTTGAATGGGTTGTACGTAGGGTTGTATTGCACCTTGGGCGCACTGACACCTGTCTGTGGCATTGTGCCCAGAGCAGGTATGTCGGGTTTTCCTTCGGTGTCGAACTCTATTGCCGTTACATCGCTGAACATGCCCACGGCATCGCGCACGGCTGCGGTGAGTATCTGCCACACTGTCTGTTCGTTTTCGAACTTTATCTCGGTTTTGGTGGGGTGAATGTTCACGTCGATGTCCGTGGGGTTGACGGTGAAGTATATGAAGTAAGGTATCTGTTCGCCTTCGGGCACGAGTCGCTCGTAGGCGGTCATAATGGCTTTGTGGAAGTAGGGGTGCTTCATGTAGCGACCATTGACGAAGAAGAACTGTCGCACACCCTTCTTGCGTGCCGATTCGGGCTTGCCGACGAATCCGCTAATCTTGCACATTGTGGTGTCGATGTCTATCGGCAGCAGGTGTTGGTTGATCTTCTTGCCGATTACGTCGACGATGCGTTGGCGCAGTCCGCCTGCCTTTAGGTTGTACAGCTCGGTTTGGTTGTTGTAGAGCGTGAACGCTACGTCGGGGTAGACAAGGGCGATGCGCTCAAAGGCTGTGACGATATTGTTCAGTTCGGTGGTGTTTGACTTGAGGAACTTGCGGCGCACGGGCACGTTGTAGAAGAGGTTGCTGATGGTGAAGTTACAACCTACGGGGCACTGTACGGGTTCCTGCGACACAAAGCGCGAGCCGGCGATGCTGAGCGCGGTGCCGAGATCGTCGTCGGGGCGACGGGTGCGTAGCTCCACCTGCGCCACGGCTGCGATAGAGGCGAGAGCTTCGCCGCGAAATCCCATCGTGTGGAGGTTGAAGAGGTCGTCGGCTTGGCGTATCTTGGATGTGGCGTGACGCTCAAACGATAGGCGTGCGTCGGTCTCTGACATGCCTTTGCCGTTGTCGGTCACTTGTATTGAGGTGCGTCCTGAATCGACACAAACCACGTTTATCAGCGTGGCACCAGCGTCGATGGAGTTCTCCACCAACTCTTTTATCACGCTTGCGGGGCGTTGTATCACCTCGCCGGCAGCTATCTGATTGGCTACCGAATCGGGCAGAAGTTGTATAATATCGTTCATGTCGTTAGTTGTTCTCTAAGGGTGTATCTTTAAAACTGCGGGTTCGTCTACAACGCCATTAGCAGTATGATGGCGAGTAGCATGAAACCGATCATCACAAGCAGTCCTAACAGACGTACTTGTCCGTTATGGCGGCGACGCGATGGTGGCTCGGCTTCTCTGATAGAACGTTCTGCGAGTTCTTCGGGCGGTACGCCGCGGCGAAGGTTGTCAAGAAGGTCGCGCTGCTCGCTTGAGAAGCGGAAGGTGTGGTGGAAGCCGCGGGGGCGGCGGTTGAAGAAGTACATGCTGTGATGTTGAGGTGGTGAGATGTTGAGGTGGTGAGATGTTGAGATGGTGAGATGGTGAGATATGTTGTGAGGTTGGTGGTTACGAACATTACAACATATCTCAACTTTCTTTTTGCCGTGCACTACTCAAGTCGCTGCAGCGGTGCTTCGCGGCGTGGCTGTTCCTTCAGTTCGGTGCCTTCAGCCTTGCCTCGCCAGTTGAACACGTCGTCCTTGTCTTTCGGGCGCACGTAGTCGAACCATGCGAACTCGGGCAACTGGTATTTCTCGGGCGGAATCTGCGTGATAGGATACATCGTGCCCGTAGCCTTTGAAGCCCATATCTTCTCCAGCTCGCGTGTTGGCGACATATACATACGCAGCGTGTCGGTCTCCATGTAGTTGAGCTCGGAGAGCGTGGAGTCCTTCGAATCGGCGTTGTAGTAGAGCGACTTCACCGTGCCGATAGCTTCGGCGCGTCGTAGCGCGCCGTCGGTGAAGAAAGCGTCCATGCGCTTCGATGAGATCTGGTTGTAGTGGTTCTTCTCGTCGCACTTCTCCACCGACAATGCCTGACCTATCACTTCCGCCTTGCGCACCGTTGAGTCGTTCATGTAGACGTGTATCACCTCGCCTAATATCTGTCTGCCGAGGTTCCAAAGTATCGGGTCGCGGTACATCGTCATGCACGAGTCCTGCGAGTTGAATACGAGCGAATCGCACACCGCCTGTACGTCGTTGCGATAGGCACGCACGTGGTTGTAGGCGTGTACTTTGCGGTACACCGAGTCGGTCTTGATGTTGAATGTGTAGAGTTTCACCGAGTCGGCGTGCATGTACAGCGTGTCCTTCTGCGAGTAGTCGACCATCAGAGCACGCTTCGTTGCGAAGCCGTAGCCCGTTGTCTCGTTGTAGAAGAGGTGGTCGCAGTGCAGCTCGTTTTTGTTCACCGAGTCGACGTATATCACGTTGCCGAATCCCTCGTTCTCCTTCGACTTGTCGTTGTGGAAGAGCGAGTCGCCGGTGATGGTTTTCTTACCGTCTATGATGGTAGAGCGACCATACAGTTGCGACATGTTTGTCTTGCTGTTGGTGTAGGCATCGGTGGTGTTGATGACGGTTCCCTTCGATGTGATGGTCGACGGACCCGTAACGTGTGCGATACGTGTGCGTGTGTCGTAGTGGAGCGAGTCGGTGTTGATGAGGTTTTCTCCGCTGCGCATCTGCACGCCATAGAAGAATGAAGCCTTGCGTGTGGCGGTGTTGTATTCGCCCCAGTCGCTCACCAGCTCGTCCTTGCCGTCGACGAGTCTGCCTCCCTCGAAGAAGTAGGCGTTGTCGTAGAGGCGGTCGTAGTCGAGCGAGTCGGTGTAGAGTGTCTGCGTGCGGTGCTTGAGCACTACGTTGTGGCGTGCGTGCATCATCTGCTCCGCACCTATGTAGTCGGCGTATTTGCAGGTGAGCGAGAGGGTGTCGCCCTGCTTGAAGTGCACGTGTCCGAACGCTTCTACCGAGTTGGCTTCCTGAAAGAAGTAGGCACTGTCGCACCACAGCTCTGCGCCGGCGTGCGTGAAGTGTACCTTGCCGCGCAGTATCTGTGCATCGGGCACCGCTCCATAAATGTCGTAGGTGAGCTCATCGGAGTGTACGAGGTACACGCGCTCGTCTGTTTTCTGTCGCTTCTTTTTGCCCTTTGGTGCCGCAGAAGCCCATATCAGGCAGAAGCCAAAAAGGCATAGAACTGCTGCGAGAGCGGTTCTATGCCAGTTGTGGGTTATTGGGGATTGTTCTTTTCTCATTATTTTCTAAGCCTTTCTAAGCCTTATTTTACCCAGCCTTCGTACTCGTACTTGTAGTTCTTGTAGCGATCCTGCATACGCACGTAGGTGGTCTTTATCTTCTTTACCACCCAGTTGTGCAGGAATTCTGCACGCTGTTTCTGTAGCACTACGTTCTGCAACACTTGGAAGTCTTCGTTGATAGTGGCGCGGTGAGCAGCGATGCGGTTCTTCAGTTTCACGATAGCTACGACGTGCTTACCCTTCTCGTTCACCATGGGGAACGCGTCAGACACATCGCCTACCTCCATGCGCTCCACCTTGCGAGCCACCTCGGTGGGCAGGTCCTTCATCTGAAACTTCGACGTGCGACCCTCCTCGCTGTTGAACGACATGAGTCCGTGGTTGTTGCGTGTCTCCTTGTCGTCAGACATCACGGTCGCAGCTTCCTCGAACGAGAGTTTGTCGGCGCGTATGTCGGCAGCGAGCGAGTCGAGCTTCATGCGCATCGAGTCGGTAGCCTCTGCTGAGACACGCGGTATACGCAGTATGTGGCGCACCTTGATTTTGTCGCCACGCTTGTCGATGAGCTGTATGATGTGGAAACCGTACTCCGACTCTACAATCTTCGACACGCGCTTCGGGTCGGTGAGGTTGAACGCAACGGCAGCGAATGCAGGGTCGAGCATACCACGACCTACGTAGTCCATCTCGCCACCCTGACGTGCTGAGCCAGGATCCTCCGAGTAGAGGCGTGCAAGTGTGGCGAATGATGTCTCGCCGTTGTTGACGCGGTCGGTGTATTCGCGCAGATCGTTCTTCACGTGGTTGATTTCGTCCTGTGATATCTTCGGCTGCTTGGTGATAATCTCTACTTCTACCTGTGTCGGCACGAGCGGTATGCTGTCCTCTGGCATGTTGTTGAAGTACTTGCGCACGTCGGCAGGAGTCACAGCTATGTCGCTCACGAGTTTCTCGCGCATCTGCTGTATGAGCTGATTGTTGCGGAAGTCGTCATGCAACTGCTGGCGCATCTGTGTGATTGACATCTTCTTGTATTCCTCGAGTTTCTCGCGCGAGCCAGCCTGCTGTATCCAGCGGTTGATTTGCATCTCGATGTTTTGTGCTATCTCTGCCTCGGTGACATTGATAGAGTCGATTTCTGCCTGATGTAGGAAGAGCTTCTGTACAGCTATCTGTTCGGGAATGATATAGTCGGGGTCGCCATCCCAGGTCATTCCTTCCATCTCGCCTTGCAGTTTCATCATCTCCACGTCCGACTTGAGGATGGGCTGGTCGCCTACCACCCATATCACTTCGTCTACGATACTATGTTCTGGCGCGCGTTCCTCTGTGGTGAGCGTGTCCTGCGCGAGCTCGGGTGCCGAACCGGCGTGGCTGCCGGCGTTGGCTCCTATGCCTACGAGGAATGTCGCAGCAGCGAATGTCGCCAGTATTATGTTGCGTTGTTTTCTCATGTATGTATATATATTAATATGTATAGTGTCAGCCATGGTGCTAAGCACCACTACCTACATTTAGTGCTTGTTTACGGTGCTTAGCACTTCCTTGTTCAGCACTACAGTGTAGCGCTTGCGCAGTGCTTCAATCCATGCTTTTTCGAGCTGCTCCTGATAGTCAGTCACCACGAGTTCGCGTACGTCGTTGTATGTCTTCGGTGCCTTCAGCTTCTCGCCGTATGTAGCCGAGATGGGGAAGTCCTTCACGTCTGCCACAGTGGTATCCTTACCGAACACTACCTTGTCGATGAGCGCGTTGTCGCCTTCACGGAAGATGCCTTTCACTACTTTGATGCGTATTGTAGAATCGTTGAACTCCTTGCGCAGGTGCTCCGGCCACTGCTCGAATGGTACTTTCTTCAGCGATGCCTTCACTGCTTCTACGTCGCCCTGCTCCTTCACCCAATAGGCGATGCCCTTGAAGCGCGGCTTCTCCCACTTGTAGCGTTTGCGGTTCTTCTTGAAGTAAGCAGCGAGACCAGCTTCGTCCTTTGCAGCCTTATCCCATACGGTGCGGTTAGATATTTCGTAGAGCAGTAGTCCGTCGTGGTATTCGCGGATGAGGCTCTTCAGCGCCGGGTCGGCAGCCGCCATCTCGTCAGCACGGCGGTTGAGTACGTCCTCCGGTGTGCACTGCGGTACGGAGTGCTTAGCTATTGAGTCGATGTTCTGCGAGATAATATGCTCACGCAGACCGCGACTCTCTATGAAGCGGTGTATGTCTGCGCGTACGGTGTCGTAAGGGAAGAAGTTCTGCTTAGCATCCACTCTCACAATGTGATAGCCATAGGGTGAAAGGAATGGTTTAGAGATTTCGCCAACCTTCGCTGAGAAGATGACATCTTCAAACTCCTTCACCATGTATCCACGCTGTGCCCATGAGAGATCGCCACCGCGGCGTGCCGAACCTTTATCGTCTGAGCAACGCTGTGCGAGAGTAGCGAAGTCGGCACCCTTGATGAGTGCGTTGTATATAGAGTCGGCGCGTACGAGGGCAGAGTCGCTCTGCGCCTTTGATGCGTTCTGCTTCAGTGCGACGAGGATATGGCGTGAGCGTACCATGCCACCGCTCTCGTCGATGCGTTTACGGGTGTCTTCGTAGATTTTGCGTGCTTCGCGTTCTACGTCGTTGTCGTTGATGAATGAAGGACGTATCTGTTGGTCGCGATACATGCGGAACTCGTCGCGGAAAGCCTTTGTCGTGTCGATGCCTGCCTCTTCGGCTGCCATCACCTTGAGTTTGTAGTTTACAAACAGGTCTACGTATTCCTCAACGCTCTTCTTGTCGACAACTGTCTCCGAGTTGTTCTTGTTGTACGAGTACTCGAATTCTGAGCGAGGCACAGCCTTTCCGTTTATAGTCATGATAGTTGGGTCGGCAGTCTGAGCCGACGCTGTGGTTGCTGCCACGAGCATTGCTACCAACAATGATTTTACCTTCATCTTTTCTTGTTGTTTGTTTATTGGGGCTTTCTCCCCACGGTTTTTATATATTTGAATTGGGCTGAAAACCCAATAACTACACAGCGCGGCATGTTTCGTTTCTTTTGTTTCGAATACGTTACACACCCGTGCCATGTGGTTGTTGGGCTTTCTTTCTGTGTTCAATTATTTATTACTGTGGGCGCGAGTAGTTCGGTGCCTCACTTGTAATTGTGATGTCGTGTGGATGACTCTCGAGTACGCCTGCGTTTGTGATGCGTGTGAACTTAGCGTTGTGCATATCCTCGATAGTGCCGGCTCCGCAGTAGCCCATGCCTGAGCGCAGACCGCCGATGAGCTGGTAAATCACCTCCTGCACTGTTCCCTTGTAAGGTACGCGTCCGGCGATGCCTTCCGGCACGAGCTTCTTCACGTCCTTTGTGCCTGCCTGGAAGTAGCGGTCTTTTGAGCCGTTCTCCATAGCCTCAAGTGAGCCCATGCCGCGGTAGCTCTTGAACTTACGTCCGTTGAAGATGATAGTGTCGCCGGGGCTCTCTTCTGTACCTGCAACGAGTGAGCCAATCATCACTGAGCTACCACCAGCTGCGATAGCCTTCACGATGTCGCCCGAGTAGCGCAAGCCGCCGTCGGCGATCAATGGAACGCCAGTGCCCTGGAGTGCAGAGTAAACGTCGTAAACGGCAGAGAGCTGCGGAACACCAACGCCTGCTACGACGCGGGTTGTGCAGATTGAACCCGGACCGATACCTACCTTAACGGCATCAGCACCGTTGTCAACGAGCATTCTTGCTGCCTCGCCGGTAGCCACGTTGCCCACAACGATGTCTACGTTCGGGAACGAAGCCTTAGCCTCGCGCAGCTTCTCGATAACGAACTTAGAGTGGCCGTGAGCGGTGTCGATAACGATAGCGTCGGCACCTGCCTCTACGAGTGCGCTCATGCGGTCGAGTGTGTCAACCGTTACGCCCACGCCTGCTGCTACGCGCAGACGACCCTTCTCGTCCTTGCAAGCCATTGGCTTATCCTTTGCTTTGGTGATATCCTTGTATGTGATAAGACCAACGAGGTGGTTCTCGTTGTCTACAACCGGCAGCTTCTCAATCTTGTTCGACTGCAGGATGTCTGCAGCTGCTGCGAGGTCGGTCTTGATGTGTGTGGTCACGAGGTTTTCGTGTGTCATCACGTCGTCGATGAGCTTGTCGAGATGGCGCTCAAAACGAAGGTCGCGGTTGGTGACAATGCCCACGAGGTGGCACTCGTCGTCTACTACTGGTATACCGCCGATGTGATATTCCGCCATCATTTCGAGGGCATCCTTCACGGTTTTGCCACGACGGATTGTCACCGGATCGTAGATCATGCCGTTCTCAGCACGCTTTACGATGGCTACCTGACGCGCCTGGTCTTCGATAGACATGTTCTTGTGAATAACACCGATGCCGCCTTCGCGTGCGATGGCAATAGCCATAGCCGACTCCGTTACGGTGTCCATGGCTGCTGTGACAAAGGGCACATTCAAGCAGATGTTACGCGAGAACTTGGTTTTCAACTCTACCGTCTTGGGCAGTACCTCTGAATAAGCGGGGATAAGAAGGACGTCATCGTATGTGAGACCGTCCATTACAATTTTATCAGCAACAAATGATGACATATAACTTAAAAATTTATTGCGTGCAAATTTAGCAATAAAAATCCATACGCGAAAAATAAAAGTCGATTTATTTGTGGCGTTAATGCTAATTAACGGATTTTGTGGAAGCTTGGGTCAGTCAGGGGGTGCAGTTGTCTCAACTGCACCAACGCAATAGGTGCACTGTTAAATATATTTGGTGCACTTGAGACAAGTGCACCCCCTGGCTGTGTTAGTTGGCTTGTTCGGAGAGGAACTTTATGCGCACGAGACGTATTTCGTTCTCTTCGTAGTCGCCGAGTTCGTCGAGTGCGGTGTCGATGTCGTCGGTGTCCGACTCGCGGAAGTACTCGTAGATATCGTCTATTTGGTCTTCGTCCATCACGTCCTCAAGGAAGTAGTCTATGTTCAGCTTCGTTCCGCTGTAGACGATGGCATCGAGGTCGTTGAGCAAGTCCTCGAAGTCGAGTCCAAGTGCTGAGGCAATATCGTCGAGTGGCATACGTCGATCGAGATATTGTATTATCTTCACCTTCTTCATTGAGTCCTTCGCTACGGTGCGCACGAAGAGCTCTTCGGGGCGTTCTATCTCGTTGTCTTTGCAGTACTGGCTAATCAGTTCGCAGAACGGCTTGCCATAGCGGTTTGCCTTGCCCACGCCGATGCCCTGAATGTTGCGCAGCTCTTCGAGCGTTACGGGGTACATCGTTGCCATCTGTTCGAGCGATACGTCTTGGAAGATGACGTATGCCGGCAGGTTCTGCTTGCGTGCTGTCTTCTTTCTGAGGTCGAGGAGCATGTTGTAGAGTGTAGGGTCGAGCGCAGAAGCTGTTGCTTCGCTTGCTTCTTCCTCGGTTTCCGAGAAGTCGGTGTCCTCTACGTATGTGAATGGTGTAGGGTTCTTCACGTAGCGCTTGCCTGCGGCTGTCATCTTCAGAAGTCCGTAGCTTTCGATGTCCTTGTGTATGTAGCCTGCTATCATGCCTTGGCGTATCACAGGGTTCCATATCTTCACGGGCATATCCTCGCCGGCACCGAACTCTTCGAGTTGTTCGTGGTGGTGACTCACGATGTCGTCTGTTGCGCGTCCTTTCACGAAGTCGACGATATAGTCTTGGCGGAAAGCCTCCTTCACGGCGATGATAGCTTTCAGAACGATGAGCAGAGCCTCCTGACCGTCGCGCTGCACCTTCGGGTGCAGGCAGTTGTCGCAGTTGCCGCAGTTCTCCTTTGTGTATTCCTCGCCGAAGTAGTGGAGCAACACCTTGCGTCGGCATACCGATGTCTCGGCGTATGCGGCAGTCTCCTGCAGCAGTTGTCTGCCGATGTCCTGTTCTGCCACGGGCTTGCCCTCCATGAATTTCTCCAGTTTCTGCAGGTCTTTGTAGGCGTAGAAAGCGATGCATATGCCTTCGCCTCCGTCGCGTCCTGCGCGTCCCGTCTCTTGGTAGTAGCCCTCAAGACTCTTCGGTATGTCGTAGTGTATCACGAAGCGCACATCGGGTTTGTCGATGCCCATGCCGAATGCTATGGTAGCCACGATTACGTCGATGCGCTCCATGAGGAAGTCGTCTTGCGTCTGCGAGCGTGTTGCCGAGTCGAGTCCGGCGTGGTAGGCAGCGGCTTTTATGTCGTTGGCTTTCAGCACGGCAGCCAATTCTTCCACCTTCTTGCGCGAGATGCAGTAGATGATGCCGCTCTTGCCAGGGTGTTGTTTTATGAATTTTATTATCTGTTTGTCGATGTCGTTCGTCTTCTGGCGCACCTCGTAGTAGAGGTTGGCACGGTTGAACGAGCTCTTAAACTCCTTAGCGTCGGTGATGCCGAGACTTTTCTTTATGTCCATGCGCACCTTGTCGGTGGCAGTGGCTGTGAGTGCTATGACTGGTGCTGCGCCAATCTTGTTGATTGTGGGGCGTATGTTGCGATACTCGGGGCGGAAGTCGTGTCCCCACTCCGATATACAATGCGCCTCGTCGATGGCGTAGAACGAAATCTTAAACGAACGGAAGAACTCTAAGTTGTCCTCTTTGTTGAGCGACTCCGGTGCCACATAGAGCAGTTTAGTGCGTCCTTCGTGTACGTCTTTGTACACTTGATTGATGGCAGCGCGGTTGAGTGACGAGTTCAGATAGTGAGCCACGCCACTTTCCTCGCTGAGTCCGTTCACTACATCCACTTGGTTCTTCATCAGCGCGATGAGTGGCGACACCACGATTGCGGTGCCTTCCATGATTAGTGACGGCAGCTGATAGCACAAACTCTTGCCTCCGCCTGTAGGCATGAGCACGAATGTGTCATTGCCTTCAAGCAGATTGCGTATAATAGCTTCTTGATCGCCCTTGAACGAGTCGAACCCGAAGTGGTGTTTTAGCTGTTCGTTGAGGTTAATTGTAGCAGTCATAGTAATATAAAGTTCTTAATATCCTTTCGGATACTATTGTAGGTTTGACTTCTCCAGTTGCGCCTTTGCGTACTCCAGCGTTACGGTGAAGTTGTCGATGTTCTTTGTTGGGGCCTCGAACATGGCATCCATCACGATTGACTCCACGATAGAGCGCAGTCCGCGTGCACCGAGCTTGTACTCAACGGCTTTGTCCACGATGAAGTCGAATGTGTCTGGTGCGAACTCCAGTTTGATGCCGTCCATCTCGAAGAGCTTTGTGTACTGCTTTATGATAGAGTTCTTCGGCTCTACGAGAATGCGTCGCAGTGCTTCGCGGTCGAGCGGATTGAGGTAGGTGAGCACCGGCAGGCGTCCGATAATCTCGGGTATCAAGCCGAACGATTTCAAGTCTTGCGGCAGGATATACTTCATGAGGTTGCCCTTGTCGATGCTGCGCACGTTCTGCACCGAGTTGAAACCCACCACGTGAGTGTTCAGACGCTGTGCTATCTTGCGCTCGATGCCGTCGAATGCACCACCGCAGATGAACAGAATGTTGCGTGTGTCGACGTGTATATAGTCCTGGTCGGGGTGCTTGCGTCCACCCTTTGGCGGCACGTTCACCATTGTTCCCTCGAGCAGCTTGAGCAGTCCTTGCTGCACACCCTCACCGCTCACGTCGCGTGTGATGCTCGGGTTGTCTGCTTTGCGCGCTATCTTGTCTATCTCGTCGATGAAGACGATGCCTCGCTGCGCTGCCTCCACGTTGTAGTCAGCCACCTGCAGCAGGCGCGAGAGTATGCTCTCCACGTCCTCGCCCACGTATCCCGCCTCGGTGAACACCGTAGCGTCGACGATGGTGAACGGCACCTTCAGCAGCTTTGCTATGGTGCGTGCAAGGAGAGTCTTGCCCGTGCCGGTCGAGCCGACCATGATGATGTTGCTCTTCTCTATCTCCACGCCGTCGTCCTCAGCACCTTCCGTGTGCTGCTGCAGACGCTTGTAGTGGTTGTAGACGGCTACTGACAGATACTTCTTCGCATCGTCCTGACCGATGATGTATTCGTCGAGATATTCTTTTATCTCTGTTGGCTTCGGCACGTCGTTGAGCGACACGTCGAATGCGCCCGAGTTCTTACGTGTTCCCTCCGGTCCGAAGCCGGCTTCGAGCACTATCTGGTAGGCCTGCTGCGCACACGAGTCGCAGATGAAGCCGTTCATTCCGGTTATGAGGAAGTTTACGTCCTTCTCGCTTCTTCCGCAGAAGCTACATACTTTCTTTGGCATTTTCGTTTTTCTCTTCTCTTTTACTTCTTGCGTATCATTACCTGGTCAATCATTCCGTACTCCTTCGCCTCCTCGGCTGTCATCCAGTAGTTGCGGTCGGAGTCTGCCCACACCTTGTCGAACGGTGTGTGCGAGTGTTCGGAGATGATGGTGTAGAGTTCTTTCTTGAACTTCTGTATCTCGCGTGCTTCGATCTCGATGTCCGAGGCCTGACCCTGCACGCCGCCGAGCGGCTGGTGAATCATCACGCGGCTGTGCTTCAGTGCCGAGCGCTTGCCCTCCTGACCTGCCACGAGCAGCACCGCTGCCATCGAAGCCGCCATGCCTGTACACATCGTTGCTACGTCGGAGGTGATGAACTGCATTGTGTCGTAGATGCCGAGACCTGCTGTCACGCTGCCGCCAGGCGAGTTGATGTATATAGAGATGTCCTTGCCTGGGTCTACTGAGTCGAGGTAGAGCAGCTGAGCCGAGAGTGTGTTAGCTGTATAGTCGTTGATTTCGGTGCCGAGGAAGATGATGCGGTCCATCATCAAGCGCGAGAACACGTCCATCTGTGTCACGTTCAGCTGGCGCTCCTCAAGGATGTACGGGTTGAGGTACTGCGCCTGAGCCTTCATCACGTCGTCGAGCATCATGCCGTTAATGCCGAGTCTACTTGTTGCGAATTTTCTAAAGTCGTTCATATCTGTAAGTTTCGTTTTTTCTAAAGTTCTGTTCTGCTTCGTGGGTTCTAATCCTGTTTTACCCGTGATATTATACTATATAATAATGTGTAGTTTATAATGTATGACATAGAAGCAGATACAAAGATACAAAAAATGTAGCTAACGCGCTCCATATTCTGAAGAATTTTTTTGTAGCTTTGCAACTTATCGCTTTCATTATCAGTCAAACATATAGAAACAACTAAAAAATACGAATAGATATGAAAAAGACAATCTTTTTAATGGCAATGCTGCTCACGCTCAGTGCAGCGGCTCCTATGGCTTCCGCCGCACAGCAGTCTCACCGCAACCGTCCGCATACGCAGATGGTGGACAAGAAGGACAAGGACGCTACCGACGAGGAGGGCGTAGTGGCTTACTCGGATACAGTAACTGCCGACACGGCGTCTGCCGCTAACGGCGGAGCCACGTTCGACAACGACGCCCCTGTCAGTCGCGACGAACTGCTCTCGTTCTACAACAGTTTGCCTGGATGGATCGTAAAGTTCTTCCTTATAGTGTGCGTTTTCGTGCCGATGCTGCTGTGCTTCCTTGCGCCTATCATTGTCGTTCTGCTCGTCATACGCTACTTCATGCGCCGCCACAAAGACCGCGTGCGACTGGCTGAGATGGCTATGGAGAAGGGCGAACCGTTCAACGACGAACTGAAACCGCTCAGCAAGAAGTCGCCCGAGTATATGTGGCGCCGCGGAGTGCGCAACACGTCGATTGGTGCCGGACTCATGATTTTCTTCTGGTTCTTCGGTATGCAGTCGCTCATGGGCATAGGCGCTCTTGTGGCGTGCATCGGACTCGGACAGATGTTCATGGTGAAGTACAACTACGACAGTAAGATGCCGTGGCAGAAGCGCGACGACGAGGACGAAACCGACCATTGACCCCATTCTTTTAAAGACAGAACGATATGAAGGATACTAACGACGATCTCTCTCTTATACAGCAGGTGGCTGAGCTTCACGACAAGACGGCTTTCGACCGTCTTGTCAGGAAGTATCAGTCGCCTATAAGGCGCTTCTTCCTCCACCAGACGCTGGGAGACGCGCAGCTGAGCGACGACCTCGCGCAGGACACCTTCATAAGGGCTTATACCAGCATCGGGACGTTTCGCGGCTCGGCGGCGTTCTCCACGTGGCTCTTCCGCATAGCCTACAACGTGTTCTACGACTATCGGCGTGGGCTTCGCCCGTCTGCCGACGACCTCGACGCAGCGCGCCCCGCTGCAGCCGGTGCCGACCGGTCGCTCGGGATGGATGTCTACGGTGCTCTCGCCCGTCTGCCCGACGCTGAGCGCACATGCGTCACGCTGCAGCTCGTCGACGGCTATCCCATCGAACGCATCGCCGCAATAACGGGCATAGCGGAGGGCACGGTGAAGTCGCATCTCTTCCGCGGAAAGCAGAAACTTACCGCATTCCTGCGGCAGAACGGATATTCTTAGGCCTTAAATGTAGGTGAAAAATAAAAGACATCGTAAAAATTCAATCATGCTATGACTGATGTAAAGAATAAAATAAGTTATGACGAGACTGTCGACGAGGCGCTTCTTCAGCGGTTCTTCGCCGACAGCACTCGTATGGATATCGCTGACGAAGGATTCACCGATCGCCTTATGTGCCGTCTGCCCGAGGAGGTGGATGCCCGCTGCTACCGTCTCTACCGCTTGTGGACGGCAGCGATGGCAGCGGTCTGCGTTGCCGTCTTCTTCTTCGTCAACGGTTTTCAACTGCTCAAGCTGCGCGTGTGTGGCGCGGTTGGCGGTTTCCTCGGCGATGTGGCTCACGCCATACAGGATAGGGTGGGCTCGCTTTCGCTCTCGCTTCCCGCTTCCGTCTCCTTCTCCCCGTCAGCCGAGTGGACAACGCTGTTCCATACTTCGCTCATGATAGCGATAGCACTGGTTGTGCTCGGCTCGCTCGTGCTATACGACCTCGATGAGTCGGTCTGATTCACAAACCGTCTCGTCTTTCTGTTCACGAAATGTCATCCTTCTGTTCATGAAATGTCATCGTGTAGCGAACGGAATCTGATTGGGTGGCGTACGGAATCTGATTGGGTGGCGTACGGAATCTGATTGGGTGGCGTACGGAGTCCGATAGTTGAAGTGTAGAATTCAGTGGCGTCCTCTGCCACTATCGTGCTGCGTATCTTCTTTATTCATTCTGTCGACGACAAGGGCTTGGTATCTGTCTCGCAAGTCGTCGTATTCCTTTATTTCTTTTTCGAATGCCATAGGTCTTCTGTTTCAGATTGCTAAGATACGATTTTTGTAGGAAAGCGCCAAACACTTAAACAAAAAAAGAGGATACAACCGAAGCTGTATCCTCTTTTTCGTGACTCGCATGGGGCTCGAACCCATGACCCCAACATTAAAAGTGTTGTGCTCTACCAACTGAGCTAGCGAGTCTCCGTATTTGCTTTGTATTCCAAAAGCGAGTGCAAAGGTAGTGGTTTTTTGTAATATACGCAAATATTTTATTTGTTTTTTGCGTTTTCCGCTCCTTTTTCTTCTATTCCTGTTGGCTTTCTACTGTTTTTTGCGCGTTGTCCTCGTCTTCGTTAAGGTGCTCTTTTGTCACGTAGCGTTGCCAGTAAGCAATGAGTAGGGAGGTGAGTGGCAGCGCGACAATCAGTCCGATGAAGCCGAGCAGTGTGCCCCACACCGAGAGCGAGAGCAGCAGTATGGCAGGGTTGAGTCCCATCGCTTTGCCCATGATTTTCGGTGTGACGAACATGTCGGTGATAATCTGCACTACGCAGAATAGTCCGAATGCCAGTCCGAACACCATCCAGAAGTCCTGCCCCGTGTCGGCTGCTTTGAGCATGGCGAGGAAGGCGGTGGGTATGAGTGCGAAGGTGTGCAGATAGGGTACGAGGTCCATCACGCCGATGAGTATGCCCAGACCGATAGCCATGGGGAAGTCCATGAGGCTGAAGCCTATGCAGAACATGATGCCCATACACAGTGCCACGAGACTTTGTCCGCGTATGTAGTTGTTCATTTCGCGCTCCACGTCCTGAGCCAGTTCTTGCCAGAACGGGCGGTTCTTCTTCGGGAATATCTTCACCCAGCTGGTGGTGAGGAACTCATAGTCGAGTAGTATGAAGAACGTGTAGAGCAGTGTGATACACGAGGCGATGATGGACATTATGATGTTGGCTGTCTGCCCGATCACAGAGAACACCTTCGGCATTGCCGTCTTCAGTGTGTCGCTGAAGTCCTTGCTCTTGAAGAAGCGTTCTATCGCTTCCTGGTTCTGCACCGCCCAGTCTTTCACCATACGCGAGAAGTCGTTGGTGTGTGTGGTTTGATGTAGCCAGTGGAGTATGAACTCGTATAGCTTCTGAAACTGGCTCACCATCGGTGGTACGATGAAGTAGATGAGCAGTCCGATTACCGACAGAATGGCGAGCATGGCGATGATAATCGCTATGGCACGTATCTTTATGTGCATACGATATTGTATGAACTTCACCATCGGGTAGAGCAGGTATGCCAGCAACCATGCGATGAAGAAGGGTAGCAGCACGCTGCTCAGATAGTCGGTGATGGCAAAGACGGCAATACTGATGGCGGCTACTGTAGCCCAGCGCATCACTTTGTCGAGTGTAATCTTTTCTTCGCTCATATAATTATTTGTTTGTTGCTTTCTTGTAGCACTCGCGGCAGAGCGGTTCGTATTCGGTTTGCTCGCCAATGAGCACCTGGTTCTGGTCGTGCACAAGGCGGTGGCTCACGTAGGCGAGTGCTCCGCACTTCACGCAGATGGCGTGTACCTTTGTCACCTCGTCGGCTACGGCGCACAGAGCCGGTATCGGCCCGAAGGGCGTACACTGGAAATCCATGTCCAAGCCGGCGATAATCACGCGCACACCGTTGTTGGCAAGCTGGTTGCACACCTCTACGAGATCCATGCCGAAGAACTGTGCCTCGTCGATGCCCACCACGTCGAAGTCGTAACCCTCGGTGCTGGTGGTGTGGTTCTGCACGTACTCCAGTATCTCCTTCGATGTGCTGAGTGGCACAGACATCACGGCGTTGCGGTCGTGGCTCACCACCTCCTCCTCAGAATAGCGTGTGTCTATCTGTGGCTTGAATATAACTACTCTCTGGCGGGCGAATGTCGCTCGCTTGATGCGGCGTATCAGTTCCTCGGTCTTGCCCGAGAACATCGAACCGCACACTACTTCAATTCTACCTTGGCGATACTTCTCGCCCTCTAAATTTGCTTTCATTGTGAGTACAAATTTACGAATACGTTTTAAAAATTGCAAAGAAACGACATGTTTTTTTGCCGTTCTTGATTAATATAGCTATATTTGCCCACAATATGGGTATATTATATATTGTGCCTACTCCGGTGGGCAATATGGAAGATATGACGATGCGTGCCATTCGCATATTGAAAGAAGCCGACTTGGTGCTCGCCGAGGATACTCGCACATCGGGCGTTCTGCTTCAGCATTTCGATATAAAGAACCGGCTGATGTCGCATCATAAGTTCAACGAGCACGGCACTACGGCTTCAGTTGTCGACCGTCTAAAAGCTGGCGAAACGATAGCACTCATCAGCGATGCCGGTACGCCGGGTATCAGCGACCCTGGTTTCTTCCTCGCTCGCGAGGCTGCTAAGGCTGGCATCACGGTGCAGTGTCTGCCCGGTGCTACGGCGTTCGTTCCGGCAATCGTCAGTTCGGGGCTGCCCTGCGATCGCTTCTGCTTCGAGGGTTTCCTGCCGCAGAAGAAGGGTAGACAAACGCTTCTGCAGTCGCTGCAGACAGAGACACGCACGATGATATTCTACGAGTCGCCCTACCGCTTGGTGAAGACGCTCGAGCAGTTTGCCGAGTTCTTCGGCGACGATCGTCAGGCGAGTGTGTGTCGCGAGATTTCAAAACTGCACGAGGAGAGTGTGCGCGGAACGCTCGCAGAGATAATCGCCCACTTCAAGCAGACCGAGCCACGTGGCGAGATTGTCGTTGTAGTGGCAGGCTGCGCTGGCGTAGACATATCGGCACGCAAGGCACTGAAAGAACAGGCTAAGGAGAAGAAACCGAAGCTAAGCAATAAGGAGCGCTACGCTCTGCGCGAAGCTGCGCCCGAGGAGTTTAAAAAGAAGAAGTTTAGAAACGAAGAATAGAGAAATAACAACAAAACGAATAATATGAAAAAACTATCTTTTGTACTATTATCAATGATGTTGCTTGCTATAACATCATGCGATTTTACGAACAAATCGAAGGGTGAGACAAATCAAGATGAAGAGCAGGTAGACTCGCTCCAGCGCATCATCTCGCAGAAGGATGGCGAAATCAACGACATGATGGAGACATTCAACCAAATTCAGACCGGCTTGCGCGAGATAAGTGAGGCGGAGAACCGTGTCATAGTGGCTAAGTCGGGAGAGGGTGCCAATAGCCGTCAGCAGATGCTGGAGGACGTGCGCTTTATCTCTTCTACAATGCAGCAAAACCGTGCTCTGCTCGAGAAGTTGCGTCAGCAGCTCCGCGAATCGAGCATTAAGGGCGACCAGCTGCGTCGCACTATCGAAGGACTCGTTGCTCAAATCAACGATAAAGAGCAGCAGTTGCAGCAGTTGCGCGCCGAACTCGACGCTAAAAACATACACATCGCCGACCTCGACAAGACCATCACGGGGCTTAACGAGAATGTCTCGACGCTGAAGGAGGAGTCGTCTAAGAAGACGGAGACCATCAACGATCAGGATGCACAGCTCAACACCGCGTGGTTCGTATTCGGTACAAAGAAGGAACTGAAGGAACAGCGCATTCTCGATGGCTCGAAGGTGCTGCAGGCTAACTTCAACAAGAGCTACTTCACAAAGATTGATATCCGCGTGCAGAAGGAGATAAAACTCTACTCTAAGTCGGCTAAGATTCTCACCATGCACCCGTCAAGCTCGTACACCTTGCAGCAGGATGCCAATAAGCAGTACGTTCTGCGCATCAGCAATCCGCAGCTCTTTTGGTCAACAAGCAAGTATCTCGTAATCCAGGTGAAGAAGTAATGCGCATAGGTGTTATCGTAGCGATGGACAAGGAGTTTGCACAGTTGCAAACGCTTGCGTCCGACAAGAAGGAACAGACCGTTGCCGGTCGCACATTCGTGGTGGGCAGCATCGGCGACAACGAAATAGTAATGCAGAAGTGTGGCATCGGCAAGGTGAACGCAGCGGTGGGAGCATCCGAATTGATAGCAGCCTTCCACCCCGACCTCGTCATCTCCACCGGTGTAGCTGGCGGTGCCGACACAAGTCTTGAGGTGTGTGAGGTGGTGGTGAGCACCGCTTGCTGCTACCACGATGTCTACTGTGGCGACGAGTGCGCCATGGGGCAGGTGCTCGGAATGCCAGAGCGTTTCGAGAGCGATGCACGCCTCGTAGCCACCGCCACATCGCTCAACTGCCACACGCGCGTTCACGCCGGACTCATCGTCACCGGCGACTGGTTTGTCAACTCGCGCGAGAAGATGCAGCAAATTCTCGACGACTTCCCCACGGCTATGGCAGTCGACATGGAGAGCTGCTCAATAGCGCAGACCTGCCACATCTACAACACACCGTTCGTCAGCTTCCGCATCATCAGCGACATACCGCTCAAAGATCATAAAGCACAGATGTACTACGACTTCTGGGAGCGCATGGCTGAAGGATCGTTCGAGGTGACAAAGGCGTTCCTTGAAAAAGTAAAAAAGTAAAAAGGTAAAAAAGTAAAAAGAGCCTCTCCCAACCCTCAATCCCCTCCCAATCCTCCCCGTCGGGGAAGGCTTAGTCAGCAATGGCTTAAGAAGGCCTAAGAAGGCTTAGTTCGGCTTATACGCCGCCTAAAACAATAAGACAATGGAAAAAATACCAAGCTTCACAATAAATCATAGCACCCTCTTGCGCGGCATCTACGTATCGCGCAAAGACACAGTAGGTGACGACACCGTAACAACCTTCGACATCCGCATGAAGGAACCCAACCGCGAGCCGGCTTTGCACCCAGGTGCACTACACACCATCGAGCATCTCGCTGCTACATATCTGCGCAATGATGCCGAGTGGAAGGACCGCATCGTCTATTGGGGACCGATGGGCTGCCTCACGGGCAACTATCTGCTTATGCGTGGCGACCTCCAGCCGAGTGACATCGTCGACCTCATGCGCCGCACGTTCCGCTTCGTGGCTGACTTTGAGGGCGAGATACCTGGCGCAGCACCGCAGGACTGCGGCAACTGGCTGCTCCACGACCTGCCAATGGCTCGCTGGGAGTCGCGCAAGTACTGCGAGGAGGTGCTCGATGTTATTACCGATGCCAATATGACTTATCCTCAGAAGGAGGATTAACCCAAAAGCACGGAAGTAGCACTGAGGGCAACACTGCATCAGTAGAATAACGATTAAACACTATTTGACAAGAAAAAGTTGGCAAATAATTTTGTTAAACCACCGAAATTGCTTACCTTTGCACCGCTTTACAAAAGCACGGGATGTAGCGCAGTTGGTTAGCGCACGCGTCTGGGGGGCGTGAGGTCGCAAGTTCGAGTCTTGTCATCCCGACATAAAACGGGGTAGAATGTTCACATTCTACCCCGTTTTTGCATCTATAGGAGGGTATGGCATCCTGCCATACCCACGCTGCCCTCTTACATTTATAGGAGGGTATGGCATTTATAGGAGGGTATGGCATCCTGCCATACCCTCCTATGGTTGTGTGCTCCTACGGCTTACCGCAGGCTGCTTGGGTTTATGTCAAACTCGTCCTTAAAGCACTTGTTGAAGTACGAGGGCGACGTGAAACCCACCTCGTATGCTATCTCCGACACGCTTTTCTCAGTCTTTTCCAACAGCTGGCGAGCCTTCGTTAGTCGCGCCTTGCGTAGCAGTTCCACCGGTGTCTGGCCGGTCAGAGCCTTCACCTTTCTATATAACTGCACGCGCGAAAGCCCTATCTCTTCGCCCAGTCGCTCCACCGAGAAGTCGCTGTCGCCGAGGTTCTCTTGTATCGCTGTGCGTAGTCTGCCTACGAACGTCTTGTCTGCCTCGTTCAGCTTCTCCTCTTCCTCCGTCTCCTGCTTGTCGCCGGCGAACACCGAGCGCAGCATTATGCGCGAACGCAGCAGGTTCTCGATGCGCGAGAGTAGCACCTGACCCGAGAACGGCTTCGTGATATACGAGTCGGCACCCGTGTCGTAGCCCTCCTTGCGCTGTTCGGATAGCGAGCGTGCGGTGAGCAGCACCACCGGTATATGACTCGTTGCGGTGTCCTCCTTCAGTCGCTTTGTGAACTCCAGTCCGTCCATCACCGGCATCATCACGTCGCACACCACCAGCTTCGGCACCTCTCTGCGTGCCTTCTCCAAACCTTGTTCGCCGTTCGTAGCCTCCGACACGTTGTACTTGTCCTGCAGTATTGAGCGCAGATATGCACGCATACCGTTGTTGTCGTCGATGATGAGCACGAGCGGACGCTCCGCGTCGAAGTCCTCTGCGTTGGTGATACGCTCCGCCGCCTCCTGCGCAGTGGTGTCGGTGGCAATGTAGTTGTCGTCCACCAGTCCCTTCTCCGCCTGGGTAGCAGCCGGTGCATCCTTCGCAGGGTCGTAGCCAGGCTGCGAGTCGGGCAGTTCGATGACGAACGTAGTACCCTTACCCTCTACGCTCTCGGCATGTACGCTGCCACGGTGCATGTCTATGTACGCCTTCACGAGCGACAGCCCAATGCCCGTACCGCCGATGGCACCCTTCGCTTGGTAGAAACGCTCGAAGAGATGCGGCAGCTCTTCCGTCGGAATACCCTTGCCCGTGTCCGCTATGCGCAGCGTGTAGAAGTGGTCGTGATGGAGTAGAGTAGTGGTGATGCAGCCTCCGTCGGGTGTGTACTTCAGAGCGTTCGACATTATATTAAAGTACATATGCTCCATCTTGTCGCGGTCGGCGATGAGCACCGCGTCGTCCTCCACGCCCGACACATCCACACGTATCGTGATGCCACGACGTGCCGCCACTGTGCGGAAGTCCTCCGTCCACGTTGTCAGCTCATGCTGAAGGTAGAAACGGTTGAGATGCAGCTCAGCCTTGTTGTTCTGCACCTTGCGGAAGTCGAGTATCTCGCCAACCAATTGTATGAGTATGCGTGTGTTGCGCTGCACCATCTCCAGCATCGTGCGCTGCACGCCATGCACCGCTGGGTCTTCCAAAAGCTGCTCCGTAGGTCCGGCTATGAGCGTGAGCGGCGTGCGTAGCTCGTGACTCACGTTCGTGAAGAACTGCAGCTGCGTCTGCGTCATCTCCTCCATCTCTGTGGTCATTCGGTTCTGCTCGTCCATCGAGGCTTTCAGCTGTTGGTTGATGCGCGTGCGGGTAATGAAGGCGTAGATAGCTGCGGCGCACACGGCGATGAGCAACACCACGAACACCAGCAGCACCAGCAGATAGATGCGCTGCGTGTTGAAGTCACTGGCAGCCTTGTCCACGCGTGAGCGCAGCGTGGAGAGATGATCCTGCTGGCGCATCGTCTCGTCGTTCTGCATGAGTAGCACTCGGGCGTTGTCGCGTGTCACGAGTGCCGACGATAGCTGGTTCTCGCGGTTGTATTTCTTTCCTTCGAGTATGTTCATAGCGAGCAGCATCACCTCGTCACCGCGAGTGGGGTAAGTGTACGAAGCGAATAGTGTGCCGTTGTCCACGAGTTCCATGCCGCCGCCCTTTTGCGGCATGGCATCGATACCGCAGAACTTGATGTGCTCGAGGTTGAGTCCGTGCTTCTCGGCGGCTCGTCGTGCGCCCATCGCCATGCGGTCGTTATGCGCAAAGACGCAGTCGAACTCGTTGTGCGGCTCAGATAGCAGCGAATCGACCGTGCGGAACGCACCCTGCTCTGTCCAGTCGGCACTGAGATGCTCCACGATACTGATGCCCGGACGACACTGCACCACGCTGTCGAAGCCCTTGCTTCGCTCTATCGCCGGCGACGACGTAGAGAGTCCGCTTAGCTCCAGTATGCGTCCGCTGTCGGTGAGTGTGCCAGCCAAGTATTCGCCCATCGAACTGCCAATCTCATTGTTGTCCGCACCGATATATGCTGTGTACTTGTCCGACCGTGTGCGGCGGTCGAAGATGATAACCGGTATGCCCTTCTCGTATGCGCGGTCGATGGCAGGCGATATGCTCACCTGACCAGGTGCCACGATGAGCAGGTCTACGCCCTCGTCCACGAACTTGTTAATCTGTTCGGTCTGCATCTGCACGTCGTCGTTTGCCGAACTGATGCGCAGGTCCACATCGTTATAGTAGAGTGCGGCGATGCGCAGCTCCTCGTTCAGCTTCTCGCGCCACACGTCCTCCGAGCATTGTGAAACGCCCACGACGTAACGCTTCTTTTCGGAGCCGCACGAGAGTAACAGAGGGAGCAGAAAGAGTAGGAGACACTGGCAGAGTCTGCGTACTGAGTGTTTCATTCGTATCTGTTTTTAAGTTGTTTGTTATTATTAGGGGTAGAATGTACTTAAATTCGCTGCAAATATAGTAAAAATAATGCATTCGTAGGTGTTTGTCATATATTTTTGTTTCATGTAACAAATGTGCTATTCGTTGAACGATTTGTTAAATACCACCCGTTCTTGTCTTTATATCTTTGCAATGTCAAAAGGAAAAAAGTATTTACAGATCATAAAGCTTCAAGTCTTTAATGAATGACACATCAATCGGATAACAGAAACATTGGCAATAGATTTAGATTAAATATTTGTTTTTAGTATAGTTGATTAGGTTAGTAAGTTGTTATTTAGTAAATTGAAAATCGGAAAAGCACAATACTTTAGAAAAGCACATAGGGCTGCATCAATGCTCCGTTTCGAGAGTCTTGATGCAGCCCTTTTCGTAATCTCTTTGTATTAATCAGCTGCTTTCTCTTTACATTAATAAGATAGGTCGATAGCAACCGGATACACACGGTACGGATCGAAGTATTCCATGCAGCTGTTCACCATTGCCTGCAAATCGGCTTTGGCAACACCATGGAAGACTTGCTTGCCGTTTATCTTGACTGTTACCGGCTTCTTGAGATTCACCAGCTGTTCGTTGAGATACACTCTCAGTCTGCCACCTGTAGCTATGGTGTAGTTGCGATTGAACTTCAGGTCGATGCCCCACTGCTTGTCCTTCATCGTTGTAGTGTATTCTACATCACTTATCTTGATAGAAACCACGTTCTTGTCGATATCCATCTCGTAATACGTTCTTGCCTCTGACGGGCGTGTCAGCACCTGCAGGTTATAGAATCCAGAACGATGTCTGCCGTCCATCTCGAAGTCCTCCCAAAGCACCGTCTTCGGATACGGATTGCGTACAAACTGCTTGAGCCAAGGTGTGGTCAGTCCGTAAGTGATGTGGTGCTGCATGCCAGGCAAGAGATTGATGCGATGGCGGAAGATGGGTGTGTTGTCCACAGCCAGCGGACGAGCCAGCTGTACAGAATCGAAAGCCACCTGGGTGAACCATGTGAGGTCGTTGCGATAAAATCCCGTGTCGTCAGCACCCGTAAGCAGCGAGAAACCGATATTGGCACAGTTCTCTACCGGCGCATTCTTCAGAGGTTCGCCACCTGCCATCGGACCCGCTGCCGCCCAATAGTCGGCGTAGAAAGAGGCGAGACGCTGACTGCCGTAACCGCCCTCACTGATGCCGAATACGTAGAGTCGGTTGGCATCCACCTCACCGCTCGTCAGACTCAAACGGATAAGCTTTTCGAAGGCATACTGCTTCGAAAGATGCCACCAGCGATAGTATTCGCCCTCGTTCGGAATCTGCGGAATGAAATAGATAGAAGGTGCATCCTGAAATCGAAGTCCCAGTTCGATACCGTTCGCCCATTCTCTGTCCTTTGAACCCGAACCGTGCGTGTAGAGGAAGAGTGGGTACTGACCATTGTCAGCCGCACCCTTTTTGCCGTAATAATAAGGCATAACCGCATTAGGCTCCAGGCACTGCGGCAAGTGCCATGCGCTGTTCTTAGCCAGCTTCAGGTCGGCAGGTTCTATGAGCTTTTCCTCCTGCAGCGCATTGTTCGCCTCGCACCATGCAGCCCAAACCATCTTCTGATAGTTGGCTATGTCTTTGTTCTTTATTGCTGTCTGAAGCTCAGTGTCGAGAGGAGTGTTCTTAGCGTAGTCGGCCTTGCCGTCCTGCTCCAAAGCTTTCTGCTGCGCTTGCAGCGACTGCTCGAAATATGCATTCACCGTTTTCTGCAAGTCCTGCGATTGCGCCGTTGTGTGAGTGGAATAGGTTAGTGAGGCAATAGCCATCACCGCATAAATCGTTTTTCTCATTTGTATAAAATGCTATTTGATGTTGATGGATAATGTCTCCTTTGGCAGACCATCAGCCGATACGCTCAGTGTAGCCTTGCCCTGCTTCGTGCCCTCCACTACGACAACCAGCTCGCCACTGAATAGCGGCATCTCCGTCGAGTTGAACGCCACGAGCGATGTTGCGTCGCCGTTGCACGCCGCACGGAACTTCGCTGCGCCCGTCACCTCGAACTTCATCTTGTTCGTAGCCGTCGGGCAGGGTGTGCCGTCCTTGTCCACAACCGACACCTTCACGAATGCGAGGTCTTCGCCCTTGGCAGCGATGCTGCTGCGGTCGGCTTCGAGCACGATGCGTGCCGGTTTGCCAGCCGTGCGCACGCTCTTCTCGCCCATCACCGAGCCGTCGTAGTTATAAGCCACCACCTTCAGTTCGCCCGGCTCATAGCGCACGTCGTTCCAGCGCAGGCGGTATCGGTCGAGGCGTGTGCCCGGATTCTTCACTATTCTGCCCTGACTCTTGCCGTTGACGAACAGCTCAGCCGACGGCGCATTGGTGTAGCAGTACACCGGTGTCACCTCGCCCTCGCGTCCCGGGAACGTCCAGTGAGGCAGCACGTGCAGCGTGTTCACGTCCGTGCGCCAGTGGGAGCGGTACAGCCAGTAGCGGTCTTTCGGCAGTCCGGCAAGGTCGCAGATGCCGAAGTAGCTCGAGCGCGACGGCCAGTACTCGTCGTATGGCGACGGTTCGCCCAAGTAGTCGTAGCCCGTCCACACGAACTCGCCGATGGTATAGTCGCGGTCGTCCTGCATACGCCAGTCGTCATCCGGCAGATTGCTCCACGGACAATACTCCACGTCGTACGACGAGCACTGTCCGTCGGCGTAAGTCTTCGAGTCGGACGGCTCCACGGGGAACTTATACACGCCGCGCGAGCTCACTGTCGATGCTGTCTCCGAGCCTAAGAGGAATCCCTTCGGCAGCTGCTTTATGTTGTTGTCGTACTTATGCACGCGATAGTTGAAGCCCGGCACGTCCATCACCTGCGCAAAGCCCGAACCCAACGCAGCCTCCGCCTGGTCCATACCCTGCGTAACGGGGCGCGTCGGGTCGTACTTGTGGCAGAGTGCCTGCAGATGTTCGCTTATCTGTCTGCCTTCCTCGCTCCACTGCTCAGGAATCTCGTTGCCGATGCTCCACATCACGATAGACGGATGATTGCGGTGGTTGCGCATGAGGTTCTCTATGTCGCGGTCAGCCCATTCCTTGAAGTTCAGCGCGTAGCCGTTCTTGCATTTAGGGTATATCCACATGTCGAAGCTCTCCGCCATCACCATCATACCCATCGAGTCGCACACCTCCATCTGCCACGTCGACGGCATGTTGTGCGCCGTGCGTATGGCATCGCATCCCATGTCCTTCATCGTGCGAATTTGACGGATGAGCGCCGCTTTGTTCACGGCTGCGCCCAACGGACCCAGGTCGTGGTGCAGGCACACGCCCTTTATCTTGCGCGACTTGCCGTTCAGCTGGAATCCGTCGTACTGCGCCACACGCACCGTGCGTATGCCTACCTTCTGGATGGTCTCGTCTACGAGCTTGTTGTTGCGGTAAAGGCGTGTGACGAATCGGTACAGATACGGCGACTCCGGCGACCATAGCTGCGCGTTCTCAACCGTAAGGCGCTTCTCCACGTCGCTTGCGCTCTTCACTTGCGCCACCGTCTTGCCCTCGTTGTCGATGAGCAGGTTCTCCACAACGAGCCCTTTCTCCGCATTGTTGATGTTCGTGCAGACACTCACCTCAGCCTTGCCGTCCTTTATCAGCTCCGTGCGGAAGTAGCTTCCCCACGGGTTGATGCTTGCGCGGTCGGCTGTAGTCACGAGCTGAACGGGGCGGTAGAGTCCGCCGCCGGGGTACCAGCGCGAACTCTCCTCACGGTTGTTGAGGCTCACGCTGATTTCGTTCTTACCTTTCTTCAGATACGGTGCTGCATCCACACGAAAGGCGTTGTAGCCGTATGCCCAGTGACCAGCCAACTTGCCGTTTATATACACGTGTGGGTCAGCCATCGCGCCGTCAAACTCCAGTACGGCAGTCTTCGGCACGCGCTTTATGTCGACCGTTGTCTTATAGTAGCCGCGACCAATCCACGGCAGAGCGCCCGAGCGTCCCGACTTCTCCGTCTTCTCCGTCTCGCCGTTCTGCACGATAGCCACATTCTGCAGGTCCCACTTCTTGTCGAACGGTCCGTTTATAGCCCAGTCGTGCGGTATTGTCACCGACTTGTAGTTGATGCTGTCGCGCGAGAACTGCCATTGGCGCAGATTCTGCGTCGTGCGCTGTGCCGAAGCCGAGAGGGCTGACAGAAGAGCGAGTGAAATTAATGTTGATTTGTTCATGTTGTTAAAGGTGTTGTGATGTTGAGGTGGTGAGATATGATGTTGAGGTGTTGAGGTGGTGAGATGGTGAGGTGGTGAGGTGTTGAGGTGTTGAGGGAGGTGTTTAAGCCGAACTAAGCCTTCTTAGGCCTTCTTAAGCCATTGCAGACTAAGTCTTCCTAAGCCCTCCCCGACGGGGAGGGTTGGGAGGGGCTTTTTACTTTTTTACTTTTTTACCTTTTTACTTTTAAAAGCTTCCAGCGTCGCCGTCGGCTTGCCGTTTGCGTCGAACGCTCCCTTGTTATATTCTTTCCAGCCGCCGTAGCACTCCGGCTCCCAGTAGAAGATGCCGAGACACGAAGCGTTCGCCTTGCATCCCTCTACCATCTTCTGCATCATTGCGGCAGCATTCTCCGAGTCCCATGCCATGCCAATTTCGCACACCATCACCTTCTTGTTGTAGCGTGCGGCGAGCGTAGAGATGTTCGCCAGGCAGTCGTCGGTGACGGTCTGCCAGTTGTCGTCCTCCGGATAGAGCGACATGCCTATCACGTCCCACTTTGCGCCGGCAGCCTTCAAGCCGTCGAACATCCAAGTGAAGCGACCGAGCACATTGCCCTGGTCGATGTGTATGATGCACTGTGCATCCGGGTACACAGCCTTCGCTGCGTCGTAGCCAGCGTTGTTGAGAACGGCATAGTTGCCGAAGTTATTGTCTGAAGCCAAGCCCAACGGCCACAGCATACCCGTCGTTGTCTCGTTGCCAATCTGAATCCACTCCACGTCGATGCCGTTCTCTTTGAGATAACTGAGCACGTCCGTTGTGTGGTCAGCCACGGCAGCCTCCATCTTCTGCAGGTCGTCCTTGAAGTCAGTCCAAGCAGCCGGAATATTCTGCTTGCCAGGGTCAGCCCACGAGTCAGAGTAGTGGAAGTCGATCATAATGCGCTGACCGAGATTCTTCGCGCGCCACGCCTTTGCGAGCACATCCTGCTTGCCCGACCAGCCGTCCTGTGGATCCACCCACACGCGGAGTCGGATGGAGTTCACGCCGAGGTCGCGCAGCAGCGTCATACAGTCCTGCTCCGTGCCGTTAGCGTTGTAGAACTTGCTGCCAGCCTTCTCCATTTCCGAGAGCCAGCTCACGTCCGCGCCCTTCGCAAAGCCCGTCATATCATACGTCGGCTTTGACTGCGGAGTTGTATTGTTTTCGTCGTCGCTGCAAGCTGAGAGCGAGAATATCGTGAGTGCAGCTAAAAGCATTATTTTTCGGAATTGATTTTTCATTGCTTTAATGTTTGGTTGTCGCAGCTTGTGCAGAATACAACGATACAAATTTAGATAAAATTTCCGAATTATAAGCCAGTTGGGATAAAAAACAGAAATGAATATCTCCAAGTGCTCGCTGCTTGAGTTGAAATGTCAAGACCAACATACCTAAAATCTTGCATCAACGTGCTCTAAGTCACAAATTATATTTATTTTTGGGAAGAAATCATTAACCCCAAATATGCAAGCCTATGAAAGCTGTATGCGGTCTTGACGTGCACAAAGATAGATAAAATGTTAGTTATTAGTTGCTTTTTGGGTAGAAGAGGGCTGGCAGAGAGGTGCGAAGTGTAGAGAATAGTTGCCGTTTGCGTCCGCCGTCTGATCGGATTGCGTTCGGTGTCTGATCGGATTGCGTTCGGTGTCTGATCGGATTGCGTTCGGTGTCCGATCAGATTGCGTTCGGTGTCCGATGACTGAAGTCCTACGTTTGGGCGACTTTCCTTGACACTTTCCACTGCCCGCAGCCCACTTTTTGCTTATTTAAAACCTACTACTTATGCTTTAATGTGTTAGAACTTCCGACCCACGCTGAGCGTGTATGCTAAAAAACATACGGCATCACGCCGACCGATTACTCGCACGGGTGATGCCGTATATACGTTTATTTCAGTATTTTGTAAAGTAGCCCTTTGCTACTTCAGGTTATAGACAGCGTATTTTGCCTTGCCTTTGATCGCGACCTTGTTGTAAGGCTTGGTCGGGAATACAAGGTTGGTCATAGCCATGCGACCTTCGGCGTCGAACGCCTCGATACTACAGCGGTCGATGAACACTCTGAGCTGAGTCATCTTGCCGTGAACCGGAGCCGTTGTGACGGCCGCGAAGTCGTCGCTGAAGTCCTTCAGTCCGCTCTTTGAGCGGTCGACGGTGAACGTGCGAATCTTGTCGTCGTAGACCATCACCACCTTCTCGCCCTTTTCATTGAAGAGAGTGATTGTGGCTGTGCCCTTGAGTGTTACGACCATTTCGCACGACTCGCTAAGCGTCTTTGTAGACTTCTTCGGGCGCGCCGCCGTCATCTCAGGCGACGGAGTTACGCCGCAGTAGGTGTTGCCTTCGTACTCGTAGAGGTCAAGGTCGCGTGGAATTGAGTTGCCCGAGCGATACTGCATTGTAGGCACCTGATTGGCATACTGCCAGTTGCTCATCCATGCCATAGCCACGTGGCGACCATTGGGCGCATTGTCGAAGGTTACGGTGGCGTAGTGGTCCTTGCCGTAGTCCATCCATCGTGTCACTTCGGGAGCCGTCTCGCATGTGAACTTCTTACCGTCGAAGTCGCCCACGAAGTACTGTGTAGCCGAACCACCGAACGGGCCGCCGGGGTTGATGTTGCAGATGAGAAGCCACTTATATGTGTCGGTGCCGCGCACGTGCAGTTTCATAAGGTCGGGGCACTCCCATACGCCGCCGTGGTTGCCGTATTCGGCACCGAACTGGCTCTCGAGCTTCCAGTCTTTAAGGTCGTCAGACGAGTAGATGTTCATGTGCTGACCCTCGGCAAGAATCATGTTCCACTTCTTGATATCCTCATTCCAGAACATGTGCGGGTCGCGGAAGTCGGGTGTGCTGCTTGTGATTATGGGGTTGCCCTCGTGTTTTGTGAACATCATGCCGTTGTCGTTGCTGTAGGCGAGGCTCTGCGTCTGGCTCTCGCCAGCCGATGTGTACATAGCCACTACGGCATCCTTACCGAATCCGGCAGTATTGTTGTGGTCTACCACAGCCGAACCAGAGAATATAGTGCCCCATGCGTCAGGCTCTACAGCCTCGCCCTCGAACTTCCAGTGCAGAAGGTCGGTAGACGTAGAGTGGCCCCATGTCATGTTCTCCCACTGCGATCCGTACGGGTTGTACTGGAAGTAGAGATGCCATACGCCGTCCTTGTAGAACATGCCGTTCGGGTCGTTCATCCATCCGTAAGTAGGAGTGTGGTGGTAGACGGGGCGATATTGCTCACGGTTGGAGAGGTCGAGCGAGTCGGCGTACTTCATGTTCTTCCAGCAGGTGAAGCTCGCGATGCCGCCATCGTTGCGGTAGGTGCCGTTCACGTGGATGTCGAAAGAGATATTGCTGCTCTCCTTATACTCGTCGAGGAAGAACGGCACATAATAGTCGATGTGGTTTGAAGCCAGGCGTATGTTGAACGCCTTCACTTGGTTGTTGCCGTCTATGACCTTCACGTTGCACATCTCAGCCTTCTCCTGCACTGGCAAGAGCAGGTATTTCTGCGATTTGTCAACACGATAGATGCAGTGGTTGCCACTGAGAAAACGAGTCTGCTGCGCCGAGACTGTCATTGCAAGTCCTACGAGGAGCGACGCTGCCGCTGTACGGCTGAAGAAAGATTTGTTCATATTTTATATAGGTTTTTAGAATAATCGAAATTGCCGAGCCGGTAGACTCTCGGCTTTTGCTGCAAAATTAAGCTATATATCTAAATCTGTATGCCATTTATGTTTCCTAAAATTGCAGAAAACAGCGTATGAAACAAATCTTACACTAATTGTTTAAAATGTTGCATACACGTTTTCGATAAATTACTTAACTTTGCTAACGAAAGCATTAAAACCTTACATGTATTTATGAAAGCCAGAATCTCTAATACATTATTTATATTATTTGCGACGCTTGTTACGCTCAGCGGTTGCACCACCAACTATAAATATAAAATAGGTGTGTCGCAGTGTGTAGGCGGACGATGGCGCGAGAAAGCCAACGTAGAGATGCTCTCGGCGCAACACCTCTACGACAATGATGTGAAGGTGATAATAAAGAATGCCGACAACAACAACGAACGCCAATGCTTGCAGATAGACAGTCTTGTGGACGAAGGTGTCGACTTGCTTGTGGTTTCGCCTAATGACTACCATGCTCTGAATGGCAGTCTGCAACGCGCTCGCGAAAAGAACATTCCTATTGTTTTCTTCGACCGCACTACAGCATTGAAAGACTATACCGCTTATATCGGGGGCGACAACGTTGAGGCAGGACGCAAGATGGCGGAGTATGCAGTTTTGCTATGCCGTGACAGTGTTAAGACAGACGGACGACGCCCTGTTGTGCTGGAGATGACCGGACCGCTCGCAATATCGCCTGCCGCACAGCGCCACGCCGGATTTAGCGAAGTCATCAGCAACAATCCGTCAATCGACTATCGTCATTTGCCAAGTCAATGGTCGTATGACGACTGCAAGCGCATTATGCGTGAATGGCTGGAGAACGGCAAGGCGGTAGATGTAGTGTTCTGTCATAGCGACCTTGCTGCTGTGGGAGCTTACGAGGCTGCAAAAGAGTTGCACAAAGAGCGTGAGATACGCTTTCTTGGCATCGACGGACTGCCGGGCGAGGGTCTTGACGCTGTGCAGAACGGACAACTCGCCGCGTCGTACATCTATCCTACACATGGCGAGGAAGTGATAGCTCTCGCTCTGCGCATACTTGAGGGTAAGCCGTTCGAGCGTACGAATAACCAGAAAAGCATTGTCGTGACACCGCAAAACGTAGCCGATATAGCACTTAGCTGCAGCTCGCTGATGAAGCAGAACCGGTACCTCGCCACTATACAGTCGAAACTCGAAACGTATCTCGGCTTTTATCATCTCCAGCGTACGCTGCTCGCTGTGGCATTCCTCGTTATTCTGCTGCTTGCTGTAGCCGTGTTCACTACATGGCGTGCTGTGAAAGCCACACGCCGTGCCAACCGTCGAATGCGCGAACTGAATGATGAGCAGACTCGATTCTTCACAAACGCATCGCATCAGTTGCGTACTCCGCTCACGCTTATAGCCGGACCAATCAACCAACTCGCAGAAGGCAAGGGCGACCGGCAGCAGCTCGTGGGTATCGTGCAGCGCAACGTAGAACAGTTGCAGCGCCTTGTGAGCGACGTGCTGCTGTTCCGTAGCGAGAACAGCGCTACTGTTGATGACACCACTGTAATTACCGACGAGCAACTCTTAGCAAGTCGCAAGGCTGTGCAGGAGAGTCGTCACGACACACTTATCAACGATAATGCCGAGGAACTCGCCACAGTGCTCATCGTCGACGACAACGCCGATATGCGTGCCTATCTGCGCACGCTGCTGCTCGACCGCTACTATGTGATAGAAGCTGCCGACGGACAGAGCGGACTGAAGCTCGCAGTGGAGAGCGTGCCAGACATCGTAGTGTCGGACGTGATGATGCCCGTAATGGATGGACTCGCCTTCTGCACCCGTCTTAAGCAACACGAGGCAACAAGCCACATTCCCGTATTGCTGCTTACAGCACGCAGCAGCGAGCAACAGCACATCGAAGGATTGCAGACCGGTGCCGACATATACATGACAAAGCCGTTCAGCGCCGACTTGCTGCTTGCCAACATCGCGTCGCTGCTTGCCAACCGTCAGAAGCTGCGCCAACTGTTCAACACTCAACACCTCACCACCACACCATCTCAACATTCAACATCCCCTTCGCCCGACCGCCGCTTCCTCGATACCTTCCTCAAGGCAATGGAGAAGCACATGTCGAATACCAATCTCAAGATAGAAGATCTCGGCGACGAGGTAGGACTCTCGCGTGTGCAGCTCTATCGCAAGGTGAAGGCGCTTACGGGCATGACTCCTGTTGAGATTTTGCGCGAGACACGACTCAAGCGCGCCATGCAGCTGCTCAAAACAACAGATAAAACAGTATCAGAAATAGCTAACGAAGTGGGATTTGCCACCCCTGGCTACTTCTCCTCATGCTTCAAAAAGCAGTATGACAAGTATCCGACAGATGTCAGAGAGGAGATGAAGGTTTAGCTTTTCGTTACAAAACAAGAAAACAACTCAACGTTTTTGACTATTCAGTCAACGATTGTTGCATGTAACATGAGTGATATTTTGTGAACGATTCATGAAATATTACTCATCTTTTGTTTTCTAACTTTGCAACCGTAAAACTTAAACCCAAAACAAAAAACGTAAAACTTATGAAAAAAGCAAAAGTAGCTTTAGTAGGTATGCTCATGCTCGCTGGGTCAGGCGCATATGCTCAGACCAACGGCATCGGTGGAACAGTGACCGACAACGCCGGTGAATCTATTATCGGTGCATCGGTTAAGGTTAAGGGCGCCAAGAACATGGGTACAGTGACGGATATCGACGGCAACTTCAAACTTGACGTGAAGCCAGGCGAAACCCTTATCATCTCTTATATAGGTTGCAAAGACCAGGAGGTGAAGGCAGGCGAAAACCTCAAGATTGTGCTTCAGGACAACTCAGAGGTGCTCGGCGAAGTGGTAGTAACGGGTTATCAGGTGCAGCGCAAGGCCGACTTGACGGGTTCTGTATCTGTAGTAAGTACCAAAGACCTCAAGTCGTCAGCCGACACAGATCCTATGCGTTCGCTTCAAGGCAAGGTGCCGGGCATGACTATCACCACCGACGGTTCGCCAATTGGCACCGGTACGGTTCGCATTCGTGGTATCGGTTCGTTCAATTCTTCTCAAGATCCTCTCTTTGTTATCGACGGTGTGCCTACCACCACAACCCTCAACTCGCTCAACATGAACGATATTGAGAGTATGCAGGTGCTCAAGGATGCTGCTTCGGCATCTATCTATGGTTCGCGTGCTGCCAACGGCGTAATCATCATCACCACAAAGCATGGCAAGAAGGGTAGCAAGCTGAATGTCGACTTCTCAGCAAACCTTACAGCTCAGTTCTACAACTCGCAGTCGATGATGAAGCTCTGCAACACCTCAGAGTATGCAACGGCAATGGCTCAGGCTGCACTCAACGATGGTCTTGACCCCGTGGCTTATGCCCACAACTATGGTCTTGACCTCAAAGCCTCTACCGGCCGCACCATCAAGGCATACGATCCTGCCTCAAAAAGCTATAAGACATATACCGTAAACGGTGCATACGACGGCTATATCAATGCAAAGAAAACAATGCGACTGTCGGACACCGACTGGCTTGACGAGATTTCGCGCACCGGTTTCATGCAGAACTACGACCTCTCTCTGTCGGGTGCCACCGACAAGTTCACAGGTCTTTTCTCGGCAGGATACAAGAAGAACGACGGTATCTTGAAGTATTCTAACTTCGAGAACTTCTCAGCCCGATTTAACTCTACATACAATGTGAACAAGATTGTAAGTGTAGGCGAGAACGCTACGGTTACTTACTCGAAGCAGGTAAATAGCGCACCGATGGAGAATGCGTTGAAGATGTCGCCTACGGTGCCCGTATATGAAGAAGACGGCACTACATTCGCTGGTCCGGTGGGTGGTATGAGCGACCGTCAGAACCCTCTGCGCGAGATGTACATGAACCGCGACAACGCACTGAAGATATGGCGTGTGTTCGGCAATGCCTATGTAGATGTGAAACCGCTGAAGGGCCTTGTGCTCCGTTCTAATTTCGGTCTCGACTACTACCATTCGTTCATTCGCTCGATGAACCACACGTTCAAGTCGGACATCGTGAACAACAACATACCAAGCACCACACTCTCTGCTCACGACGACGTGCGCTGGACATGGAGTAACACAGCCAACTACAACTTCAAGATTGCATGCGACCACGACTTCACGGTGCTTGCTGGTATGGAATTGCACAAGCAGACCGTAGAGGATATGGGTGCGTATGCCCAGAGCTTCGTGATAGAGGACAAGGACTATATGTGGCCCGATGCCGCTACGGGTATTGAGCGCGCTACGGGTATCGGTTCTGGCTACTCGCTGGCTTCGTTCTTTGGAAAAGTTGACTACAACTGGCAAGACCTTGTTCTTGCTTCGTTCACCATTCGTCGTGACGGCTCTTCACGCTTTGGCAAGAACAACAGATACGGCAATTTCCCCGCTGCTACACTCGGCTATCGTCTTTCGAAGAATCTGAAAGCATCGTGGATAAACGATCTTAAGCTTCGTGCATCATGGGGTAAGACTGGTAACCAAGAGATTTCTAACACAGCACGCTACGGACTATATGTAGCCGACTATGGTGCCGACCGTGTGACATCTACCGCTTACGACCTCTATCGTCAAGGTACTGGCATCTTCCCGTCAGGCTTCCGCGCCACACAGACTGGCAATGATAATCTTAAGTGGGAGACAACAATACAATATAACGTAGGTGCCGACTTCATGATGTTCAATCAGGAACTCTATGGATCAATAGACGCATACATCAAGGATGTGAAGGATATGCTTATCTCTCCTGCTTATCTTGCCACTATGGGTGAGGGTGGCGCAAGCTGGTCAAACGGTCCGTCGCTTCGAAATGTAGGTATGGAGGCTAATGTGGGCTATCGCCACACCACCAAGTATGGACTGCGCTACGACGTCTCTGCCAATGTTGACTTCTTCCGCAACAAGGTGACCTACTTGCCATCTAAAACCACTGGCTCGTATGCACACACAATGAAGGAGAATCTTGTACAGTCAAAGAAACCTTATGGTTCAATCGTGGGTTACGTGGTAGAGGGACTATATCAGAACGAAGATGAAGTGAAGGCTTCAGGACAGCCTAATGCACGTGTCGGCGGTCTGAAATATGCCGACCTCGACCACAACGGCACTATCGACGCAAAGGACCAGACATGGATATTCAATCCGGTGCCCGACTTCAACTGGGGTCTTAACGTGCAGCTCGGATACAAGAACTTCGACCTCTCTATGTTCTTCCAGGGAGTATGCGGCGTAGATGTTTACAACAACCAGAAATTCCAGACCGACTTCTGGAGCATCACCGACGCCGGAAGCAACAAGGGCAACCGTCTGCTTGGCGCTTGGACCGAGGACAACACTTCGTCTAAGATACCGGCGCTCACAACCAACAACACCGGTGACGAGGGACGCGCCTCTACTTACTTCGTAGAACACGGCAACTGGATGAAGCTCCGCACGCTGCAGCTTGGCTACAACTTCAGCGACTCGCTCCTGAAGAAGCTCCACATGACATCGGCTCGTGTATATGTTTCGGGTCAGAACCTCTTCACATGGAAGAGCAGCAGCTTCACCATCTCCGACCCCGAGAACCCCAACTGGGCATATCCTCACTCTTCGTCAGTGTCATTCGGACTGCAGCTCAGTTTCTAAGGAGCTATTGATATTACAAAGAAGTCAAAACAATTTAAAGAATCAGAACAATGAAAAAATTATCTAAATATATATTTGCAGCGATGCTCACGCTCGGCACTGTAACATCGTGCAGCGATTTCCTCGACGACTCTCCGCAGGGTGTAGTCGATCAGGACAAGGCTTTCAAACTCCCCGATGATATGGTCAATTCGGCATACGCCATGCTCGGCGACTGCTGGTACTCTTATCCGTTTAACCTCTGGCCTTACGGCGATTTGTCGTCAGACGACTGCTTGAAGGGCGGATCGGGCACTACCGACACTGGCTATCATCCGATGGAGATTTGGTCGACCATGACTTCTACACCGGGCGAGTTCGACGAACTTTGGTATCGCCTCTACTGTGCTGTTAGCCGCTGCAACCGCGCTCTGCTCTCGCTTGAGCAGTATGGCAACAGCAAACTTGGCGAGGAGGTGACGAAGCAGCGTGTGGCAGAGGTGAAGTTCCTGCGCGCCCACTTCTACTTCAAGCTCATCACCATGTTCCGCCAGGTGCCTTGGATTGACGAGAACGTAACGAAAAACAATCTTCAGGAGAAGACCCGCAACGACGAGTTTACATACCAGGAGTTGTTCGGCAAGATAATAAACGACTTTAAGGAGGCTTACGACGTGCTGCCCGAGATGCAGAAAGAGCAGAACCGCGTCAACCGCGTTGCTGCTGCGGCATATCTCGCCAAGTGCTATCTGACGCTTGCCTACGGCGATGGCTACGAGGCAACCAACGGCTACGACCACATCAACAAGGAGTATATGCAGAAGGTGATTGAATACACAAACGTGGTGAAGAACTCGCCCTACTTCGGCTATCTTGAAGACTATGGCGACATCTTCCTGCCCGAACATAAGAACAGCAAGGAGAGTGTGTTCGCAGTGCAGACTTCCGACTACAAGGACGACAATACCACCTTCGGACGCGCCAACTGGAGCAACGTGCTCAACGGTGTTTGGGGAATGTGGTCGTGCGGATGGGACTTCCACAAGCCGTCGCAGGACCTTGTGAACGCCTTCAAGACAAAGAACGGACTGCCCGAGTTTGACGATTATAACAAGCATATCGACTATCCCGTCAACGGCCAGCCGACCACCCAGAAATGGGATCCGCGTCTCTTCCACACCGTGGGTATGCCTACTTTCCCGTACAAGTACGAGAAGGAGTATACGCTCACAAAGGCTAACAGTCGCACACCGAACACTTACGGCTACTACTGCTCTATGAAGGAGGTGCCGCAGCGCTCTAAGGGCGAGACCTACAACGGCTCATGGCAGGCGTTCGCTATGAACGACTATGTGTTCCGCTTCTCTGATGTGATGCTCATGCGTGCAGAGGCTCTCATCGAGACCGACCAGCTTGCTGAGGCTCGCACCATAATCAACGACATTCGCCAGCGTGCGAAGAACTCAGTAGACAAGCACATCGCTTACGCCAAGGATCAGTGCGAGATAGCGCTCTATCCAGAGTCTTACTTCAAGGACAAGGAGACGGCACGCAAGTGTCTGCGCTGGGAGCGCCGTCTGGAGCTTGCAATGGAGAACGGACGCTACTTCGACCTGCGTCGCTGGGGATTGGCTTCAAAGACTCTCAACGCCTACTTTGCAACCGAGAAGAACGACGTGTACGACGGACAGACATACGCTACGTATCTTAAGGATGCCCACTACACGGCTGGCAAGAACGAGTTCTATCCGATTCCTTACAACCAGCTCTACTATGTACCTGGCTTGTATAAGCAGAACAAGAACTACTAAAGGACGTCACCGATATTCGGAGTAAATATAAAACCTTTAATACGAAAAAGCGGAGGATACCACACCTCCGCTTTCTTGTACTGTGTAAAGCGCAATAGCACGAATGTTGCATCTGTAGCAAATATGTTGTGCAATGCGATTATTACAACTTTATGTAACATAATTTTCGCTCTGCTCGGCACGTTTAGCGTAATTTTGCTGCAGAAATTAATTCTCAACTCAACTAGTAACTAAAAGTTTCATACGCAATGAACAATTCCAATCAAAGCAAACTGACACTCATCCCGGTGATGATTGCCTTCTTCACTATGGGATTCGTTGACCTGGTCGGTGCGGTTTCAAACAACATGCAGGAAGACTTCGGACTCTCCGACTCGGCTGCCAACTTCTTCCCCTCGCTCGTGTTCTTCTGGTTCCTTATCTTCTCTGTGCCTACGGGCATGCTGATGAATAAGATAGGTAGAAAGAAGACCGTGCTGCTCTCAGTAGTAATCACAACATTGGCTGTGTTCCTGCCGCTCTTCGACAACTTTATGCCTACAAAGGAGAGCCAGCTTTGGCTGATGTACATCTCTTTCTCGCTGCTCGGCATAGGCAACGCCATCATGCAGACCGGCATCAATCCGCTCGTGACGATGCTCGTTAAGGGTCATTTGGCTTCTACGCTCACCTTCGGACAGTTCGTCAAGGCTATCGCTTCGTTCATCGCTCCGCTCATCGCGGCATGGGGCGCTACCACTACAGCTCCTATCCTCGGACTCAGCTGGCGCATCCTCTTCCTGCTCTTCTTCGTGATAGGTATGGTGGCTACGCTGTGGCTCGGCATGACACACATCGAGGAAGAACCCATCGAAGGCAAGGCTTCTGGCTTCGCCGACTGTCTGAAGATGCTCGGTTCTCCGATTATCCTGCTCTCGTTCGTCGGCATCATGTGCCACGTGGGTATCGACGTAGGTACTAACGCCGTTGCACCGAAAGTGTTGTTCGAGCGTCTTGGCGGTGCCGGCGACTCGCTCAGCCAGTTCGAGTACGCTACTTCAATCTACTTCGCGTTCCGTACGCTCGGCTGTTTCACCGGCTCAATCCTTATGCGCAAGCTCAATATCCGCACCTTCTTCACAATCATCGTGCTGATGATGGCGCTCTCTATGGTCGGCTTGGTGTTCGGCACAGAGAAGTGGGAGCTTTGGGCAGCTATCGCTCTCGTAGGCTACGGCAACTCTAACGTGTTCTCTATCGTCTTCTCGCAGGCTATGCTCTCTGCGCCGGAGAAGAAGAACGAGGTTTCGGGACTGATGATCATGGGTCTGTTCGGCGGTACCGTGTTCCCGCTCCTCATGGGCTTTGCCAGCGACGCAGCAAAGGCTGCCGGCGCTCAGTATCCGCAGGTTTGGGCTGCTGCTGTGATGGCTATCGGCGTGCTCTATCTGCTCAGCTATATACCTAAAGTAAAGCAGAACTAAAGCCCCTCCCAACCCTCCCCGTCGGGGAGGGCTTAGTTAGCCTAAAAAAGCTTAGAAAAGCTTAGAAATGCTTAGTTTTCCTTGGCTTAGAAAGGTTTAAAAGGGCTTAGTTAACCTAAAAATGCTTAGAAAGGCTTAGTTTGCCTTGGCTTAGGAAGGCTTAAAAAGGCTTAGTTCGGCTTAAAATGCTCGGCTTATTCAAAAAAAACAATAACTGAAAACAATAAAACAATGGAAAAGAAATATGTAGTAGGACTCGGCGAGGCACTTTGGGACGTGCTTCCTGAAGGTAAGAAACTTGGTGGTGCACCGGCTAACTTCGCGTTCCACGCCGGTCAGTTCGGCTTGAACTCTATCGCTGTGAGCGCTCTTGGCGAGGACAAGCTCGCTGACGAGACCGTGCAGCAGCTCGAGGAGAAGGGCTTGCAGTATTGCATGCCGCGCGTGCCTTATCCAACTGGCACCGTGCAGGTGAAACTCGACGACGAGGGCATACCTACATACGACATAAAGGAGAATGTGGCGTGGGACAACATCCCGTTCACCGACGAGGTGAAGGCTATTGCCGAGAACACAAAGGCTGTGTGCTGGGGCTCGCTCGCTCAGCGCAACGTGGTGAGCCGCGAGACTATCTACAAGTTCCTCGACGCTACACCTGCCGACTGCATGAAGATATTCGACATCAACCTACGCCAGGACTTCTACACAAAGGATGTTATCTGCGAGAGCATGAAGCGCTGCAACGTTCTTAAGATCAACGACGAGGAGCTTGTGCTCATCGGCAGAATGTTCGGCTATCCGGGCTTGGACATCGAGAACAAGTGCTGGCTCATCCTTGGCAAGTACGACCTCGATATGCTCGTGCTCACCTGCGGCGTAAACGGCTCGTACGTGTTCACACCAGGCGAGATGTCGTTCCAGCCCACACCGAAGGTTGAGGTGGCTGACACCGTTGGCGCAGGCGACTCGTTCACGGGCACCTTCTGTGCTTCTATACTCGCCGGAATGCCGGTGGCTGAGGCTCACGAGCGCGCAGTGAGAGTGAGTGCATACGTCTGCACGCAGAACGGCGCAATGCCCGTACTGCCTGAGGAGGTGAAGTAAAGCCCAAAGCCTCTCCCAACCCTCCCCGTCGGGGAGGGCTTAGTTAGCCTAAAAATGCTTAGAAAGGCTTAGTTTGCCTTGGCTTAGAAAGGCTTAAGAAGGCTTAGCTCGGCTTAGAATAAAGAAAAGGTTTAGTTGTTAATATAAGTTCGTAATAGTAGAAACTTGTTTTAGAGTTAGAAGCCGGGGGCATCGTTGCCTTCGGCTTTTTTCGGTTATCTCATACAAACGTTTTTCTGTTTCAGATTAAAGCAGTAACTTTGCGGCTAAATAGGAGGAGAGTGTGTCAAAACTCAATTAGTGCGGGCTGAAAGCCCAACAATCACATAGCCCAGGGCAGCGCCCTGGGTATAATGTTGTATATAATGAACAATGCGCCCTGTAAGGGCAACACCCTAATAATTAGGCTTTTGCCCTTGCAGGGCGTATAGTTTGTGTGTCGTTTAACCCAAGGCGCTGCCTTGGGCTATGTGGTGCTGCCCCTTCGGGGCGTGTTGCTTGCGAGTTTTGACTTTACCTCAACACATCCACAAACGCTTTTAAAAGTAAAAAAGTAAAGAAGTAAAAGTATATGAAATCAATAAGCCGCATCCTTAAAGGCAACCCTACAATGACAGAGAGCACGGTCTATTACGTGCTCGTCATCTGTTGCATATCTCACTTTCTGAACGATATGATACAGTCGATCATTCCGTCTATCTATCCTATCCTCAAGGACAAGTTCGACTTCTCGTTCGCGCAGATAGGTATCATAACGCTCGTCTTTCAGATGACATCCTCCATTCTGCAGCCCTTCACCGGACTGTCTGCCGACCGCCATCCGCGCCCCTATGCGCTCTCCGTCGGCATGTGCTTCACGCTCTCCGGACTGCTCATGCTTGCGTTCGCCGAGAACTATCTGCTCATACTGCTGGCTGTGAGCGTCGTGGGCTTTGGCTCGTCCATGTTCCACCCTACGGCGTCGCGCGTAGCGCAACTGGCGTCGGGCGGCAAGAAGAGTCTTGCGCAGTCTATCTTTCAGGTGGGCGGCAACGGCGGTTCGGCGCTCGGTCCGTTGCTCGCGGCGCTCATCATCCTGCCCTTCGGACAGCACGCCATATCGTGGTTCGCCATAGCCGCCCTGCTCGCAGCACTCATCATGGTGCGCCTCGGAGCGTGGTATAAAGCCCGCCTGCAGTATGCCGTGAAGCATCCGCGCAAGGCGGAAGTGCTGAACACGCACATCTCCCGACGCGCAAAGTACGGCGCATTGCTCATACTCATCCTGCTCGTCTTCTCGAAATACTTCTACACATCCTGCATCACGAGCTACTTCACGTTCTACCTCATCGACAAGTTCGGCGTCTCGGTGCAGGCTTCACAGATATGCCTCTTCGTGTTCCTCGCCGCCTTCGCCATCGGCACGCTCGCCGGCGGCGTGTTCGGCGACCGCTTCGGACGCAAGTACGTGATATGGTTCTCCATCCTTGGCGCGGCTCCGTTCGCCCTCGCCATGCCCTACGTCAGTCTGACCTGGACCATCGTGTTCACCTTCCTCTCCGGACTCATCATCGCCTCGGCGTTCTCCTCGATAGTGGTCTACGCCACCGACCTCATGCCCGACAAAGTAGGACTCATCGCCGGCATCTTCTTCGGTCTTATGTTCGGACTGGGTGGCATCGGTTCGGCGTTCTTCGGATGGCTCGCCGACAAGACCAGCGTCGAATTCATCTTCAAGGTAAGCGCATTCCTGCCGCTGCTCGGCATCATCGCCGGACTGCTGCCCGATACGCAGAAGAAGTAGTGCTTTTAAACTCCCCAATACACTTTTCCTATATTTTTGATGCTTCAAAAATACACTTTTCCTATAAAACCCGTAAATGCAGTAAATAGACGATGAAAAAGACAATACCAGTTATAGGTATGGCGTGCGTCGTCTGCGCCGCCAACGTAGAGAATACGCTCCGTAAGTTGCGGGGCGTCAACTCGGCTACAGTAACTCTGTCTACACGCACGGTGCTCGTCGACTATGACCCAGACGTGATTACGCTCGACGATATGAAGCGCGAGGTGAGCAACGCCGGCTACGACCTTGTGGTGGAGAGCGACCGCAACGCCGAGGAGATTAACCGTCGTGAATACACGCTGTTGCGCCGCCGTACGCTGCTTTCGTGGCTGTTTGCCGCGCTCACGATGTACTTCGGCATGAGCGGCGACGGAACGTTCAACAACCAAATCTGCCTCATACTCGCTCTCTTAAACATGTTCTACTGCGGCAGACGCTTCTATGTGTCGGCGGCAAAACAGATAACGCATCGCACGGCGAACATGGACTCGCTCGTGGCGCTGAGCACGCTCATAGCGTTCCTCTTCAGCACGTTCAATACGTTCTTCGGCGAGGCGGTTTGGGGCGCACGCGGCATAGAGTGGCACACCTACTTCGACGCTTCGGTGATGATAATCACGTTCGTGCTTACAGGTCGCTGTCTTGAGGAGAAAGCGAAAGACAGCACGGCGAGCAGCATACGCCAGCTCATGGGTATGCAGCCCAAGACGGCGCGCATCGTGACGCACGAGAAGATGAAAGGCACCGACGACTACCGCATGGAGGAGGTGCCTATCTCTACGATTCAGATTGGCGACACGATAGAGGTGCGCGCCGGAGAGAAGATTCCGGTGGACGGCGTGGTGTGTGCGGCTGAGAGTTTCATGACTGCCGATGCGGCGTACGTAGACGAAGCTATGATAAGCGGCGAACCTACACCGGCTATGAAGAAAGCAGGCGACACCGTGCTCGCCGGAACCATACCGAGCCAGGGCAAACTGCGTATGCGTGCGCGACAGATTGGCGAGAACACCGCCCTTGCTCACATCATACGCATGGTGCAGGAGGCACAGGGCAGCAAGGCACCCGTGCAGCGCATCGTAGACCGAGCCGCACGGGTGTTCGTGCCGATGGTGGCTGCCATCGCTCTGCTCACGTTCTGCGTGTGGTGGGCTGTGGGAGGCAACGCCGCACTGCCGCACGCTATTCTATCGGCTGTGGCTGTGCTCGTCATAGCCTGCCCCTGCGCAATGGGATTAGCTACGCCGACGGCACTCATGGTGGGCATCGGTAAGGCGGCGCAGAAGCAGATTCTCATAAAGGACGCGTCGGCGCTCGAGAACCTGCATAAGATTCAGGCACTCGTCATCGACAAGACGGGCACGCTGACCATTCCGAACCCGAACATCGACTTCACACGCCCGACTGACATACCGCTCGAAGAGCGCGAAACGCTGAAGCCTAACGCCAAGGAGGCGATAGCGCAGCTGCAGCGTGCTGGCATTGAGGTGTACATGATGAGTGGCGACAAGGAGGAGGCAGCGCACTATTGGGCTGCTGAGGCTGGCATACGCAACTATCGCAGCAAGGTGTTGCCGGGCGACAAGCAGGCGCTCGTGCAGCAACTTCAGAGCGAAGGCAAGCGCGTGGCTATGGTGGGCGACGGCATCAACGACACTCAGGCACTCGCCCTCGCCGACGTTGGCATAGCTATCGGTCGCGGCACCGATGTGGCGATGGACGTGGCGCAGATAACGCTGATGGGCGACGACCTCATGGCGCTGCCCGAAGCCGTAAAGCTCAGTAGACGTACCGTGCGCATGATATGGCAGAATCTCTTCTGGGCGTTCGTCTACAACATCGTCTGCATCCCCCTCGCCGCCGGCGTCCTACACATCTTCGGTGTCGACTTTCAGATAACGCCGATGTGGGCAAGCGCCCTGATGGCGTTCTCAAGCGTAAGCGTAGTGCTCAACTCGCTACGCCTGCGCTACGCGTAGCGGATTGTTTACCGGACAGCAATAATGTATAATTTGTTATTACGCAACAGTTCTCCCCAACACTACAACAACCCCTTAATAAACTGAGCACAGCTTTTGCAGATTCTCTTCGAAGTGTTCTTTGTCGATGGCGCTGTTCTTTAGTGTAGAGCGATAGTTGTATATTGTTTGTAGCGAGTAGGAGAGGATGCCGGCAATCTTAGGACTTTCCGTTACACCCAGTCTTACCAAGGCTGCTACACGCAAGCTTGGAGTCAGTTCGTTGTCTTCTTTAAGCTCGATTTGTGCCTCGGGTATCAGCAGTGAGTTCAGTTCATTTACAAACGAGGGATAGAGCGAGAGGAAGATTTTGTCGAACTTCGAGAAGAAGCTCTGGCTCTCCTCTGTGCCTCGCTTTGAAGATGAGAGAATGCTCAGCAGTTCGTTCTGCTGATTGGCTTTAATTTTACGTATTACCAGTTTGCGCTGACTGTCCAACCGCTCAATATACTGATAGCAGAGCATGATAAAGGCATTAGCCATCAACTCTCGCTTTGTGTTGGTGTTTTCAAGCTCATCATTTGAGTTCCGAAGCGCTTTGTTTGAGTCCTTAAGCTCGTTGTTTGAGTCCTTAAGTTCGTTGTTAGAGTCTTTAAGTGCTTTGTTGGAGTCTTTAAGCTCGTTGTTAAAGTTCTTAAGTTCATTGTTATTGTACTTAAGTTCATTGTTGTTGTATTTCAGCTCATCATTGGAGTTCTGAAGCGCTTTGTTGGAGTTCATTAGCTCATCGTTAGAGTCTTGAAGTGCTTTGTTTGAACTCATTAGCTCATCGTTAGAGTCTTGAAGTGCTTTGTTTGAGCCCTTAAGTTCATCATTAGAGTCCCGAAGTGCTTTGTTTGAGCCCTTAAGTTCATCATTAGAGTCTCGAAGTGCTTTGTTTGAGCCTTTAAGTTCATCGTTAGAGTCCTGAAGTGCTTTGTTTGAGCCTTTAAGTTCATCATTAGAGTCCCGAAGTGCTTTGTTTGAGCCCTTAAGTTCATCATTAGA
>OGJE01000017.1_pt1 | contig 107494 bp, 82 predicted proteins | sample 1571981 | NCBI WGS metagenome assembly OGJE01 (sample SAMEA2582118, study PRJEB24529) | metagenome | biome: Human gut stool | place: China | collected 2011
GTGAAAACGTCCGCAACCTGACGCCGTATCAGTCGGCGCGTCGTCTGGGCGGTAATGGCGACGTCTGGCTGAACGCCAACGAATACCCCACAGCCGTGGAGTTTCAGCTTACTCAGCAAACGCTCAACCGCTACCCAGAATGTCAGCCGAAAGCGGTGATTGAAAATTACGCGCAATATGCAGGCGTAAAACCGGAACAGGTGCTGGTCAGCCGTGGCGCGGACGAAGGTATTGAACTACTGAGTCGCGCTTTTTGCGAACCGGGTAAAGACGCCATCCTCTACTGCCCGCCAACGTACGGCATGTACAGCGTCAGCGCCGAAACGATTGGCGTCGAGTGCCGCACAGTGCCGACGCTGGACAACTGGCAACTGGACTTACAGGGCATTTCCGACAAGCTGGACGGCGTAAAAGTGGTCTATGTTTGCAGCCCCAACAACCCAACCGGGCAACTGATCAATCCACAGGATTTTCGCACTCTGCTGGAGTTAACCCGCGGTAAAGCGATTGTGGTTGCCGATGAAGCCTATATCGAGTTTTGCCCGCAGGCATCGCTGGCTGGCTGGCTGGCGGAATATCCGCACCTGGCTATTTTGCGCACACTGTCGAAAGCTTTTGCTCTGGCGGGCCTTCGTTGCGGGTTTACGCTGGCAAACGAAGAAGTCATCAACCTGCTGATGAAAGTGATTGCCCCCTACCCGCTCTCGACGCCGGTTGCCGACATTGCGGCCCAGGCGTTAAGCCCGCAGGGGATCGTCGCCATGCGCGAACGGGTGGCGCAAATTCTGGCAGAGCGTCAGTATCTGGTGGCGAACCTTGACGGCATCCCGTGCGTGGAGCAGGTCTTCAACTCTGAAACCAATTACATTCTCGTGCGTATTAAAGCTTCCAGCGCAGTGTTTAAATCTTTGTGGGATCAGGGCATTATCTTACGAGACCAGAATAAACAACCTTCTTTAAGCGGCTGTTTGCGTATCACCATCGGCACCCGCGAAGAGAGCCAGCGCGTTATTGACGCTTTGAATGCGGAGAATGTATGACCCAGAAGTTTCTCTTTATTGACCGCGACGGCACCCTGATTGCAGAGCCGCCGAGCGATTTCCAGGTTGACCGTTTCGACAAACTGGAATTTGAACCGGACGTTATTCCGACGCTGCTGACCCTACAAAAAGCAGGCTACAAGCTGGTGATGGTCACCAATCAGGACGGGCTGGGTACCGATAGCTATCCGCAGGCTGACTTCGATGGCCCACATAATCTGATGATGCAGATTTTCACCTCGCAGGGTGTTCACTTCGAAGACGTGCTGATTTGCCCACACTTCCCGGCGGATAACTGCGATTGCCGCAAACCGAAAACGAAGCTGGTCACCGCATGGCTCGCCGATGGCGTGATGGATAAAGCCAACAGCTATGTGATTGGCGATCGCGCTACCGATATCCAGTTGGCAGAAAACATGGATATCATCGGCCTGCGCTATAACCGTGAAACGCTGAACTGGGCGACGATTGGTGAGCAGCTCACCCGCCGCGACCGCTACGCGCACGTTGAGCGGAAAACCAAAGAAACGCAGATTGACGTCAAAGTATGGCTGGACCGCGAAGGCGGCAGCAAAATCAATACCGGCGTCGGATTCTTCGACCACATGCTGGATCAAATCGCCACCCACGGCGGCTTCCGCATGGAGATTGCCGTGCAGGGCGACCTGTATATCGACGATCACCACACGGTGGAAGACACCGGTCTGGCGCTGGGCGAAGCATTAAAAATGGCGCTCGGCGACAAACGCGGCATCAACCGTTTTGGCTTTGTACTGCCGATGGACGAATGCCTGGCACGCTGCGCGCTGGATATCTCCGGGCGTCCGCACCTCGAATATAAAGCTGAATACACCTATCAGCGCGTCGGCGACCTGAGTACTGAGATGATCGAGCACTTCTTCCGCTCGCTCTCCTACACCATGGGCGTGACGCTGCACCTGAAAACCAAAGGCAAAAACGATCACCACCGTGTGGAGAGCCTGTTCAAAGTCTTTGGTCGTACGCTGCGCCAGGCGATCCGCGTGGAAGGCGATACCCTTCCCTCCTCAAAAGGAGTGCTGTGATGAACGTCGTTATCCTCGATACCGGCTGCGCCAACCTGAATTCGGTGAAGTCTGCCATCAGCCGCCACGGTTATGATCCGGTGGTGAGCCGTGACCCGGACGTGGTGCTGCGCGCCGACAAACTGTTTCTGCCGGGCGTCGGTACCGCGCAGGCGGCGATGGACCAGATCTGCGAGCGTGAACTGGTCGAGCTGATTAAAGCCTGCACCCAACCGGTGCTTGGCATTTGCCTCGGTATGCAGATCCTCGGCAGTCGTAGCGCAGAGAGCAACGGCGTCGACATGTTGGGGATTATCGACCAGGCGGTGCCGAAAATGACCGACTTCGGCCTGCCGCTGCCGCACATGGGCTGGAACCGCGTCTACCCGAAAGCGGGCGACCGCCTGTTCCGGGGTATCGAAGATGGCGCGTACTTCTATTTCGTCCACAGCTACGCCATGCCGGTGAACCCGTACACCATCGCACAGTGTCACTATGGCGAACCGTTCACCGCGGCGGTGCAGAAAGATAACTTTTACGGCGTGCAGTTCCACCCGGAACGTTCCGGTGCTGCCGGGGCGCAACTGCTGAAAAACTTCCTGGAGATGTAATGATCATTCCAGCTTTAGATTTAATTAATGGCACGGTGGTGCGTTTGCATCAGGGCGATTACGCCCAACAGCGCGACTACGGTAATGACCCGCTGCCGCGTTTACAGGATTACGCCGCTCAGGGCGCACAAGTGCTGCATCTGGTCGATTTAACCGGTGCGAAAGACCCGGCACTGCGTCAGATCCCGTTGCTGAAACAACTGGTTGCAGGCGTGGATGTGCCGGTGCAGGTTGGCGGCGGCGTGCGTACAGAAGACGATGTCGCAGCGTTGCTGGACGCAGGCGTTGAACGCGTTGTCGTCGGCTCGACAGCGGTAAAATCCCCGGAAATCGTCAAAGGCTGGTTTACCCGCTTTGGCGCGGAACATCTTGTGCTGGCGCTGGATGTGCGCATCGACGAACAAGGCGCGAAGCAAGTCGCGGTGAGCGGCTGGCAGGAAAACTCCGGCGTCACGCTGGAAGAACTGGTTGAAACCTATCTGCCGGTTGGCCTGCAACATGTGCTGTGCACCGATATTTCGCGCGACGGTACGCTGGCGGGCTCTAACGTCTCGCTGTATGAAGAAGTTTGCGCTCGCTACCCACAGGTGGCATTTCAGTCTTCCGGTGGCATCGGTTCGCTGGATGACATTGCCGCTCTGCGCAGCACCGGCGTGCGCGGCGTAATTGTCGGGCGAGCACTGCTGGAAGATAAATTCACCGTAACGGAGGCCATCCAATGCTGGCAAAACGGATAATCCCCTGCCTGGACGTGCGTGATGGTCAGGTCGTCAAGGGCGTGCAGTTCCGTAATCACGAAATTATCGGCGATATCGTCCCACTGGCGAAACGCTACGCCGACGAAGGCGCAGACGAATTAGTGTTTTACGATATCACCGCCTCCAGCGATGGCCGCGTGGTCGATAAAAGCTGGGTTTCTCGCGTCGCGGAAGTGATTGATATTCCCTTCTGCGTCGCCGGTGGCATCAAATCCATCGACGACGCGGCGAAGATCCTCTCCTTCGGTGCAGATAAAATTTCCATCAACTCCCCGGCGCTGGCCGACCCGGAGCTGATCACCCGCCTGGCGGATCGTTTTGGCGTGCAGTGCATCGTGGTCGGGATCGACACCTGGTTTGACGCCGACAGCGGCAAATATCACGTCAATCAATACACCGGCGATGAAAGCCGCACCCGCGTCACCCAATGGGAAACCCTCGACTGGGTGCAGGAAGTACAGAAACGCGGCGCGGGCGAGATCGTCCTCAACATGATGAACCAGGACGGCGTGCGTAATGGCTACGACCTGGCGCAACTGAAAAAAGTGCGTGACGTCTGCCACGTACCGCTGATTGCCTCGGGCGGTGCGGGTACCATGGAACACTTCCTCGAAGCCTTCCGCGATGCGGATGTCGATGGCGCGCTGGCCGCCTCGGTATTCCACAAGCAAATTATTAATATTGGTGAATTAAAAGCGTACCTGGCCGCACAGGGCGTGGAGATACGGGTATGTTAACTGAACAACTGGATTGGGATAAAACCGACGGACTGATGCCCGCCATCGTACAACACGCGGTTTCCGGCGAAGTATTAATGCTGGGCTATATGAATAAAGAGGCGCTGGCCCAGACAGAGTCGTCCGGCAAAGTGACGTTTTATTCGCGCACCAAAGAACGCCTGTGGACCAAAGGTGAAACCTCCGGCAATTTCCTGAACGTTGTCAGCATCACGCCCGACTGCGACAACGACACCCTGCTGGTACTGGTCAACCCGATTGGGCCAACTTGCCACAAAGGCACTTCCAGTTGCTTCGGCGACGCCAGCCACCAATGGTTGTTCCTGTATCAACTGGAACAACTGCTGGCCGAGCGTAAAACCGCAGACCCGGAAAGCTCCTACACCGCGCGCCTGTATGCCAGCGGCACCAAGCGTATCGCGCAGAAAGTGGGTGAAGAAGGCGTAGAAACCGCACTGGCAGCAACGGTGAAAGACCGCTTTGAGCTGACCAATGAAGCGTCGGACTTGATGTACCACCTGCTGGTGCTGCTGCAGGATCAGGATCTCGATTTAACGACCGTGATTGAGAACCTGCGAAAACGTCATCAGTAAATTTTCAACAGGCGTAAAAAAACCGGGCGAGCCCGGTTTTTTGCTATCTGACGTAAGCGTTATGCTTTCGGTTTGTAGTTACGCAACGCGTTGCGGCCCAACACAACACCGGCACCAATCATCCCGCCCAGCAGCACCGCCAGCACCAGCGTCAGACCACGCTTCGGGCTGTCGCGACGGATTGGCAGCGTCGGCTTCATCACGTAGCGATAGACGTGAATGGTTTTCGGATCGACTTTCAGTTTTTCGATATCAAGCAGGTTTTTCTTCAAACCGTAGTAGCCCGCACCAAAGGTCAGCGGACGGCTGGCTTCGTTGGCAACCATTGCGCCCAGAGCCTCTGTGCCCAACAGGAACATGGTTTCCTGAGTTACGTCTTGGGTCTGCTGAAGCTGCGGTTTGGTGACGTTACTTTTCTGCGCGTATTTCAGGGATTCAGTGATCTGCTTGATACGCAGGTCTTTTTGTTCCTGAGCTACGGTTTCCTGGTTTTCCAGGTCGTCCTTAATGTTCATCACACGTAATTTGATGGTGTCATTAAGGTCAAGTACCAGCTCATCAGCGATTTGTTCGTCGATTTTCTGGATGTATTCAGCTACACCGCGCTGGGCGGATTGTGCTGTATCACTCACGTAAGTCACAGTTAGGGGTAGATTCTGGCCCTTAACAGAGGGCTCAATAGTCAGTTTCTCAGGCTCTTGCTGATTATCCAACGCTTCCGTCAATGCGATAAATGCAGAGTTAAAGCGGTTAATCACCTGGTTTTGAACGTCGGACAAGTTAATCGATGAATCCAGAGTATTTATGGCGTTATGGTAGGTCGCAATCTGCGCCGCATCCGGGCGAGTGATGGTCGCGGTAGAGGTCCATTTCTCTTTCGCTAAAAAGACATAAGCCACAGCGAGCGCAATCGCGACGATGACGCATACGATGATGGTCAACTTGCCACGCCAGAGTTGCATCAACAAATCGATAAGGTCGATCTGCTCCGGCTCACGCTCATACCCGCTGCGCCCATTATTGTTATCTTGAATCATATAAACCTTAGTGACATCCAAACTGAAATACCCACGAGGGCATCAGTTTACCTGGACCAATCCGAATTTCTATAGGATTTTCACCAAAAACAGAGAAACCTGAAAAGAATCAGAAAAAAGGCTGAACGCCCGTCTTGTCAGGCATTCAGCTTGTCAAAAATTTAGATTAGTCGTTGCCAAAAAGATCGCGCGTGTAGATTTTTTCTGCTACGTCGGTTAACTCCTCGGCCATACGGTTAGAAACGATAACATCCGCTTCTTGCTTGAAGGCATCCAGATCGCGAACGACACGTGAGCTGAAGAATTCATCCTCTTTCATCACCGGTTCGTACACAATCACCGTTATCCCCTTCGCTTTCAGGCGTTTCATGATGCCCTGCACGGAGGATGCACGGAAATTATCGGAGCCGCTTTTCATAATCAGGCGATAGATACCGACCACTTTCGGCTTACGCGCCAGAATCGCCTCAGCGATAAAATCTTTGCGCGTCCGGTTCGCATCGACAATGGCAGAGATAATGTTGTTAGGCACCGACTGGTAGTTCGCCAGCAGTTGCTTAGTATCCTTCGGCAGGCAATAGCCACCATAACCAAAGGAAGGGTTGTTGTAGTGAGCACCGATGCGAGGATCCAGACAGACACCTTCGATGATTTGGCGGGAATTGAGCCCCAACGTTTCCGCGTAGCTATCCAGCTCGTTAAAGTAAGCAACACGCATTGCCAGATAGGTGTTGGCAAAGAGTTTAATCGCCTCTGCTTCCGTCGAATCGGTAAACAGCGTAGGTATGTCTTGCTTAATAGCGCCCTGCTGGAGCATTCGGGCAAAACGTTCTGCGCGCTCTGAACGCTCACCAATCACGATCCGCGAGGGGTGAAGGTTGTCGTACAACGCTTTACCTTCACGCAAAAACTCTGGCGAGAAAATAATATTATCAGTGGCATATTTTTTCTTCACCGAATCCGTAAAACCAACCGGCACCGTTGATTTGATAATCATAACGGCCTGCGGATTAATCTCAATGACATCCTGAATAACCGACTCAACGCTGGACGTATTAAAATAGTTAGTTTTAGGGTCGTAATCCGTTGGCGTCGCGATAATAACGTAATCAGCATTCTGATAAGCCAGGTATTTGTCAGTAGTTGCGGAGAAACGCAACTCGCCTGAGCTCAGGTACTGTTGGATCTCTTTGTCAACAATGGGTGATACACGCGCGTTGAGCATATCCACACGTGAAGGAATGATGTCCAACGCCACGACGTCGTGGTGTTGCGCGATCAGCAGGCCGTTCGAGAGGCCGACATAGCCTGTACCAGAGATGGTAACTTTCATTGTACTCTCTCAGAATAAACTTAATTATTTATAATGTGATATCACATCAATACGTTTAAAATTTTTTTAACTCGTAAGCGCATTCACTGCAATAGAATTACAAACAATTCGGACTTTCTTCAGAGAGAATAAACCATCGATATTAAGTTAATATTAAGACAGGACCATAATGCAATAAGAATTGAGCGCAAAAAAAAGCCCGGCATCGCCGGGCTTCCATTATTTATTTAGGATTAGTCCAACCATTCGGTATGGAATACGCCTTCTTTATCAGTACGTTTATAGGTATGTGCACCGAAGTAGTCACGCTGAGCCTGAATCAGGTTAGCCGGCAGTACCGCTGAACGGTAGCTGTCATAGTAGGCAACCGCAGCGCCGAAGGTCGGAACCGGAATACCGTTCTGTACAGCGTAGGCAACCACGTCACGCAGCGCCTGCTGATACTCATCAGCGATATTCTTGAAGTACGGTGCCAGCAGCAGGTTTGCGATACCGCTATTTTCAGCATAGGCATCGGTGATCTTCTGCAGGAACTGTGCACGAATAATACAGCCCGCACGGAAGATCTTCGCGATTTCACCGTAGTTCAGATCCCAGTTGTATTCGTCAGACGCGGCACGCAGCTGAGAGAAGCCCTGCGCGTAAGAAACGATTTTACCGAGATACAGCGCGCGGCGAACTTTCTCAACGAAAGCCGCTTTGTCGCCAGCCAGTTCCGCTTTCGGGCCAGAAAGCACTTTAGACGCTGCAACACGCTGATCTTTCAGAGAGGAGATATAACGCGCGAATACAGACTCGGTGATCAGGGACAGTGGCTCGCCGAGATCCAGGGAGCTCTGGCTGGTCCATTTACCGGTACCTTTGTTAGCGGCTTCATCCAGAATCACATCAACCAGATAATTACCGTCTTCATCTTTCTTGGTGAAGATGTCTTTGGTGATGTCGATCAGATAGCTGCTCAGTTCGCCTTCGTTCCACTCGGTGAAGATAGTCGCCAGCTCGTCGTTAGAGAGGTTCAGGCCACCTTTCAGCAGAGAGTACGCTTCTGCGATCAGCTGCATGTCGCCGTATTCGATACCGTTGTGAACCATTTTCACATAGTGACCCGCACCATCGGCACCAATATAGGTCACGCACGGTTCGCCATCTTCCGCAACAGCAGCGATTTTGGTCAGGATTGGGGCAACCAGCTCATAGGCTTCTTTCTGACCACCAGGCATGATAGATGGGCCTTTCAGCGCGCCCTCTTCACCGCCGGAAACACCGGTACCGATGAAGTTAAAGCCTTCAGCCGACAGCTCGCGATTACGACGAATGGTGTCCTGGAAGAAAGTATTACCACCATCAATGATGATGTCACCTTTATCCAGATACGGTTTCAGAGAATCAATAGCGGCATCGGTACCCGCACCGGCTTTCACCATCAACAGGATACGACGCGGGGTTTCAAGAGATTCGACGAATTCTTTTACCGTGTAATGAGGAACCAGTTTCTTGCCTGGATTTTCGGCAACAACTTCTTCTGTCTTTTCACGGGAGCGGTTGAAGATGGAGACGGTATAACCACGGCTTTCGATGTTGAGCGCCAGGTTGCGCCCCATCACTGCCATACCGACTACGCCGATCTGTTGCTTAGACATTACATACTCCTGTCAGGTGTAGTCACCGCGAGATATGCGCGGCTTGAATGTGGTGTGATATTAACTCATATCCAACAAATCTGGATAGCCAAGAGTGCTGTCAAACTGACAATAAATAACAATGCTCACCATTACTAATACTATCGACATTATGTATCTCGGAGCAGAAATTATATCTTCACAGTATTTCCGTGAAAAATGCTGGAACTTTTTCGTTCTCCTTTTTTATTTTCATAAAGAGTTTTACAGCATTTAGTGCCTCACGAATAGTTACATCCATGTCAAGATATCTGTACGTACCTAAACGCCCAATAAATGAAACATTGTTTGTTTGATTTGCTAAATCAACATACTTTCTTAGTAATTCTTTTTCCTGAACCTGCCGAATTGGATAGTAGGGAGAATCAGTCTCAGTACATGTCCGGCTGTATTCTTTATAGATTATTGTATTGCTGTGCTCTTCCCAAGGGGAAAAATATTTGTGTTCAGTAATACGAGTAAATTTCTCACTATCATCACAATAGTTAATTACAGCGGTTCCTTGATAATCACCTTTATGTCTTTCCGTGACAAAATCTAGAGTCCTGTAAGGAAGGCGGCCATGGGAGTAGTCAAAATAACCGTCAATCGTGCCGCTATAAAACACGTGATCATATTCATTGCCGACATTTTTTTTGAAATCAGTGTTTAATTTCACAGCGATACTTGCATGGTCCAAAATGGCACTAATTATATTAGTATATCCATCACGTGGCATACCCTGATAACGATGGCTGAAATAGTTATCGTTATAATTAAATCTAACTGGTAGCCGTTTCAAAATACTGGCAGGAAGCTCTGAAGGTTCAAGACCCCATTGTTTAATGGTATACGTTCTAAAAAATGCCTCGTACAAGTCTCGACCAATAAATGATAAAGCCTGCTGCTCGAATGTAATCGGCTCAAATTCGAATAGTTCACACAAAGAATTTATGAAGTCTTTCGCTTCAGCAGGGTTCAGAGTTTTGTGGAAAAACTGGTTAATTGTATGGAGATTGATTGGCAGGGAATAAACCGCGCCTTTAGTTATGGCCTTGACTCTATTAACATATGGCTCGAACATTCCGAATTTATTGATATATTCCCATACTTCTTTATCATCCGTATGGAAAATATGCGGGCCATAAACATGAACCATAACATTTGTGTCTGGGTCTCTTTTACTATAACAATTACCAGCAACATGGTCTCTTTTCTCAAAGATATCTACTGAGTGACCATGTTCAGCCAATTCCCTGGCTATAACTGCACCACTAAATCCAGCACCAACAATAGCAATTCTCATACACCCCTCACAACTTTATTTTTTCCTGCAGATTTAGCAAAACGAAGAGCTGGCTTCTCAATAAGATGCCAACTAATAAAAGACAAAATAAAAAGACTAGTAAATGTTAAACAAAAACCTAACCAAAATGAATTATACAACCCTACTGCAATTAGTAATTGAACAAGAGGGAAATGTGTTACATATATACCATACGAAAGGTCACCCATTTTTTCAGGCACACTTATTAAAAATTTACGCTGCAAACATATCGGCAGTATGAACCCTGCAATAACAAATGGGCGAACAAGTAAATCCAATGACGTTTTACTACTTAGTAAAAGATAAAAAGCTGATACTATAAAAAACCAAAATACTGTTTTTTTTGATATCTTAGATAGATCCAGATAATTAACCAAGCCGCCTAATAGAAAATAACTTAGCACCGACGGTAACTGATTAACCAGTTGCTCAGGAATATGTAAAATTTGATGATAGTCTGTAACAATCCACTTGAATACAATAGACGATAAAATAAGAATTATAAATATAGGAATAATATGTCGATTGATTTTTTTAATGAACAGGACAAAGAATGGAACAAATATATAGAATAGGATCTCAACTTTTATAGTCCAAAGAGCCCCATTAACCGCAGAGATTCGAGGATTATCAACGAACACTCCCGGCAGCGAAGGCTGGATGAAATTGAGGAATACTCCATTAAATACTAAATATCGAATTCCGCCTTCCTTTAAATATTCAACAACGGAAAGGTGAGAGATAAAAAATAATATAACGAAAAAGGATACTATAGAAACGTAGTACATAGGGAGAATTCTCATCCCCCTCGAAAAAATATATTTTCTGATATTTTGATTATTTTTAAAGCTTCTAATGATCAAATAACCGCTAATTACGAAAAAGCATTCTACGGCAAAGTCACCTGAGAAAATGGAGAAGAACCGGGAATTAATATTATTTAAATCTCTTATATGTGAGAAAACAACAACTAACGCAAGAATGAGCCTTACTATATCAAAATTGTTATTTGATGTTTTTATATTAGGGCTATCGGTAGTACTCATGGTTTGTATTTCTCAGTCAGCTTAAATTCTTGAGAGAGACCATCTTTCAACGCACCGCACAGCATCTTAATTGAATTGATATCCATACGCACGAGTGAATGTCCCAGTGCAAGGCAGAACACGAGCAAAATTCTCAGATAAATAAGTGGGCTTGAACCATAAACTTTCTGAACCCGAAAATAATTTCTAAACATGAAATAGCCCTTCCATGTTTTTAATGCTACCGACTGTACAAAGGGAATTTTACGTACGATTTTTGCGTTAGTAATACATTTTATGCTGAAGCCAGCTCTCTGAGCTCTAATCGCAAAATCTAAATCGTCATTAAATATAAAGAAACGTTCATCTGGAAAACCTATGACATTAAATACTTCCCTGGGAATAATCGGTCCTTCAAACGGAATGGATTGGATATCATATGACAGAATATTTTTGTTGAAAATATTCTGAACCGTCTTGCGTTTTGGACGTAAATAAAAAGGATTACTTAAATCGTACTGGATAGCTGAAATTTCGGCACAGGATCCGTCCATATTATAACGCATAGGTTGTAAGATAGTGCGTCCATCATCATACTCCATTGCGTTACTAAGACACTCCTTATCCAAAACAATGTCATCATCCGCAAGCCAAATTCTATCCCAACCATCTTCATAAGCCATTTTACTGCCGATATAAAAGCCGCCAGCACCTCCAGCGTTATATCCAGTGTTGTGATATTTTATATTAATATTTTTTCTTGAATCACACTCTGTGACAACCGATGAAGTATTATCACTACTGTTATTGTCTATAACATAGACAATATCAGGCTTAACACTCATGTTTTCGATAGAGGAAAGCATTTCCATCAAAAGGTTACATCTATTATATGTTACAATGACCAGCGCAATTGTTTTATTTGTAATACTCATCTTAAACCTTTATTCATCCGTAAGATAAATGACATCATTAAAAATTTTACTTTCATAGGAAAAATATAATTAATTATTTTAAATATCAAAACAAAAGCACCCATTGTATTTGGTGGTAATTCCATTTTTCTCTTGAGGATAAAAGAATATTCAACGAACTTACTTAGTTGTTTGTTGTTAACCACACCATTTGAGACAATCGTTTTAAGTAGTAATAAGTATACTGTTGCAACGTAAAAATCGTACGCCGGGATTAACTCTTTATATTTATCATTTTTTATAAAAACATCGCGCATGTTCTCAAAGGCAATAAATTTTGAATAATGTTTCTCATCTACCTTGCTATTAACAGCAGAACCGGGAGTGTAATTATAGGTAAATAAAGGTTCATTTATGAATTGGAATGATTTTGAATAAGTAATCATTTTAATGATGAATTGAAGATCCTCACAATGTTGAATACTTTCATCGAAAAAAATATTATTCTGAAATATACAATCCCTATTTACAGCTAGCGCACAAATATTTAAATAGATTTTTTTACTAAAAAGATCTTTTAATACAGTAATTGAATTCTCGGCCATATAAGAGTTTGGAATAGTATAAACCCTCGTATTACCGCTCTGGTCTATCTTTTCATAGCTAAAGAAAACAATATCATCTGAAAATGATATGTTCGATAAAATCGAAAATATATTATTTTTGTATGTATCATCTGAATCCAGAAAGAGAATATATTTCCCTGTAGACTCTCTTATTCCTGTATTCCTTGCGTTTGAGACACCACCATTTTCCTGATCAATAACACGATATGATGGTTTGTTACTGCAGATTTCGTTTAAAACATCCAATGTTTTATCTGTAGAGCCATCATTAACAAAAATGACTTCGACCGTGGTACAGGCCGAATCGATAGCTTTATTAAGTGAAGCTACAGTCTCATTTATATGCGAAACCACGTTATAGCATGGAACTATAACCGAAAACATTACATCCCTATTATCCATATCTTTGCCTCAAAATTCGCATAGCAGTGCTTATAATTAGATACATTATTGCATAATACATAAATAGTGGAATTATCGTTTTGATATCAGCACGAGCTGTAAATAAAATTTTCGCACACAAACACGCAACAGCCCCAAACCAGAAACTATTCCTTTTTGCCTGTTCATTAGCAAACTTTAAAAACATACCAATAAGGACCGAAAAAATGCAAAAAATGAATAAGATATCGGCGGAGAACATTTCCACAGAACTGATGATTGACCATCCCAGGCCGTATCCAGCAAAATACATATTTGGATTAGCAACATAGTTTGCATAAGCGGGAAAACTTAGCATGTAGCTATTTAAATCACTTCCACCATGAAACATTGATGCAAAGAATGAACTTCCAGGCAAAAATGTTGAAATATATGCGAACACTGGATAATCGGTAATGGTTCTTACATAACCCACCACAGCAAGTGTATTACCCTGATCATAGAGGAAACGCAATAAAGAATCGATGAGTTCATTTGAATAATAATTGCCACGTGCAGAAAAATTCATGATAATTAAAAGTATTCCGGCCAACGACAAGAAAATAATGGAAAGTTTCTTTAAACTTATTTTCTTATTTAAACCGTATAACCATACCCCCATTAGTATGGTTGATACAAATGCTCCCCGTGCACCAATTAGTATAATGATAGTAGCCAGGGTCATATAAATCATGAAATTTATAATAATGTACTTCTTTTTACATGTAGCAAATAATAAGCCTGTAAAAACAAAAAGCAGCGTATATTTAAATGCAGCCCCTGCATCATAACTTTCGGCTTGATCGCCATATCTGGCCAGGTACCCCTCAGACATAGCTTTCGACAGCATTGAGTATTGTTCCACAAGGCATAATAAAAACAGCACTATAACAATTAAAAATAAAAGACGACCCGGAAGTGAATTGTCATTTTTATTCAGATTTAATAAACTATCTTCCTTACGTAAAAACAAATAGCCCAAATTTAAAAATATTTGAAATGATACTACTCTTGTGTATATTTCTAATTTCTCATCCGATGTTGGTATATATGTAGTCATGAAATCTAAAGTAAACACCGACTCACTGTCTATTCCAAACGTTGTCGCAATAAAACGACCGCCTATGAACAAAAATAAACAGGTATTAAACAAGAAACCAAGACTCGTATAAGACTCACCTTGAGCGTAGTAGACCGCCACAAGAGATATAGCAAACAGCACATAGGCGTATGAATATTGAAGGTCTGTCAGATACTCATCGAATGAAACTGCTGAAATATTTAAAAAAATTAAGAACAACACAAAAAAAGATAATGATAAATATGAGAAAGGCTTTATTCTTGCTTGTTTCATACCTTCCCCTGTGATAAAGAATTAAAATAGTTATATATTTTTTCTGAATATTTCCCACATAAATTATCGTGATACATTTTTTTTGCAAACGCATTTACTGCCACCGACTCTTCTGTGCTTTCTACACATTGTCTCAATGCTTCTATTAATGTCGGCATATTGTACGCGGCCGAGCCTATAGGCAGATTTTTTTGCAAAAAGTTAACGCCACGCTCGTTATCATACTGCTGCTCATCAAAAATAAATCTGATGATAGGTTTATCCAGTAGCAAGTAATCTGGAATCATACCGGAATAGTCACTAATCAGAATATCGCTGTAAACCATTAAATCCTGTGCATCCTGATATTTGTCTTGCCCAAGAAAAATGACATTACTTGAGTATTTAGACAATCTTTTAGCGTTATCATCATTATTTTGGAGAAACTCAACAGCATGCGCTCGAAAGATACAAAGAAAATTCTCTGTTTTTAAGAAATCGAAAAAAACATTCCATTCATCATCATTAAATGAACTAAATACAGAATAATCGTTATTCCTAAATGTTGGTGCGAATAAAACAACTTTTTTGAAATTACTGTTCAATGCAACTACTTCAGGGATAATCACTTCATTTGCTGATTTAAATAAATTATCATTCCTGGGATAACCTAAGACCTTAACTCGATCCAGATGCATCCCGGTTTGAGCTGAAATAATATACTGTTCAAGTTTTGAGGATACTATGAAATACTGAAAAGCTGAAATCTCAAATAAATACTGAAGTTTTTTACGCTGCGTTAAATTTTTCTCACCAAAGAAAACCTTTTTGATGGGTATGCCATGCCATAATTGAACGGATACTGTTTTACGAGAAAACCTATATAGCCAAAAATCTAAAGAACCGTAACATGCGAATGCTTTTTTTGCACGTAATGCAATCAACATTCCATACAAACTGTTAGCCTGTACAAATGCATCAGGAGAGATTCCAACAACATCTGGCTTCTTTCCTGTGTAGAACCAGTAGGCTCGATCACCTTGAGATATATAATACTCAAAGAGTGTTTTCGAGTTATCAAAATAACGAGAGCCTCTACCTGCTCCAAATATATTTATATCTTGTTTTTTCCAAACGTAATCCAGCGCACAAAAAAACAAGCCAAATAATTTGGATATAACTTTTTTAATTATCATTTTACTTCTCGCCTGTATAACTTCACAAAGAAGAACATTCGCAATATCAATATGACTATTTCTGTAAATAATACAGCCCTAACTACGTTATAGGCACTTATTTCACCCAAACAAAACAAAACACCCAGAATAACTACATGCGTTAAAGCACCGAAAATAACAGTGTAATTTGCAACTTTAACTTTCCCAAGCGCGGAAAATACAGGGTACCCAAAATTTGTACTTACAAATGTGACTATTAGGGCAAGCATGAAAACTATGAATACATTCTGGCTAACTATATATTCTGGACCAAAGATTAAAGCAATCAGCCACTGACTTAACCAAATAGCAGTTAGGCTAGCGGTAATCATCACAACCGTAAGAATAGACATCATTTTAAAAAACAGGGCCCAATTTTTTGCCCGTGTCATATAAGGATATAATGCCTGGCTGACTGGGGTCGTTATATTTTGACCTGCCTTATACAGTTGTTCGCTGGCAGCATAATAACCAGCTTGCACATGTCCTGCAGCTCCTACGACCAATGTGCTCGCAGTTGTATATGTGGAGACAGCAAGTCGGGACCAAAAGAATAATGCACTGGTACGTAAAACCCCCAACATGCTGGATAAATTTGCAGGGGTATATTTATAACCTTCTTTACGCATGTAATATTGAGATAATAATGCGCCAATGACTTGAGATAATGCATAAGCAAGAATGACAAATCGTCCTTGCTCTGGTTTTTTTACAATTACAAAAGTCAGGATAACATATGAAAACTTTGATATAGTTAAAAAAAGTGTAATCCGCTTCATCTTTTCTACCCCTTGGAAAAACCATAGGGATTGAAATGTTTGCCCAATAATAGCAATGCATGAATAAAAGAAAAACTCTATTTTAAATTGTTGCAATTGGTCATTTACTAAAAAATAAAGAAAAATCACACACAGAAAAATCAATAATATTTTAATTTGAAAAACTGCACCAATATGTTTATTTATTTTATCTTTAGATTGACAATTTCTTGCTATATATTCTGTAGAACTAAGATTAAAACCAAAGTCAGTCAATATTAGTGACATCTGAATTATTGACAAACAAATTGCAACAGTGCCATAGCCTCCCGGACCTAACACTCGAGTAAGATAAGGGACAATTAACAAAGGCGTGATATATGTAGCTAATTGTAATATCGCCAGCGCCGCAATATTACCAAACAATACATTCTGCTTAAGTTTCAATCTACCTGCCCTACCTAATAGACTTGACGACTTCTATAATTTCAGTAGTCGATATAGATGGTGTTCGAGGCAGATAAATAACTTCACAATCACTTTTCACCCAATCGAATCTCCCAGCCCAATCATCCCCCATAACAAGAATATCCGCGTTATATGTTTTAATGTACTCGAGCTTTTTCTCAAGGGATTCTTCTATGAAAACTTCATTGACAAACTTTAGTGATGAAATAATTTTGGTTCGATCTTCTTGAGAATAAATAGGATAGCGTTGTTTTTTTGAATAATTCAACTCATCAGAAGAGACGCCAACTATTAGATAGTCGCCAAGACTGGCAGCCCTTTCAAGAATATTCACATGCCCAACATGGAAAACGTCAAAAGTCCCAAAGGTTATAATTTTCTTCATAGCTCTCTCATAATATTCACGCTACCGCCCCTGGCTCAACAGCTACCAGTGCACTGCACAAAATTCAGTATGTCGTGGACCAGCCCCCACAAACCTTCACGTTTGCATCGAATCTCGCCCACCAATTTAGCCCACTATTTTGGGCGCAATCCCTGTGTAAGACAAGGAGAAATCCGGCATTTTTTATCAAAAAACACCGCGCAATCACTAATTTTAGTTGTTGTTTTTAAAAGCAAAAACGGCAACTGCTGTGAAATGAGAGTTCCTCAACCACAATCATCTGCCGTTCTGTTACATCACCAACATTCCGTGTTGTTGCGTAGTGTCTTATTCTGAAAGCAGTTTCTCAATCCCTTTCCGGAACTTCGCCCCTTCTTTCAGGTTGCGCAGCCCATACTGGACTAACGCCTGCATGTAACCCATTTTCTTACCGCAGTCATAGCTGTCGCCGCTCATCAGCATCGCGTCAACGGACTGTTTCTTCGCCAGCTCGGCGATAGCATCCGTCAACTGAATACGTCCCCAGGCACCCGGCGCGGTTTTTTCCAGTTCGGCCCAGATGTCGGCGGAAAGCACATAGCGCCCTACGGCCATCAGGTCGGAATCCAGCGTTTGCGGTTGGTCTGGTTTTTCGATGAACTCAACGATACGGCTCACTTTACCTTCTACGGTCAGCGGCTCTTTAGTCTGAATAACCGAGTACTCAGAAAGATCGCCCGCAATACGTTTCGCCAGCACCTGGCTGCGGCCTGTTTCGTTATAACGTGCCACCATCGCAGCGAGGTTATAACGCAATGGGTCAGCGGATGCGCCATCGAGAATGATATCAGGCAGAACAACCACAAACGGGTTATCGCCAACGATCGGACGCGCGCACAAAATGGAGTGGCCCAGGCCCAGCGGCTGCGCCTGTCGCACGTTCATGATGGTTACGCCCGGCGGGCAAATGGACTGAACTTCCGCCAGCAGCTGACGCTTAACGCGTTGCTCCAGCAGAGCTTCCAGTTCATAGGAGGTGTCGAAGTGGTTTTCCACGGCATTTTTGGAGGCGTGGGTGACCAGGACGATTTCTTTGATCCCTGCAGCAACAACTTCGTCGACGATGTATTGGATCATCGGCTTGTCAACGATCGGTAGCATCTCTTTAGGAATGGCCTTGGTGGCAGGGAGCATATGCATGCCCAGCCCGGCTACCGGAATGACTGCTTTCAAATTAACCATTATCGTGTCCACCTATATACGGTTGATGAATTATAGCTATTAACGTTGTTTGATCCACTATGTTTTCTCATAGTATCGGGTAAATACCGCTAAATCTCTGGATACAATCCGAGAATGCGTCTGAAGAGGTGGGTTCGGCTAAAAATTCAGCGTTTAGGCAGGGTAAAATTCAGCGCATCGACATTGACAACGTGCTGATCAATACGGTCAATATCCACAGACCGCTGGCCGTTTTCATTGACCGCATGAATATTTGACATCGAGAGCAGCGTCTCCTGTTTGGCCATAAACTTCCCGCGAACATCCTTGCGTAAGTCGAAGTGGAGCTGTAGTGCGGGCCCGCGCGCCGCAGGCTGTATCACCTTGATATTACGCATAAATATGTATTGCGGCTTGTTGTGGATCTCCAGCGACGCATGGTTCAGATCGAGGTTGGTAAGCGCAACAAACGAGGGCGCATTGCCCGATGAAATCTGTATTCCCCGCAGCTTTAGCGTTAATTGTCGATTATCCATCCGCACATTATTTATCCTGAAATTCTGCGGTATCGACAGATATTTCCCCTTGATAACACCATAGCCAATTAGCATGCCCGCGCTATTAACCATATCCACACCATCGATAACGAAATTATCACATCCATATATTGCTACCGTAGCGTTATCAATTCCGGCTTTCTTACTGTATTCCGGGGTGATATTTCGTGCCTTAATATTACGGATAATAAAGTGTTTACCGTTTTCGACGTGAACCAACTGTCGGCAGTGGCTGCCGGTGATATTGGCGACGACAAAGTTTTTCACCGCCTGGTGCTCCGGGTAATTGTTATCGTAGGTGCTGCCCGCAAGCCCAATGCCAATACCCCAGTTGGTCTTGCCATTGGTGCAATCGATATGGTCAATCACATGATCGGAGATGAGGATATTCTTGTCGTTAATCGCGACGTTCCATTCAATGGCATCACCCTGCAGGTAGCTAAATTTACTGTGGGTGATTTTTACGCCGTCGAGTTGATTATGGAAACCCTGGCGTAAAATACCGTAGTTAGCCTGGCTGATATTAATCCGCGTGATGGTGAGATTGCGCATCGTCCTTTTTTGTTTGCCGCCGATGTAGATTTGCGCCACCGGGCCAAAGCCGCTCATCGCCAGACCTTCGATGGTGCAGTCAGATCCGCGCACGTCGAGAGTAATATTATTGAGACTCCCCTCCCCCACCACTTTACACCCATCCTGCAACGCAAAACGCCCACGACCATTGCCTTTCAGGCTGCCGTTTACCTGCAGCGTTTTACCCGGTGGCATGATGATGCCGGTATTAATATTGTCGCAAATCACGCCTTTGGGGACGTCGATAATATCGGCATCGTCAAACGCCTGACGAAATGCACGGATCCAGTCATTACCGACCAGATAGTTGCGGATATCAACGGCATCATTACGCCCCAGCGCGCGTACAGCGGGGCTGTGTAGCAGTGGGATGGCGGCAAGCGTAGCGCCTGCCGACAGGAAGCGACGTCGGGAAAATTTTTTATCCATGCAACCTCAATAGCAAAGGGTTTGCAGCAGGCTCGCGAGCTGGCGGTTAATCACCTGCTGATTGAACTCGGTTTCAACTTTTTGGCGGGCGCGTTGTAGCACCGGGCGCAGCGTCGGCTCATCAAGATGGCGCAGTTCGCTGAGTTTGCCCGCCAGCGCCGGAGCGTCGTTCTCCGCCACCAGCCAGCCGGAGGCGTTGGCGTCTATCAGTTCCGGAATACCGCTATGCTCGGTCGAAAGCACCGGAATGCCCACTGCCATCGCTTCCATCAGTGCCACAGGAATGCCTTCCATATCGCCATCTGCGCCGGTAATCGACGGCAGCAGAAAGACATCCGCCTCATCGAGCATCGCTTTTACCTCATGGCTGGGCTTAAAGCCCGGCATCTCCACGTACCCTTCCAGTTGATACTGTTCGATCAATGTGCGCAGGCGGCGTTCCCACGGGCCGATGCCGAGAATGCGATAGTGAAACGCCACACCGCGCTCTTTCAACTGACGGCAGGCTTCAATCGCTACATGCAGACCTTTTTTCTCCGTCAGGCGGGCCACTGAGATTATTTGCAGCGTCTCACCCGGCGCTTTGGTGGGGCGCAGGGCAAAACGGTCCATGTTGACGCCCATTCGCGAAACGGCAATTTTCGCCGCCGGGCAGCCCATTCCCTGCAATCGTTTCGCCCACAAATTACTGATCGGCAGCATCAGATCGCCACGACGGAAAAGCTGTTGATACTCCGGCGTGTAGTGGCTCAGCACATCGCGGCTGGAGATATCAATGCCGTGAAAGACGGTCGCGATTTTGCCGCGGATCACGCCCAGTTCGCGCAGTTTCGCCGCAGTTACCCCCGCCGGGCCGAAGTGAGCAATAAATACATCGGCGCTAAATGGCTGTGCGTTATTGCCGCATATGGCCGAGAGGATCAGGTTGCGCGCTTCATGGCCGTAACGCTTCATATTGAGCGCCTGCCACGTTGCCGGGCGATGTAACCCGCGCAACGTGCTGACTGCGCGATGACGAAACTTTGCGCCCGTACTCACTGGTTCATCCTGTAACCAGCGTGTTTTCGCTGCCAGGTCATATTGCGTGTACGCCGCGTGGGTGTTGGTCATATCGCCCTTTTGCAGGGCGATAATTTCGACCTCGTGGCCCATTTCGATAAAGGCCACAATCTGGTTGAGCACGAACGTTTCGGAAGACAGCGGGAATTTCAGCAAGAAGAAACCAACCTTCATTTCCCCTCCCCGATGCGCGTTAATACCGATTCCACCATCGCCAGCCCCGCCGCGCGCTCACGCGCTACCGCGTCATTGAGGCGCGGCACAAGCGTTGAGAGTTGACCCAAGGTGTCTGCCGCCATCGCTTCCAGGTCGCCATTCAGTAGATGGCGAATATCGACTGCCATTTCCGGCATACCCAGTTGCTGCATAATGCCCGCTGATTTGTGTTCGTAGTTTATCGCAATCGCCGGTGTTCCGAAGTTCATGGAGATAATTGCTGAATGCAGACGCGTACCGACCGTCAGGTCACAGGCGCCCAGCAGTTTGCCCATCTCGAGATCGTTAAGCTCATCCATCACCACGTGGTAGCGCGATGGGTCCTGAATATGTTTACGCAGGTTAAGGGCCACCATACGATCGTCTTTGTTATAGCTGTCGATGCCCGTACAGGTAGAGAGCGCCATCACCTGCCAGCCGCTGGCGATAATCCGATTAACCACGCCCGCAAACGCTTTTTCGTAGGCTTCCTGCGTGGTGCCCAGGCGTTTATCAAACGGCGCCAGTTCACGCAGGGTAATCGCCACGGTTTTCTGCTGCTGCGCCACATTCAGCCAGTGCTGGACGGCGTAGCTCGCGCCAAAACTGTCATCGTGGTGATCGACCAACCAGGCGGTATCGACGCCCTTCTCCACTTTCGAGGTGTCAATGTCGCTGCGTTTCATCAAATCAAGGCTGACCGACTCGCGCAGGAACAGCGCGTCACAATGACCAAAGACATAGTTTGCCATCTGGTTAAACGCCGGTGCCTGGAACGGCCCGACACTATGGCCGACCATATAAATTGGTTTTTTCGCCATAAAGGTGCACAGCGCGTGCTCAAACTGCGTCACACCATACAGGTCGACGAAGAACGATCCGCCCACCTGGATAATCGCGTCATAATCGGACAACAGACGCACAAAATCGGTAAAGCCCTGAGCAATGGCGATATTGCGCAGCTTGCCGCTGTCCGTGACGCGTGACAGCAGCACCTGATGCTGATAGCGACGACGCAATACTTTCTTCACTCGCCCGACCATGCCCGGCGCATTGTTATGCGCTTTCATCTGCAAATAGAGCGGATCGCCCATCACCGGGCGATTGAGCAACCAGGAAGAACTCACCGGATAACGGCTCATCACATCCACTTCAGCCTCAGGCGAGAGCGTGTTGATGGCATCTAAAAGCCCGCGCAGAATGGCGCTATCGCCACGGTTGCCGCAGGTGTGGTTGCCAAGAATCAATAATTTCATAATGACCTCAAAAAATTAGCCTGCGAGAAGCAGCGTTTTCATTTTCTCGTTACGGCACAGCTGGCGCTTCATCTCCACCACCAGCGGGTGGCGGGAGAGCACAATCATCGCCATAAATGCCAGTACGCCGGCGGCAATTTGCACCGCCAGCAGTAACGCCAGTGACAGTTGGCCGTTCAGCGCCCAACCCAGGCCGTAGCTCACCACGAGCGTAGGAAGAGAGAGATAAAACGGCAGCCACAGGCTGAGAATGTATTCACGGTAGCTGGAGCCCAGAATGGGCTTGATTAGCACGAAATAGCTCAGAATGGTGTTGATAATCTGCACCAGCAGGAAGCCCAGCGTGACGCCAATCGCGCCACCCAACTGGCCGCCGACAATGATCGCCGGAATAAACAAGCAGGTTTTAAAGACGTTAAATTTAAAACTGATATCGACGCGCGCTTTCGCCATCAACAGCGAACCAATCGGATTCCCCACCGAACGCAGCAGCCCCACCACGCACAGCAGTTGCAGCACCGGAATGATGCTTACCCACTTCTCACCAAAAACCAGCGGCACAAAATTGTTGCTCACCACCATCAGCCCGAGCAGCGCCGGGAAGTTGATAATGCCGACCACAGAAAGCAGCTTGTAGAAGTTGACGCGCAGTTTTGCCGTGTCGTCCTGGATTTTGGCAAATGCCGGGAACAGCACGCGGGTGATAATCGGATTCAGTTTCATCGGCGGCACCACCGCCACGTTGTAGGCCAGGTTGTAGCCGCCCGCGACGCTTGCCCCCAGAATACGCGCCAGCACCAGCGTCGAAAGGTTGGTGTTCACATAGTTGATGACACTATCCGCCGTCAGCCAGGCGCCAAAACGCAAATTTGACGACACGCTCGCCAGCGAAAAATGCAGCCCCGGGCGATAAATTTTGCGGCCAAAGTAGCCAAACAGCAGCGTACGCACTGCGCTGTTGACCAGATAACCGAGGATCGCGGTCATGGCTAACGGCCAGAAGTGCGCAGACACAACGGTAAAAGTGAAACCCGCCAGCACCGAACTGGTTTCAATCAGGCCAATCTTGTTAAATTCCAGCTCTTTTTGCATCAGCGCGCGGAACTGCTGCCCGTGGGGGATCACAATAAAGGCCAGCGATAAGGTCTGGATCAGCGGCTGGAGATCCGGGTTATGCAACACGCTGGCAATCGCCCCGCTCAGGGCAAATACCGCCACGCACACCACCATGCCCAGCCCGACGTTCAACCAGTACAGGGTGGTGAGTTCAAGGTGGCTTATCTCTTTACGTTGAATAATCGAGTTCGCGATACCGAAATCAGATAGCGTATCCGCCAGCGCGATAATCACCAGCGACACGGTCAACAGACCGAACTGGTGGTTATCGATAATGCGCGCCAGCACCGTCATCTGCACCAGCCCCAGGCCAATGATAATGACGGTCGCCATGGCCGACCACTTCGCGCCGCTGATGGTTTTTTCTCTTAGGCTCATACCCGTTCCTCAATACGCCGTTTTACTGACGAAGCCTTTGAACACCGTCAGGAAAACAATTTTGATATCAAACCACAGGCTCCATTCGCGAATGTATTCCAGGTCGAACTCGACGCGTTTTTCCATCTTTTCCAGCGTATCGGTCTCGCCGCGCCAGCCGTTGATTTGCGCCCAACCGGTAATGCCTGGCTTCACTTTGTGGCGCAGCATGTAACCCTCAATCAACTGGCGATACTGTTCGTTGTGCGCCACCGCATGAGGACGTGGGCCGACGATCGACATGCCGCCGGTCAACACATTGATAAACTGCGGCAGTTCATCGAGCGAGGTACGGCGCAGAAAGTTTCCAACCGGCGTCACGCGCGGGTCGTTTTGTGTCGCCTGAGTGACCACCGCGTCGTTTTCCATCACCTTCATGGAACGGAATTTCCACACTTTGATAGGCTTACCGCCCATGCCGTAGCGGGTCTGGCGGAAAATGACCGGCCCGGCGGAGGTGAGTTTCACCGCCAGGGCAATGCAGCACAGCGCAGGCGAAATCAGCAGCAGGATCATGCTGGCGAGTACAATATCTTCCAGCCGTTTGATGATACGGTTGACGCCCGATAACGGCGTGTCGTACAGCGGCACGACCGGCACACCATTCACCTCTTCAATACGCGAATGCAGGATGTTGAAAGTAAAGACATCAGGGATAATCAGCACCGAACAGGTGGTGTCCGCCAGCTCGCGCATCAGTTTTTTAATCAGGCTCTCTTCCTGCATCGACATGGCGATATAGACGTTGTGAATTTTGCCCGCGCGCACATCGTCCAGCAGTTGCTGAATATTGCCCGCCCAGTCGGCGCTGATGCCGCCCGGTTTAGCGTCATGATAGGTGCCGACCACTTCATAACCCAGCCACGGCTGATTACGGAAGCTCTCCAGCAGCGCCTGCCCCTGCGGGAGATCGCCCGCCACCGCGACGTAGCGTTTGTTGTAACCGTGATTGCGCAGCACGCCGGCGCCATAACGAATAAATGCCCGGCTGGCCAACATGCCGCAGGTCGTCAGTAAGTACCAGCCCAGCCAGACGCTGATATGGGTGCTGAAATCATCATCGAACGCCAGCAGTCCGGCACTAAATACCAGACTGAGCGTCCAGTTTTGTAGCAGCAACAGCAGTTCGGTGGTAATGCGCACGCCGCGCCATGAACGGTAGAAATCGGTGATCCCGCCGATCATCTGGAACACCACCAGCGTCACCAGCGCCATCAGCAGATGGAGATACAAAAACGGCAGCGCCGCGGCTTTGCACACTACCCACAGCCCGCCGAGCATAATGGTGATATCCGAAAAACGCTGCACCATTGAGATTAACGATGCATTCGTTTTGGCTCGCTCGCGCTTTTTTAGAGTCGTCATCGTTGTTCCTTTTTCATAATCCCCCTCACCCCGCCCTCTCCCCAAGGGAGAGGGAGAAAACCGCACACACTTAACCCATGGCGCGATCGGTTCCCTCTCCCTGAGGGAGAGGGTTAGGGTGAGGGTCTACTGCTTAAGCAGCGCCAGAATATCCTGCGTTCGCGCCTGCATCAGCGGGGTGTCGCCGCGCGATTCCACGTTCAGACGCACCACCGGCTCGGTGTTCGAGGAACGCAGGTTGAAGCGCCAGTCGGCGAACGCCAGGCTAATGCCGTCGGTGCGGTCAATTTCCAGCGCCTCGTTGGCAAAATGCTGTTCAACGCGGGCAATCGCCGCGAAAGGCTCCGCCAGTTTGCTGTTAATCTCCCCGCTCGCCGGAAATGCCGCCATGCGGTCACGCACCAGTTCGCCCAGCGTTTTTCCTTTCAGGCACAACAGTTCGCTTACCAGCAGCCACGGGATCATCCCGCTGTCGCAGTAAGCAAAATCACGGAAGTAGTGATGAGCGCTCATTTCACCGCCGTAGATGGCGTCGTCTTTGCGCATGCGTTCCTTGATAAAGGCGTGGCCGGTTTTCGACATCACCGGCGTGCCGCCTGCCGCCGTTACCACGTCCACCGTGTTCCATGACAGACGCGGGTCGTGGATAATTTTTGCGCCCGGATTTTTCTCCAGGAACGCTTCTGCCAGCAGGCCGACAATGTAATAGCCTTCGATAAACTGCCCGGTCTCATCGAACAGGAAGCAGCGGTCGAAATCGCCATCAAAGGCGATACCCATATCCGCGCCATGTTCGATTACCGCGTTGCGGGTGTCATCGCGACATTCAGGTAACAACGGGTTAGGAATACCGTTGGGGAAATTGCCGTCCGGGGTGTTGTGCACTTTAATCAGCGTCACCGGCACGTTCAGGGCTTTAAAGCGCGCTTCCAGCGCATCAATCACCGGGCCTGCCGCACCGTTACCGGAGTTCACCACCAGCTTGAGGGGCGTCAGATTTTTGACGTTGATGTACTGCAACAGGTGATCGATATACGCATCGCGCAGGTCAATTTTCTGATAGCTGCCGCGCTGACTTTCATCCACCGGCGGGAAGTCGTTAGCCTCCGCCAGACGCTGCACATCGCGCAGCCCGGTATCACCGCTGATTGGACGCGCGCCTTCGCGCACCAGCTTCATGCCGTTGTAATCCATCGGATTATGACTGGCGGTGACTTCAATGCCGCCATCAATACCCAGATGGAAGGTCGCAAAATAGATTTCTTCGGTGCCGGAAAGGCCAATATCAAGCACATCGACGCCCGCATCGCGCAGGCCGCGCGCCAGCGCCAGCTTCAGCGCTTCGCTGGTCAGACGCACATCGCCGCCCAGCACAATGGTTTTTGGTTGCAGAAACTCGCCATAGGCGCGGCCAATACGCCACGCAATATCTTCATTCAGCTCTTCGCCTAATTTGCCGCGAATGTCGTAGGCTTTAAAACAGGTTAATGTCGTCATGTTTTACCCTTCTTCAGGCAACAGTTGGCCCTGACCAAAATGGCCATTTTTTCGTTGTCGTTATTTATGCGTGAGCGCTACACGCGCCCGTAGCGGTCCGCAAAGCGCACCACGTCGTCCTCTTCCAGATAAGAACCGGAGCGAACTTCAATTAAATCGAGCGGGATCTTGCCGGGGTTCTCGAGGCTGTGGGTCGCGCCGAGCGGGATATAAATAGATTCATTTTCACCCAGCAGCTTGATGTCATCGTTGATGGTGACTTTGGCTGTGCCCGCCACCACAATCCAGTGTTCTGCCCGGTGGTGATGCATTTGCAGTGAAAGCCCCTCGCCCGGTTTCACGGTGATCCGCTTCACCTGATAGCGATCGCCGGAATCAATCGAGTCATATTTCCCCCACGGGCGATACACTTCGCGGTGAATATGATGCTCATGACGCCCCTCGGCTTTAATTTGCTCGACGACTTTTTTGACGTCCTGAACCGCGCTGCGATCGGCGATCAGAACCGCGTCTTTGGTCTGCACCACCACCAAATCCTTTACACCGACGGTCGTCACCAGACCAGATTCGGCGTAAACATAACTGTTTTCGGTTTTGTGGCTGATCACGTCACCGTGATGCACGTTGCCTTCCGGCGTATGGTTACTGATTTCCCACAGTGAGGACCAGGAACCCACGTCGCTCCAGCCCGCGTCCATCGGCACCACCACCGCGTCGGCGGTCTGTTCCATCACCGCGTAATCGACAGACTCTTCCGGGCAGGCAACAAACGCCGCTTCATCGACGCGGATGAAATCGAGATCCGGGTCGGTGACGCTCATCGCTTTTTCGCACGCTTCAAGAATATCCGGGCGATATTTTTTCAGCTCTTCAAGGAAACGCCTGGCACGGAACAGGAACATACCGCTGTTCCAGTAATATTCCCCGCTGGAGACATACGCCTGGGCGGTATCAAGATTCGGTTTTTCGACAAACTGCGCCACATCGAAGGCCACCGCGTCTTTTTCGCCTGGTGAAACATCACCGCGACGAATATAGCCATAGCCGGTTTCCGGCAGATCAGGCACGATACCAAAGGTGACCAGCTTTCCGCTTTCCGCATACGGTGTCGCATTGCGCACCGCTTCACGGAACGCTTCTTCATTCTGAATAACGTGGTCTGCCGCCAGCACCAGCATCAGCGGGTCGCAGCCGGTATCACGACGTACCGCCGCCAGCGCCGCAAGGGCAATCGCCGGGGCGGTATTGCGCCCCACAGGTTCGAGAATAATATTCTCGGTCAGCTTATTCATCTGGCGCAATTGCTCGGCCACGATAAAGCGGTGCTGCTCATTGCAGATAACCACCGGGCTTTCACACTCCACGCCGTGCAGACGATTAATCGTCGCCTGCAACATGGTCAGTTCGCCTTTCAGGCACAGGAACTGTTTGGGATAAAGCACTCGGGACAGCGGCCACAAACGGCTGCCGGAGCCACCGGCCATCACTACCGGAAAAAGTGTTGATTGACTCATCGTTTAACCCCGAATATCAGCAATAAATTGACTCAGCACGTTATCTTTCTCGAGCGTGCGTTCCGCGTAGGCCAGCGCCTGCGCGTTGCGTTTCGGCATCAAGAGTGCCTGTTCAATACCGTCCATTAACGCCGGAACCGATTCCGGCTCGACGCACACGGCGATCCCCGGTTCATTCAGGCATAACTGCCCTAATTCGGTTTCAGCTTCCGCGGTAATCACCGCATTACCGCCCACCGCCAGAATATTGGTCAGTTTGGACGGCAGTACCGCATCCGCCGCGCCGCGTTTTTGAATCACCAGATGGCAGTCGGCCATTGAGAGCAGCGCAGGCAGTGCGTCGTAAGATTGCAGCGGGAAGAAGCGGACGTTATCCAGGCCTCGTTCCAGCGCCAGTTTTTCCAGTCGCGCTTTCCCGCCGCCCTGGCCGACAATCACGAACAGCCACGGTTTGTCACGCAGCAAGGCTGCGGCTTCAATCACGCTTTCCAGCCCCTGCTTCTCGCCGATATTGCCGGAGTAAAGAATCAGTTTGCGGTCGGGTGGCAGGCCAAGCTGTTCGCGTAACACCGCAACGTGGGTGCCGTTTACCTCACGGAAACGATCCACTTCCGACCAGTTCGGGAAGAAAATCACCTTCTCTTCCGGTACGCCCTTCTCACAGGCTTTGTTCATCATTGAGCGCGAGATAGTTGAGACGTTATCGACGTTATGCAAACCACTGCGTTCAAAAGCGCTGGCGAGTTTTGCCACTTTGCCCGGTTTGCCTTTACCTGCCATGCCCAGGCCGAGCATCGCATCCACTTCGTAATCCTGAATATGCAGCAGGGTGCGCGCGCCGGAGAGTTTTGCCAGCAGGCGCATACCCGGCGTGCAAAAGAGTGTCGGCACCACACCGATGATGCGATCCGGCTTCCAGCGACGCTGGGCCAGCAGCGGGAAGAAGCTGCTGACGGCAAAGCTGCCCAGATGAATCAGGCGCTTCAGCGTGGAGGGCTGTTTAGGCACATACAGCGGGCAGCGCCAGACCGTCGCGGCCCCCTCTTCCCGGCGATAGCGCCAGGGCGAATAGTTCTCGCCCACCTGCCACTGCGGGTAGTACGGCGGCGCGGTGATCACCCGGACTTCATGCCCCTGGCTCGCCATCCACTCGACCATTTCGCCGGTGTATTTGCCGATACCGGTCAGCTCGGGTGAATAATTGATGCCATAAACCAATATCTTCATAACCCTGGCACCTCGGCCCGCTTCTCATCGAGGAAGTAGGCGCGGCTGTTGGCATGCACATTGTCCGTTGCCAGCAGCGCCGACGCCGTCAGCCAGCGGTAATCATTGTGCTGTTCATCCGGGAGCGTCAGGTCGCTGGCATCCACACGCAGGCGGAAACCCAGCACGATGTAATGGGTAGAGAAATCCGCCCCGGAGAAGTTATCGTCATAAAAATGCTGCCAGACGCCGTAGAACTGGCCTGCCGATATCGGCAGGCTCAGGCCCAGCTCCGCCTGCGTTAAGCGGGCGAAGGCGTCGGCAAGCGTTTCATCTTTCTGCACGCGACCGCCCGGAACAAACCAGAACCCTTGCGCCGGGCGGTTGGTGCGTTTGCCAAGCAGATATTCGCCCTGCGCGTTTTCCACAATCAAATCAATTGAGACAAGCGGTGTAGAACGCACTACGGTGGCAAAATCCTGCGTGCTCAGAAACATGATCTACCCCCGGAAACGCTGCTGGTTTTGCAAAAACCACTGGTAGGTGCTGGCCAGGCCCGCTTCCAGAGTGATTTCGTGGTACCAGCCCAGTTGATACAGGCGGGAAACATCGAGCAGTTTGCGCGGCGTCCCGTCCGGTTTCGACGCATCAAAAACCACGCGTCCCTTGAAGCCCACCACTTTCGCCAGCGTCTGTGCCAGTTCGCGAATAGTGCAGTCGATGCCGGTACCAACGTTGATGTGTGACAGCATCGGCTGGGGATTTTCCAGCCACACGTCGCGGTCCAGCTCCATCACGTGGATGCTGGCAGCCGCCATGTCGTCCACGTGGAGGAACTCGCGCATCGGCGTACCGCTGCCCCACACCACCACATCAGATGCATTCTGCTGGGCGGCTTCATGGAAGCGGCGCAGCAGCGCGGGAATGACGTGCGAATTGCTTGGGTGGAAGTTATCGTTCGGCCCATACAAGTTCGTTGGCATCACCGAGCGATAGTCGCGGCCGTGCTGGCGGTTATAAGATTCGCACAGCTTGATCCCGGCAATTTTGGCGATGGCGTACGGCTCGTTAGTCTCTTCCAGCGTGCCCTGTAACAGCTCACTTTCGGCCATCGGCTGCTTCGCCAGCTTCGGATAGATGCAGGATGAGCCGAGGAACAGCAGCTTATTCACGTTATGCACATGTGCAGCGTGAATAATGTTGCTTTCAATCATCATGTTTTCGTAAATGAAATCGGCGGGATAGGTATTGTTCGCCACAATACCGCCCACTTTTGCCGCCGCCAGATAAACCTGGTCAATCTGTTCGGTGGCAAAGAATTCATTCACGGCCTGGCTATCGAGCAGGTTGAGCTCATCGCGAGTACGCAGAATCAGATCCACGTTTTCTCGTTGCTCAAGCTGGCGGACAATGGCCGAACCGACCATTCCCCGGTGGCCCGCCACAAAAATACGTTGTCTGGTCATTTTCAGGACTCCAGCGCGATCGCCACATCGTAGCCGTGGGATTTCAGCAGAGAGTGTTTCTTCGCCGCTTCAAGGTCTTTGGCAACCATTTCAGAGACCATTTCCTGGAGAGTGGTTTCCGGTTTCCAGCCCAGTACTTCATGCGCTTTGGTCGGGTCGCCCAGCAGGGTTTCCACTTCCGCAGGGCGGAAATAGCGCGGGTCAACGGCAATGATAATATCGCCCGGCTTCACGCCTGGCGCATCATGGCCGGTTACGGAAACCACAATACCCTTCTCTTCCACGCCGGTACCTTCAAAGCGCAGCTTGATGCCCAGCTGTGCCGCGGCCATCTCGACGAACTGACGCACGGAATACTGCACACCAGTGGCAATAACGAAATCTTCCGGCTTGTCCTGTTGCAGCATCATCCACTGCATTTTCACGTAGTCTTTGGCATGGCCCCAGTCACGCAGGGAATCCATGTTGCCGAGATACAGGCAGGACTCCAGGCCCTGAGCGATATTGGCAATCGCGCGGGTGATTTTGCGGGTCACGAAGGTTTCGCCACGGCGCGGCGATTCATGGTTGAACAGAATGCCGTTGCAGGCATACATGCCGTAGGATTCGCGGTAGTTAACGGTGATCCAGTAGGCGTACAGTTTTGCCACTGCATACGGAGAGCGCGGATAGAACGGCGTGGTCTCTTTCTGCGGAATTTCCTGTACCAGGCCGTACAGCTCAGAGGTGGACGCCTGATAGAAACGGGTTTTCTTTTCAAGACCGAGGAAGCGAATAGCTTCCAGCAGACGTAAGGTACCCATGGCATCCACGTCGGCGGTGTATTCCGGAGATTCAAACGAAACGGCCACGTGGCTCATCGCGCCCAGGTTGTAGACTTCATCCGGCTGCACTTCCTGCAGAATACGGGTCAGGTTGGAGCTGTCGGTCAGGTCGCCGTAGTGCAGGTGGAATTTTGGGTTACTGGTGTGCGGATCCTGGTAAATATGGTCAACGCGTTCCGTGTTAAAAGAGGAAGCGCGGCGCTTAATGCCATGCACTTCGTAACCTTTTTCCAGCAGAAACTCTGCCAGGTAAGAACCGTCTTGTCCGGTTACACCGGTGATGAGAGCGACTTTTGACATGTCTTATTCCTCTGTATTTTTGAATTTATTCAGTTTCAACGCGTTCGCGTATCACCACTGCGGGATTCCCCCGGCAAACCACATTTGCCGGAAGCGATTTAAAAACACTGCTTCGCGCCCCCACGACGGTGCCGTCGCCAATCGTGACGCCAGGGGCAACAAAAACATCTGTCGCCAGCCAGCATTTCTCGCCAATCACAATAGGCGTGGCGTTAATGGTGAAATGTTGACTTGCATGGTCGTGGCTACCGGTGCATAAATAACTTTTTTGCGATATCACCGAATGTGCGCCAATGGTTATTTCACCGAGGGTATATAAATTGACCTCATCGCCGACCCACGCGTAATCACCTAAGGTTAATTTCCACGGATAGGTAATTTTTACTGACGGACGAATAACTACGTTTTTTCCTATTTTTGCCCCGAATAAACGTAATAAAAATGCTCGCCAGCGATACAATACTTGTGGCGACCAGGCAAATAATGTTGCCTGTACTGCCCACCATAATTGCACTTTAATAGCGTTGCCGCCCCGGAACCCTTTCGGCACCGAGAAACCGCTTAAATCTTGCATCGTTTTCCCTTATATTCAGCTTTTGTTATATAAGGCTTTCGTCTTTGAGGTAGTACGTTGGCGTAAATGCCAGGATAATTCTGCCCAGAAGCCAGGCACATGTAATATTTGCCGTTGGACTTTTTTGGCGTCAGCACACAATTCCATATTATTGGTGGTTGATACCCCACCCATGGAAAATTCAGACACCAGGCCATTGAGTTTTTTAAATGCATAACCGGCTTTATACATTTTAGCCGCCAGCGCGTAATCGGAAGATACTTTATATTCCAGGTCATAACGCCATTTTTTCAAGCCGGATACCGGGAAAAATATCGCCTGATGGCTGGCGGGCAGGCTGTGATAAATATACCAACCCGGTTTAGCACTACGCTTAATTTTATGCCCGTCGCCAAAATCCAGCAGCGCATCGCCGGTGATCATCACGTTATCTTTTTGCATTTTTAACTTACGGACAAAATTTGCGGCATCCTGATGAAAAATATCGCCCGAGTTGAGAAACAACGCGAACTTGCCTTGTGCCATCGCAATGCCTTTGTTCATGGCGTCGTAGATACCGTTATCTGGCTCGCTGACAAAGCGTAGGTTAAAGATACCATTGAGATTTTCCAGATACTCACGGGTGCCGTCGTTGGAACCGCCATCGACAACAATCCATTCGAAGCTGATATCTTCCGCCTGCGCCAGATGCGCCAGCGAGGCATGTGTTTTGACTATCCCTTCGAGGTTACGAAACGCGACAGTGATTATGCTAAGCAACATGTTCTTATTCTTACCTCGTAATATTTAACGCTTTTCGCAAAATAAACGGACAGACGATTAAAAATGCATATTCCGGGCTAAATATCGAACCGGTAAAAAACAGCGACACCGGAGTAAAAAGATATAATTGCACGCGAAAATTGCGGTTATCACCAAAAGCGTTGATCATCATTTTTATCACTTTCCCCATGTACCACAGCGATAAAAACACTGCGAACCAGGAAAAATAAATAATCAGCAGATACAAACCATTGTCTATGGTTTTTCCGACATCCGCACCGTTAAATATTCCGAATGATGCGACGTATTCATAAAGTGAGCCAAATCTGACTACACCGTCAATATGGGTCAAAGAATAACCGACCATCACCAGCGGACCGACAATACGATAATACGATGACGATCCTTCCGTACCTAAATCGCCCAGACGGGTGGAAATATAAGGAAACGCGATTACCACACCAACCAGGAATACAGCCAGAGAAATCAATGCCAACGGTAACTTTTTCTTAATCGCCTCTTTATTCAGATATTGAAATGCCCACTCCAGCAAATAAAACAGGATAAAGGTCATAACCCCTGAAAACGATCCGGATAATATTATCCCTGCGAGAATCATAGCATCGGTTTTAGGCGTTTTGATACCAAACTGTTTGATGCTGAGCCAAATTGAGATTAATGCCAGAGCGAAAAATGCCGGTTCGAAATAAAGTGCTGTCGTGCGCTTGCCGCCGAATTTAATGAAATTCAGTACATAGCTGTTGCTGTAAATCAGATATTTCGAAATCGACTCCATAATACTGCTGCCACCGGTGAGGATAATTTGCGCCATCTCCACCGCCGCCAGCGCCACCACCAGCCCGACCACCAGATAAAAGAAACGTAATATCTTGCGATGGTTGTGTGGCGAAATTGTTTTAAAACGAATACTCCACACCATGCCAATAATGATCACAATATAGACAAACAGCATGGTTGAAGTGACGTATTTACTGGCATCCAACGACTGACCAAACAGATAGTTGAACGCCGTGAGTCCCGCACCAATCCCTAAGGCAATCATCAATTTTTTAACGCTGATGCGTTCTAAAAACAGCAGTAACAAGACAGGTAAAAAAGTGACGATGGTGATGGGGAAACTTTCGCCAAGCTGGGCGATTTTGACGTTAACCAGCAGGTAGATCAGCGGCAGCAGCAGGTAGCTACAGATTCTGATAGAAGTTGACATACTCCTCCAGCATCTGTTGTCCACTGTAGGTGGCGCGGCTGCGTTGGCTGAACTCAGCCAGCGTGGTACCAAATATCGCCTGCGCGATTTCCGGTTTGCTTAACTGCACCAGTTGCAGCACGTCTTCTTCGTCGACGGTTTTACCGCCGGATTTTTGCAACACTTCCCGTGCCGCGTCGCTATGGGTGGCAATCACCGGCACGCCAATTGATAACGCCTCACACAAAATCAGCGGGTAGTTATCGACGCGAGAACTGAATACCAGCGCATCCATCTGATTGAGCGCGCTCATCAACTTGCGCTTGTCAGTTTCAAAGCCGTGATTAACCACGTTGCCAGCGGTGAACGGCGAGAACTTACCAAAGGTATGCAGTTCGATTTTGTCGCCCAGCGCCATCATCTCACGCACCAGTTGCTGGTTAGTCTTGCCGTCGTAACGCAAGTCATGCGCCACCACCGCGATTTTCGGCTTGCCCTGGGTTTCGCGCACCGGAGGCAGATCCGCCAGAATCGCTTCTGTTGCCATATCAATGCCATTATTGATAATCCGGCAACGCCCTGGACCGTACAGGCTATTGAAAGCATCAGCCACATGCTGGCTGGGGGAAATAAACTGACAGCCCAGCGCCAGCATCTCACGAAATAACTGGCGTTTGCCCGCCACCAGTTGGTGTGCGCGATCAATCTTCACCGGCGGATAATTATTTAAGGTCGGGCATTCCTGGCAGCCCGTTTTCCAGCCTTCGCAACCGTCGGTAAAGGCGCAGCGTCCGGTTACACTCCAGTGGTCGTGCAGCGTCCAGACCAGAGTGACGTCCGGTTTATGGTTTTTCACTTTTTCGCAAAAGCGCACCACGCTCTTAAGATTTAGCCAGTAGCTGTGCAGCACATGAAAATGCAGGACCACCGGACCCGGTGTGCGAGTAATGGTGCGATATAACTCATTGAAATTGCCAAACAGATCGCGATTAAACAGACGAAACAGGGCAATATTCGCCATCGCGGTCATCCGCGGCGTATGTTTGATGACCTGCGGATAGTTCTGATGGCTGACGCTCTCTTTGCCGCCTTTGCCGTAACCGTAGACAAAATGTGACGCCAGCCCCTGTTGCAGCGCACGCTGGTGGAGATCTAACGCCACACCTGCTGCCCCGCCTTCCGCCAGTCGCACATTAAATTGCAGAATATTCATTTAATTACCTTCACTCGCGCTTTTTCTCCCACCACCAGCGCGTTGTCCGGGACAGAGTCGAGCACCACGCTGCCCGCACCCACGGTGACGTTGTTACCAAGCGTGATATCACCAAGAATAATGACGTTGGCACCGAGTTCGACGCCGTTGCCAATGTGTGGACATGCCATGTTATCGGCACCACGATTGCCGATAGTGACGCCGTGGCGAATGGTGAAATCATCCCCCGCTACCACGTTTTTATTGATCACTACGGCGTAACCGTGATGGATAGTAAAGCGGCGGCCAATGGTCGCGGCGGCCTGGATTTCATAACCGAAAAAGCATTCGGTGATAATGCGATACAGCACCAGCAGCGGGGCCGCCCACAGATTGTTGAGGACGTTCTTTTTGCGCCACACCGAACAAAAATGAGCAACACGATAGGCAAGAACCATGCAGCACGGGCGTAAACTCCAGCTGTTGGCACGCAGATCTTCCAGCATCTTTAGCGCCCCCGAATACCATCAGCCAGACGTTTGCCGTTACGCACCGACAGCAGCGTCAGCAAAGTGCGCCAGGTCATACGTTTATTGCGGATCTGGTAGAGGGTAAACAGCTGATATTTTTTGCTTGCACGGTCAAATTTATCTTTGTGCTTGCGGTAAAAGTGGAAGTACCCGGAGAATTTTTTCGGTGACGAGGTGATCTGCATTTCACCGTGATTGATATGCAGGATCTGCGTCGCCTCTTCCACTTTCCACGGTTCGCCATACTCCACCACCATCCGCAGGAAGATGTCGTAATCCTGTGCTGCTTTCAGTTCGGTATCGAACAAGCACTCTTTGAAACGCCACGCCCAGGTAAAAACCTGATTGCCAATGATATTGCGTTTATAGAACAGGCGGCGTGAGTACGGCGATTTGGGATACAGTGGCAAACTTGCTGGTTGGGAATAGACTTCGCCCTGGCAAACGTAGTCGTTAGCGTACAAAAAGGCGTGTGTGACCAGTTGCTGTTTATGGGCGAGGAAGACGCTCAGACGGTTGGGTGTCCATTCATCATCATCATCGATCCCGGTGATATATTCCCCTTGCGCCAGCATAATCGCCTGGTTACGTACCGCGCACGCCCCGCTGTTAATGTCGTTGTGAATGTAGGTAATACGCGGATCGTTGAGGGCGGTGACGTACTGTTGCAGTTGTTCCCAGGAGTTGGAGCAATCATCCACGATGATCATCTCCCAGTTGCTGTAGTCCTGGCGCAAGACCGATTTTATCGCCCGAATCGCCAGTTGTTGGCGGTTCCAGGTCGGCATATAGATTGAGATCAGCGGATTGTCTTTCATAGGTTGTTCTCCCGGCTTATGAGCTGGTTTGCTTGCCGGATGCGGCGTGAACGCCTTATCCGGCCTACGGGGCGGTGCGAATGCAGGCGTCGTTATTTCGCATCCGACTTATATTCGTATTCGTAATAGCCATAATCCTGATACGCGCTGGCGCGGCGGAAGATGGAGTTCAGAATCACCCCTTTCACCGGAATACCGTTTTGCTCAAAGCGGCTCAGACTGGTTTCCACTTCTTTCAATGTGTTGACCGCATAACGCGCCACCATTAATGTGGTTCCGACATGACGACCAACAATTGCCGCATCGGTCACTGCCAGAATCGGCGGCGTATCAATCAACACCAGGTCATAGTTTTTACTCGCCCAGTTCACCAGTTCGGCAAAGCGTTCGCTCATCAACAGTTCAGAAGGATTTGGCGGCACCTGACCGCGCGGGATCAGGTCAAATTTGGCAATAGAGGTCGGTTTAGCTGCGGTAGTAATATCGCCCTGACCAATCAGAATTTCCGACAGGCCATTGACGTTATTGGTGCCCAACAGCTCGTGGGTGTAGCCTTTGCGCATATCGCAGTCGATCAACAACACGCGTTTATTGGTCTGGCTGATCACCGCCGCCAGGTTGGCGCAGACAAAGGTTTTACCGATTGACGGGCTAACCCCGGTCATCATCAACACATTGTTCTGCGCCTGCATCATCGCGAAGTGCAGACTGGTACGCAGACTGCGGATGGCTTCAATCGCCAGATCGGTTGGATTCCCCACCGCCAGTAGCTGGCTCTGTTTATAGCGTTTAATCCCTTTGATGGTTTTGACGCTATCGCGCGCTTTCTGCCATTCCGACAACGGGATGCTGGCATAGACGCTGATACCGTGTTCTTCCAGCACCTGCGGGCTTTCGATGCCGCGATTAAACAACGAGCGCAGCAGCACACCCACGATAGAGAGCATCAGGCCAAGAATAATCGCCCCAAGGATAATCAGCCCTTTCTTCGGTTTTAGCACACCAGGCTGAGTGATTGCCGGGTCAACAATGCGCACATCGCCGACGGTGCTGGCTTCGGTGATTTTCAGCTCCTGCTCTTTATTCAGCAGTTGCATATAGACCTGCTGACCAGACTCGACATCGCGGGTCAGACGGACAATCTCCTGCTGGGTTTTCGGCATCGCCGTTACGCGACCGTTAAGTTTGGCTTTTTCGTCTTCCAGCGCCTGACGTTTCTCCAGCAGCGTGCGGTACGCCGGGTGAACTTTGGTGTACAGCTTGGAGATTTCCGCCTCTTTAAAGGTCAGTTCGTTCAACTGGGCGTCGATGTTCACCATCGAATCGAGCACCGCTTTCGCTTCCAGCGGCAGATCAACAGAATCTTTATCCTGACGGAAGGCATTCAGTTTGTTTTCGGCAACATCAAGGCGGCTACGTACTTCCGGTAACTGTTGCGCGAGGAAAGCGAGGCTTTTCGACGCTTCCGCCGATTTGCGCTCAATATTTTGTTCCTGATAGTTACGGGCGATGCTGTTAAGAATGTCGCGGATCTGTTCGCGATCTTCACCGGTATAAGTCAGGCTCAGTACGCCTGCGTCTTTGCCGTTCTCCGTTACCGTCAGGCTGTTTTGCAGTTGGTTGATCATCCCCAACGTGGAGTATTTGGTGACGGTAAACTCACTGCCCGGGCGGGCGTGAATGGCTTCAACCATCAGCGTGACGCCTTCTTTTTTCAGCATCTGGCCCGCTTGCCCACGGGCGCTAAAGCCGCCATCACTGCTCAGGGTGTAGTTTTTATCGTCCAGCACATTAAGCGTAAACACCTGATCCGCCATCTCTTTCGGGCGGTTAAAGGTGGTCACTTTCACCGTCTCGTTCTGACGTCCCATCAAACGATCCCAGCCCGCACCGAAAATCGGGAACGTGTTTTTGCTCACCGCAATATCGAGGTCGAGATCGTCCACCGTTTTACCAAGCACCAGACGCGAACGAATCAACTGGATCTCGGCGTCCGATGCAGGCGGTTTGTTGGCTAATGCCGAACCAATGTCCTGCACTAACGAATTGCCGCTGTTTTGCTCGATTTGTACCAGTGCGTCGGCACTATAAATCGGCGTGGCGAAGAAAGTGTAAACCACGGCACAGAGGGCAAATACGGCGGTGATGCCAATCACCCACCAGCGCGCTTCAATGACGGTGCCGACCAGGCGACCAATATCGATTTCATCACTGCCCGTTACCGGAGCGGCATGTTGTTTTACTTTTTCTGTCATTCTTATACCTGCTCTGCGTTCAATGCCTGCGCCCACTGGCGGGCAGACCGTTCAAGTAATGTGTACACCGCTGCAAACGTTTCCCGGCTTTTGCGATACGGATCGGGGATTTCACATTCGTTATCCCAGTGACCAAACAGCATCACTTTGCCGCGCATCTCGGGTGCCATCTCGCATAAGCGTTCGATATGGCGCTTTTCCATGGTCAAAATCAGGTCATAGTTGCGACACAGGCGGCGGCTGATTTGCCGTGCACAGTGACCTTCCAGAGACAGTTGATGTTCTGCGGCGACGCTGATAGCGGTAGGGTCAGCGCCCTTACCGACCAGCGCGCCGAGTCCAGCGGACTCCACTTTCAGCTCCGGGTGATAACGTTGCAGTAAGCGCTCCGCCGTCGGGGAACGGCAAATATTGCCGACACAGACAACTAAGATGTTGTTAAACATGACGATTACCAGTTATGAATGTCGCTGGCTGTATCCGTCATGTAACGGACACCGCTAATAGTTGGCAGCAACTGATTGATCAGACGGTTCCAGCGGGAAACCGGGGCGGTGGTGACATACACCACGTCATAAGGTTGCAGGCGGAATTCTGTCGCCATCACCAGCGACGTCGCATCGGACATATCCAGCTGGTAGATATTGGCAATCTTGCCGTTACGCCCGCCCTCGCCTTTCAACGGACGAATGACAAAGATGCCGCTGGCGTTGGAGGTGGTCATGTCGATGCCTTCGGCATTGCCCAGAGCTTCAGTCAGGGTCATGCCGCTAAAGTCCATTTTCAGGGTGCTCTGTTTCTTCACTTCACCCATCACAAATACTTTCAGATCATCATTACGCGGCACGTAGAGAATATCGCCGGGATAAAGCAGTCGGTTCTGATTGAGGTCGCCGTTTTGCATCAGCGCCTGCAAAGAGATGCGTTCTTCACGACCATTGTGTGTTAGCACCACGTTGCGCCAGTCAGCGGTGTCGGTCAGGCCACCTGCGGCGTTGATGGCGTCGAGAATGGTCAGTGGTACGTTGGTGATCGCCTGTTGACCGGATTTATTCACCTGACCTGAGATATAGGCCTTTTGCGAGCGGAAGGCGGCGATATTAACATCCACCTGCGGGTCAGCGATGTACGTCGCTAAGCGCCCGGTAATATCACTGCGGATTTCAGCGAGCGTTTTCCCGACTACGTGGACCTTGCCGATATACGGGTAAAACATAGTGCCGTCAGGCTGTACCCAGTTGCCGGTGTCGCTGGAGCTGCGGTACTGACCGGCTGGCGTGGTGAGTTCCGGGTGATCCCAGACGGTGACATTCAGAACGTCGCCCGGCCCGACGCGATACTGGTAATTCGCGATCTCACTTTCCAGCGTCATATTGGGGCGCGCTACATTCGGGCGTGGGCGTAATTGGTCAATCAGGCGCGGGGTCAGCGGATAAACATTCACCATTTTGTCGAGATCGAAATCAGCGTCCTGCTGTTTGATGACGTCTTTGCCCATCGTCGACATATTGCTGCCCGGAAGTACTGTGCAACCGCTTATCAAGGTTACTGACACCAATAATGGCATCAATTTCATTTTGGATTTCATCATTGTTTATTTATCACTTTGGCAGAGTAATTATCCTGTGCACTATTAATAGCAATGTCGCCATGCACATTTACCTTGCAGTTAATTGAATACAAATTTAACTGGCATCAGTCCTAAAAAAATTGATTTCATCCGCAGGCTATTGACAGAATAATTCAGACTGGTCTTTCAGGCATCCAGACACGCTACCGCCCCTGGCTTTTTAGCTACCAATACACTGATTTAGCTTAATTTTTCAAACCCTCTCTGCATACAATCGTTGATGAGAAAGGGTTATTGCGGAAATTAACTTCCGAATATAAGGTGACATTATGGTAATTGAATATTGGCTCTCCAATAATGCAGGAGGAAGTGTTACAGCTAACGGAATAGCAGGCAAGGTAACAATTCGGCAATTGGCTATTTTTAAGAATTATATTAAGTGTCATTCAATATGGTTTTTAGGAGTTTCTTTAGGTTGACAATATTTAATATTGCGCCTCCACATGCGATATTTCTTAAATAATGTTTTATTATTACCACTTTTAATTCAGGGATAATGTGAGGTTATTACCCTCAAATAATATGAGATAAATAGTGCTGCAACATTGCATTTTTGCCCCGATTTATCCATGATCGAATTGTGACATTTGTCATACAACGAATAGGTTTTGTACTTACTATGGAATGGATTGCCGATCCGTCTATCTGGGCCGGGTTAATCACGCTGATTGTGATCGAACTGGTCCTCGGCATTGATAACCTGGTCTTTATTGCCATCCTCGCCGAAAAACTACCGCCGAAGCAGCGCGACCGCGCACGGGTTACCGGGCTGCTGCTGGCGATGTTAATGCGCCTGTTACTGCTGGCGTCAATCTCCTGGCTGGTCACCCTGACGCAACCGCTGTTCAGCTTCCGCTCGTTTACCTTTAGCGCCCGCGACTTAATCATGCTGTTTGGTGGTTTCTTCCTGTTGTTCAAAGCCACGATGGAGCTGAACGAACGGCTGGAAGGGAAAGACAGCAATAATCCCACACAACGCAAAGGTGCGAAGTTCTGGGGGGTGGTGACACAAATTGTGGTACTGGACGCCATCTTCTCACTCGACTCAGTGATTACCGCCGTCGGGATGGTCGACCATTTACTGGTCATGATGGCCGCCGTGGTTATCGCTATCAGCCTGATGTTGATGGCCAGCAAGCCGTTAACGCAATTTGTTAACAGTCACCCGACCATCGTTATTCTCTGCTTAAGCTTCCTGTTGATGATTGGCTTTAGCCTGGTGGCAGAAGGTTTCGGCTTCGTCATTCCGAAAGGCTACCTGTACGCTGCCATTGGTTTCTCGGTGATGATCGAGGCGCTCAATCAGTTGGCTATCTTTAACCGGCGACGTTTTCTTTCCGCTAACCAGACGCTACGCCAGCGGACTACCGAAGCGGTAATGCGCCTGCTTAGCGGGCAAAAAGAAGATGCGGAACTGGACGCCGAAACCGCGTCCATGCTGGTGGATCATGGTAACCAGCAGATCTTTAATCCGCAGGAACGGCGGATGATTGAGCGGGTACTTAATCTTAACCAGCGTACTGTCAGCAGCATTATGACGTCGCGCCACGATATTGAGCATATCGATCTCAACGCGCCGGAAGACGAGATCCGCCAGTTGCTGGAGCGAAATCAGCATACGCGGCTGGTGGTTACCGACGGTGATGACGCAGAAGATTTGCTCGGTGTTGTTCACGTTATCGACCTGCTACAACAGTCACTGCGTGGCGAACCGCTCAACCTGCGGGTGTTGATTCGCCAGCCGCTGGTGTTCCCGGAAACCTTGCCGTTGTTACCTGCCCTGGAGCAGTTCCGTAATGCCCGCACGCACTTTGCTTTTGTGGTGGATGAGTTTGGCTCGGTGGAAGGGATTGTGACATTAAGTGACGTCACTGAAACCATTGCCGGTAACTTACCGAACGAAGTGGAAGAGATCGACGCCCGCCATGATATTCAGAAGAATGCGGACGGTTCCTGGACGGCGAATGGTCATATGCCGCTGGAAGATCTGGTGCAATATGTGCCGCTGCCGCTGGATGAAAAACGTGAATATCACACCATTGCCGGGCTGTTGATGGAATATTTACAGCGTATTCCAAAACCTGGCGAAGAAGTTCAGGTGGGGGATTATTTGCTTAAAACGTTGCAGGTGGAAAGCCATCGCGTGCAGAAGGTGCAGATTATTCCGCTGCATAAGGATGGCGAGTTGGAGTACGAGGTGTGATGGTATCGGTCATTTTACCCGATAGCCGAAAGGAATAAGATGAGGGAACCGCGCCAGCGGCGATTTACCGCCGGGAGCCCGGGTTGCCAGGGTGGTGGCGATTGAGCCACCCTGGCACGTTCACCGGCTTGAGCGTTCCATAGTAGTGAGGAACATCAAGTGAACGGAACAGCCTTCGATCTTACATATTCAGAATATAATGGTGCCGCCGCGAACGCCTGATGCGACGCTTTACGCGTCTTATCAGGCCTACAGGACAGGTCACCTGGTAACCTACATCTTCTCCAGCAACTTCTTCACATCTTTGCCATTGCGGGAATCTTTATTCCGCTCGGCCCAGTCATTCAGGCGACGTTTCGCTTCGTCCTGTAGATGTTTGCGCAGTAACTGATCCACTTGCAGACTGTAATTGAGTTGCTGCCAGTTGCCATAAACCCGCAGCGGTACTGGCGTTTCTTTGAGGAAATCAATCAGTTTGCTTTCCCCGTTCCAGCCACCCACGACCCGAATATCAAACTGGGTGTCGCAGGTTTGATCTGCCAGATTCAACATGCCTTCCCCTGTCAGCGCCAGCACAGGCGATTGACCTTGCATGTCGTTTAACGTCACGACGCCATCCTTCAACGTCAAATCGGTGGTAAAGCGGTCAAGCCGCGTCACGTTATCAAAGTTTTCAGCGGCCTTCACATCACCGCCATTACGCTCTACCGCTTGCTGAATCATCTGCTGGAAGTTCATCCCTTCCATGCGCGTGTCGGTCATTTCGACATGTGCCTGTCCTTGCCAGTTGTGGCGGAATGCGTCGGCATCTATGTCAGCACCGGAGAAATCACCAGCCAGTGACATTTTTCCGGTCAACGAAATCGGATAGTTAAACGCCTTCAGAATGGTACCAATCTCAACGTTTTCCAGCCGTGGCTGGAAGTTTATCCGCGGATTTATTGATGTCGCGTCCAGCGTGCCCGGCAGTGAAACCTGTCCACCGTTAAGCTTGCCCTGCAGTTGAGTAATTTCCAGCAAACCCGACTTGTTGGTCATTTGCGTGGCAACATCTGTAAAATTCATTCCGCGCCAGCGCACGTTACTGGCCTGCAACAAAATATCAGCCGTAAAGCCTTGCAGTCCCTGATATGCCGGTTCATCAATACGCGAAGAAATGACCGGGCGCGGCAATGTTGATTGGCTCTGCCCCTGCTGCGCGGCACCGTTTTCACCATTCGCTGTTTCATTAAGCGGGATGAGGTTGTCAAGATTCAGTTGCGGGAATTGCAGTCTCAGCTGCCATTCAGGTTTCTCTGTCAGCGTGACCTGTGCTTGCCCGCTCAGCGTGCTGTTATTGGCGGTCAAGCTGATTTGGTTAAATGAAAGGCGTTTATGTGACTCCTGCCACTGGGCCTGGAAACTCCCCTGCCCCTGAATACCTTGTTTTGGTAAATCTGCACCCTGCAACTGCCAGTTAATTTGTTCAATAGCCGCCGTTAAATCATGCGGATAATCAGAAGCATCTACCGTACCGTTAAGGGATATCGTGAGATCGCGCTGATCGCGATTAACCCGCCCGGAGAACTCAAATGAGCCACGATGTTGGGGATCTTGTTCCATTTGCAGGCGGATATTGCGGATTGTCACCTGCTCGTCATCTTCATGCTGGAACACCAGCACGCTGTCCGCCACCTTAAGACTGGATATATCAAACGACCATCCGCGATCGTCTGACAGATCCGGCAAGGTATTGTCGCGCGGTGCAACCGGAGCGTCTTCACTGCGCACCGCTTCCGTCTGCGGCGTCAGTTGGATCACTGCCCCTTTTAGCATCACCTGCTTAACGCTCAGTTGATGACTCAGTAGTGGTAAAAGCGCCACGTCCAGACGCATGTTGTCGGCGCGAACCAGTGGCTGGCTTGCGCCCTGGGCGGTGAGAGACATTCGCCCGGAGAGGATACTAAGCTGCGGCCAGACGTGCCAACGCAGTGGCCCGTCGAGCTGCAATTGATAACCGCTACGTGCAGCAACTTGCTTGACCATATAGTCGCGGAAATCATTCGGATTCACCAGCAACACTAACGCAGATAACCCGGCCACCAGCACGACCAGGAGTATCATCAGCGTCGTCAGAAATCGTCTCATGGTATCCTCAATGGGCCTGAATTAGTCTTTATCGATTCGGCTGGCTACCGCGCCCTGCTGGTTGCGATATTTCGCATCTTCACGGCGGTTGTAAGGTCGCGCCGCCGGGCCGGAAAGCGGCTCAAAGCTCAGCGCACCAATTAACATGCCCGGACGCAGCGCCAGCGGCAGCTTACCGGAGTTGTAGAACTCCAGCACAATGCAACCAGACCAGCCCGGATCGATACGGTGCGCAGTGACGTGCACCATCAGCCCCAGACGCGCCAAAGAGGAACGCCCGTCCAGCCAGCCCACCAGATCGGCTGGCAGCGTCACCGACTCCAGCGTCACCGCCAGCGCCAGCTCTCCTGGGTGAAGATAGAACGCCTCGCCCTCGTCGAGAACGATCTCATCGCTCATCACGCGGTCAAGCGCGGCGCTCACTTCATCTTTGGGACCGCTCAGATCGATAAACGCTGCCGTGTGACCACGGAAGGTACGAAATTTATTGCCCAGGCGTACATCCACCGTCGCGCCGTTAATACGCTCCACTGGCGGACGTGGGTTGATCGACAAACGGCCTTCATCAAGCCAGGCTTCAATATCTCGGTCACACAGACGCATGGCATTTTCTCCTTTCGCGCATCACTCCCTTAACGCCAATTACGTCAAGGGCATACCAGGTTATCACTGAACGGTACACAATTTATCAAGCTTATTCAAAGAACTGACTTATTTTCGCTTTCAATATATCGATCGCGATGCGGTTTTTCCCGCCGCGCGGCACGATAATGTCCGCATATTGTTTAGAAGGCTCAATGAATTGCAGGAACATCGGGCGCACGGTTTTTTGATATTGCGCCATCACGGAATCCATTGAACGCCCACGCTCGTTAACGTCACGCTTGATGCGGCGCATCAGGCAGATATCCAGCGGGGTATCAACGAAAATGGAGAAGTTAAGTTCGTCACGCAAACGCGCATCCGTCAGCAACAAAATGCCTTCGAGAATGATGACCTTCTTCGGCTCAACCGTCACCGTTTCTTTCATACGCGTATGTTCAACATAGCTGTAAACCGGCAGGTCAATTGCCGAGCCGCGTTTCAACGCTTGTAAATGCTCAAGCAACAGGCTGTGATCCATCGCGCTGGGATGGTCGTAGTTGGTCTTAACGCGTTCTTCCATCGACAGATGGCTTTGATCTTTGTAATAGCAGTCTTCGGGAATTACGCCGATGTGTTCATCACCGACTTGCTCACGTAATTCACGATAAAGGGTACTGGCAATAAGACTCTTGCCGGAAGCCGATGCGCCAGCGATACCGATAATGACGCACTGATGAGACTGATCAGTCATATATTTAGCGACCTGATTAACCTGGATGTTAGGAAGGGGGCGACGAAGCGCCAAACGCGGCAATTATAGGGATTTCATCCGTCTGATACCAGTCGAATAGCGTTGCCGCGCGCTCAGAGTTAATTGTTGACAAAGAATTCCCGGTGGCAAATTACGTTGATCAGTTTTATGTAAGGTAAAAAATGTTATACGCAGTTGCGCAAATTATCCGCCTTTACGTCACTTTATGAGCAATTCGCATATAAAATGTAAAACTTTTGTACTAGCATAAACATAGAAACGAATACTGGCGACCTGGTCTTGCGGATAAAGCGGTAATGAGCAAACAATCACAGCATGTATTAATTGCCCTGCCCCACCCGCTGCTTCACCTGGTCAGTTTAGGTTTAGTCTCGTTTATCTTTACCCTTTTCTCGCTTGAGCTTTCGCAGTTTGGCACCCAACTCGCCCCACTGTGGTTCCCGACGTCCATCATGATGGTGGCGTTTTATCGCCATGCCGGGCGCATGTGGCCGGGAATTGCGCTGAGCTGTTCGCTGGGAAATATCGCCGCATCCATCCTGCTTTTTTCCACCAGCTCGCTGAACATGACCTGGACGACCATCAATATGGTTGAAGCCGTGGTCGGGGCAGTGCTGCTACGTAAATTGCTGCCGTGGTATAACCCCTTGCAAAATCTGGCTGACTGGCTGCGTCTGGCACTCGGCAGCGCCATTGTTCCGCCTCTGTTGGGGGGGGTCTGGTTGTCCTGCTGACGCCCGGAGACGATCCTCTCAGGGCATTTTTGATATGGGTACTGTCAGAATCCATCGGCGCTCTGGCACTGGTGCCGCTGGGATTGTTATTTAAACCACACTATCTGCTGCGCCATCGCAACCCACGGTTGCTTTTTGAGTCGCTGCTCACGTTAGCCATCACACTGACGTTAAGCTGGCTTTCGATGCTGTATCTGCCGTGGCCTTTTACTTTCATTATTGTGCTGTTGATGTGGAGCGCCGTGCGCCTGCCACGAATGGAAGCCTTTTTGATCTTCCTTACCACGGTGATGATGGTGTCGCTGATGATGGCCGCGGATCCCTCCCTGCTTGCTACGCCGCGTACATACCTGATGAGCCATATGCCGTGGCTACCGTTTTTGCTGATCCTGCTGCCCGCCAACATCATGACCATGGTGATGTATGCCTTTCGTGCGGAACGCAAACACATTTCCGAAAGCGAAACCCGTTTTCGGAACGCCATGGAATATTCCGCTATCGGTATGGCGTTAGTGGGCACCGAGGGACAATGGCTGCAAACCAACAAAGCGCTCTGCCAGTTTCTCGGGTACAGTCAGGAAGAGCTGCGCGGACTCACCTTTCAGCAACTGACCTGGCCGGAGGATCTCAATAAAGATCTCCAACAGGTTGAAAAGCTGATAAGCGGTGAAATAAACACCTATTCAATGGAAAAACGCTACTACAACCGCAATGGCGATGTTGTCTGGGCGTTGCTTGCCGTCTCACTGGTGCGCCACACGGATGGCACGCCGCTCTATTTTATCGCTCAGATTGAAGACATTAACGAGCTAAAACGCACCGAACAGGTGAATCAGCAACTGATGGAGCGCATCACGCTGGCTAACGAAGCGGGCGGGATTGGCATCTGGGAGTGAGAGCTGAAGCCGAATATTTTTAGCTGGGATAAGCGGATGTTCGAGCTGTATGAAATTCCTCCGCATATCAAACCGAACTGGCAGGTGTGGTACGAGTGCGTGCTGCCGGAAGATCGCCAGCATGCCGAAAAAGTGATTCGTGATTCGTTGCAATCACGCTCGCCCTTTAAGCTGGAATTTCGCATTACCGTAAAAGACGGTATTCGCCATATCCGCGCCCTCGCCAACCGGGTACTGAATAAAGAAGGCGAAGTCGAACGCCTGCTCGGCATTAATATGGATATGACCGAGGTTAAACAGCTTAACGAGGCATTGTTTCAGGAAAAAGAGCGCCTGCACATTACGCTTGATTCCATCGGTGAAGCCGTGGTCTGTATTGATATGGCGATGAAAATTACCTTTATGAATCCAGTGGCGGAGAAGATGAGCGGCTGGACGCAGGAAGAAGCGTTAGGTGTTCCGCTCCTGACGGTGTTGCATATTACTTTTGGCGACAACGGACCATTAATGGAGAACATTTACAGTGCCGACACCTCACGTTCCGCGATCGAACAAGATGTGGTGTTGCACTGTCGGAGCGGCGGCAGTTACGACGTGCATTACAGTATTACGCCGTTAAGTACTCTGGACGGCAGCAATATTGGTTCGGTTCTGGTGATTCAGGACGTTACCGAATCACGCAAAATGCTGCGCCAGCTGAGCTACAGCGCCTCCCATGATGCACTGACGCATCTCGCCAACCGCGCCAGTTTTGAGAAACAACTGCGTATCCTGCTGCAAACGGTAAACAGTACACATCAGCGACATGCCCTGGTGTTTATCGATCTTGATCGCTTTAAAGCGGTGAATGACAGCGCCGGGCATGCGGCGGGTGACGCTTTACTGCGCGAACTGGCGTCGTTGATGCTGAGTATGCTGCGCTCCAGCGACGTGCTGGCGCGACTCGGTGGTGATGAATTTGGTCTACTGTTGCCAGACTGTAATATCGAAAGTGCGCGTTTTATCGCTACACGCATTATCAGTGCCGTGAATGATTATCACTTTATATGGGAAGGCCGTGTGCATCGGGTAGGTGCCAGTGCCGGGATTACCTTGATTGATGACAACAATCATCAGGCGGCAGAAGTGATGTCGCAGGCTGATATCGCCTGTTATGCCTCCAAAAATGGTGGACGGGGCCGGGTGACGGTTTACGAACCACAGCAAGCTGCCGCACATAGCGAACGGGCGGCGATGTCGCTTGATGAACAGTGGCGGATGATTAAAGAGAATCAGTTGATGATGATCGCCCACGGTGTCGCTTCGCCGCGGATCCCGGAAGCGCGTAATTTGTGGCTGATTTCACTTAAGCTCTGGAGTTGCGAAGGCGAGATTATTGATGAACAAAAATTTCGTCGTAGCTTCAGCGATCCGGCACTTAGCCATGCTCTTGACCGACGGGTATTCCACGAATTTTTCCAGCAGGCCGCAAAAGCGGTTGCCAGTAAAGGCATAAGCATCGCCCTCCCTCTTTCCGTTGCCGGTTTGAGTAGCGCCACGCTGGTGAATGATCTGCTTGAGCAGCTGGAAAATAGCCCTCTACCACCACGGTTATTACATCTGATTATTCCGGCTGAAGCGATTTTAGATCACGCAGTAAGCGTGCAAAAACTGCGGCTGGCGGGATGTCGGATAGTGCTCAGCCAGGTGGGCCGCGATCTGCAAATCTTCAACTCGCTGAAAGCGAATATGGCAGATTACCTGCTACTTGATGGTGAGTTATGCGCCAACGTGCAGGGTAATTTGATGGATGAGATGCTGATTACGATTATTCAGGGGCACGCTCAGCGACTCGGGATGAAAACCATCGCCGGGCCAGTCGTTTTACCCTTAGTGATGGATACGCTTTCTGGCATCGGCGTCGATCTGATTTATGGTGATGTGATTGCCGATGCCCAACCGCTGGATTTGCTGGTGAATAGCAGTTATTTCGCGATTAACTGAGGGAGCGTTTGCCCATTGCCTGATGCGACGTATCAGGCCTACAATTCGTCCGTTCCGTCTGGTTGCCAGCCTTCCGTATACCAGATATGCAACAGCGCATAAGAACGCCAGGGCTTCCAGCGCTCGGCATAACGGCGGATTTGTGCCGGTGTCATCCCCGGAAATCGCTGTTTAATCAGATAATCATCCGGCAGAAAAACATCTTTCGCCTGCCAGCCACGCAAAGCGAAATAATTCGCCGTCCAGCGCCCGATACCCGGAAAAGTTTGCAGCGTTTTCATCGCCTGCTCCACATCGCCCGGAATTGTCATTGGTAAGCTGCCCTCCAGCGCCGCATTTGCCAGATGAATCAGTGCCTCTGCCCGTTTCAACGGCATGCCTAACGCTTTTAATGCCTGCGGGTCGGCTGCTGCCAGCCGCTGAGGCGTGGGGAAGCAGATATACTCCGGAAAATCATCCAGCCGTTCGCCATAAAGCTGTACAACTTTGGCAGTCAATTTTGCCGCCATCGCCACGCTCACCAGTTGGCCTAAAATCGCCCGCACACCCTGCTCAAAAGCATCAATACAGCCGGGTAAACGCAATCCGGGCCGCGCCGCGCCTAACTTGCCCAACGCACCGTTAACAATCTGCGGGTTACATTGCAGATCAAACAGGCGGCTCATTTTCGCCAGACACTCAGCGGCAACGGGTTCTAAACCTGCACTTAAATTTATGTGCAGAGTATGGCGGGCTATATCCGGAATAGCAGTCACCACGCCGCGATATTCGCCCACCGCCAGACTACGGGCATAATAATCCTCAGCGACCGTTTCCACACCACTCACCGCACGGGCGGCGAGAAATCCCAACATCCACGACCAGTCATACGGCGGCTGCCAGTTCAGGGTATACATCGCATCTCCTTATTCATCCGCTTTCAGCATAAACGTTATTCAGACGCTACGCTTTGCTTTCATATTCCGGTTGTCGCGACGGCAACATTTCGCTAAAGTCACGCCCCTTCTTCACCGGCATGGGGATTAATTCGTGTTTATTGGTTTTGATTACGGTACAGCAAACTGTTCAGTGGCGGTCATGCGTGACGGTAAACCGCAATTACTGAAAATGGAAAACGACAGCACGCTGCTGCCTTCAATGCTTTGCGCGCCAACGCGTGAAGCAGTAAGTGAATGGCTGTACCGCCATCATGATGTTCCGGCAGACGACGATGAAACGCAGGCGCTGTTACGTCGGGCGATTCGTTATAACCGCGAAGAAGATATCGATGTTACGGCGAAAAGCGTGCAGTTCGGTCTTTCCTCACTGGCACAGTACATTGATGATCCAGAAGAAGTGTGGTTTGTGAAATCACCAAAATCGTTCCTCGGTGCCAGCGGCTTAAAACCGCAGCAGGTAGCGCTGTTTGAGGATCTGGTCTGCGCAATGATGTTGCACATTCGCCAGCAGGCGCAGGCGCAGCTGCCAGAAGCGATTACTCAGGCGGTGATTGGTCGCCCGATCAACTTCCAGGGGCTGGGCGGCGATGAAGCAAACGCCCAGGCGCAAGGGATTCTGGAACGCGCGGCGAAGCGTGCCGGATTCAGGGACGTTGTATTCCAGTACGAGCCGGTCGCGGCTGGGCTGGATTACGAAGCCACCTTGCAGGAAGAAAAACGGGTGCTGGTGGTGGATATCGGCGGTGGTACGACTGACTGTTCATTGCTGCTGATGGGGCCGCAGTGGCGTTCGCGTCTCGATCGTGAAGCCAGCCTGCTGGGTCACAGTGGTTGCCGTATTGGCGGTAACGATCTGGACATCGCACTGGCGTTTAAAAACCTGATGCCGTTACTGGGCATGGGTGGCGAAACCGAAAAAGGCATCGCCCTGCCGATTCTGCCGTGGTGGAATGCGGTTGCCATCAACGACGTACCTGCGCAGAGTGATTTCTACAGTAGTGCCAACGGTCGTCTGCTTAACGATCTGGTACGCGATGCCCGCGAACCGGAAAAAGTGGCCCTGCTACAGAAAGTCTGGCGTCAGCGTTTAAGCTATCGCCTGGTGCGTAGCGCAGAAGAGTGCAAAATTGCTCTTTCAAGCGTAGCGGAAACCCGCGCCTCACTGCCGTTTATCAGCGATGAACTGGCTACGCTGATTAGCCAGCAAGGGCTGGAAAGCGCCCTCAGCCAGCCACTGGCGCGGATTCTGGAACAGGTGCAACTGGCCCTGGATAACGCCCAGGAAAAACCGGACGTTATCTACCTGACCGGCGGTAGCGCCCGTTCGCCGCTGATTAAAAAAGCGCTGGCAGAACAGTTGCCGGGAATTCCGATTGCAGGCGGCGATGACTTTGGCTCCGTCACCGCCGGGCTGGCACGCTGGGCGGAAGTGGTGTTTCGTTAAAAGAAAATGGCTCAGCAGCGGCTTAAATCTGCCTGCGCCTGAGCCAGTTTTTCTGCCGCCTGACGTAAAGGTTCCATCAACGGCATGGTCCGTGCTGGAGCATGAAGGCGGAATCGCTGCAACTCTGTCGCGCCGACAGTCAACGTCGATTCCAGCCGATGTCGTTTGGCGGTCATTTTCGCCATTACCGCTTGTCTGTCTGCTGGCGTTATCGCTTCATTCGGCCTGAACACAAAACGGCGTTCACAGCTCGCTTTCCAGTCGATAACCGCCTGGGTCAGATGGTCGCCAAACCCTTTCACTTGCTTAACGCCACGACGGGTAACATCTGCGGCTGTTTCAATACCAAAAGACCGTAACGCCGCTTTACGCGCAGGGCCAACGCCGGGAATAGAGGCAACATCAATAAAAAATCCCTCCAGAAACTTCTGCTTCTGCCGTTCCCTTGCAGTGTCATGAAGTGCTGCCAGAGCGCGTTTCTCTTCTTCCGGTAACCCGAGAATTTCGTCCTTCATTTTTTCGAGCATCGTCCGTTTGGCGATAAAACCTTCCAGGCCGCCTACCTGCTGGATCTGGCGGACTAAATGGTCATAGTCCATTTTCGCACGATTAAATGCCTCACGGCGTTGCTGAACTTCTGCTTTGTACGCTTTGCTTGTCAGACTGCCAATAATCCAGATAGCCGCCAGCACAGGAACCAAAATAATATAACGCGGTTCTGCCTGAAGGCCGCAAAGCAGCAGCGATAATGCTGACAGTGCGATCTCAAGCAGAATGATGTATTCGCGCCGTAACAGGCCTAAAGGAAGCGGCCTGCCAGTCGGTTGGAAATGATCGGGTAATGGCAGTTGCAATGCTGGCGGTGCTACTGACGCCATCACCATCGCCCAGACTTTTGCCAGCACAAAATCCCCGCCGGTGGTAATGACCTCTTCGCCGAGATCAATAAAATAGATAACGCCTTGATTATCCAGCGCACACCACGGGCAGTCGGTCAAATGAGCGGGATAAACATGCATTGCCGAAACGGGACATTTCTTTAACTGTTGGCGCAGAGAATCAAGTGCCGCTACCCACGCTTTAGCCGTCGGACGCCCGGTTGCCACGCCACTTTCCGTGAATGCCTGCTGAAACATGGCTTCAACATCACTCGGTAACATCGATAGCGGAATCGATCGTGGCGGCGGTTTTAAACCACGTCGCTGATTATCTGACGCGTAGGCATAACGGAAATGGGTAATATCCGTCTCCAGCGCATTACCCGCATCAGAGATAAGCGGCACACCAGAATAAGGATGCCGACCACCAAACAAGACGTGAAATATCAGCAAGGCAAGGCCAAAATTATCGTGATTCGCGGTGCGTTCAAAGCCGACAAATGACGACAAGGTTTGTAGCTCTGGCGGCGTAAAATGCGACACACCGACTTCGCATAAATGCAACGTGCCATTAGCGTTAATCTGAAAGGAGTCGCTATCAATCAATACCACTTTGCTGTCGCGACCTACCATAAAACTGTTCTGGTTTACGTCACCCACGACGTGCCCGTGCTCGTGAACCGTAGCAAAAGATGAAGCAATATTGCGCGCAACATAGAGTAGAAAATCCCACGCACAATGAGGGTAACGTTGACGACGATGTGCCGGGCTATAGATCATATGAATCGGTTCTTTACCAGAAACTTTTGGCATCATAAAACCGATAACTTTTCCGCCTCGTCCACCGTGAAGCGTTGCCTGCGGCCAGGCGACATAATTCAACAATTGCGCGTCAGCTGTCGCAGCCATAAAGGCAAGTTTGTCCTGTTTTAAGGCGGGTGGCGGCGTGTGATAAATCTTGGCGACGCTATCGACAAACTCATTGATATCATAAACCGCGCCTTCACCGCCTTTGCCCAGTTCACGGCCTGGCGTAACGCACTCACCAGTAGCAGTATATAAAGTGGGTTTCATGGTAACCACAGCGCCAGTGCCAACGTTTTATCATCATCCGTACGCTCGTTTACCGCCGGGCTGGACAAAAACTGCTTTAACAATTCAGGTAATAAATCGAGTTGTTCCTGCGTTGCTGACGCCAGTCCATTGAAAAACGGGGTAAAGAAAGGTACATGAGGAGAATTATCCAGCATATTTAACGCCAGTCGCTGGATACCATCCGTAAATGCTGCAACTTTATGCACACGCTCAGTGCTGGTGAAAGTTTCCAGTCTGGAAACGGCATCTTCATCGGTAATGAAGTGCGTCATATTGGCATATTCACCCACCATCGGCGTAAGCGGCAATTGCAGACCGTGACCAAAATCCACCACCACGCCGCCATCGCCAATCTGCATAATCAAGGTGCCGTCAGGCGATGAAATCAATCCCAGAAACGTGCAGGCAAAATCGCGAACTGCTAATTCTTTGGCTTCCGCCTCGGCAAAAAGTCGCTGACAAACGGTCAGCACAATATCCGTGGCGAGGATATCATTAAGCCCCAATTCCCCACCCTGCACTTTTTGCGACATATAAGCCATCGCTTCATTGACGGCGAGCGTCGCGCCTTCTCCTCCCTGCGAAACGCTACCTGCGCCATCAGCAAGGAACATCACCAGTAATGGCTGCTGGTCATTTAGCCAGGCAACCTGCATCTGGCAGGCATCCTGGCAAGGCAAGTCCGCGCTGATGTGCGATGTTCCAACAGCGGATGCATAAACCAGACGCCAGCTCACACTGACGTCCAGCCTTTTGGCGCTTCCAGCACAACTTCCGTTCCCGGCGTGGAGCGGGAAACCGAACGCAGCGAACTGGATAACCAGCTAAACAGTTCACGGAATTGTAATCCTTGCAGAGGCAAAGGCTGACGAACGCTGATTTGGGCCAGCGTCTTCATATCCGCCCCCTGAACACCGATGGAAAAGAAAGCAAACCTTTTATCTTCTTCCCCCCGAAACACTTTGTTGGCTGCAGCCTGCCACTCATCGGTTGGTGCACCATCGGTAATCAGGAAAATCCACGGGCGATAATACGAAATACCATTTGCACGATACTCACGTTTCCGCTCCTCTACCATATCCAGGGCTTTGGTAATGGCCGCACCCATTGGTGTATCGCCCTGGGCAAACAGGATGGGCGGAAAAAAATTAGCGGCGCTGGTAAAGGGTTGTTCCACATGCACCGGGCCGAACGTCACAATGCCGAGTTCCACTCTTTTTAAAGCCAGCGGATCGGCAAGCAGTTCATCACGAAAGGTCACCAATCCGGCGTTAAGTTCATTAATAGGTCTGCCGCTCATCGAGCCAGAAACATCCAGCAGCAAAATGCAGGGGCAACGTGGTTCCGGGTTACTGGCAAAATCGCTGGTGGCAAACGTGATTTGTTCGCTCATAAGAAATCCTTTCTTAGAGAATTATCGAGGTCCGGTATCATACCGACTGCAATAATGAAATAAGAGCAAACGAAGAAACTTTCAGAATTAGGCCCGGCGGCGCAGAAAATTTTGCTATTCGCCTCGCAAGAACGGAGAGCCGTCGATTGACACTAAGGGCGGAGTGACATAATTTCAGGAGTGAGGGTTAGGGAGAGGTTTCCCCCTCCCCCTGGTGTTCTTAGTAAGCCTGGAAGCTAATCACTAAGAGTATCACCAGTATGATGACGTGCTTCATCATAACCCTTTCCTTATTAAAAGCCCTCTTCTCCGGGAGAGGCTTTCCCGTTTCAGCGTCCCGCTGAAATCATCGGCTTACCTCCTTTCGCCCTGAATGCAGTCTATCGCTAGCGCGTGAATAAAATAGTTTCCTCTGTGATTATTGCGTAACGACTCGCAAAGAATATTTGCTGGCAGGATCGCAGACTACAAAGCCTGCGGATTGACAATCTTATCGTGAAGGCATACTTTCAGGAGTGAGGGTAGAGCGGGGTTTCCCCCGCCCTGGTAGTCTTAGTAAGCGGGGAAGCTTATGACTAAGAGCACCACGATGATGAGTAGCTTCATCATGACCCTTTCCTTATTTAAGGCCCCTTCCTCGGGAGGGGCTTTCCCGTTTCAGCGTCCCGCTGAAATCGTCGGCTTATCTCCTTTCGCCATGCACTTAGTCTATCGCTGACTTGCAGATAAAATAGTTTCCAGTGTGATTATTGCGTAACGTCTCGCAAAGAATTTTTGCTGGCAGGATCGCAGACGGCAAAGCCTGCGGATTGACAATCTTATCGTGAAGGCATACTTTCAGGAGTGAGGGTAGAGCGGGGTTTCCCCCGCCCTGGTAGTCTTAGTAAGCGGGGAAGCTTATGACTAAGAGCACCACGATGATGAGTAGCTTCATCATGACCCTTTCCTTATTTAAGGCCCCTTCCTCGGGAGGGGCTTTCCCGTTTCAGCATCCGGCTGAAATCTGCGGCTTACCTCCTTTCGCCCTGTATGTAGTCTATCGCTAACGCGTAGATAAAATAGTTTCCTGTGTTATTACTGGATGCGTGCTCGCAAATGTGCCCGCCATTCAGACGATTCCCGATAGTGTTTCATAATTCCTCCATTTTTCTCCCTTATTGGCTGGCTACACTAGTATCATTCCGCGAAACGTTTCAGGAAGAGAAACTCTTAACGATGAAAGGCAGTTATAAATCCCGTTGGGTAATCGTAATCGTGGTGGTTATCGCCGCCATCGCCGCATTCTGGTTCTGGCAAGGCCGCAATGACTCCCAGAGTGCAGCCCCAGGGGCGACGAAACAAGCGCAGCAATCGCCAGCGGGTGGTCGCCGTGGTATGCGTTCCGGCCCATTAGCCCCGGTTCAGGCGGCGACCGCCGTAGAACAGGCAGTTCCGCGTTACCTCACCGGGCTTGGCACCATTACCGCCGCTAATACTGTTACGGTGCGCAGCCGCGTGGACGGTCAACTGATGGCGTTACATTTCCAGGAAGGCCAGCAGGTCAAAGCAGGCGATTTACTGGCAGAAATTGACCCCAGCCAGTTCAAAGTTGCATTAGCACAAGCCCAGGGCCAACTGGCAAAAGATAAAGCCACGCTTGCTAACGCCCGCCGTGATCTGGCGCGTTATCAGCAACTGGCAAAAACCAATCTCGTCTCCCGTCAGGAGCTGGATGCCCAACAGGCGCTGGTCAGTGAAACCGAAGGCACCATTAAGGCTGATGAAGCAAGCGTCGCCAGCGCGCAGCTGCAACTCGACTGGAGCCGCATCACCGCACCAGTCGATGGTCGCGTTGGTCTCAAGCAGGTTGATGTTGGTAACCAAATCTCCAGTGGTGATACCACCGGAATTGTGGTGATCACCCAGACGCATCCTATCGATTTAGTCTTTACCCTGCCGGAAAGCGATATCGCTACTGTAGTGCAGGCGCAAAAAGCCGGAAAACCGCTGGTGGTAGAAGCCTGGGATCGCACCAATTCGAAGAAATTAAGTGAAGGCACGCTGTTAAGCCTCGATAACCAAATCGATGCCACAACCGGTACGATTAAAGTGAAAGCACGCTTTAATAATCAGGATGATGCGCTGTTTCCCAATCAGTTTGTTAACGCGCGCATGTTAGTCGACACCGAACAAAACGCCGTAGTGATCCCAACAGCCGCCCTGCAAATGGGCAATGAAGGCCATTTTGTCTGGGTGCTGAATAGCGAAAACAAGGTCAGCAAACATCTGGTGACGCCGGGCATTCAGGACAGTCAGAAAGTGGTGATCCGTGCAGGTATTTCTGCGGGCGATCGCGTGGTGACAGACGGCATTGATCGCCTGACCGAAGGGGCGAAAGTGGAAGTGGTGGAAGCCCAGAGCGCCACCACTCCGGAAGAGAAAGCCACCAGCCGCGAATACGCGAAAAAAGGAGCACGCTCCTGATGCAGGTGTTACCCCCGAGCAGCACAGGCGGCCCGTCGCGCCTTTTTATTATGCGTCCTGTCGCCACCACGCTGCTGATGGTGGCGATCTTACTCGCCGGGATTATCGGTTATCGCGCCCTGCCCGTTTCGGCGCTGCCGGAAGTGGACTATCCGACCATTCAGGTGGTCACGCTCTACCCAGGTGCCAGCCCGGATGTCATGACCTCTGCCGTTACCGCGCCGCTAGAACGCCAGTTCGGGCAGATGTCTGGCCTGAAACAGATGTCGTCGCAAAGTTCCGGCGGTGCGTCAGTTATCACTTTGCAGTTCCAGCTAACATTACCGCTCGATGTCGCCGAGCAGGAAGTGCAGGCCGCGATTAACGCTGCGACCAACTTGTTGCCGAGCGATCTGCCTAACCCGCCGGTTTACAGCAAAGTGAACCCGGCAGATCCGCCGATCATGACGCTCGCCGTCACCTCAACCGCCATGCCGATGACGCAAGTGGAAGATATGGTGGAAACCCGCGTCGCGCAGAAAATCTCGCAGATTTCCGGTGTCGGACTGGTGACGCTTTCCGGCGGTCAGCGTCCGGCTGTTCGCGTCAAACTTAACGCTCAGGCGATTGCCGCCCTCGGCCTGACCAGCGAAACCGTGCGCACCGCCATTACCGGCGCTAACGTTAACTCGGCAAAAGGTAGCCTCGACGGCCCTTCCCGTGCGGTTACGCTTTCCGCTAACGACCAGATGCAATCCGCCGAAGAGTATCGCCAGCTAATCATCGCCTACCAGAACGGCGCGCCGATTCGTCTTGGCGATGTCGCAACCGTAGAGCAAGGTGCAGAAAACAGCTGGCTTGGCGCATGGGCGAACAAAGAACAGGCCATTGTGATGAATGTTCAGCGCCAGCCCGGTGCTAACATTATCTCCACCGCCGACAGCATCCGGCAGATGCTGCCACAGCTCACCGAGAGTCTGCCGAAATCGGTGAAGGTAACAGTGCTTTCCGATCGCACCACCAATATCCGCGCATCGGTCAACGATACCCAGTTTGAATTGATGATGGCTATCGCGCTGGTAGTCATGATTATCTACCTGTTTTTGCGCAATATTCCGGCGACCATCATTCCCGGCTTCGCAGTGCCGCTGTCGTTAATCGGCACCTTCGCGGTCATGGTGTTTCTCGATTTTTCAATCAATAACCTGACGCTGATGGCGTTAACTATCGCCACCGGGTTCGTGGTCGATGACGCCATCGTGGTGATCGAAAATATTTCCCGCTATATCGAAAAAGGCGAAAAACCGTTGGCGGCGGCGCTCAAGGGCGCAGGTGAAATCGGCTTTACCATTATCTCGCTGACCTTCTCGCTGATTGCGGTGTTGATCCCACTGCTGTTTATGGGCGATATCGTCGGGCGACTGTTCCGCGAATTTGCTATTACCCTGGCGGTAGCGATTTTGATCTCAGCGGTGGTGTCGCTGACCCTGACACCGATGATGTGCGCGCGGATGCTCAGCCAGGAGTCGTTGCGTAAACAGAACCGCTTCTCCCGTGCCTCGGAAAAAATGTTCGACAGGATAATCGCCGCCTATGGTCGTGGACTGGCGAAAGTGCTGAATCATCCGTGGCTGACCTTAAGCGTGGCACTCAGCACGCTGCTGCTTAGCGTGCTGCTGTGGGTGTTCATTCCGAAAAGTTTCTTCCCGGTACAGGACAACGGCATTATTCAGGGCACTTTGCAGGCACCGCAATCCAGCTCCTTTGCCAATATGGCCCAGCGGCAACGCCAGGTCGCGGACGTGATTTTGCAGGATCCGGCAGTGCAAAGTCTGACCTCATTTGTTGGCGTTGATGGCACTAACCCGTCGCTGAACAGTGCGCGTTTGCAGATCAACCTCAAACCGCTGGATGAACGTGATGATCGGGTGCAAAAAGTCATCGCCCGTCTGCAAACGGCGGTGGATAAAGTGCCGGGCGTCGATCTCTTCCTGCAACCAACGCAGGACCTGACCATCGATACTCAGGTCAGCCGCACCCAGTACCAGTTTACCTTGCAGGCCACCTCACTGGATGCGCTCAGTACCTGGGTGCCAGAGTTGATGGAAAAACTCCAGCAACTGCCACAGCTTTCTGATGTCTCCAGCGACTGGCAGGACAAAGGGCTGGTGGCGTATGTCAATGTTGATCGCGACAGCGCCAGCCGTCTGGGGATCAGCATGGCGGATGTCGATAACGCCCTGTACAACGCGTTTGGTCAGCGGCTGATTTCCACTATTTATACTCAGGCTAACCAGTATCGCGTGGTGCTGGAACACAACACCGAAAATACCCCAGGCCTCGCGGCGCTGGATACCATTCGCCTGACCAGCAGCGACGGTGGCGTGGTGCCGCTAAGCTCAATTGCCAAAATTGAGCAGCGTTTTGCGCCGCTCTCCATCAACCATCTGGATCAGTTCCCGGTAACGACCATCTCCTTTAACGTGCCGGATAACTATTCGCTGGGTGATGCGGTGCAGGCGATTATGGACACCGAGAAGACGCTGAATCTGCCGGTGGATATCACCACGCAATTCCAGGGCAGCACCCTCGCCTTCCAGTCGGCGCTGGGCAGCACTGTCTGGCTGATTGTCGCGGCGGTGGTGGCGATGTATATCGTGCTCGGCATTCTGTACGAGAGCTTTATTCACCCGATCACCATTCTCTCGACGCTACCCACCGCAGGGGTCGGCGCACTGCTGGCATTAATGATTGCCGGAAGTGAGCTGGATGTGATTGCGATTATCGGCATTATTTTGCTGATCGGTATCGTGAAGAAGAACGCCATCATGATGATCGACTTCGCGCTGGCTGCTGAGCGCGAGCAAGGCATGTCGCCGCGCGATGCCATCTACCAGGCTTGTCTGTTGCGTTTTCGTCCGATCCTGATGACCACCCTGGCGGCTCTGCTTGGCGCGCTGCCGCTGATGTTGAGTACCGGGGTCGGCGCGGAACTGCGTCGTCCGTTAGGTATCGGCATGGTCGGCGGTCTGATTGTCAGCCAGGTGCTGACGCTGTTCACCACGCCGGTGATTTATCTGCTGTTCGACCGCCTGGCATTGTGGACCAAAAGTCGCTTTGCTCGCCATGAAGAGGAGGCGTAAGTGAAGTTTTTTGCCCTCTTCATTTACCGCCCGGTGGCGACGATTTTACTGTCGGTCGCCATTACCCTCTGCGGCATACTGGGCTTCCGTATGCTGCCGGTCGCCCCGCTGCCGCAGGTCGATTTTCCGGTGATTATGGTCAGCGCCTCGCTGCCCGGTGCGTCGCCGGAGACAATGGCGTCTTCCGTTGCCACGCCGCTGGAGCGCTCACTTGGGCGCATTGCCGGGGTTAGTGAAATGACCTCCAGTAGTTCGCTCGGCAGCACGCGGATTATTTTGCAGTTTGATTTTGACCGGGATATCAACGGCGCAGCGCGTGATGTGCAGGCGGCGATCAACGCTGCACAAAGTTTGCTGCCCAGTGGGATGCCCAGCCGTCCGACCTATCGCAAAGCGAACCCGTCGGATGCGCCAATTATGATCCTCACGCTGACATCCGATACTTATTCTCAGGGTGAACTGTACGATTTCGCCTCGACGCAGCTGGCTCCGACGATTTCGCAAATCGACGGTGTTGGTGATGTCGATGTCGGCGGCAGCTCACTGCCCGCCGTACGCGTCGGGCTGAATCCGCAGGCGCTGTTTAATCAGGGCGTCTCGCTGGACGACGTACGCACCGCCATCAGCAATGCCAACGTGCGTAAACCACAGGGGGCACTGGAAGATGGCACTCACCGCTGGCAGATCCAGACCAATGATGAGCTAAAAACCGCCGCTGAATATCAGCCGTTGATTATTCATTACAACAACGGCGGCGCGGTTCGTCTGGGTGATGTGGCGACGGTGACTGACTCGGTGCAGGATGTGCGCAACGCCGGGATGACCAACGCCAAACCAGCTATTTTGCTGATGATCCGCAAGCTGCCGGAAGCCAATATTATCCAGACGGTTGACAGCATCCGGGCAAAATTACCGGAGTTGCAGGAGACCATTCCGGCGGCGATTGATCTGCAAATTGCCCAGGATCGCTCCCCCACCATTCGCGCCTCGCTGGAAGAAGTCGAGCAAACGCTGATTATCTCGGTGGCGCTGGTGATTCTGGTGGTGTTTTTATTCCTGCGCTCGGGTCGCGCCACTATTATTCCCGCCGTTGTGGTGCCGGTTTCGCTGATTGGTACGTTTGCGGCGATGTACCTGTGCGGATTCAGTCTCAATAACCTGTCGTTAATGGCGCTCACCATCGCTACTGGTTTCGTGGTGGATGACGCCATCGTGGTGCTGGAAAACATTGCCCGTCATCTGGAAGCGGGGATGAAACCACTACAGGCCGCACTGCAAGGTACTCGCGAAGTCGGTTTTACGGTGCTGTCGATGAGTCTGTCACTGGTGGCGGTGTTCCTGCCGCTGCTGTTGATGGGCGGATTGCCGGGCCGACTGTTACGCGAGTTTGCCGTGACGCTTTCTGTCGCCATTGGTATTTCGTTGCTGGTTTCCCTGACGCTAACGCCGATGATGTGTGGCTGGATGCTGAAAGCCAGCAAGCCGCGTGAGCAAAAGCGACTGCGTGGTTTTGGTCGCATGTTGGTAGCCCTGCAACAAGGCTACGGCAAGTCGCTGAAATGGGTGCTCAATCATACCCGTCTGGTGGGCGTGGTGCTGCTTGGCACCATTGCGCTGAATATCTGGCTATATATCTCGATCCCGAAAACCTTCTTCCCGGAGCAGGACACTGGCGTGTTGATGGGCGGGATACAGGCGGATCAGAGTATTTCGTTTCAGGCGATGCGCGGTAAGTTGCAGGATTTCATGAAAATTATCCGTGACGATCCGGCAGTGGATAATGTCACCGGATTTACCGGCGGTTCGCGAGTGAACAGCGGGATGATGTTTATCACCCTCAAGCCACGCGACGAACGCAGCGAAACGGCGCAGCAAATTATCGACCGTCTGCGCGTGAAGCTGGCGAAAGAACCGGGGGCGAATCTGTTCCTGATGGCGGTACAGGATATTCGCGTTGGCGGACGTCAGTCGAACGCCAGCTATCAGTACACGTTGTTATCCGACGACCTGGCGGCACTGCGCGAATGGGAGCCGAAAATCCGCAAAAAACTGGCGACGTTGCCGGAACTGGCGGACGTGAACTCCGATCAGCAGGATAACGGCGCGGAGATGAATCTGGTTTACGACCGCGACACCATGGCACGGCTGGGAATCGACGTACAAGCCGCCAACAGTCTGTTAAATAACGCCTTCGGTCAGCGGCAAATCTCGACCATTTACCAGCCGATGAACCAGTATAAAGTGGTGATGGAAGTGGATCCGCGCTATACCCAGGACATCAGTGCGCTGGAAAAAATGTTCGTTATCAATAACGAAGGCAAAGCGATCCCGCTGTCGTATTTCGCTAAATGGCAACCGGCGAATGCCCCACTATCGGTGAATCATCAGGGATTATCGGCGGCCTCGACCATTTCGTTTAACCTGCCGACCGGAAAATCGCTCTCGGACGCCAGTGCGGCGATCGATCGCGCAATGACCCAGCTTGGGGTGCCTTCGACGGTGCGCGGCAGTTTTGCCGGCACGGCGCAGGTGTTCCAGGAGACGATGAACTCGCAGGTGATCCTGATTATCGCCGCCATCGCCACGGTGTATATCGTGCTGGGTATCCTTTACGAGAGTTACGTACATCCGCTGACGATCCTCTCCACCCTGCCCTCGGCGGGCGTTGGAGCGCTGCTGGCGCTGGAGCTGTTCAATGCCCCGTTCAGCCTAATCGCCCTGATAGGGATCATGCTATTAATCGGCATCGTGAAGAAAAACGCCATTATGATGGTCGATTTTGCGCTTGAAGCCCAACGGCACGGTAACCTGACGCCGCAGGAAGCTATTTTCCAGGCCTGTCTGCTGCGTTTTCGCCCGATTATGATGACTACCCTGGCGGCGCTGTTTGGTGCGCTGCCGCTGGTATTGTCGGGCGGCGACGGCTCGGAGCTGCGGCAACCCCTGGGGATCACCATTGTCGGCGGACTGGTAATGAGCCAGCTCCTTACGCTGTATACCACGCCGGTGGTGTATCTCTTTTTCGACCGTCTGCGGCTGCGTTTTTCGCGTAAACCTAAACAAACGGTAACCGAGTAAATGACAGATCTTCCCGACAGCACCCGTTGGCAATTGTGGATTGTGGCTTTCGGCTTCTTTATGCAGTCGCTGGACACCACCATCGTAAACACCGCCCTTCCCTCAATGGCGCAAAGCCTCGGGGAAAGTCCGTTGCATATGCACATGGTCATTGTCTCTTATGTGCTGACCGTGGCGGTGATGCTGCCCGCCAGCGGCTGGCTGGCGGACAAAGTCGGCGTGCGCAATATTTTCTTTACCGCCATCGTGCTGTTTACTCTCGGTTCACTGTTTTGCGCGCTTTCCGGCACGCTGAACGAACTGTTGCTGGCACGCGCGTTACAGGGCGTTGGCGGCGCGATGATGGTGCCGGTCGGCAGATTGACGGTGATGAAAATCGTACCGCGCGAGCAATATATGGCGGCGATGACCTTTGTCACGTTACCCGGTCAGGTCGGTCCGCTGCTCGGTCCGGCGCTCGGCGGTCTGCTGGTGGAGTACGCATCGTGGCACTGGATCTTTTTGATCAACATTCCGGTGGGGATTATCGGTGCGATCGCCACATTGCTGTTAATGCCAAACTACACCATGCAGACGCGGCGCTTTGATCTCTCCGGATTTTTATTGCTGGCGGTTGGCATGGCGGTATTAACCCTGGCGCTGGACGGCAGTAAAGGTACAGGTTTATCGCCGCTGACGATTGCAGGCCTGGTCGCAGTTGGCGTGGTGGCACTGGTGCTTTATCTGCTGCACGCCAGAAATAACAACCGTGCCCTGTTCAGTCTGAAACTGTTCCGTACTCGTACCTTTTCGCTGGGCCTGGCGGGGAGCTTTGCCGGACGTATTGGCAGTGGCATGTTGCCCTTTATGACACCGGTTTTCCTGCAAATTGGCCTCGGTTTCTCGCCGTTTCATGCCGGACTGATGATGATCCCGATGGTGCTTGGCAGCATGGGAATGAAGCGAATTGTGGTACATGTGGTGAATCGCTTTGGTTATCGTCGGGTACTGGTAGCGACCACGCTGGGTCTGTCGCTGGTCACCCTGTTGTTTATGACTACCGCCCTGCTGGGCTGGTACTACGTTTTGCCGTTCGTCCTGTTTTTACAAGGGATGGTCAACTCGACGCGTTTCTCCTCCATGAACACCCTGACGCTGAAAGATCTCCCGGACAATCTGGCGAGCAGCGGCAACAGCCTGCTGTCGATGATTATGCAATTGTCGATGAGTATCGGCGTCACTATCGCCGGGCTGTTGCTGGGACTTTTTGGTTCACAGCATGTCAGCGTCGACAGCGGCACCACACAAACCGTCTTTATGTACACCTGGCTTAGCATGGCGTTGATCATCGCCCTTCCGGCGTTCATCTTTGCCAGAGTGCCGAACGATACGCATCAAAATGTAGCTATTTCGCGGCGAAAAAGGAGCGCGCAATGAAGTTCTGGCGACCCGGTATTACCGGCAAACTGTTTCTGGCGATTTTCGCCACCTGCATTGTCTTGCTGATCAGTATGCACTGGGCGGTGCGTATCAGTTTTGAGCGTGGCTTTATTGATTACATCAAGCATGGTAATGAACAGCGATTACAACTGTTAAGTGATGCGCTTGGCGAGCAGTATGCGCAGCATGGCAACTGGCGCTTCCTGCGCAACAATGATCGCTTTGTCTTTCAGATCCTGCGTTCATTTGAACACGATAATTCGGAAGATAAACCCGGCCCGGGTATGCCACCGCACGGCTGGCGTACCCAGTTCTGGGTGGTTGATCAAAACAACAAAGTGCTGGTTGGTCCGCGAGCGCCGATTCCACCTGACGGTACACGGCGACCCATTCTGGTCAACGGTGCGGAAGTTGGCGCGGTGATCGCCTCCCCCGTTGAGCGGTTAACGCGCAATACTGATATCAATTTCGATAAACAACAGCGGCAAACCAGCTGGTTGATTGTCGCTCTGGCAACGTTACTCGCGGCACTCGCCACTTTTCTGCTGGCGCGCGGTTTGCTGGCACCGGTAAAACGACTTGTCGATGGCACGCACAAACTGGCGGCGGGCGATTTCACTACCCGCGTAACGCCCACCAGTGAAGATGAACTGGGCAAGCTGGCGCAAGACTTCAACCAGCTTGCCAGCACGCTGGAGAAAAACCAGCAAATGCGGCGCGATTTTATGGCCGATATTTCTCACGAACTGCGTACGCCATTAGCGGTGCTGCGCGGTGAACTGGAAGCCATTCAGGATGGCGTGCGTAAATTCACGCCGGAGACGGTGGCGTCTTTACAGGCGGAGGTCGGTACACTGACCAAACTGGTTGACGATCTCCATCAGTTGTCGATGTCTGATGAAGGCGCTCTCGCCTATCAAAAAGCACCGGTAGATTTGATCCCACTGCTGGAAGTGGCGGGCGGCGCATTTCGCGAACGATTCGCCAGTCGTGGCCTGAAACTGCAATTTTCCCTGCCAGACAGTATTACCGTATTTGGCGATCGCGACCGTTTAATGCAGTTATTCAATAACTTACTGGAAAACAGCCTGCGCTACACTGACAGCGGCGGCAGCCTGCAAATCTCTGCCGGTCAGCGCGACAAAACGGTGCGCCTGACCTTTGCCGACAGTGCGCCAGGTGTCAGTGACGATCAGCTACAAAAATTGTTTGAACGTTTTTATCGCACCGAAGGTTCCCGCAACCGTGCCAGCGGCGGTTCCGGGCTGGGGCTGGCGATTTGCCTGAACATTGTTGAAGCACATAATGGTCGCATTATTGCTGCCCATTCGCCTTTTGGCGGGGTAAGCATTACAGTAGAGTTACCGCTGGAACGGGATTTACAGAGAGAAGTATGACCGAGTTACCAATCGACGAAAACACACCGCGTATTTTGATCGTGGAAGATGAACCGAAGCTGGGGCAGTTGCTCATTGATTATCTGCGTGCTGCGAGCTATGCGCCGACGCTTATCAGCCACGGCGATCAGGTACTGCCGTATGTACGCCAGACACCACCGGATCTGATCCTGTTAGATCTGATGCTCCCTGGCACCGATGGCCTGACGCTGTGCCGGGAAATTCGTCGTTTTTCTGACATTCCGATCGTGATGGTGACGGCAAAAATCGAAGAGATCGATCGCCTGCTGGGGCTGGAGATTGGCGCAGATGATTATATCTGTAAGCCGTACAGCCCACGGGAAGTGGTAGCGCGCGTCAAAACCATTTTGCGCCGTTGCAAACCGCAGCGCGAGTTGCAGCAACAGGATGCTGAAAGCCCGTTGATTATCGACGAAGGTCGTTTTCAGGCTTCATGGCGCGGTAAAATGCTTGACCTGACGCCTGCGGAATTTCGTCTGCTGAAAACGCTCTCTCATGAACCAGGAAAAGTGTTCTCCCGCGAGCATTTGCTCAATCATCTTTATGACGACTACCGCGTAGTAACCGACCGCACCATCGACAGCCACATTAAAAACCTGCGCCGCAAGCTGGAATCTCTCGACGCCGAACAGTCATTTATCCGCGCCGTTTACGGCGTTGGTTACCGCTGGGAAGCCGACGCCTGCCGCATCGTTTAGTTTTAGCGACATGACTTTGTTAGCCGGAGATGGCGTTCAGACCAGATCCGGCAACATTATCCCACGCATGGTCAGCAAACTGACATTATCTCTCCGCCCTAGCAGGCATCAGAAAATCGCTCATACTTTAATCGGTAAACAGCACCTTTAGATGCTGTTTTCGATACACAATTTCAATCAAGGAGTCATTATGGCTGGTTGGTTTGAACTCAGTAAGAGCAGTGATAATCAGTTCCGGTTTGTGCTAAAAGCGGGCAATGGTGAGACTATCCTCACCAGCGAGCTGTATACCTCAAAAGCCTCTGCGGAAAAGGGCATCGCGTCGGTGCGTAGCAACAGCCCGCAAGAAGAACGCTATGAGAAAAAAACGGCAAGTAACGGCAAATTCTATTTCAATCTGAAAGCCGCTAATCATCAAATTATCGGCTCCAGCCAGATGTACGCCACCGCGCAATCTCGTGAAACCGGAATTGCCTCCGTTAAAGCCAATGGCACAAGCCAGACGGTGAAAGACAATACGTAATTACGATGCCGGGCGTGGGTTGTTGGCGTCCGGCTTTATATCCAAATAACGCTTAGTTATTAATAATTAAGAGTAACCGCCGCCATTAAAATAGTGGGCACTGACGAGCACTCGTTGTGCTTTCTTTGTTTACCATCCCATACTTATCCTCCTGAACATGTTCATGTGCCAAAATATCTTCTAATACTTTCGTGACGCTATCCGGTTTATGACATACACTGATGTAAGATTTTTACTTACAGGCGGGCGTAAAATGGCCAGAACGATGACGGTTGATCTCGGCGATGAGTTGCGTGAATTTATCGAGTCCTTAATTGAATCCGGCGACTATCGCACCCAAAGCGAAGTGATCCGTGAGTCACTGCGATTACTTCGAGAAAAGCAAGCAGAGTCTCGCCTGCAAGCGTTACGTGACATGCTCGCAGAAGGGTTGAGTAGTGGTGAAGCTCAGCCGTGGGAAAAGGACGCGTTCTTACGGAAGGTGAAAGCAGGGATAAGGAAATAATGTGCGTATTATTAAACTCATGCCAAAAGCCAATGAGGATTTAGAAGGCATCTGGTATTACAGCTATCACCATTTCGGCGAACCACAAGCCGACAGATATGTGGAACATCTTTCAGACGTTCTCCAGATTCTGAGTAACAATAATATAGGTACGCCCAGACCTGAATTAGGCGAAGGTATTTTTGTTCTTCCTTTTGAACGCCACGTCATTTATTTCCTGCAATCACCAGGGGAAATTATCGTCATTCGTATCCTTAACCAAAACCAGGACGCCACCAGACATTTACACTGGAGCTAAACCCGCCGATTGCGCTACAATGCCCGCCCTTAAAGTGGGGGCACTCCCCTAACCGCTTCATCAGGTGAAGCGGATCTGACCTGTCATCAGAACGAGAGAATTATGTTTAAACCGGAACTCCTTTCCCCGGCGGGAACGCTGAAAAATATGCGTTACGCTTTCGCTTATGGCGCAGATGCTGTTTATGCGGGCCAGCCGCGTTATTCCCTGCGTGTGCGCAACAACGAATTCAACCACGAAAATCTTCAGCTCGGCATCAATGAAGCCCACGCGCTGGGGAAAAAGTTTTATGTCGTGGTCAACATTGCACCGCACAACGCCAAGCTGAAAACCTTTATCCGTGACCTGAAACCGGTGGTGGAAATGGGGCCGGATGCGCTGATTATGTCCGATCCAGGGCTGATTATGCTGGTGCGTGAGCACTTCCCTGAAATGCCGATCCACCTTTCGGTGCAGGCTAACGCCGTGAACTGGGCGACGGTGAAATTCTGGCAGCAAATGGGCCTGACCCGCGTGATCCTCTCTCGCGAGCTGTCGCTGGAAGAGATTGAAGAGATCCGCAATCAGGTGCCGGATATGGAGATCGAGATCTTCGTTCACGGCGCGCTGTGCATGGCCTACTCCGGTCGCTGCCTGCTCTCTGGCTATATCAACAAGCGCGACCCGAACCAGGGCACCTGCACCAACGCCTGCCGCTGGGAGTACAACGTCCAGGAAGGGAAAGAAGATGATGTTGGCAACATCGTACACAAGTACGAGCCGATTCCGGTGCAAAATGTTGAGCCGACGCTGGGTATCGGCGCACCAACCGACAAAGTGTTTATGATCGAAGAGGCCCAGCGTCCGGGCGAGTATATGACCGCGTTTGAAGATGAGCACGGCACTTACATCATGAACTCGAAAGATCTGCGCGCCATCGCCCATGTAGAACGCCTGACCAAAATGGGCGTGCATTCGCTGAAAATCGAAGGTCGTACCAAATCTTTCTACTATTGTGCACGCACCGCACAGGTTTACCGCAAAGCTATCGATGACGCCGCTGCGGGAAAACCGTTCGATACCAGCCTGCTGGAAACTCTGGAAGGTCTGGCGCATCGTGGCTATACCGAAGGTTTCCTGCGTCGTCATACTCACGACGATTATCAGAACTACGAATACGGTTATTCAGTTTCTGACCGCCAGCAGTTTGTTGGTGAGTTTACCGGTGAGCGCAAGGGGGACCTCGCGGCGGTAGCGGTGAAAAATAAATTCTCCGTTGGCGACAGCCTTGAGCTGATGACGCCGCAAGGCAACATTAATTTTACCCTTGAGCACATGGAAAACGCCAAAGGCGAAGCTATGCCGATAGCACCAGGCGATGGTTATACTGTGTGGCTCCCGGTCCCGCAGGATCTTGAGCTCAATTACGCGCTGCTGATGCGTAATTTCTCCGGGGAAACCACGCGTAATCCCCACGGTAAGTGATTAATTTCGATTATTTTTCCCGGATGGAAAATTCTTAGAAACCGATCACATACAGCTGCATTTATTAAGGTTATCATCCGTTTCGCTGAAAAACATAACCCATAAAATGCTAGCTGTACCAGGAACCACCTCCTTAGCCTGTGTAATCTCCCTTACACGGGCTTATTTTTTATGCATAAGCCCTATCCCTGGTCACCGTCTTCCATTGACCACATCGATAGAATCTCCCTTCATAGCACGATGCCTTTCACGTAACGGCATCGTGCTCGCACAGGTTCCGGCTAAGCACAACCAGAACGCGCATGTTTGACGCTTACCAAAAAATATTCTCACTCTCCACATTTGAATGTCAGACGAGCGACGCCATGTAATCCTGCACCTTCTGTCTTCAGGTCAACTATCTGCATTTTTTTGCCCTGAGTAACACAGAAATGGGCTGCATCATTTTTTACTATATTTTCTGCACCAGATATTCTGCCCCTGGCTAAAGAAGCTTCGGCTTCGGTGTAGTATTGGTTATCGAGTTTACGCTGAATATTACTTTTATATGCAAGACCAAATTTACCGATACTTGTCTCATCATTATGCACAGCACAACCAGACATAATAAAAATACTAATTAATGATATAGCAGCTATCTTTTTCATCTCACCTTCCCCCATTAAATACCAACGACACTCTCTAGTGTTTAAATATAATAATGGCATGATTATTATAATTGAATAGGATTATAATAAATGTTCTGTACAACATTTCCTACATAAGTAGGAATTACGGACATTGAGGCCCTTCAGGGTAACTCCATGGGGGCTTTAATATATTTGGAATAGTATATTTAAGATGCCACTGTTTGGTTGAATATTAGGCATATGCTCTTTTTTGAAATTTATCGGTGGCAGCCGTTAGTATTCGCTGTCCCCATTGCAAGCTCCTGGTGGTAACCACTGAATCCTCCATACTTGAACTGACTTTTTATCCTCCGACTTTCATCCTGTTCTGACTCCACCTTTTGTTTTCTGCTCTACACTATCTACAGACCAATCATAAAGGCACATACGATCATGGCAGAATTTCCCGCCAGCTTACTGATTCTTAATGGCAAAAGTACTGACAATCTACCCTTGCGCGAAGCAATTATGCTGTTGCGTGAGGAAGGAATGACGATCCATGTGCGGGTCACCTGGGAGAAAGGCGATGCCGCACGATATGTAGAGGAGGCCCGGAAGTTGGGCGTCGCAACGGTGATTGCCGGTGGTGGCGATGGCACCATTAATGAAGTTTCTACGGCGTTGATTCAGTGTGAGGGGGATGACATACCCGCGCTGGGAATTTTGCCATTAGGAACCGCCAATGATTTTGCCACCAGTGTAGGGATTCCTGAGGCACTGGATAAGGCGCTGAAACTGGCAATTGCCGGTAACGCCATTGCGATAGATATGGCGCAGGTCAACAAACAAACCTGTTTTATTAATATGGCGACAGGCGGATTTGGGACGCGTATTACCACAGAAACGCCGGAAAAATTAAAAGCCGCGCTGGGTGGCGTCTCTTACATCATTCATGGCTTAATGCGCATGGATACTCTGCAACCGGACCGTTGTGAAATCCGCGGTGAAAACTTTCACTGGCAAGGTGACGCCCTGGTCATTGGTATTGGTAACGGGCGTCAGGCCGGTGGCGGTCAGCAATTGTGTCCGAACGCGTTAATTAACGATGGCTTGCTGCAACTGCGCATTTTTACCGGCGATGAAATTCTTCCGGCTCTCGTATCAACCTTAAAATCTGACGAAGATAACCCGAATATTATCGAAGGCGCTTCGTCGTGGTTTGATATACAAGCCCCACACGAAATCACTTTTAATCTTGATGGCGAACCGTTGAGCGGACAAAACTTTCATATTGAAATACTTCCGGCGGCGTTGCGTTGTCGATTACCACCAGATTGTCCATTATTGCGTTAATCAAACTATTCTCTCTTGAACCAGGGAGAATCCGTAATGCCGGATGCGGTGTAAATACCTTATCCGGCATACAGAACAATACTACACCGTAATTAATTTCACCCGTGTCTTCTGCAATGCCAGTTTATCCACCTCTGATACAGCATCATCGGTAATAATAATGTCAATTTTTTCGATTGGCAGTACCTGATTAAAACCGCGACGGTTAAATTTCGATGAATCGAGAACGGCAATCACTTTATTAGCGGCTGTGACCATCGCACCGCTAACGGAATAACCCTCATTAAAGGTCGTAATACCATTAACCGCATCAATACCATCAGCACCGACAAACATTAAATCGGCATTAATATCCTGCAATGAACGCTCGGCAATGGAACCATGCATCGAGCGCGTTTTATGGCGGACCGTGCCACCACAGACGACCAGAGTAATGTCTTTATTTTCGGAAAGGGCAAACGCTGCCGGGAGACTGTTGGTAATCACCGTGATATTTTTAGCGGTCATTAATCCTTCGGCGATAAGCATTGTGGTACTTCCGCTGTCGAGAATAACGGTCATCCCTTCATGGATCATTTTGACTGCCGCCTGCGCTATTCTGTTTTTTGGCGCGCTGGCGAGCTGAAATCGCTCTTTAAACCCGACTTCCTGGGTCTCGGTTTCACTATTACCGGACATTATTTTCGCCGCACCGCCATGAAAGCGCGTAACCACGCCTTTTTGTTCGAGAAAGCGCAAATCGGCACGGATTGTCGCTTCCGAGGCAGCAAATACTCCCGCCAGATCCTGAACAAGCACGGTTCCCTGTTCATTCACTAATTGGATGATCTTATTCCTTCGCTCGAATGAATTCATCGTCATTTACCCATATTCAATTGTAGCTAGTGTAAACGAAGGGGGACCATTGGTGAATGATCTGTTTTGCACAATACCGGGCCAGCATCACGCTGGCCCGCGGTTTCAGGGAATGAGCAACACTTTGCCCGGCATGGCATTACGAGCGATGTCACGCACCGCCTGGGCGAAGCTTTCAAAGCTTCCACGGTGAGCGATTAATGGCTCCAGGCTTAACTTACGTTCTGTCAGCAACCGGCTCGCCGTTTCCCACTCCTGCCCCGGCCAAGGGCTGGAGTAGTTCATCCAACTGCCGATAACCGTCAGCTCTTTACGCAATATTTTGCCAAACGTTGCCGATGTTAAATGCAGATCCTGATGCAACGTGCCCACCAGCGCCAGTTGGGCATGAGGACCGGCAATCTCTACCGCCAGTTCGACAGTTTGCGGTACGCCAGCCGTCTCGAGGATAAGCTGATTAAAGCGCAGTTCGCGTAAAACGCTCTGCATTTGCGGCGCGCTCATTTCGCTACTGTTAAATGTTTGCATCGCACCGAAAGATTTTGCCAGTGCCAGTTTTTCTGAGCTAATGTCGATAGCCGTCACACTCTTTGCTCCCAGCGCGACAGCGCACTGAATAGCCAGCAGGCCAATGGTTCCGGCACCAATAATAATAACGTTTTTATTCTCACAACCTTGCGCTAAATGAAAAGCATGCAGTCCAACGGTAATCGGCTCAATAAAAGCCCCATCCTCAATAGGCATATCCGTGGGTAGAGCAAAGACATTTTTTCGCTTAACGACAATATATTCAGCAAATCCACCATCACGCCGCGAGCCAATAAAATCATATTTTGCGCACTGGGAATAAAACCCTTTCAAACACTCTGGACAAGTAAAACAGGGTAATAACGGCACACAGGCAACCGCATCGCCAGGGTGTAAATCATCAACACCGGATCCCACCGCATCAATATAGCCGCTAAATTCATGGCCTAACGTTATTGGATAATAATGTGCACCATTTTTAAATATCCTGGGTAAATCGGAACCACATAAGCCCGAGCTGGCAATTTTTACCCGTACCTCATCCTGATGTTTAATTTCAGGAATGACGCTTTCTGCAACGCGCACGATACCATCAGTATCATTCACCACTGATTTCATAAAAACTCCTGATTGTTAAGGGGGGATAAACTCCCCCTCAGGTAAAAATTATTCTGCGAGAACGACTTTCTCTTGTTTAATAAAGCCACGCGCTCTACGCCAGGTCATGAAAATACCGGTCAGATAAATTGCACCGATAATAATGAAACCGGGAATATTTTGCGGGGAGAAAACCTGAATCAGTAACCAGGTAATGGGAGAACCGCCCTGATCCATTGAAGCCACCATACCCCCGGCTTTTAACGCCCCAGCATTAGCCGCCAGTTGGGTGTGCAAACCAATAGTTTGCGTCGCGATCCACAGGGTGATGCTCATAATGATGACACCCGAGATTAAGGTGCGGAACAGATTTCCACGATGCACGGCGACCGCCATCGCCACGAAGAAGCCGATGGTGGCAAGATCGCCAAACGGCAGCACCTGATTACCCGGCACACAAACAGCAATTAAAATGGTGAGTGGGATAAAAATCAGGCTTGCCGATACCACCGCCGTATGTCCCAGCAGCAACGCCGGATCAAGGCCAATCAGGAACTCCTGACCGCCGAACTTCGCCTGTAAACGACTACGAGCCTGCTTAGCGATGGGCGTTAAACCATCCATGATGGGTTTAATCACCCGTGGCATTAGCAGCATCACTGCCGCCGTTTTTACCGCCAGCTGCAATACACCTTTGACATCGTAACCCGCGAGGATGCCGATAATCAGCCCCATCACAAAACCCACGGTGACAGGCTCGCCAAATGGACCAAATTTGCGCTGAATATCGTCGGCGCTAAATTTAATTCGGTTAACGCCTGGGATTTTCTCGATGATAGCATCGACCAGCACCGCAATCGGCCCCATATACGCCGACGTACCGTGCGGAATAGCAATACCTTCCAGCTCAAAGAAATTTCGGGTATCGCGGGCAAACCAGTCGCCGAGCTTATAAACAAACGCCGCGTGAATTACCACACCTGCCATCCCTATCATCCATGAACCGGTTGCCAGGTGCAGCAACGCGCCGGTGAAGGTCATATGCCAGATATTCCAGATATCAACATTTACCACCCGCGTCATACGGGTCAGTAACATCGCCACGTTAACCAATATCGCAATCGGAATCGCCACCAGCGCAATTTGCGACGCCCAGGTCATTGGTGAAGAGCCCGGCCAGCCGACATCGACCACATGCAGATTCAGGTCGAAATTTTCCGCCATCGCTTTCGCCGCCGGACCAATGGAATCCAGCATTAAGCCAATCACAAGGCCAATGCCAACAAAGCCAATCCCGATATGCAGACCCGCTTTAAAGCAATCGCCTGCCTTCATGCCTAATATTTTAGAAAAAATAATGATGACAACCGGCAGCATCACTGTAGGGCCGAGGTCGAGAATATAACGCATGACTTCTGAAAACATAGGTCACCCCTGTAAGATAGTCAGAATTTTATTTTGTAATGCTTCGATACCGACACCAGAAATAAAAGGCATGCCGTGAACTAACGGAATATCGCCAAAACTACGATCCACTTTGGCAGTGGTGCATATCAAATGCACACCATCCATATAGGTTTCTATTTCATTAACCCGACACTGGATTAATTCAACAGGAATATTATGATTCTGACACAACTCTTTAATTTCTTCCGCCGCCATCGTAGAGGTCGCAACCGCGCCTCCGCAAGCGACAATAATCTTGCGTTTCATAAATAGTCCTTTTTATTGTTACAGAGGGATTTATTCGTCTGAATCTAAAACATACTTTGTGAAGTATTCCTTTAACTGGGTTTCAGGAAGAGTGATTAGTGTCTCGACGATATCGGGCTGTTGTAACTTGCCAAATAAACAGCGTAAAAGTTTCAATTGCTGCTGCGGATTTTCCACAATCAACGCAATAACCAACGATACCGCCACGTCGTTATCATCATCCGCTTGCTGAAAATGAACTTTATTTGTTGGCCTTAACAGATAAATGGCTGACGACTTAGCATGAATCGCCTCACAATGCGGTATTGCAATGGCGTGCTGCTCAAGCATTATCCCGGTAGGGAATTCTGCTTCTCTGGCAATTAATGCCTGTGGCCAGGTATCATGAACCACACCTTTGGCGAGCATCTCATTACCGATATGGGTTAAAACTTCGCTACGATCGACAAAAGAAATTCCGCTACGAACAAACAGGTTAGTCATATACCGTCCTTATTCCGCACAGCCGTAGCGATAGGCGCGCAAAACATCATAAATTTTATCCATAATCAGCTGATGCGGTATTGCTGATAATTCCCCGGACTGAATGCGTTCAAATTGTTTGGGAAGATACTGACTAATCATGCCCAGTGGGATGTCCACGCCTTCAAGATTCACCATCATCGTTTCGACGCTATTTTTAATCCGACTATGCGGCCAGTAATAACGAATACGATCCGACAGGCTGTAACGAATATCCAGTAATGAATCGTTAAAACCCGTACGATAATATTTTTTCCAGTATTGCGGTTCGTCGAGCATCACTTCTTCAATTACCGCCAGGCAACCGCTGCGATTTTCAGGGGCGATAAGTTCCTGCTCAATTTGTGCCAGTGCAAATATCGCCTCGCGTAAAGCAAAGGTTAATGCGGGACCGACTTTCAATATTGCAAAGTGATCGCGGACTAATTCCCAATAAGCCGTCCGGGTCTGGTAATCGGTAGAATGTGCTTCATAAACCATTCGGGTGTTTTCTATCCATTGCGCCAGCGGCTGCGCTTCCTGCGGCTGATAATGGATAATATTGCTGTGATCAAATTCCACGCCCGGCTGCACCACGATGGCAATCACGCGTGTTAACGCCTCTGTCAGCCCACGGGCAATAAAGGCCTTTTGATGCGTACGTAAAGTATTGGCGGTATCTTCAACATGGGTGATGTGTACTGACTGAATGGCGCTGGCCTCACCGCCCGGAACCGGAACTTCGGTGCCAATGACATAGCTCAGTTGCTCACGCTGGCAATCTGTCGCCACACTTTCCGCAGCAAAGCAAAGCACAGCAGCTCGTTCCGCAACCGTTTCTGGTGCTAACGGTATGGGATCCCCCGCGCAGGACATTGACGCATCAAGATGAATTTTACTGAAGCCGGCACGAACATATTCCTTTACCAGCTCGACGGATTTTTCCATCGCCGCATCCGCATTTTCTTGCTGCCAGCAGTTTGGCCCCAGATGATCGCCGCCGAGAATAATGCGTTCGCGTGCAAACCCAACTTTATCGGCAATCGTAAAAACAAATTCGCGAAAGTCTGCCGGTGTCATTCCGGTATAACCGCCAAATTGATTGACCTGGTTTGACGTTGCTTCAATCAGCACTTTGCGCGTGCTGTTGCGATCAAATGCCAGCGCCGCTTCGATAACCAACGGATGGGCAGAACAGACTGAACATATGCCGATATGTTCACCAGCTTTATGCCGGGCAATTAACGTTTTCATGTTTTTTCCTTATTAAATGGCAGGTGCGTTATGCCCTGCCCTCGCAGCCACAATCGGCAATCACTTTGCTCACCACATCGCGCATTGCGGATTTAGCCGACTGCAAATAATCCCGGGGATCGGTCGCTTCAGGGTGCTCGGTCAGGTAATTTTTTAACGCCTGCGAGAAGGCATTTTTCAGCTCCGTTGCAACGTTGATTTTGCATATCCCCAGTTTGATGGTTTGCTGAATATCCTTAGTCGATAACCCTGACGCGCCATGCAGCACCAGCGGTAAGTTCACCCACTGGCGAATGTTCTCCAGTCGAGAAAAATCAAGCGCCGGTGCGCTGGCATACATCCCATGAGCCGTGCCGATGGCGACCGCCAGGGAATCAATTCCGGTTGCCTCGGCAAATTCACGCGCCTGAGCGGGGTTGGTATAAAAAGCATCGGCTTCATTGACTTGCACATCATCTTCCTGGCCGCCAAGTTGCCCCAGCTCCGCTTCGACGCTGACATCAAAGCGATGGCAAAAATCCACCACCTCTTTGACCCGTGAAATATTTTGCGCAAAAGGCAAATGCGAGGCGTCAATCATGACTGAGCGCACGCCAGAACGAACCTTCTGAGCGATATCGTCAAATTTCGTGTGATGGTCGAGATGAATTGCCAGTGGATGGTGATATTGCTTCGCCATCGCGCTGACCAGCGCCAACAGATTTTCTGTACCAGCATGAGTAAATGTGCCAGGCGTTCCGGCGATGATGACCGGCGCATGCAGGTTGGCAGCGGTTTCCACCACCACTTGCATCGTTTCGAGATTGTGAATATTGAATGCCGGAACCGCATAACCGCCGCGCTGTGCGTTGTTCAGCATCTGCTTTGTCGATACCACGTACATTTTCATATCCTGTCGTTTGTTTTCGATTTCAAAATATAATGAAATGATTTGTTTTTAAATGTCGAGATAACGATCACAAAAACGACAATGTGAAAATTGTTCGAGGAGTAAAAGGCAAAAAAAAACGGCCTCCCGATAGGGAAGCCGTAGCAAAGTGCGCGTGTTTTTATGCCGGATGCGGTGTAAACATACGTGGCAGTGCTATGTAGGCATGATAAGACGCTTCCGCGTCGCATCAGGCATAGGTTGCCGGATGCAGTGTAAACGCCTTATCCGTCCTACGGGGTGGTGCTGTTCGTATGAGGCGTATCAGGCAATAGTAATTTTGCTATCGAGATAAACGTCCTGCACGGCATTAATCAGTTTCACGCCGTCAGCCATCGATTTCTTGAACGCCTTACGTCCAAGAATCAGCCCCATTCCGCCAGCGCGTTTGTTGATAACCGCAGTACGCACTGCATCACTGAGGTCAGTTTCACCGCCTGCAGCACCGCCGGAGTTAATCAGCCCTGCGCGCCCCATATAGCAGTTAGCTAACTGATAACGCACCAGATCAATCGGGTTTTCGCTGGTTAACTTGCTGTACACGCGATCGTCGGTATAACCGTAATTAATTGCTTTATAGCCGCCGTTATTTTCCGCCATTTTTTGTTTGACGATATCTGCACCGATGGTTGCCGCCAGATGGTTTGCCTGACCGGTCAGGTCGGCGGAAACATGGTAATCAACGCCATCTTTCTTAAAGGCGGAGTTACGCAAATAGGCCCACAGCACTGTCACCATACCCAGCTCGTGCGCACGTTCAAAAGCCGCAGAAATTTCTTCAATCTGGCGACGTGACTCTTCCGAGCCAAAATAGATAGTCGCACCAACCGCAACCGCGCCCATGTTGAACGCCTGCTCCACGCTGGCATACAGCGTTTGATCGTAGGTATTCGGGTAACTTAGCGTCTCGTTGTGATTAAGTTTGACGAGGAATGGAATGCGATGCGCATAACGCCGCGATACCGACGCCAGCACGCCGTAAGTTGACGCCACACAGTTACAGCCCGCTTCGATCGCCAGTTCAACAATGTTTTTCGGGTCAAAGTAGAGCGGGTTAGCAGCAAATGAAGCTCCGGCAGAGTGCTCAACGCCCTGGTCAACCGGCAGAATAGAAAGATATCCTGTGCCAGCCAGACGCCCGGTGTTGTACAACGTCTGCATATTACGTAACACCGCTGGCGGGCGATTATTGTCAATCATTACGCGGTCTACGTAGTCATGTCCGGGGAGATAAAGCTGGTCAGAAGGAATTGTCATACAACGGTGCTGTAAAAGGTTGTCGGCGTCTTTGCCAAGCAACTGCGCAATATCTGTCATTACTATGCTCCCGTAAATTCCGATTGGATATCGGCTATGGATTGTCCTGGCCCGCCTTTTGCGGGCAATCATAATCCTGGTCGTTACGGGCGAGTTTTTCCATCTTTTGGATGTTTTTTCAGCGTTTTCTGTTGGCTCGATTCATCAGAAAAAATGTTAGCGCGGTCAAGTTTTCACCGCAAAGGTATTTAAAAGGTATTATTAAGTGGTATTGTCATCGCGTACCTTACATTACCTGTCATGAAGGAATTAAAAGATGAAAACAACAGCAAAGCTGTCGTTCATGATGTTTGTTGAATGGTTTATCTGGGGCGCGTGGTTTGTGCCATTGTGGTTGTGGTTAAGTAAAAGCGGTTTTAGTGCCGGAGAAATTGGCTGGTCGTATGCCTGTACCGCCATTGCGGCGATCCTGTCGCCAATTCTGGTTGGCTCCATCACTGACCGCTTTTTCTCGGCGCAAAAAGTGCTGGCGGTATTGATGTTCGCAGGCGCGCTGCTGATGTATTTCGCTGCGCAACAGACCACTTTTGCCGGGTTCTTTCCGTTACTGCTGGCTTACTCTCTAACCTATATGCCGACCATTGCGCTGACTAACAGCATCGCTTTTGCCAACGTGCCGGATGTGGAGCGTGATTTCCCGCGCATTCGTGTGATGGGCACTATCGGCTGGATTGCCTCCGGTCTGGCATGTGGTTTCTTGCCGCAAATACTGGGGTATGCCGATATCTCACCGACTAACATCCCGCTGCTGATTACCGCCGGAAGTTCTGCTCTGCTCGGTGTGTTTGCGTTTTTCCTGCCCGACACGCCACCAAAAAGCACCGGCAAAATGGATATTAAAGTCATGCTCGGCCTGGATGCGCTGATCCTGCTGCGCGATAAAAACTTCCTCGTCTTTTTCTTCTGTTCATTCCTGTTTGCGATGCCACTGGCGTTCTATTACATCTTTGCCAACGGTTATCTGACCGAAGTCGGCATGAAAAATGCCACCGGCTGGATGACGCTCGGCCAGTTCTCTGAAATATTCTTTATGCTGGCATTACCGTTTTTCACTAAACGCTTTGGTATCAAAAAGGTATTATTGCTTGGTCTGGTCACCGCTGCGATCCGCTATGGCTTCTTTATTTACGGTAGTGCGGATGAATATTTCACCTACGCGTTACTGTTCCTCGGTATTTTGCTTCACGGCGTAAGTTACGATTTTTACTACGTTACCGCTTACATCTATGTCGATAAAAAAGCCCCCGTGCATATGCGTACCGCCGCGCAGGGGCTGATCACGCTCTGCTGCCAGGGCTTCGGCAGTTTGCTCGGCTATCGTCTTGGCGGTGTGATGATGGAAAAGATGTTCGCTTATCAGGAACCGGTAAACGGACTGACTTTCAACTGGTCCGGGATGTGGACTTTTGGCGCGGTGATGATTGCCATTATCGCCGTGCTGTTCATGATTTTTTTCCGCGAATCCGACAACGAAATTACGGCTATCAAGGTCGATGATCGCGATATTGCGTTGACACAAGGGGAAGTTAAATGAAAACAGAACGTATTCTCGGTGCTCTTTATGGGCAGGCGTTAGGGGATGCGATGGGGATGCCCTCCGAGCTTTGGCCACGCAGCCGCGTTAAAGCACACTTTGGCTGGATTGACCGTTTTCTTCCTGGACCAAAGGAGAATAACGCGGCCTGTTATTTTAACCGCGCCGAATTCACCGACGATACCTCGATGGCGCTGTGTCTGGCGGATGCGTTACTGGAACGTGAAGGCAAGATCGATCCGGATCTGATTGGGCGTAATATTCTCGACTGGGCGCTGCGTTTCGACGCCTTTAACAAAAACGTACTAGGTCCGACCTCGAAGATTGCGCTTAACGCCATTCGCGACGGTAAACCCGTTGCTGAACTGGAAAACAACGGCGTGACCAACGGCGCAGCGATGCGCGTCTCGCCATTAGGTTGTTTGCTTCCGGCGCGTGATGTTGATTCCTTTATTGATGATGTAGCGCTGGCGTCCAGCCCGACCCATAAATCCGATCTGGCGGTTGCAGGCGCGGTAGTCATCGCATGGGCGATTTCTCGTGCCATTGACGGAGAAAGCTGGTCAGCGATTGTTGATTCACTGCCTTCAATTGCGCGACATGCCCAGCAAAAACGCACCACCACGTTCAGCGCCTCACTGGCGGCGCGGCTGGAGATTGCGCTGAAAATTGTGCGCAATGCCGACGGCACCGAATCCGCCAGCGAACAGCTTTACCAGGTCGTTGGCGCAGGTACCAGCACTATTGAGTCCGTTCCGTGCGCCATTGCGCTGGTTGAACTGGCACAAACCGACCCGAATCGCTGCGCCGTCCTGTGCGCTAACCTTGGCGGCGACACAGACACCATCGGTGCTATGGCGACGGCAATTTGCGGCGCGTTGCATGGCGTTAACGCTATCGATCCTGCGTTAAAGGCGGAACTGGATGCGGTAAATCAGCTTGATTTCAACCGCTATGCCACAGCGTTGGCGAAATATCGTCAACAACGGGAGGTGGTATGAGCGGCGCTCGATTACACACGCTGCTGCCTGAATTAACCACGCGTCAGCCGGTGATGGTCGTCGGCGCGGCGGTCATTGACGTGATCGCCGACGCTTATGCCCTCCCCTGGCGTGGGTGCGATATCGAACTGAAACAGCAGAGCGTTAACGTTGGCGGCTGCGCACTGAATATTGCCGTGGCGTTAAAGCGCCTCGGCATCGAAGCGGGTAATGCCTTGCCGCTCGGTCAGGGCGTGTGGGCGGAGATTATTCGCAACCGGATGGCAAAAGAGGGCTTAATCAGCCTGATCGATAACGCCGAAGGTGATAACGGCTGGTGTCTGGCGCTGGTTGAGCCGGATGGCGAACGCACTTTTATGTCATTCAGCGGTGTGGAAAATCAGTGGAATCGCCAGTGGCTGGCGCGATTAACCGTTGCGCCTGGCAGCCTGCTCTATTTTTCCGGTTATCAACTGGCCTCGCCCTGCGGCGAATTGTTAGTGGAATGGCTGGAAGAGCTGCAAGACGTGACGCCGTTTATCGATTTTGGCCCACGTATTGGCGATATCCCGGATGCATTACTGGCGCGGATCATGGCCTGTCGACCTTTAGTGTCGCTCAATCGTCAAGAGGCTGAGATTGCCGCCGAACGTTTTGCTTTATCCGCAGAGATAACAACACTTGGCGAGCAATGGCAGGAGAAATTTGCCGCGCCGTTGATCGTTCGTCTCGATAAAGAAGGCGCATGGTATTTCAGCAACGACGCTTCTGGCTGCATTCCGGCATTTCCAACGCAAGTTGTAGACACCATTGGGGCGGGCGACAGTCATGCAGGTGGCGTACTTGCCGGGCTGGCCTCTGGTCTGCCACTGGCGGATGCCGTATTACTGGGCAATGCAGTGGCGTCGTGGGTTGTCGGGCATCGGGGCGGTGATTGTGCGCCAACGCGCGAGGAACTACTCCTCGCACACAAAAACGTATAGATCGCTGCGACAGTGGCTAATGCTGTACTCAATAGGCCGTTGCTGTTGGTCAAGCGCCACTTGCTTGATCACCAGCACCGGTATTTTGCTATCTAACTGAATATGTGACTGAAACTCGGCATCCGGCATCCGGGCGCTAACGCGGGAACGCGTACGTTGTGGGTAAATGTGCTGGCTGCGGAAATAGTCATAAAGTGAAATCCCGATGGCATCAACATCATGAATTAAATGCGCCGGAACCCACGATTCCTCAATCGATACCGCTTCTTCATCGACATAGCGAATACGCTTAAGCAAAAAGACATCACTTCCTGCTTCGACCGCCAGCTGCTGCGCGACTTCTTCGGGACATTTCACGACACGCTTGTTAACCCATAGCGTATCGGGCTTTTTCCCGCGCAATACCACCTGCTGAGAAAAACCTCGCGCTTCTTTCAACGAGTATTCGAAGATGTTGTTGATCTGCGTGCCGTAACCGCGCGAACGCGTCACCACACCCTCTTCTTCCAGCGCCTGCATCGCCTTGCGCACCGTAATGCGCGAAACGCCGGTTAACTGACTTAAATCACGCTCACCGGGCAAAATATTGCCATGCTCCAGCACCCCGCTGCGCACGGCATTTTTTACCGTTTCGGCAAACTTAATATAAAGCGGCGTGTTATCCGCCGCTAAAATACGCTCGTTCAGTTGGGCAATCAGCTGGGTATGCGCTTGTTCCATTTGTCTTTTTCCTGCCGAGGAGTCTGGTGGGAGTATATCACTGCTTCTTATTTAAGGCGTTTCTTTAATCCCATCAACGAATGCCTGCAACTCCTCCACCGTGCCATGAAATACATTAAAATCCACCGGACCATTGATGCCATCTACCTGTCCACGGTCGGAATGCTGCCAGAAGCGCCAGGCCATGCCGTCATTGTCCGGACGACGTTGATAATAGTGAGCCACCCACCACGGATATTCATTGAAATAGCCCGCCAGATTGGTGTGATAAAAAACGGCTCCTGAGTAAATAATCGGCTTTTTTCCCGTACTTTTTTCGACCATTTTTAGCCACTGACTTACTCGTTTGCGTAATTCTTTTGCCGATAATTTTCCCCGTTCTTCTACGTCCAGTACCGCAGGGAAATCGCCTTGTGAGAAATCCACCGTTTGCAGAAATAATCGTGCCTGAACCGGCGCTGCTACCGACGGGGAGAAATAATGATACGCCCCGCGCAGCAGGCCATTTTCGCGGCTTAGTTGCCAGTTACGCGAAAAATACGGGTCCACCAGCTTTTCGCCTTCCGTCGCCTTAATAAAAGCAAACTGTAAGCGGATACCGTTGTCGCGCATTTTTGCCACCCGCTGCCAGTCGATCCGCTCCTGCCAGCGCGAAACATCTATTCCGTGAATGGTATAACTGGCAGGAATGCGAATTGCGAAAGATTTAACCGGGCGATAACTGTAGAAGTGGATGTAGTCTGTAATCTGAACTGCTGTCGAATAGAAAAAATTCACCGTCTGACGCGGATAAATTGCAACGATGGAAATTAGCCCAAGAGCGCATAATAGAGAGGTGAGTTTTTTTCGACTGGTAATTCTTAGCTGCATTGGTTTCATCCCTGAATGTCAGTGCCAAAGGCTGACAATAACCAAAGCAGCTATAGTACGGTGCTCACCACCAGGCGTGGAAGTGGTGAACCGGACCAATACCGTGACCAACTTCCAGCGTGTCGGCCTGGGCTAATGCTGATGAAAGCCAGCTTTTTGCCTCCTGTACGGTGTCAGCCCAGTTTGTATGGCGCGGGCGTAGTGCAGCCAACGCCGCAGAGAGCGTACAACCAGTGCCGTGGGTGTTTTTGGTCATAATGCGCGGTGCGGTAAACCGTTGTTCACCCTCGCGGGTAAACAGCCAGTCCGGGCTTTGCTCATCATCCAGATGACCACCTTTCATTAGCACTGCGCCACAGCCCATCGCCAACAGCGATCGCCCTTGTTCCAGCATTTCCTGTTCGGTGCGCGCGTGTGGCGCGTCGAGCAAGGCGGCAGCTTCGGGCAAGTTTGGCGTTATTAATGAAACCTGTGGCAATAATCGACTGCGCAGCGTAGCAACCGCCGAAGGTGAAAGCAGCGGGTCGCCGCTTTTTGCCAGCATAACGGTGTCGAGTACCACGTTTTGGATCTGATAACGTTGCAACCGTTCTGCCACCGCTTCAACAATATCGGTTTCCGCCAACATACCGATTTTAGTGGTGTCGATTCGCACATCGCTGAACACCGAATCGAGCTGGGCGGCGACAAAATCAGGCTCAATGCGATACACCGACTGTACGCCACGGGTATTTTGCGCCACCAGTGCAGTAATAACTGAGCAACCATAAGCGCCAAGTGCCGAGAAGGTTTTAAGATCGGCCTGAATCCCCGCACCACCACTCGGATCAGTACCGGCAATCGTCAGAGCGTTAATTCGTTTCATGCCTGCACCTCCTGCGTCAATTGCCAGAGCGCATCAAGGAAATGTGGAACAAAACTGCCTGGCCCCTCGCTTCTGGCGACTGCGCGCTCTCCGGCTTGTTTCATCCAGTGACAGGCAGATGCGACATTTTCCAGCGTATCGCCTGGTAACGCACAGCAGGTAGCGACAACCGCCGATAATGCACAGCCAGTTCCTACCACTTTGGTCATTAACGGATCGCCACCGTGAATACCAATGATACGATGTCCATCGGTAACATAATCCATCTCGCCAGTGACCACGACGATTGCGCCAGTTTCCCGTGCCAGTGTTTGTGCAGCGGGTATCGCGTTAGCTGCGGCGTCAGTGGTATCCACTCCCCGTCCACCATTAGCAATGCCAGCTAATGCCATGATTTCCGAAGCATTACCACGTATGGCGGTTGGCTTATGAGACAGAAGTTCCAGACAAAAACGGCGGCGATAATCGAGTGCACCAACCGCTACTGGATCAAGCGTCCAGGGTGTTTGAGAGCTTTTTGCTTGCTCAACGGCGGCACACATCGACTGTGCGCGTAGCTGCGTCAGCGTGCCAACGTTAATCAGCAACGCACTGGCAATAGCCGCAAACTGACTGGCCTCTTCGGTTTCGATAACCATCGCTGGCGATGCACCGAGCGCCAGCAAGGTATTGGCAGTAAAGGTTTGCACCACATCGTTGGTCATGCAGTGCACAAGAGGGGAATGTTGGTGAAAAAGGTGTAACGCGTGCGCAGATTGCGCTGAACTCAGCAGGTCGACTTGCATAGTTTGCTCCTGCCATAACGTGAAGAAGCAATGACCTGGTGGTCCGTGACTTCCCTACGCTGGCATTATCCAGATCAGGTGATACGGGTATTTCTCAGCCTTCACGCAGAAGGGCACCCCGAGTCGTTTGGTTGCGATGATAAATCGCAGAGGAGGATGGTAATGTCCAGCGCACGCGTTGTAAACGAGGAAAAACGGCAGTTTTACAATCGCGTTAATAAATTATTTGATATATGAATCCAGCACCTTCAGAACGACATCCAGATCTTCTTCACGTTTTAGCTCATCCCCCTGGTGAACGATGTGTTCCGTCAGATGACCTTTAATCACTTCCCGTATCAGACCGTTTACCGCGCCACGGATAGCAGCAATCTGTTGTAAAACTGCAGCGCATTCGTGCGGCTCGTCGAGCATTTTCTTGAGCGCCACGACCTGGCCCTGAATCTTACTGGCACGCGCTTTCAGTTTCTGTTTATCACGGATTGTATGAGACATGGCAACACCTGGTTAACAAGAATATGAAAAATCATAGCACTATTAATCTACTGGGGGGTAGTATCAGGTACTGGGGGGGAGTAGAATCAGATTGCCGAATTAATACTAAGAATTATTATCATGACCGAATTTACAACTCTTCTTCAGCAAGGAAACGCCTGGTTCTTCATCCCCAGCGCCATCTTACTTGGTGCGCTTCATGGCCTGGAACCAGGGCACTCAAAAACGATGATGGCGGCGTTTATCATCGCCATCAAAGGCACCATTAAACAGGCGGTGATGCTCGGACTGGCAGCAACTATTTCGCATACCGCAGTGGTCTGGTTAATTGCCTTTGGCGGGATGGTGATCAGCAAGCGCTTTACTGCTCAATCAGCAGAACCGTGGCTCCAGCTGATTTCCGCAGTGATCATTATTGGCACCGCGTTCTGGATGTTCTGGCGTACCTGGCGCGGCGAACGCAACTGGCTGGAGAATATGCACGAGTATGATCATGAACATCATCACCACGATCACGAAGATCACCACGACCATGGACATCATCACCATCACGAACATGGCGAGTATCAGGATGCCCATGCACGAGCCCATGCCAATGATATTAAACGACGCTTTGATGGTAGAGAGGTCACCAACTGGCAAATTTTGTTATTTGGCTTAACAGGTGGTCTTATCCCCTGTCCGGCAGCAATTACCGTGCTGTTGATTTGCATTCAGTTGAAAGCCCTGACACTGGGCGCAACACTGGTCGTCAGTTTCAGCATTGGCCTGGCGTTAACGCTTGTCACCGTAGGCGTTGGCGCAGCAATCAGCGTTCAGCAGGTCGCAAAACGCTGGAGCGGATTTAACACTCTCGCTAAACGCGCCCCCTATTTTTCCAGTCTGTTGATTGGCTTAGTCGGTGTGTATATGGGCGTACATGGCTTCATGGGCATAATGCGATAACTCAATCCTTTAGGCTTGCATGTTATCTTCAGCCCAGGATGATTCTTAAATCAGCTATTTCCGCTGACTCTCTGCTCGCTAAGGATGCTTTTAGGGCATCCTTTCATTTACACTTTTTACGAAATCATGGGATCACTAACAAAATATCGCTTGTCAGTTATATTGTATGGCAGGAAAGATATGCGACTGATATTACAGATCCCCAAAGTGGAGAGTTTATGACCATTAAAAATAAGATGTTGCTGGGTGCGCTTTTGCTGGTTACCAGTGCCGCCTGGGCCGCACCAGCCACCGCGGGTTCGACCAATACCTCGGGAATTTCTAAGTATGAGTTAAGCAGTTTCATTGCTGACTTTAAGCATTTCAAACCAGGCGATACCGTCCCAGAGATGTACCGCACCGATGAGTACAACATTAAGCAGTGGCAGTTACGTAACCTGCCCGCGCCTGATGCCGGGACGCACTGGACCTATATGGGTGGCGCGTACGTGTTGATCAGCGACACCGACGGTAAAATCATTAAAGCCTACGACGGTGAGATTTTTTATCATCGCTAAAAAAAGCCCCCTCATCATGAGGGGGAAATGCAGACACCTTGTTATTTTTTATTATTAGCCACTTGCTCGTCTTGCTTGTTATTAGTCGTATTTCACGTTGATTAATGCGGTTGCCTCCAGTGCGCCAGATTTAACTTTGTTTGTATCGTAGACGTAGTAACTGGCAGTTATCGGAATTGAAACCGTTGTATCTGTAAGTTTTGACTTTGCCGCAATTTCTTTTAAATTTGTGTATCCTTTACTGCTGTTAGTGATATTTAAAAGTGTGACTGACGAACCATTACTTTCAAGAATAAATCCTACGCCATTATCTTCCGCACCTTTCAGTATTGTGTTGCTGTTGGTTAACAAGTCAGAACTTGATAAATACACCTGCATTTTCCGTGATGTTTGATTTTGTTGACCTAATAAATTTTTACAACGCAGAATAATATCCCCTTGTTTACTATTTATTGTTGCTTTGTTACCTGTGGCTGGTAATTGTGAAACGGGAATACTGTCTAAAGTAATTAATAAATCGTCCGGTTTGCAGGTTGTGGTTATCGGGTTGTATGACAATGTCAGATTAAAGGAATAGACACCTGCATTTTGTGCCAATGCATTTCTGTAGCTATTTACACATGCATCCCATGACTTGCCACCTAATAAACACAGTAGAAATTGTACTGCGGCACTCCTGCGTGTCGATGATGAAGCACTGGATAATGTCGCAACTCCATTAATCATCACTGAACCGCCGCCCCCCGCAGAAACATTCACTTTTGCATTACTGGCCGCAGGTGTCACCGTTACCGAATAACCACTGGTGAAACTGGTCTGATTATTTGATAACGTGATGTTGTTTTTATTGGTCCATTCAAAATGTAAATTTAATTTAATGGTATCGTTATAAAGTCCAACAATAATATCCGACGGGCTCATAGGGGTGATAGTATTTGTACTCACGCATGACGAATCATTAAAATTATGCTCATATGTCGCCATTTGTGTTTGAGTAAGTGCAAAATCCCCCTGAACAACCAAATTGTGCTGAACAGATAACTCACTATAACATGCCGCATAGCTCACAGGCATAACCATCATCATTACTATAAATAACATTATACGAATATTCATAACCACCTGACTATTACTGGCAAATATAGTTTCTACTTTCATCAATCTCTTTACCGAAGGTGATTGTGCATGAAAGTCCTTGTTGCTTATCAATTGCTACATTAACCGATGGCGGTACTTCATTGGTGCGAATAAATAACTGGCTTCCCTGACCGACAACGCCAATATTATGACCATGGATATCATTGACTTCATAACCAAACATTAATGGTTGCCCATCCGCTCTTAACGCTTTTATAAACCAGGGCTTGCGCTGATCGGTATCAAAATTAACCAGTACAACCGCGCCGCGATAAGGGGCGGCAATTTTCCGGTTGCCACGTAATTCTGCTTCGCTATCGCTTTGCGACACATCCAGCATCAGGTGATTTTCCCGATAAGGTGTCATTCCGTCGTATACCACCACTCCATTACGGTTTGTTGTGCGATATTTTTGCCCATTGACATAAGCATCTTTAATTCCTGGCGCATTCATCACAGCAAACGTTTCGGAAAGACGGTTCGCCAGATTAACGCCCCCCGACCAGGCGACAATGCCCCCTGAAACACTGGCTCCAGCCTGTCGATAAGTACTCGACTGACTATAACTGCCATTCACTGTCGCAACCGGCGCGTTCCAGGTCAAATTCGCCCCAGCTGTCGTTTCATTTCCCTGATTCTGATAACTCAGGTTGACCCCATAGTTAAACTGATCCCGGCTTCCAACGGTTCCTGATAATCCCGTATTATTTGAGGCAAACCCCTGATCATCAAACGTCGTTGAGTTAGACATATATATTTGCCGACGAGGCGTCGTAACGTCATCACCCCAATCAAAGGGAATCGATATAAAAATATTAAAACGTTTCTCTTCATGATGATTCTCGTCATACGCCTGGCTTGCCGCGAGGATATAGCTTATCCGCCGCCAGTTATTGGAATAACTCAACTGATAATCCTTACTGCTGCCGCTACGCCCCCAGTAATCTCGCCATAACGTACTTAAGGACACAGCCCCCCAGCCTTCTGGCAATGACTGGCTCATATTGGCAGAGAAGCTATTTTTACGGCCAAAATCGTTCTGGTAATAATCGGCAATGTCATAGACATCGTTTTCATCACGGCGATAATTATCTTTATTGTTTGCCCAAACGTGATCATTAAATGTCCGGTAATCACGCGATGAATAACGCCAGGCCGCCAGACCAAAACGCGTCGACGTTTGGCTCACAAATTTGTTGTAGGCAATTTGATAACTTTGCCCGTCAAACACATCGCCGTTGTCTTGTTTACTATGCGACTTCGTGGCATCGACGGAAATGGCACCAAAGCGTGTATTCCAGCCAGTCCCCAAAGTAAACGCGTAATAATTATTCGCGACCATCGAGCCACCATACAGCGTCAATAAATTATTAAAACCATACTGATAACCCGCCTGGACAAAATCACTTTGTTTGCTCGCCCCTTCAATATGGCTACGACCCGCCGCAAAATCATATTTCGATACGCCGGGTTGCAGCATATTTGGCACTGCTGCATAAGGCACCAGATAGGTGGTTACCGAGCCGTCCGCCTCTTTCACGCTGACATCAAGATCTGCTCCACCACCGGCCAACTGCAAATCTGTAATCGCGAACGGGCCAGGAGGAACCTCTTTCTGATAAACCACAAAACCGTTCTGTTCAATAGTTACCAGCGCATTACTCTGAGCAATCCCCTGCACCCGTGGCGTAAAATTTTGTTTCGAGTTAGGCAACATCTGCATATCACGAAACAACCGCACACCGCTGAAGCGAACAGAATCAAAAATATCGCTTGATGTGTACATATCACCCACGCGAAGCGTGCCGAGAAGTTGGGCAAATCCACGTTCCAGATACAGGGTATTGCTTTTCCACACCCCTGGATTGTTATTTGTTTTACTGAAACTGGCATCAGAATGCAGTTGCCACCCCAGTAAATTTAACCCGCTGTTAAAACGTACATATGTACTCTTACTATTACCCGACGCTTTATAGTCACTGTAATACTGACTCACATAATAAGAGGTATAAAACGCATTAATACCCCGCTCCCAGTTTTCCGGTGGAACATAGCCACTTTCCAGTTCTTCCACCCAGGCCTGCGGGACACTGAAATCGAGACGAAAAACCCCGATATCCCAGGTATAGCTCCCACCCTGAACAAGTTGCTCAAATGTTAAACATTGCTTACCGCTGGCGAAGTTATCGCTATTAATGCCTAACCGCTTGATAACTTCTATTGATAAACATGTTTCTTGCGGGTTGTCTTTAACAATAATCTCATATTTCCCGCGCCATTGCTTATTGACATAAATATCGATGTCATACTGCCCCGGTAAGGGTTGATTATCATCAAGACGAATATTTGCAACCTGCTGGTCTTTCATTCCACCTATCATAAAATGGGTATCAAAGGTTTCTTCAGCTGCATAAGCTTCAATGCCGAGCAATAACGCTACGATTGCTGATGCAAGTGGGGTCATTCTCAACATAGGCAGCTCCTGCAATTAAATTTTGTCACTAATATAGTTGCCGTGGTCATCGATAATGGTCAGATACCAGTTATTTGCATTATTACTTTTGACATTAACACTCTGACTTTCTAAGGGGGCAATCATAATAGTTTCATAATTGACTTTAACATTATTAGCTTTGACATCCGAAATCGTCACCCAATTAGCTGAGTCATTTTTTATCACCAATCCATTGCCACTGCGATTTACCAGTAACTTTTTAAAGGTCGCTTTATTTACCGGAGCAATACCCGCTGGCCGGTAAAACAACTTAATTCTGTTTTGCATCGCAAACTTCAGTGCATTTTTGCCTTCTTGCTCTGGACTATTTGGTGGAATATCCAGAACATTCAGATAAAAAATGCTTTCTTTATTAGTGGGCAGTTTATTCGGCATAATTTTGATTTTTACTTGCTGCCCGGAATTTGCCCCTATTTTTGCCACTGGTGGCGTTAACATGAAAGGAACCTGAATTTTTTCTGGTGGTAACGACGTATCGCCATCATCAATCCACGCCTGCAGCAGCGAAGAACGGTTTCCCTGGTTCATCAACTGCACCATAACTTCTTTATTTTCTGCCGGGTAAATAATGCGCGTCCCGTAGATAACAATTCCGGCATGTGCAGGAAGGACCATAGAAAAAATGAGTAAAGATAATAATCCTTTCATCTTAATGCCTCTTAAATTAAAAAGCCGCCATGGGGATAGCGGCCATGTTTATTACCTGGAGAAACTTACAATTTTATTTATTAATCCTGCGCCACACGCATAACCAGAGAAGATAACACATCACCTGATTGCACTGAGTTATCTGTCAGTTTCAGGTATTTTGCTTTAAACGGAATAGCATATTGACCTTCCGCTGTTTTATAACTCTCAATGTTAAAAGGTGCAGAAACATCCAGGACATCGCTGTTATCACCTAAATAGAGATAGTAACCCACGGTATCGTTGCTACTGGCTATCGCCTTATCGTTACCGGTTATTTTATCGTTGGTAATCAACGAGAGTTTTACACCAGCAACTTCTTTCGGGCAGCTAATTTTTAACATGCTGCTGGTTACACCGACTGCATCATCATAGGTAGAATATTTAGCTTTACCTTCAAAGACAGTGGTTGGTACAGTCGGCATATTAATACTTACTGAATCACCACCCGCTTCGAATTTACACGGAGATTCTGCAATATTCCCCTTAATAGTTAATGTTCCGGTATCAACGTCTGCAGCAAATACTCCAGCGCTCATAAAAAAAGAAGAAAAGACAGCGGCAGCAATAATTGAACGTTTCATAATATGTTCCTTAATAAAATTTATTTTTGGTTGTTAAGAGTCTGTATCTCTTGGAAACAAATTTCTCACATCAAAAAAGTTGCCGCAATGTAAACACATTGTTTTATTGATTTAAAACAAATTAACCATTGCAATATAAATACAAAAAATGTTTAAGAGTATTAACTATTTATCGCATCTATCAATTAATGTAGATTTATGTAAATGGTATTGTTGATATCAATAAAAAAGCCGAAATCATTTATATAAATGATTTCGGCTTTCTAAATGCAATTAAAATCAGGTTGCCAAATTAATCGTAGCGATTTAACACGATTCGACGTTTGCTATCGCTACCTGCAACAACCACTTCTGTCGTTACACCTTTGACGGGCGAAGAAAACAGATGACGGGTGTCAACATTATACGTTAACTGACCACAATGCTGTTGAGGTTGACCATTAACCATAGCCATACTGCATGTTGGGGGACTGATCCTGCCATTAATCGCTAATGTGGCAGTCTCTGAAGAGAATGCGGGAGAAGCCAATCCATAGGCAAGAAAAATAATTCCTGACAGCCAATACTTATTCATTGAACGTTATCCCTGTAGTAAAGGTTATGCCTGGATAGAATGAGTGCATAACAAACTATAGCTGTACATCCACTACACAGCCACGAAGGATGATAATGAAGCATTGCCTGTATGATCAATCGACTTTGTAGAGTTTCGGACGAAGGTCCGCAGAATATTCGCAGTATTAAATAAGTGTTCATTAATGCGGCAAAAACTAATACACCGCATCAATGTAACATCTCTGCGGTGTATGAAGAATAACCAGAATGGTTAATAGGCGTTAGACCGCGCGGAAGGAAATCTCGCCTGGAATGACTTCACCCTGCCAGTAGAGCTGAGCTGCAACGCGGTCAGCCAGCTGGCGGTAGATAGCGGTAAATTCGCTCTCCGGACGGCTGATAACCGTTGGCGTGCCTTTATCGAGATCCTCACGTAAGGAGATGTGTAACGGCATCTGCCCCAGCAGCTGTGTGTGGTATTTTTCAGCCAGTTTCTCAGCACCACCGGTACCGAAAATCGGTTCATGGTGACCACAGTTACTGCAAATATGCACACTCATGTTCTCGACAATACCAAGCACCGGAACCTCGACTTTCTCGAACATCACAATGCCTTTTTTCGCATCGATCAACGCGATGTCCTGCGGGGTGGTGACCACGACTGCACCAGTTACTGGAATGTTTTGCGCCAGCGTCAATTGAATGTCACCGGTGCCTGGCGGCATATCAAGCACCAGATAGTCGAGATCCGGCCACAAGGTTTCCTGCAACATCTGCATTAACGCCTTGCTCGCCATCGGTCCACGCCACACCATCGCATTGTCGTCAGTGACCAGATAACCAATTGAATTGGTTGCCAGGCCATGAGACATAATCGGTGCCATGTGGGTACCGTCCGGCGACGTTGGACGCTGATTTTCTGCGCCCAGCATGGTGGGAATTGATGGGCCGTAGATATCGGCGTCCAGAATGCCGACTTTCGCCCCTTCCGCCGCCAGTGCCAGCGCCAGGTTTACCGCCGTGGAGGATTTACCCACGCCGCCTTTACCGGAGCTGACCGCAATGATGTTCTTCACACCATTAATACCCGGCTGATTCTTCACGCGTTTTAAGGTGGCGATATTGTGCGACAGTTTCCAGTCGATAGCTTTCGCCCCGGTGATACGCAGCAGTTCGGCGCTACATTGCTCTTTTAACTCTTCAAACGCGCTATGCCAGACGAATGGCATAACCAGTTCCACATGCAACGTGTCGTCCATCCAGGCGACATGGTGCAACGCTTTCAGCGTGGTGAGGTTATGCTTCAGGGTTGGGTGCTGAAAATTGGCCAGTGTCCCGGCGACCATTGCGCGCAAGGCTTCTGGTGATTTGGCCTGGGATTGTTCGTTCATCCCGACTCCTTTTTTGTATAGATAAACCATCAGCTGATAGTTTACCTGAAGAATATAGAGAAGTACTTACTTAACATTTTCCCATTTGATACTATCTAACCCCTTTTCACTATTAAGAAGTAATGCCTACTATGACTCAAGTCGCGAAGAAAATTCTGGTGACGTGCGCACTGCCGTACGCTAACGGCTCAATCCACCTCGGCCATATGCTGGAGCACATCCAGGCTGATGTCTGGGTCCGTTACCAGCGAATGCGCGGCCACGAGGTCAACTTCATCTGCGCCGACGATGCCCACGGTACACCGATCATGCTGAAAGCTCAGCAGCTTGGTATCACCCCGGAGCAGATGATTGGCGAAATGAGTCAGGAGCATCAGACTGATTTCGCAGGCTTTAACATCAGCTATGACAACTATCACTCGACGCACAGCGAAGAGAACCGCCAGTTGTCAGAACTTATCTACTCTCGCCTGAAAGAGAACGGTTTTATTAAAAACCGCACCATCTCTCAGCTGTACGATCCGGAAAAAGGCATGTTCCTGCCGGACCGTTTTGTGAAAGGCACCTGCCCGAAATGTAAATCCCCGGATCAATACGGCGATAACTGCGAAGTCTGCGGCGCGACCTACAGCCCGACTGAATTGATCGAGCCGAAATCGGTGGTTTCTGGCGCTACGCCGGTAATGCGTGATTCTGAACACTTCTTCTTTGATCTGCCCTCTTTCAGCGAAATGTTGCAGGCATGGACCCGCAGCGGTGCGTTGCAGGAGCAGGTGGCAAATAAAATGCAGGAGTGGTTTGAATCCGGCCTGCAACAGTGGGATATCTCCCGCGACGCGCCATACTTTGGTTTTGAAATTCCGAACGCGCCGGGCAAATATTTCTACGTCTGGCTGGACGCACCGATTGGCTACATGGGTTCTTTCAAGAATCTGTGCGACAAGCGCGGCGACAGCGTAAGCTTCGATGAATACTGGAAGAAAGACTCCACCGCCGAGCTGTACCACTTCATCGGTAAAGATATTGTTTACTTCCACAGCCTGTTCTGGCCTGCCATGCTGGAAGGCAGCAACTTCCGCAAGCCGACCAACCTGTTTGTTCATGGCTATGTGACGGTGAACGGCGCAAAGATGTCCAAGTCTCGCGGCACCTTTATTAAAGCCAGCACCTGGCTGAATCATTTTGACGCTGACAGCCTGCGTTACTACTACACTGCGAAACTCTCTTCGCGCATTGATGATATCGATCTCAACCTGGAGGATTTCGTTCAGCGTGTGAATGCCGATATCGTGAACAAAGTGGTTAACCTGGCCTCTCGTAATGCGGGCTTTATCAACAAGCGTTTTGACGGCGTGCTGGCAAGCGAATTGGCTGACCCGCAGTTGTACAAAACCTTCACTGATGCCGCTGAAGTGATTGGTGAAGCGTGGGAAAGCCGCGAATTTGGTAAAGCAGTGCGCGAAATCATGGCGCTGGCTGATCTGGCTAACCGCTATGTCGACGAGCAGGCTCCGTGGGTGGTGGCAAAACAGGAAGGCCGCGATGCCGACCTGCAGGCAATTTGCTCAATGGGCATAAACCTGTTCCGCGTGCTGATGACTTACCTGAAGCCGGTACTGCCGAAACTGACCGAGCGCGCAGAAGCATTCCTCAATACAGAACTGACCTGGGATGGTATCCAGCAACCGCTGCTGGGCCACAAAGTGAATCCGTTCAAAGCGCTGTATAACCGCATCGATATGAAGCAGGTTGAAGCACTGGTGGAAGCGTCTAAAGAAGAAGTGAAAGCAGCTGCCGCGCCAGTTACTGGCCCACTGGCAGATGATCCGATTCAGGAAACCATCACCTTTGACGACTTCGCAAAAGTTGACCTGCGCGTTGCGCTGATCGAAAACGCAGAGTTTGTTGAAGGTTCTGACAAACTGCTGCGCCTGACACTGGATCTCGGCGGTGAAAAACGCAATGTCTTCTCCGGTATTCGTTCTGCCTACCCGGATCCGCAGGCACTGATCGGGCGTCACACCATTATGGTGGCCAACCTGGCACCGCGTAAAATGCGCTTTGGTATCTCCGAAGGCATGGTAATGGCTGCTGGTCCTGGCGGGAAAGATATCTTCCTGTTAAGCCCGGATGCTGGTGCTAAACCAGGCCATCAGGTGAAATAATCCCCCTTTAAGGCGCTGCATCGACAGCGCCTTTTCTTTATAAATTCCTAAAGTTGTTTTCTTGCGATTTTGTCTCTCTCTAACCCGCATAAATACTGGTAGCATCTGCATTCAACTGGATAAAATCACAGGGATGCAGAATGAGACACTTTATCTATCAGGACGAAAAATCACATAAATTCTGGGCAGTTGAGCAACAGGGAAACGAGTTGCATATCAGTTGGGGAAAAGTTGGCACCAAAGGGCAAAGCCAGATAAAAAGTTTTTCAGATGCTGCGGCAGCGGCAAAAGCGGAGCTTAAGCTGATTGCGGAGAAGGTGAAGAAGGGGTATGTGGAGCAAGCGAAGGTTAATTCTTTGCAACCTTCCCAAACGGTAACGGGCTCTCTCAAGGTAGCGGACTTATCCACCATTATTCAGGAACAACCCTCTTTCGTAGCAGAAACCCGTGCGCCTGACAAAAATACAGATGCTGTTTTACCGTGGCTGGCGAAAGATATTGCTGTCGTTTTTCCGCCCGAAGTTGTACACACCACGTTAAGTCATCGCCGCTTTCCCGGAGTTCCTGTTCAGCAAGCAGACAAATTGACCCAATTACGTCGCTTAGCCTGTAGTGTGTCGCAACGGGATAATAAAACAGCCACATTTGACTTCAGCGCCTGTTCTTTAGAATGGCAAAACACCGTCGCCCAGGCGATCAGTCAGATCGACGGCCTGAAAACAACACAGCTACCATCACCAGTAATGGCTGTACTCACGGCACTTGAAATGAAATGCACAAGATATAAAGTGCGTGAGGATGTTATGGATCAGATCGTCCAGGAAGGCGGTCTGGAATATGCTACTGATGTAATAATACACCTTCAACAGATTGATATTAAATGGGATTATGCGAATAATGTCATTATTATTCTACCGTCTGGCATTGCACCTGACTACTTGGAGCAATATTCCAGATTTGAATTACGCCTACGTAAACATTTATCACTGGCGGAAGAGTCTCTCTGGCAAAAATGTGCACAAAAACTTATTGCCGCAATTCCACATATTCCAGAATGGCGGCAACCATTAATTGCTTTGTTATTACCCGAAAAACCAGAAATTGCACATGAAATTGCCCAGCGTCTACTGGGGCAAAAAAAATTACCCTCGCTTGAGTGGTTAAAAATAGTGGCGACTGATGAGCACATTCTTGCCTCATTAGAAAAATATCACGAGCCATATGCCATTTTTGATGATTACTATTGTGGTGCGATATGGTCAGCCACCGTATTACAGGAGCAAGGTGTTGCAGCCCTGCCCCGATTTGCTCCCTATGCCGCAAGTGACTACTGCGCCGATGTGTTGCGTCATATCAATCATCCGTTCGCATTAACACTGCTTATACGTGTAGCCGGGCATACTAAACGCTGTCACGATCGGATGACGAAAGCCATTGCTGCGTTCCCACATGCAGCAATGGCGGCACTGACGGAACTTCTTGGGCAAAAAGAAGAGAACAGTTGGCGCATTATGCTAATGACAATGCTTATCTCACAACCAGCACTGGCAGAACAGGTCATTCCCTGGCTCTCGACACCCGCAGTTGCCGTACTGAAATCATGCCAGCAACAACTGACACAGCCCTCAAACCATGCCAGCGCCGATCTACTGCCAGCCGTAGTAGTCTCCCCTCCCTGGCTTTCGAAAAAGAAAAAATCGCCGATTCCGGTGCTGGATTTAGCGCCATTAGGCATTGAGCCAATCTGTTATCTGACAGAAGAAATCAGTAATCAACTTTTGGCGAAATATATCTGGTATTCAAAACACATCACGGTTAGCCATGAAGAAAGTACTACCAACCTGTTGGCAAGGATGGGTTTTCAACGACGGATCGCTGGTACATATATTAAAGCTCCCGAAGCGGTAGTTGAGGCATGGCTAAATGAAGATTATTCAACCTTACTAAGTGAATTTAAGGTGTTTCATTCACCTACCGGGCATTATTGGCAGTTGGGGATTTTGACAACATTGCCGCTGGAGAAAGCAGTAAAAGCATGGAATGCCCTTACCCTATCTCCACATACCGATACCGAATACGCCATGTTACATTTTGGACTCAAAGGGTTACCTAGGTTAGTAAACTCACTTGCACGCTATCCACAAGAAGCCTTGCCCATCACGAATTACTTCGCAGCGAGTGAGCTGGCTCCTGCCGTCGCCCGTGCCTTCAACAAACTGAAAACGCTACGCGAAAACGCCCGTAGCTGGCTGTTGAAATACCCGGAACATGCCCTTACCGGCCTGCTGCCTGCGGCGCTCGGCAAAGCCGGTGAAGCACAGGATAACGCCCGCGCTGCCTTGCGTATGCTTACCGAAAACGGTCATCAGCCATTACTGCAAGAAATCGCCCGACGTTATAACCAGCCGGAAGTAACCGATGCGGTGAACGCTCTGCTTGCGCTCGATCCCTTAGATAATCACCCGACAAAAATCCCCACTCTTCCGGCCTTTTATCAGCCATCGCTCTGGACGCGCCCGGTATTAAAAGCAAATGCCCAATCACTGCCAGATAGCGCCCTCCTCCACCTCGGTGAAATGCTCCGCTTCCCTCAGGAAGAGGCTCTGTATCCGGGATTATTGCAGGTGAAAGACGTCTGTTCCGCCGACTCACTGGCGGGATTTGCCTGGGATCTGTTTACCGCCTGGCAGACCGCTGGCGCGCCGTCGAAAGAGAGTTGGGCGTTCACTGCGTTAGGCGTTCTCGGTAACGATGACACCGCCCGCAAACTGACGCCATTAATACGCGCCTGGCCTGGTGAATCCCAGCATAAACGCGCCACCGTTGGGTTGGATATTCTCGCTGCTATCGGTAGTGATATCGCCCTTATGCAGCTTAACGGCATCGCCCAGAAACTGAAATTCAAAGCATTACAGGAGCGGGCAAAAGAAAAAATTGCCGACATTGCCGAGAGCCGCGAACTCACGGTGGCGGAGCTTGAAGATCGGTTAGCACCGGATCTCGGTCTGGATGATAACGGTTCGCTGCTGCTGGATTTTGGCCCACGGCAGTTCACCGTCAGCTTTGATGAAACCTTAAAACCGTTTGTGCGTGATGTTTCCGGCAGCCGCCTGAAAGACCTGCCCAAACCGAACAAAAGCGATGATGAATCGCGGTCGAACGATGCGGTTAACCGCTACAAATTGCTGAAAAAAGATGCGCGTACCGTCGCCGCCCAGCAGGTAGCAAGGCTGGAATCCGCCATGTGCCTGCGCCGCCGCTGGTCGCCGGAAAACTTCCAGCTCTTCCTGGTTGAGCATCCGCTGGTTCGCCACTTAACCCGCCGTCTGATTTGGGGCGTTTATAGCGCCGAAAACCAGCTACTGGCTTGCTTTCGCGTAGCAGAAGATAACAGCTACAGCACCGCTGACGATGATCTTTTCACCCTGCCGGAAGGCGATATCTCTATCGGCACTCCTCACGTTCTGGAAATATCACCAACGGATGCTGCCGCCTTTGGTCAGCTTTTTGCCGACTACGAACTGCTACCACCGTTCCGCCAGCTCGACCGTAACAGCTACGCCCTGACAGAAGCCGAGCGCAATGCCAGTGAACTGACCCGCTGGGCAGGCAGAAAATGCCCGAGTGGTCGGGTCATGGGGCTGGCGAATAAAGGCTGGATAAAGGGCGAACCACAGGATGGAGGCTGGATCGGATGGATGATCAAACCTTTGGGTCGCTGGTCGTTAATCATGGAAATCGACGAAGGTTTTGCGGTGGGTATGTCACCAGCCGAACTTAGCGCTGAGCAGCTCTTAAGCAAGCTGTGGTTATGGGAAGGCAAAGCGGAAAGCTATGGCTGGGGGAGTAATTCAACACAGGAAGCGCAGTTCTCCGTACTCGATGCCATCACCGCCAGCGAGCTAATTAACGATATTGAAGCCCTGTTTGAATAAGGAAAGAGCATGGACAAGGAATTACCGTGGCTGGCGGATAACGCCCAACTGGAACTGAAATATAAAAAAGGCAAAACACCACTCAGTCATCGCAAATGGCCGGGCGAACCGGTGCCTGTTATCACTGAAAGCATCATTCAGACACTGGGTGATGAATTGCTACAAAAAGCTGAGAAGAAAAAAAACATTGTCTGGCGTTATGAAAATTTTTCACTGGAGTGGCAGTCCGCCATCACGCAGGCCATCAACTTGATCGGCGAACACAAACCCTCAATCCCGGCCCGGACAATGGCGGCGCTAGCCTGTATCGCGCAAAATGACAGCCAACAGTTGCTCGACGAAATCGTCCAACAAGAGGGGCTGGAATATGCGACTGAGGTGGTGATTGCACGCCAGTTTATTGCGCGGTGTTATGAGAGTGATCCTCTGGTAGTGACATTGCAGTATCAGGACGAGGATTATGGCTATGGTTATCGCTCAGAAACCTATAACGAATTCGATCTCCGACTGCGTAAGCATCTCTCTCTGGCAGAGGAAAGCTGCTGGCAGCGTTGCGCCGACAAACTCATTGCCGCACTACCAGGAATAACCAAAGTTCGCCGCCCTTTTATTGCGCTGATCCTCCCGGAAAAACCAGAAATAGCCAATGAGTTGGTAGGCCTTGAATGCCCGCGAACTCATTTTCATTCTAAGGAGTGGTTAAAAGTTGTTGCTAATGACCCCACAGCGGTGAGAAAACTCGAGCACTACTGGAGCCAGGATATATTTAGCGATCGAGAAGCCAGCTACATGTCGCATGAAAACCACTTCGGCTACGCGGCCTGCGCCGCCCTTTTGCGCGAACAAGGACTGGCAGCCATTCCGCGCCTCGCGATGTATGCCCATAAAGAAGATTGCGGCAGTCTGCTGGTACAAATTAACCATCCGCAAGTCATCCGCACCTTGCTACTGGTGGCTGATAAAAACAAACCCAGCCTGCAACGTGTAGCTAAATACCATAAAAACTTCCCCCATGCGACGCTCGCCGCACTGGCAGAACTGCTGGCGTTAACAGAACCACCAGCCCGCCCAGGTTATCCAATCATCGAAGACAAAAAGCTGCCTGCACAGCAAAAAGCACGCGATGAATACTGGCGTACGCTGTTACAAACGCTGATGGCATCGCAGCCACAACTGGCAGAAGAGATGATGCAGTGGTTAAGTACTCAAGCCAGGGCAGTGCTGAATAGTTATTTATCGGCACCGCCCAAACCGGTTATTGATAGTACCGATAACAGCAATCTGCCTGAAATCCTCGTTTCACCACCGTGGCGTAGTAAGAAAAAAATGACAGCTCCACGTCTTGATTTGGCACCGCTCGAATTAACGCCGCAAGTTTACTGGCAACCTGGCGAACGAGAGAGGCTTGCCGCCACTGAGCCTGCCCGTTATTTCAGCACGGAATCTCTTGCGGAACGCATGGAACAAAAAAGTGGGCGAGTTGTATTACAGGAACTGGGTTTTGGGGATGATGTATGGCTGTTTTTGAATTATATACTCCCCGGAAAACTGGATGCTGCACGCAATTCACTCATTGTTCAGTGGCATTACTACCAGGGGCGGGTTGAAGAGATCCTGAATGGCTGGAACTCCCCGGAAGCACAATTAGCAGAACAGGCGCTCCGCAGCGGTCACATAGAAGCGTTAATTAACATATGGGAAAATGACAACTACTCACGTTATCGTCCGGAAAAGAGTGTCTGGAACCTGTATTTATTGGCACAGTTGCCGCGTGAGATGGCTTTGACCTTCTGGCTGCGTATCAATGAGAAAAAACATCTGTTCGCGGGTGAGGACTATTTTCTCAGTATCCTCGGGTTGGATGCGCTACCAGGTCTGATGTTGGCTTTTTCACATCGTCCAAAAGAAACATTTCCGTTAATTTTAAATTTCGGCGCAACAGAACTGGCCCTGCCCATTGCCCGCGTCTGGCACCGTTTTGCGGGCCAGCGTAATCTGGCTCGCCAGTGGATTTTACAATGGCCGGAACATACGGCTACTGCACTTATCCCTCTTATCTTCACCAAATCTAGCGATAAAAGCGAAGCTGCATTACTTGCCCTGCGTTTACTTTACGAACATGGGCATGGCGAATTGCTACAAACTGTAGCCAATCGTTGGCAGCGTACAGATCTATGGCCTGCCCTGGAACAATTACTTAAACAGAGTCCAATAGAGATTTACCCGGCACGCATTCCAAAAGCCCCTGATTTCTGGCATCCGCAAATGTGGTCCAGGCCGCGCCTTATCACTAATAATCAACCTGTTACCGATGACGCTCTGGAAATTATCGGCGAAATGCTGCGCTTTACCCAGGGGGGACGTTTTTATAGCGGGCTGGAACAACTGAAAACGTTCTGCCAGCCACAAACGCTGGCAGCTTTTGCCTGGGATCTCTTCACTGCGTGGCAACAAGCTGGTGCCCCCGTAAAAGACAACTGGGCATTTCTGGCGTTAAGTCTCTTTGGTGACGAAAGCACGGCACGGGATCTAACGACACAGATCCTCGGCTGGCCACAAGAAGGCAAATCTGCCCGTGCTGTCAGTGGCCTGAACATCCTTACCCTGATGAATAATGATATGGCGCTGATACAGCTGCATCATATATCGCAACGGGCGAAATCCCGCCCCTTACGTGATAACGCGGCGGAATTTCTTCAGGTGGTCGCAGAAAATCGCGGGCTAAGCCAGGAAGAGCTAGCGGACAGATTAGTCCCAACCCTGGGCCTTGATGATCCGCAGGCGTTGAGTTTTGATTTTGGTCCCCGGCAGTTTACCGTTCGCTTCGATGAAAACCTCAACCCGGTTATCTTTGATCAGCAAAACGTTCGCCAGAAAAGCGTTCCCCGGTTGCGCGCCGATGACGATCAACTGAAAGCGCCCGAGGCACTGGCCCGACTAAAAGGGCTAAAAAAAGATGCCACTCAGGTGAGCAAAAACCTGCTCCCGCGTCTTGAAACGGCCCTACGTACCACCCGACGCTGGTCGCTGGCAGATTTTCATTCTCTGTTTGTTAATCATCCCTTTACCCGTCTGGTTACCCAGCGATTAATATGGGGGGCTTATCCGGCAAATGAACCGCGTTGTTTACTCAACGCCTTTCGTGTGGCCGCAGAGGGGGAGTTCTGCAATGCGCAAGATGAGCCAATTGACCTGCCTGCGGACGCTCTGATTGGCATTGCCCACCCGTTAGAAATGACAGTAGAAATGCGCAGTGAATTTGCACAGCTTTTTGCCGATTACGAAATTATGCCGCCTTTTCGCCAGTTGGCGCGGTGCACGGTGCTGCTCACACCTGATGAGTCAACCAGTAACAGCCTGACTCGCTGGGAAGGTAAATCCGCTACCGTTGGGCAGCTTATGGGAATGCGATACAAAGGCTGGGAGTCAGGCTATGAGGATGCATTTGTCTATGACCTGGGCGAGTACCGGCTGGTCCTTAAGTTTTCACCCGGTTTTAACCACTACAATGTTGATAGCAAAGCGCTAATGAGCTTCCGTTCTCTTCGAGTGTACCGTGACAATAAATCCGTCACTTTTGCCGAACTTGATGTGTTTGATTTGAGTGAGGCGTTAAGCGCACCTGACGTCATTTTCCATTAAAACACAGCGGGCAGTGATGCGACTGCCCGTTATCTACACGACTTACCAGCGGGGAAAGCGATGATCGTGCAAAAAGAGCTAGTTGCTATTTACGATTATGAGGTCCCTGTACCTGAAGATCCGTTTTCCTTCAGACTTGAGATCCATAAATGCTCTGAATTATTTACAGGTTCCGTCTATCGACTGGAGCGATTCCGGCTACATCCAACATTTCATCAACGTGATCGAGAAGATGCTGACCCGCTAATAAATGATGCGTTGATTTATATAAGAGATGAGTGTATTGATGAGCGGAAATTACGAGGTGAATCACCTGAAACTGTAATAGCAATTTTTAATCGTGAACTACAGAATATATTCAACCAAGAAATAGAATAATATACTCTAGATAATTAAAGTCGCAGCACATGCAACTTGAAGTATGACGAGTATAGCTTTCTTAAAGGGGGAAACGGTATTCCCCCTTAGATGCGTTTCAATTTGCCCGTTACTTCAACAAATCAATCAACCGTAACAGAGCCACTAATAACTCCAGTACGGCAATGAGCACGGTTAACTTTTGTGTCAGCGTGTCCATCCGCTCTCTTTATTAAGGAGCGCAACACCAGCACCTTACCCTTACACTGCCTGTTGATACTGGTTTACGTATGTTGGTACGAAACGTTGCTCTCCGGATCAGGGCACCGCCTGCGGCACCACCCGTCCGGCAGCCAGGACTTAAAATTGGTCCGATCCGGCACAACCTCCCAACGGGCAGGATTATAAATCTCACTCACTGAATTGCAATGGAGTGTGGATATGGTTATAATTTATTCGTTGGTACGAAATGTTGCACAATCAGCAAGTTAGCGTCACTGTAGTAAATAAAAGAACCTGCCTCACCAGCAGGTTTTTTTATTTTCTGCGATCTACTTTCCAGATATTTTTTGCCAATAGCCCAACATAAATATTCACATCCCGGTCAAATGGTGCGTTGAATATAAAATCGATGAATTTATAAATAAAAATGAGTTATATGATGAATTAATAAAAACAGTAATCATTTTATTAAAGGGGGAAGCGGTTTTCCCCCTTAGATGCGTTTCAATTTGCCCGTTACTTCAACAAATCAATCAACCGTAACAGAGCCACTAATAGCTCCAGTACAGCAATGAGCACGGTTAACTTTTGTGTCAGCGAGTCCATCCGCTCTCCTTATTAAGGAGCGCAACACCAGCACCTTACCCTTACACTG
>OGJE01000024.1_pt1 | contig 100857 bp, 87 predicted proteins | sample 1571981 | NCBI WGS metagenome assembly OGJE01 (sample SAMEA2582118, study PRJEB24529) | metagenome | biome: Human gut stool | place: China | collected 2011
TCGTCCAGCACCATCCCTCCGGCAACTCGTACGGATAATGCGGCTTATCAGAAGTAAAAGGAAAAGCCTTGTCTATTCATAAATGCTTTTTTAATTACTTTGCTTCAAGTTCTTTTTGTAGCTTGTCGCAATCTAAATTTGGCTCCAAATACTTCTGAACTTCATCAATTAACTGTGCATTCATAGAACTTGCTGAAGGAGGTTGATTTGCTTCAAATGTAACCTCTATAAAACTGTTTAAGTTTATCTGTCGAAAAATATTGCTTTTGCTCATAAAAAGGAAAAGTAGTAAGGCTAAATAAAATGATAAGCGGAGGATATGCCTCCCTTACCCGGATTCATCCACACCTATGTGTCGAAATGGGGCTCCCGCATATCGGGTTACTCCAAAGGATAAATCACTGCAAATGTAAGGATTATTTTTGAAAATCTAAATAAAACTACAAATAAATTGGCTTTGAACTACAAATAGCAACTCCATTGATATTGTTGTAGTTTTTCATTCTGCATGACTGGGAGATGAGTACATCACAGAGATAAAATTTAACTTCGTGTGATTTGCAACCACAATTAATTGCCTTTTCCTCACCGCTCAATCGCTCATATCTTTGCCCTAAAGAAGCAAGAGATGAGCGATTTTTTCATACTATCCGCTATACATCCATCATTTAATCATACACATCTAAGTCCACTCTCTTGTCCAGTAACAAACATTTTATCCATTACAGAAGTTTTTCAGAAACATTTATACTTTTATTGATTATTATGACTACCTTTGCTTTACTCTTTAAACCTAAATTATTATACAAAGAATATGAGCAAAAAGAAGAACCCTATTAAGTGTACATTCTTCGGATTTACGATGGCTGAAACAAAAAGAAACAAAATAATAAGATTCCTAAAGAAGAATAACTATGATTTTGAGGAGACGTATGACTATAAAATTATAGTCCGGAACATAACATTTGAAGGGTTTCATTGCCAAAAAGTTAAGTTGGATTTTTTTCGTGAGGCCATTTGGAGCATTGATGCTGATTTGGGTGTTTTTGAAGACGAAAATCTTTTCAAAAGCACATATGACAAGCTAAGTACAACCTTTAACAATAAATATGGAAACTACTGTATTATAAAAGATGATTTAGTATGTGTATATGAAGATGAAGACATGATTTGTGAATTCACTTGCAGAGATAAGCAAATCACCTTTTCTTACATCGACATGAATGTGGAAATAAAGACATCAAATATATTGAAAAAGCATCATTGGCGTCTGATATTAGAAAATAATATTACAGCTCCAAAAACAGGTGTTTATTTGTTAGTAATCAGACATGATTATGATATTTCATATGAGTGTCACAAAATGAAAGAAGGTGATTCCTTTTATGGTGTTGTAGGAGCTTCTACAGCTGCCCCAACTGATAACTTCGTACCTGTTGCATATCACTTCTTTAAAGAATTTGTTGATTCTAACAGCATTTCTAAGTCATCGTGTATCACCGATAGCTCATGGCGTCAATGCGTCTTTGATTCAGTATCAAGAGGATTGAGGGTTGTAGCATTTACATTAAATGGGGTTTTGACGTATGGTATAAGTGAAAGTACTGTTTTGTTCTTTGAAGAAGAAGAATCTTTTACATACAAAGATACTCATCTATCTCCATGCTGGGGCGATGAGAAGAATCAGCAAAATATAAAAATACTTGCTTATCATTACATCGAGTTTTTTGGAAGAGAAGGCTCGTCGTATTGGTGGTGCAAATACCATAAGATACATTCCGATGAAAATGAAAAGTGATATTACCTAATTAGGCAACCAATCATAGTGTCTTTTCCCCACCGCCCAATCGCTCATATCTTTGCCCTAAAAAAGCAAGATATGAGCGATTTTTCATTTATTCCACCTACATCCGTTGCCACCATCCCCGGCACCCATGCCTCTGCTGCCTTCACCACCAAGACTTCTGAAGTCTTTAAGGAGGAGAACGACATCGCACCAATCTTCATCAGCGAGCGCATGAAATACATACCCTGGGGCGGTGACAACCGTATGTCATATCTATGCCAACTGGCGTAATACGGTCAGTCCGGAGAACATCGAGCGTATCGAACTGCTCAATCCACAAGCGCCGTTCACGGATCTGCAAAGCCGCTCAAAGAAAATCAAGAAGTTTGCTGTCGTCTGTCGCATACCCACGCCCGACAACACGTATTATCCCATACCGTACTACGCAGCTCTTTTCAAAGGCAAGTGGTACGACATCAAGCAGCTCATCGGCATCGCCAAGGAAGCGAAGCTCCGCAACTCTGCGCCCATCAAATACCACATAGAGATTGCCAACTCCTTCTGGAACAATATCTTCAAGGTCGAGGGCATTACAGATCGTGTCAAGCAGCAGGAGCGTGTCTGTCAGGAGAAGGACAATATCATCAACTTCCTTACTGGCATGGAGAACAGCGGCAAGGTGCTCTTCTCCACGTTCTACGTTTCACCGAACGGCGAGGAGCAGCACGATGTGGTCATCAACAAGATCGAGACGGACAAGGAGGGAGGCGACTGGGCGACAGACATCATCGAGGCGGTAAATATGATGTGCTTCACGATGCGAGTCCACTCCAACCTCGTAGGCTCGGTGCCGGGCAAGTCGCAGACCAATAATTCCGGCTCAGACAAACGCGAGCTTTACACCATCGCACAGGCTCTGCAGAAGCCTTATCACGACCTTCTCTTTGGCGTTCACCGACTGATAATGCGCTTCAACAAATGGCAGAACGTAACGCCCGATTGTCCTTTCATTCAGCTTACTACACTTGATGAGAATAAGGACGCAAAGCAGGTTTCACTCAATAAATAAGGCAATAATGAAGACACTGATAAGCAGCAATGAAATATTGCAAAAATACGTTCCCAACACCCTCAAAGCGGTTGCCGGGGAACTCTCTCTTTTCGACAAAATCGCATATCATCTGCAGCAGTCAGAGACGTGGCTGACCCAGACTTTCCTTTCATCAAAGGTACTGGAAAAGATAATCACAGAAGACGACTCTTCGCCGCTCCTGACGACCGCTTGCTCCATTATTGCCGTATGGCTACCGTCGCGGACACAATGCTCAGCACCGTCCCTCAGCTCGACCTCATCCTCACCCCAAACGGGTTCGGCATCGTCAGCAACCAGAACGTAGTCCCGGCTTCCAAGGAACGCATCGAGCGTCTGACAAGGTCACTGGAGAAACTTCGTGACGACGCTTTTGCCATCATATTGCTTATGCTCCCCAACGCCCACAAGTGGACGGAAAGTGAGCAGTACGCTTCATTTGCAGCCACCATGTTCCCAAACTTCGAGATTGTCAACCAGCTTGGCTACACCGAACACATCTGGCAGCACTATCTGGAGATCCAAGCCAGACTCAAAGCCATTGAGCATCACTTGGAATCCTACTATTTCAGCCATGAACTCATGACAACGCTCCGCACGGCCAACATTCTCAACCGATGGGAGTCCACCCATGCCCCCGTCCAGTACAAGCGTATATACCAACGCATAGCAGCCATCGAGTTCTCCGTCCTAAGAATTGACGAATACCCGATGCCAAGCATCATGGACACGGTAAACATCATCCGCACGACCAAAGGCAGCATCTTCAACGAATGGAAAGCATCTGAAACCGCAAAACTCTTTGAAAATCATGGTTATAAAAATAAAAAGCAGTCAAGTGGCTACTTCTTCTAAGAAAAAGCATTATCTTTGTGCCGAAAATAAGTAAAAATGGAAAATGAAAATGTTTCTTTTCAAGATATAAATAGCTTAGTTGATAATTTCGCAAATGAATATTATCAACGGCATGGTCATCTGCCAATGTTTTATATAGTAGAGCGATTCTTAAAAAAAGAATTATCATCGAACAGATTGATAGAATCAGCTAATGCTATGTATTCTTTATTTTCAGACTCTTCATGTTACTGCAAAATACAAACTGTTGCTCACAATCTCAATCTGAGCAAGGAAAGAGTAAGGCAATTGGGTAGAAAGTTCATTTTATATGTATTAAAACAAGATTATTCATATTGCCCCAACCCTGCAATGATGAAAACTCTTTTTACTAATGTGAATTATTGGAAGTATATTGTAAAAAAAAGTGTAAAACATAAAGCGTTGTCAAAGTTATACGTTCGGGAAATTCTTCAAGATGAAAATACTGAATTAAATGAAGATTTTGCAATAATTGTACTTGCCAGTTTATTGCGAAACCATTTTAAATTAATAGGAACATCTCCATTTATCAAGAATAAAAGAACAAATAACTATTGGAAAAATCTGTATCTAATAAATAATGATGTTGCTAGTATCTTTGATTTTGATAAATTTATAGAAATGGCATACTATTATGAATATGGTTCTGATGCATATATCTTATGCAGGATTGATGAATATGCAGAAAAGTATTTTAAAAATGCATGGAATATAGAAAACTATATTCCATATGTCCAGGATGTTAGCCCAATCATTGGAGCTATGTTTATTAATGAACTTAATAAAAAAGTTGATGTAAATAATAGAATTGCTTTAAGAGGGAAAAGGAAGCCAATTGAAGATGTTATTTATGACATATTATCTAAAAGCAAAGGGAGTATGTCAGTAGATGACTTATTTAACCACGTAAATTTTATTTTTTGTGATAAAATAAAGAAAAAGGCCTCAATACTACAAGCAGTAAGAACAGATAACAGATTGTTTATATCTAACAAAATGGTGAGTAAAAAGTAAGATGTTTTTTTCCCCATACCAATGCTTCCGTACTTCCGCAGTATGGAAGCATTTTTCAATTTATCCCTCCCCCCAGGTTGGCAATCCCTTTCTGACCGCCAACTCCTATATTTCTTCACGCAGCTCTCTCGCGACCTGCCCATGGAAGAAATCCTCACGCTCTGCCTGTTCAAGTGGGGCGACATCACCGTGCTCTGCCATCTGCATAACGGCAACTATCTCGTAAGGCAACGCCACAAACCCAAACATGAAGCACAACTCACGTTCCGCCAAATCCATTCCGCCACTGCCTCATTGGACTTTCTCCGCCATTTTCCCGCATCACCCGTCTGCATCACGCGCATCGGCAAAGCGGAGGCCATTGACAAAGACTTCACGGAAGTGCCGTTCTCCACGTTTATCTCCTGCGACAACTATTACCAAGGTTTTCTCCATACCAAGAACGAGTCCTTACTAAAAGACCTCGCCACGCTCCTGTACCCAGACGTAAAGAGGGTGCGTCTCACCAAACCATATCTCTATGGCAGCTTCTACTGGTTCGCCTCCCTCAAATGGTACTTTTCGGGCATGTTCCCTCACTTCCTCAAAACCATCCCAAGCGACTCTGAAAACCTCCTCGGCTACACACCGCCCATCGGCGAGGTGCTACGGACTGCCCTGAACGCACAGATCCGTGCCCTCACCGGTGGCGACATCACCAAAGAAGACGCAGTCTTAAACATGGATACATGGCGAGCACTCACGGAGCTTGATGCCAAGGCAAAAGAAGTTGAAGACATTAAACGACAAACAAAATGACAGACAATAACATCAATTGGGATGCCACAGCCTTCTTCGCATCCCTTACAGAAACAAACAAGTTCGCCAAGGCTCACGACTTCGTCTTTGCTCGGGTCTCCGGACTCGACGGCTTCGAGGAAGTTCTGCAGCAGCTGCAGTCCGCCACCGCCATTGTCGCCGTCAGCGACATCAGCCAGGGCTACATCGGCTGCTTTCCGTTGGGGTAGGGAAGCGTAATATACAGAAAAAGAGGACATTACGTAAAGTAATATCCTCTTCTCTTATTTTTATTCGTTAGAAATTCTCATGGAGTTTTAAAACTCTATTTGAACTCTGTGTGACTCCGGCAGGATTCAAACCTGCAACCTTCTGATCCGTAGTCAGATGCTCTATTCAGTTGAGCTACGGAGCCTCCTAATATTAAGCAATTAGGCTTGTTCCTTAATTGCGAGTGCAAAGGTACGCATTTATTTTGAAACTCCAAAATATTTGCGCACCTTTTTCGTGGTTTTCTTTAATTTTTCTTCTTTCCGAGCGATTTTAGCCAGTTTAATGGCTTTTTAAGGATAGTTGTAAGTGTGGTTGGCTGTTTTATTGCTGGCACATTGGGAGTGGATTTTGCTGTGGTGCTCTTTCCATTCTCCTTTCTATCCTGCTTGCGATTCTGATTTGAACGGCGTGAAGCGTTGTCCTTACGCTGGCGACGTTGCTGATTGTTGCGTTTTGTCTGTCCGCCCTCACGGTTAGGTTGTTCGTTGTTTTGCTTTGCCTGTTCGCCATCACGTGCAGCACGTTCATTGCGTCTCTTGGCGTTATCGCCCTTGTTATTGTTTGCATTGCTTTCTTTGGCTTCATTCTCCGCCTGCTGATTGTTGCCGCCTTCTGCATTGGTAGGCTTGCGGTTCGGCTTGCGTCTGCGCTTCTTTTGCGTAGTGGGTTGTGTGCCGTTCGGAGTAGTTGTTTCTGCAACGGTCTCTTGAGTATTTGTGGTCTGTGGCGTTTCTGTAGCAGAAGTCTCGTTATTGTTCTGCTCCTTTACGCTGTTCTTCTTTCTGTTGTCGCGGCGCTTGTTATTGTCGCCCTGCGATCCATTGGTTTTAGAGTTGTTTCTTGGGCGTTTTTCGTCGCGTCCCTTTCCGCCTCTGCCTCTTGAGCGTGGGGCGTTGTAGTCGGGAGTCTCTCCAAGACCTTCGGGCAGTTCGTTCTTGTCGACAACACGTCCGAGGAATTTCTCTATTTGTTTGAAGCTGCTGATTTCGTCTTCGCTTACGAATGTGATAGCGATGCCGTCGCGTTGTGCTCGTGCAGTACGTCCTATACGGTGGACGTAGTCTTCTGGGTCGTGGGGCACATCGAAGTTTATGACCATGGCGATGTCGTCGATGTCGATGCCGCGAGCCACGATGTCAGTAGCCACGAGCACGTCGATCTGTCCGGTCTTGAACTTGTAGAGAATCTCGTCGCGTTCAGCCTGCTCGAGGTCAGAGTGCATCTCGCCAGAGTTAATCTTCATCTGCTGCAGTGTGCGGTTGATAGCCTTCACCTTTTGCTTCTTGCCCGAGAATATTATTACGCGGTTGAGGTCGCCTTTGCGGAACAGGTCTTTTACGATACCTATCTTCTGTGTTTCGTAGCAGACGTATGCGCTCTGTTTGATTTTCTCTGCAGGTTTGCTCACTGCAATCTTTACCTCTACGGGGTTTTTCAGCAGACTTTTTGCGAGTTCTTCAATTTTTTCGGGCATTGTAGCCGAGAACATGATAGTCTGGCAAGTGGCAGGCAATTTGCTTGCAATCATTTTGATATCCTCAGAGAATCCCATGTCGAGCATTCGGTCTGCTTCGTCGAGAACGAAGAAGCTCACCTTGCTAAGGTCGGCAGAACCGAGAGAGATGTGGCTGATAAGGCGGCCGGGCGTGGCTATTACCACATCGGCACCCATCTGGAAGCTCTTCAGCTCCTGATCGTAGCGGTTGCCGTCGTTGCCACCATACACAGCCACGCTGCTCACGCCGTTGAGGTAGTAGCCGAAGCCTTGCATAGCTTGGTCTATCTGTTGTGCGAGTTCGCGTGTCGGGCTCATGATGACGCAGTTGATGGCATCGTGCGGATAGCCACCATCGTCGAGTTTTGAGAGTATGGGGAGGAGATAGGCTGCAGTCTTGCCCGTACCTGTCTGCGCCACACCAAGGAGGTCACGACCTTCGAGGATAGGCGGAATACATTTCTCTTGTATTGGTGTGCACTGATCAAAGCGCATATCATATAATGCGTCGAGCACATTGTCATTGAGTTGTGTTTCGTCGAAATACATATTATATTATGGGTTTTATTTTTTTAATTAGGGGCTTTTTTATAGCAGAAATACGCAACGATTGCAAAGATGAAGTTCGGAATCCATGCAGCCAAAATAGGTGGCGTATTGGCATTGATGGCAAATGTAGACGATACTGTTTGTAGCATGATATAGCCGAAGCTCAAGGCGAGTCCCATGCCGAGATACATGCCCATTCCTCCTTTGCGTTTGCGCGATGATAGCGACAGACCGATGGTGGTCAGGATGAACGATGCGAACGACGAGGCTATTCGTTTGTGGTATTCCACTTCGTATTGTACGACGTTGCCGTTACCGCGATTTTTCTGTTTGCCGATATACTCTTTCAGCTCCGGATTGGTGAATGTTTCTTGCTGTCCTTTCGAGTAAACGAGATCGGTTGGCTCCATCTGTATGATGGTGTCGCGCTTTATTCCGCTTGTGATATGTTCGCGTAGTCCGCGCAGCTCACGTATCTTCCAGTTGGAAAGAGTCCAATGGTACTTTGAGTCGGAGATGGTGTCGTACTGGATATCCATTGCCGTAAGATGGCTCACGAGTTTCTTGTTCTCAAACTTGTCGAGAGAGAATCCGTATCCGCATTTTTGATTGTTGTCGTAATGCTGTATGTACGCAATAGTGCCTTTGTCCACTTGCAGCATAACGTTCTCTGCCGATGTGTTCTTCTTTTTGTTTTTGTACATAGTCTCGAAGTTCTGTCTTATCACTGTGCCATGTGGAATGACGTATGCACTGAGGAAGAACGAGAGTGTAGAGATGAGTACGCACGAAATCATGTAAGGGCGCATGAGGCGCTTGAACGAAACTCCTGCAGCAAGCATGGATATGATTTCGGAGTTTGAAGCCAGCTTGGATGTGAAGAAAATTACCGCGATGAATACGAATAGCGGGCTGAACAAGTTGGCGAAGTAAGGCACGAAGTTGGCATAATAGTCAAATACGATAGCCTTTAGCGGTGCGTGGTATTGCGTGAACTTTACGAGGTTTTCGTTCACGTCGAACACGATACTGATAGAGATAATCAGTATGATAGAGTAGATGTACGTGCCGATGAACTTGCGTATGATATACCAGTCGAGAATGCTGATATAGTGAAATGGGTTTATCACGTTCAAGACACGGAGAAAGCGCAGCTTATGGCATAGCCATGCCCAAGCTGTGCGTATTCCTTTAGTCTTTCTGCGTACTGTCTGCTGCAGATGTAGCAGTTTGTGTAAACGCCTGATGTTTTTTATTTTCATTTAAATTCTTCTTCCGAGGTTGTCTATAACGCTTGCTTTCCATTGTACGAAGTCGCCTTGCTCAATATGTTTGCGTGCGTCAGTGACCAGTCGTAGATAGAAAGCCAAGTTATGAATGCTCGCAATCTGCATAGCCAACAACTCCTGTGCTTTGAAGAGGTGGTGTAGATAAGCCTTCGAGTGTATGCGGTCGATGTCGCATCCGTCGGGGTCAATCGGCGAGAAATCCTGCTCCCACTTCTTGTTGCGTATGTTTATTGTGCCCTCGTAGGTGAAGAGCATCGCATTGCGTCCGTTGCGGGTAGGCATCACACAGTCGAACATGTCCACGCCGCGTTCTATTGCCTCAAGGATGTTCTGCGGTGTACCCACGCCCATGAGATAACGTGGCTTGTCCTTCGGCAAAATCTCGTTCACCACCTCAATCATTTCGTACATCACTTCTGTAGGTTCACCCACAGCCAATCCGCCGATGGCGTTGCCGTCAGCTCCCTTGTCAGCGACATGTTTTGCCGCCTCACGACGCAAGTCCTTGTATTTGCAACCCTGCACGATAGGGAAGAGGCTCTGATTGTAGCCGTAGAGGGGTTCTGTCTCGTTGAAGCGCTTGAAGCAGCGGTCGAGCCAACGTTGTGTTAGTCCGAGACTCTTCTTGGCGTACTCGTAGTCGCTTTCGCCTGGAGGGCATTCGTCGAATGCCATCATTATGTCGGCTCCGATGATGCGTTCTGTGTCCATAACATTCTCTGGTGTGAAGATGTGCTTCGATCCGTCAATGTGTGAGCGGAACTCGCAGCCTTCCTCACGCAACTTGCGTATGCCGGTGAGCGAGAACACTTGAAAGCCGCCAGAGTCGGTTAGTATCGGACGGTTCCATGTGTTGAACTTATGCAATCCGCCAGCCTTTTGCAGAGTGTCAAGACCTGGGCGCAGGTAGAGATGGTAGGTGTTGCCTAAGATAATCTGTGCCTTCACCTGTTCGCGGAGTTCGTTGAAGTGTACTCCCTTCACAGAGCCAACTGTGCCTACGGGCATGAAGATAGGGGTCTTTATCTGTCCGTGGTCGGTGGTTATTATACCAGTGCGAGCGTCGCTACACGGGTCGGTATGTTGCAGTTCAAAAGTCATTCTTTCGTTTCTTCTTCAATTTTAAAATTAATCGGATTGTCTACAATCTCATCAGTGAGTGCAAACTTCCATACATCCTGTATATTTTCCACATAGTGGAAGTCAACACCTTTGCGGTACATCTCAGGAATTTCCTCAATGTCCTTGCGGTTTTCCTGGCACATAACAATGTCGGTGATGCCAGCACGCTTTGCTGCAAGAATCTTCTCCTTGATGCCGCCTACTGGCAGAACCTTTCCGCGGAGCGTTATCTCGCCTGTCATGGCTATGTTCTTGCGCACCTTGCGCTGTGTGAGTGCCGAGGCGATAGACGTAGCTATTGTGATACCTGCCGACGGACCATCCTTCGGCGTTGCACCTTCTGGTACGTGGATATGTATGTTCCAGTTGTCGAAGATGCGATAGTCTACGCCGAGCGTATCGATGTGAGCCTTTATGTATTCGAGGGCAATGACAGCCGACTCCTTCATCACGTCACCGAGATTTCCGGTCAGTGTCAGCTTGCCCGTCTTGCCCTTGCTGAGCGATGTCTCGATGAAGAGAATCTCGCCGCCCACGCTTGTCCATGCTAAGCCCGTAACGACACCTGCATAGCTATTACCTTGATATATGTCGCGATAGAAGGGTGCCTTGCCGAGCAGCCCCTCAATCTCGTTAGGTGTAATCTTTTCGTTTACGTCGTTGTCGAGGGCTTTCTTGTATGCAATCTTGCGCAGTGCCTTGTTCACCTGTTTCTCCAATTGGCGCACACCGCTCTCGCGAGTGTATTGCTCAATCACTCTCTCTATGGCAGCCTTTGTGAATGTAGGCTTCTCCTCATCCTTGTCCAATCCGCAGTTCTCTATCTCACGCGGAATGAGATGGCGTTTTGCTATCTCTATCTTCTCCTCCGTGATGTATCCGCTCACTTCAATAAGTTCCATACGGTCGAGCAGCGGACGCGGTATAGTGTTGAGGTCGTTGGCGGTTGCTATGAAAAGCACCTTCGAGAGGTCGTAGTCGACATCGAGGTAGTTGTCGTGGAAAGCGTTGTTCTGTTCAGGGTCGAGCACCTCAAGCAAGGCTGATGACGGGTCACCATTGACGGTGTTCTGTGTCACCTTGTCAATCTCGTCGAGGATAAATACGGGGTTTGACGAACCTGCCTTCTGTATGTTCTTGATAATTCTGCCAGGCATGGCTCCCACGTAAGTGCGGCGGTGTCCGCGAATCTCGCTTTCGTCGTGCAGACCACCTAATGACATGCGTACGTACTTGCGCTTCATGGCAGCAGCAATACTCTTGCCAAGTGATGTCTTGCCGACTCCCGGAGGGCCGTAGAGGCAGATGATGGGCGACTTGAGGTCGCCACGCAACTTCAGTACAGCCATGTATTCGAGAATGCGTTCCTTCACCTTCTCCATGCCGTAGTGGTCGTGGTTGAGCACGCGCTGGGCACGTTTCAAGTCAAGGTTGTCCTTGGTGTATTCGCCCCAAGGCAGTGCAATCATCGTCTGCAGATAGTTGTACTGTATGCTGTATTCTGGGCTCTGCGGGTTGAACATGTCCAGTTTGTCAAGCTCCTTGCGGAAGAGCTTTGCCACATCCTCCGACCAGTTCTTCTTAGCTGCTTTCTGCTCAAGCTCCTTGCGTTCCGGTGATCCTTCGCCTCTGCCCAGCTCCTCTTTGATGTTCTTTATCTGCTGCTGCAGGAAGTATTCGCGCTGTTGTTCGTCAAGATCTTCGCGAGTCTTCGTGCGAATGTTCTGTTTTAGTTCGAGCAACTGTATCTCCTTGTGCAGCACCTTCAGTGTCTTGATGACACGTTCCTTGATAGAACTTGTATAGATAAGTTCGGCTTTGTCGGCTATGTCGAATGGCAGGTTTGTGCAGATGAAGTCTACTGCGATTACATCATTTGAAATGTTGTTCAGCGCAAACTGCGACTCATCAGGCAAATCCTCGTTCTGTCGGATGTATTCCGTAGTGGTAGAACGCAAATCTTCCATTGCCGTGTTGAACTCCTTGTCGTCTGCATCAGGCAGTTCCTCCATGGCTGGTGATATTTCGCCCATCAAGAAAGGCTTGTTAGCGGTGAGCTTGTTCAGTCGGCAGCGTCCTAAACCTTGGATGATTGCGGTGATGTTATTTCCAGGTCCGGGCAGTTCGAGTATCTTCACGAGGCGTGCGTACACTCCATACTCAAAGAGGTCTTTGGTGTCTGGGTGCTCAACTTCCTGGTCGTGCTGGCAGAACACGGCAAAGCTCGCATCCTGAGTCTTGCGTATATGGTTGAGCAGATTAAGACTTTGTTTTCTTCCAATGATTACGGGAGTGATCACTCCCGGGAACATTGCCATGTTACGTGTGGCAAGAATGGGCAGTTCGCCTTCTATGTTTACGTTGAACAAATTTGAAATATCGCCGTCATAATCGGCTATCATCTGTATTGAAGTACTCGTTCTCTTATTCATATCTCGTTAACTGTGTATCGGGGGCGTGTGTATTTCCGTGCAAAGTTACTTAAAATTCTGCTAATGAGTGAATTTTTGTTGTTATTTTATATAGAAATCGGCGGTCAGTTGTGCGTACCATTCTGATCTTGAACCATCAATATCTTGTAGGCATACTTCTTCCATTTCTCTCTCGCATTTGTGGTCTGCGTGGTGGAATGCCACAAGGTGGCGTTTGGGCTGTTTGCGGGGAGTGGTGCGCACGGCGCATTGGCGCGACATGGCAAGTCCTGCCTTGTAGGCCTCGGCAATGAATGCTTGTAGACATTCGGTTGGTATGATGGCACTGAACTCGCCGTCTGTATCGAGCAATGCTTTCACGGTAGCGAACAACTCGCAGTATTTCAGCGCGCAAGCATGTCTTGCTGTAGAGCGTTGTGCGTTGGGGTTGAGCAGACTATCGATGAAAAACGGTGGGTTTGATACGATAGCGTTGTACTTGTCTTGAGTGGAGTAGTGTTGTATTGCTGTCTCTACTATCTTTATGCGGTTTGCAAACTCGGTGTTGCTAACGTTTTCGTATGCTTGTAGAGCTGCGTCATGGTCAATCTCTACTGCATCAATGGTGGCATCAGTATAGCGTTGCGCCATCATTAGTGCAATGAGTCCAGTGCCAGTACCAATATCGAGAATGCGTTTGCCGCCATTTGCCCATGAACCAAGTAGTACGCCGTCGGTACCAACCTTCATGGCGCAGTGGTCTTGGTGGATTACAAACTTTTTGAAAGCGAACATTTATGATTGTACGATGTAGTTGTGGAAGGCTTAACGTCTTCGCTGTTGTTTACAAGTCGAATTTGTGCTGTACGGCTTTACTCCATTGTTGCAGTTTTAGTCGACTCTTGCTTATTTCTTCGCGTATTATGTTTATCTCGTTGAATAGTTCTGTGGCTGCGTTCTGTAGGGCATTCGGCTTTCTGAGATTTCGGTCAGCCTGTGAGTTTACCACAATCTTAATGCCTTTTGGCTTCAACTCTACGTCGATATCAGCACCCGTCATAACTGGGTCGCCGTCGTAATGGATAGCTCCTGGTGAGTGGCGATGCACGCGTAGTTTCTTGCAGCGGAATGTCTTAATCTTCGAGTTGTTCTTATCGAGTGTTTTGTTGAACATCTCAATGCTGATTTGTGGGGCATCAATCAGTCCGAATGGCTCCATGATGATAACATCCATTAGTCCGTCGCTCATAGACGCTTGTGGTGCGATGTATGCGTTGTTGCCATATTGTGATGCGTTGGCGCACGATATTAAGAAAGCTTTGTGCAGGCTCGTCTCGTCGTCAGCCATCACTGTGTATGTCTCAGGTTCATACTTCAAGCCTTCTCTAAGTACATTTTCAATGTATGTTAGCGGACCGCGTTTACCAGCTTCTGCGAATTTTAGACTGATGAAGGCATCAAAGCCCATGCCGCATGTGCAGAAGAATGGGTATCCGTTGATGATGCCGTAGTCAAGATCGCGCACCTCAAAGGTGTTTAATATTTCTATCGACTTCTTTACATTAATAGGTAGCTGTAGGTGGCGTGCAAGTCCGTTTCCCGAACCGCATGGTATTATGCCAAGTGCGGTGTTGGAGTGTACTATGGCACGTGCTACCTCGTTGACAGTGCCGTCGCCTCCGACTGCCACTACCAAGTCGACGTTTGCGTCTTTCGCCTTTGATGCAATCTCTGAAGCATGGCCAGCATATTGAGTTATTGCGATTTCATATTCGAACTTCTCTTTGTCAAGAAGTTGCTCAATCAGTTCGGGGATGGCAGCTTTGTCAGATGTGCCAGAAATTAGATTGATTATGAAAATGGCTTTTTTCTTCATATTTATTGATGCTATAAATAAGGCACAAAGATAATAAAATAATGTTATAAGTAAGGTTGTGGTTTGGTGAAAAATACCAAAAAGTCATATTTCTTATGAAAAACGTGTGTGTTTAACATATTTTTCGTACCTTTGCACCTTGGAAATAACAAAATTGAAATATACCTATTTAATATTATAATGGGACAGTTACAAGAAAAGTATAAAAGCTATCGTCTTCCGCAGAAGTACATGGCGGAAGGTGTTTATCCCTATTTTCGTGAGATTACGAGCAAGCAGGGCACAGAAGTAGAAATGGGCGGACACAAAGTTCTGATGTTTGGCTCAAACGCTTATACGGGTCTTACTGGCGATCAGCGCATCATTGATGCAGGTAAGGCAGCTCTTGATAAGTATGGTTCTGGTTGTGCAGGTAGTCGCTTCCTGAATGGTACGCTCGATATCCACGTGCAGCTTGAGAAAGAACTTGCAGAGTATATAGGCAAGGACGACGCTCTTTGTTTCTCTACTGGTTTCTTTGTAAACAGTGGCGTTATCCCTGCAGTTGTTGGTCGTGGCGACTATATCATCTGCGACGACCGCGACCATGCCAGTATTGTTGACGGACGTCGTCTGTCGTTTGCAACACAGCTCCACTACAAGCACAACGATATGGAGGATCTTGAGCGCGTGCTGAAGAATCTTCCAGAGGAGGCTATCAAGCTCATCATCGTTGATGGTGTGTTCTCAATGGAGGGCGATCTCGCAAATCTGCCAGCTATTGTAGAACTGAAACACAAGTACAACTGCTCTATCATGGTTGACGAGGCTCATGGTCTTGGCGTATTCGGCAAGCAGGGTCGTGGTGTTTGTGATCATTTCGGCTTGACAGACGAGGTAGATCTTATCATGGGTACATTCTCTAAGTCGATGGCTTCTATCGGTGGCTTTATTGCTGGTGACAAGGATACAATCAACTGGTTGCGCCACTCTTGTCGCACCTATATCTTTAGTGCGTCAAACACTCCGGCTGCCACCGCTGCCGCTCTTGAGGCGCTTCACATCATTCAGAAAGAGCCTGAGCGCATTGATGCCCTTTGGAGAGTCACACGTTACGCACTCCGTCGTTTCAAGGAGGAGGGCTTCGAGATTGGTGAGACAGAGAGTCCGATTATTCCGCTTTATGTTCACGATGTTGAGAAGACATTCGTTGCGACAGCTAAGGCTTTCGAGTATGGTGTGTTTATCAATCCGGTTATTCCGCCGGCTTGCGCACCGCAGGATACGCTTGTTCGTTTTGCGCTCATGGCTACCCATACAGAAGAACAGGTGGAACGTGGCGTTCAGATTTTGAAGCGCGTGTTCAAGGAGTTGGATATCATTAAGGATTAATATCTGCGCTCTAATAATATTTTAGTAAGAAGTATATTAAACTATATAATAAAGAAAAGGCAGGCTGTCCGTGTGGATAGCCTGCCTTTTTATTTCTGTCAGTTGCTGTTGTTTGCTGATAGCGCAGCGACCTCTTTAGCAATCGCGCTGTGGAAACATGGTTATAGTAGCATTGTTTTGATCCGCATCGACCGATGCAGACATCTGCGTCGACCGATACGGACATCTGCGTCGGTCGATACGGACATCTGCGTCGGTCGATGCGGACATCTGCGTCGGTCGGTGCGGACATCTGCGTCGGTCGATGCGGATGACAAACTCTGCTGTTACGTTGTTTGTTACCAAACAACAATAATTACTTAATCAAATCAACTGAACGCTTCAAGAACGAGTCGAGTGCAGCACCTTTCAACATGCCGTTCTGCAGCAATGCAAGGTCGATAAGCTGATGTACAACCTTGTTGCCTGCTGCGTATGTGGCGATGATGTTGTTCTTCTTGGTGCGCTGCTCCTCAAGGGCACTCTCTGTGTTCTTCACATCGTCCTTTTCTTCCTGAGAAATCTCCTCCTGCTTCTTGCCATTCTGGCTCTGGTGTAATGCCGCGAGGCGTGCTTCGAGTCCTTTAAGCTCGCTCTCAACGGGCTGCAACTCTGTGGCGCAAGCTGTCTTGCCGTCTTCGAGAACCTGCTTAATGAGCGGATGGTCGCTATTAAGTACGAGATTGAATGTGTCGGGCATTTGTGCGTAGAATGCCATGCCAGCCTGGAATTTGCTTGCCTCTTTCATTCGGCGCATATACTCGCTCTGTGTGATGAGTACCGGCAGAGTCTGGTCGCCGAGAGCCTGCACGTCTACGTAGAACTCGGTCTTTTCCATCTTCGGCAGCTGTGAGCGGAATGTCTGCTCCAAGTTGTCTTTTTCGTCCTTTGCCAATTCGCTTTCTTTCTTGTCTTCTTTCTGTATGAGGCGGTCGACGATGTCGGCATCTACACGTGAGAAGCGTGTCTTCTCCAGTTTCTGTTCGAGCATTGAAACCATTGGGTTGTCGAGTTGTCCGTCAAGCAATAATACGCTGTAACCCTTAGCCTTGGCTGCCTCGATGTAGCTGTATTCGCCTTCCTTGTCGTTGGCGTAGAGATATACGAGATTGCCTTCCTTGTCGGTCTGGTTGTCCTTGATGAGAGTTTGGTACTCCTCGTATGTAAAATACTTGCCGTCTACGTCCTTCAGCAGCGCAAAGTCCTTTGCACGGTCGTAGAAGTCGTCCTGCGAAAGCATACCGTAGTGGATGAAAATCTTCAAGTCGTCCCACTTTTCCTCGTAGTCCTTGCGGTTCTCCTTGAAGATTGCAGCGAGGCGGTCTGCCACCTTCTTTGTGATATATTTTGAAATCTTCTTTACGTTAGCATCACTCTGCAGATACGAGCGGCTTACGTTCAGCGGAATGTCCGGCGAATCGATTACGCCGTGGAGTAGGGTGAGGAACTCTGGCACGATACCTTCCACCTGATCGGTTACGAACACTTGGTTACAGTAGAGCTGAATCTTGTTGCGCTGCAACTCAATGTTCGACTTGATGCGTGGGAAGTAGAGTATGCCGGTGAGGTTAAACGGATAGTCGACGTTGAGGTGTATCCAGAATAGCGGCTCGTCTTGCATCGGGTAGAGTGTGCGGTAGAACGACTTGTAGTCTTCGTCCTTCAGTGTGCTCGGTGCCTTTGTCCACAATGGCTCTACATTATTAATAATATTGTCTTCGTCGGTCTCCTGCTGTTTGCCGTCCTTCCACTCGGTCTTCTTGCCGAAGGCTACTGGTACAGCCATGAATTTGCAGTACTTGTTTAGCAGTTCTTCTATCTTCTGCTTTTCGAGGAACTCCTTGCAGTCGTCGTCGATGTGCAGTACGATGTCCGAACCGCGGTCTGTCTTCTCTACGTCCTCAATCTCAAACTCTGGACTACCATCGCAGCTCCACTTTACTGCCTTTGCGCCCTCTTTGTAGCTGTGTGTGATGATGTCCACCTTCTTGCTTACCATGAACGAAGAGTAGAAACCCAAACCGAAATGACCGATGATTGCGTTGGCGTTATCCTTGTATTTGTCGAGGAAATCGGTTACGCCAGAGAACGCAATCTGATTGATATATTTGTTAATCTCCTCCTCGGTCATACCGATACCTCGGTCGCTGATGGTCAGCGTGCCTTTCTCTGTGTCGAGACTGACGCGAACGGTAAGGTCGCCCAACTCACCCTTGAAATCGCCGCGTTCAGCGAGCGTCTTCAGTTTCTGTGTCGCGTCGACGGCGTTAGACACCATCTCGCGGAGGAAAATCTCGTGATCTGAGTATAGAAACTTTTTAATGACAGGAAATATATTCTCTGTCGTTACTCCAATATTGCCTTTCTGTGCCATAATATGAGTTTATAGTTTTAATATTGATGTTATTTTTTTACTTGTAACTATAAAATCTAAATAACAAATAGTGTGCCACAATGAAAATTCGGCGGTTGTTGGTAGGGAGTGTAAAAAACTTGCTTGAAATTTTGCGTATGTGAAAAAATAGTTATACCTTTGCACTCGCAATTCGAGAACGGGGTGTAGCGCAGTCCGGTAGCGCGCCTGGTTTGGGACCAGGTGGTCGCAGGTTCGAATCCTGTCGCCCCGACTTCTCTCTGATTGTAAACGTTGGTTTCTTATGTTAGAAACTATAGGTGGATTTAGCAAACGGGGTGTAGCGCAGTCCGGTAGCGCGCCTGGTTTGGGACCAGGTGGTCGCAGGTTCGAATCCTGTCGCCCCGACTTAAAAAGAGAAATGTTTCGATGAAGCGTTTCTCTTTTTTTTATGCCTTTATTCTTCATTTTGGCATTGCTATGCAACTCTTGCTACTTTTATCAAATATTATTTTGCTCACTTTCCTAAATTTTATTACTTTTGCACAAAGTTTCAAGTAGTAAACAAAAATAAATCAATATAATGGAGATTTCATACAAATGGCTTAAGGAGTATGTCGATTTCGACCTTACACCGCAAGAGACGGCCGACGCGCTGACATCTTGTGGTCTCGAAGTGGACGCTCTTGAAGAAGTGCAGACCATCCGTGGCGGATTGAAGGGTCTGTACGTGGGCAAGGTGCTCACATGCGAACTGCATCCTAATTCAGACCACCTTCATATCACAACCGTAGACCTCGGCAAGGGCGAACCGCAGCAGATTGTTTGCGGCGCACCTAATGTTGCTGCAGGTCAGAAGGTTATTGTTGCCGACTTGGGCTGCGTGCTCTACGACGGCGACAGTGAGTTCACTATCAAGAAGTCGAAACTCCGCGGCGTAGAGTCTTTTGGTATGATCTGTGCCGAAGACGAGATTGGCGTGGGCACTGCTCACGACGGCATTATCGTGCTGCCAGAGGACGCTCCCGTTGGTCAGCCGGCTGCCGAGTACTATCACTTGGAGAGCGATTGGGTTATCGAGATTGACATCACGGCCAACCGTTCTGACGCACTCTCTCATTGGGGCGTGGCGCGCGACCTCTATGCTTGGCTCAAGCGCAATGGACACAAGACATCGTTGCATCGCCCCGACTGCTCTGAGTTCAGCGTCGACAACAACGACATGCCTATTGATGTTGAGATTGAGAATACAGAGGCTTGCCGCCGCTATGCTTGCGTAAGCATCACAGGTTGTGAGGTGAAGGAGAGCCCAGAGTGGTTGCAGAACAAACTGAAGATTGTAGGTTTACGTCCAATCAACAACATCGTCGATATCACCAACTACGTTATGATGGCATATGGTCAGCCAATGCACTGTTTCGATGCAGACATGGTAGAAGGCAAGAAGATTGTTGTGCGCACTCAGCCCGAAGGCACTAAGTTTGTCACTCTCGACGGTGAGGAGCACACTCTTGGCGAGCACGACCTCAGCATCTGCAACGCCAACGAGCCGATGTGCATCGCTGGCATCTTTGGCGGTAAAGGCTCCGGTACATACGACACAACAACAAATGTCGTTCTGGAGAGTGCATACTTCCACCCGACTTGGATTAGAAAGAGTGCACGCCGTCATGGTCTGAGTACCGATGCAAGCTATCGCTTCGAGCGCGGCATCGACCCGAATGGCACAATTTATGCTCTGAAGCAGGCTGCCATCCTTTGCAAGCAGTTGGCTGGCGGAAAGGTGAGCATGGAGATTAAGGACGTATATCCTACACCGGTTGCCGACTCGCGTGTGCAGCTCGACTACGAGTATGTAGACCGTCTGATTGGCAAGAAGATAGGCAACGACATGATAAAGAGCATAGTCGAGAGCCTTGAGATGAAGGTGGTAGAGGAGACGGCAGAGGGCTTGCTGCTCGATGTTCCGGCTTATCGCGTAGACGTACAGCGTCCATGCGATGTAGTGGAGGACATTCTGCGCATCTACGGATATAATAATGTAGAGATTCCGACACAGCTCAAGTCGTCGCTCACAATTCTCGGCGACGAGGACAAGGCATACCACTTGCAGAACGTGGTAGGAGAGCAGCTCGTAGGCTGCGGTTTCCGCGAGATTCTTAACAACTCGCTTACAAAGACAGCATACTATACCGAACTGAACCGCTATACTGAGGAGACAACCGTAAAGGTGATGAACCCGTTGAGTTCTGATCTCGGTGTTATGCGCCAAACTCTGCTCTTCGGCGGTTTGGAGAGTGTAGGTCGCAACGTGAACCACAAGATGCCTAATCTGCGCTTCTTCGAGTTCGGCAACTGCTACCACGTTTCACCGGAGAAGAAGAATGACGAAGACCCGATAAAGGCGTATACCGAAGAGATGCATCTCGGCATGTGGCTCACCGGTAAGCGCGTTGAAGGCTCATGGGCACATGCCGACGAGCAGTCTACATTCTACGAGCTGAAGGCTTACGTGATGAATATCTTCACACGTTTGGGTGTTAACCCGGGCATCGTCGTTACAGAGTCGTCAGACAACAACGTGTTCGGCAAGGCTCTCGCTTTGAAGGCACGTTCTGGCAAGGTACTCTGTGAGATGGGTATCGTTTCGCACAAGGTGCTTAAGAAGATGGACATCGAGCAGGAGGTGCTCTATGCAGACATCAACTGGAACAACATGATGCGCGTCATTAAGAAGAACGAGGTGCTCTATCATGACATCTGCAAGTTCCCATCGGTTAGCCGCGACCTCGCATTGCTTATTGACAAGAACGTACAGTTCGAGCAGATTGAGCAGATTGCACGTCAGACAGAGAAGAAACTTCTCAAGAGCGTAGAACTCTTCGACGTATATGAAGGCAAGAACCTGCCAGAAGGCAAGAAGAGCTACGCCGTTAACTTCATTCTGCAGGACGAGACAAAGACTCTCAACGACAAGCAGATTGAGGCAATTATGACGAAGCTCATCAGCAACTTGAAGTCAAAGTTGGGAGCAGAACTCAGATAATAAACAATAAAAAACAATATACAAAAATGGGAAGAGCATTTGAATATCGCAAGGCTACAAAGCTGAAGCGTTGGGGCCACATGGCTAAGACATTCACCCGTCTGGGTAAGCAGATCGCTATCGCTGTTAAGGCTGGCGGTCCGGAACCTGAGAACAACCCGTCACTCCGTTCTATCATCGCTACATGTAAGCGTGAGAACATGCCGAAAGACAACATCGAGCGTGCTATCAAGAACGCAATGGGTAAAGACCAGAGCGAGTACAAGGAAGTAACATACGAGGGATATGGTCCTCACGGTATCGCTGTGTTTGTTGACACGCTTACTGACAACACTACACGTACTGTAGGCGACGTTCGCTCGGTGTTCAACAAGTTCAATGGTACACTCGGTACAACAGGTTCACTCTCTTATCTCTTCGATCACAAGTGTGTGTTCACATTCAAGAAGAAGGACGGCGTAGATATGGAAGAGCTTATCCTTGAGCTCATCGATTTCAACGTAGAGGATGAGTTCGACGAGGATGATGAGGAAGGTACAATCACTATCTATGGTGATGACGTAAAGGCTTACGCACAGATACAGAAGTTCCTTGAGGAGCAGGGTTTCGAGGATATCGGTGGCGAGTTTACATACGTGCCTAACGACCTTAAGGACATCGACGCTGAGCAGCGTGCTACTATCGACAAGATGGTTGAGCGCCTTGAGGAGTTCGACGATGTACAGAACGTTTACACAAACATGAAGCCGGAAGAGGCTGAGTAAGAATAAAAAAATGAAAAGAGTGGTTGGCTACAGCCACTCTTTTTTTAGTTGACAACAGATGTTCCGCAAGTATTGTTCCTGCGGAATGTTTCAGAAGACAACAATATTAGTTATGAATCACTTAGAATACGTAACCTGTGGCACATGCAGCCGACTAATCACTGTCGACGTTGATGCCGAAGGTATCATCCGTAACCTTTCTTTTCTCGGCGGCTGCAGCGGTAACCTTAAAGGTATTTGCGCACTCGCCATCGGCAAGCCGGCTACAGAGATAAAGAATACGCTCAAGGGCATCACCTGCGGCAGCAAGGACACAAGTTGCCCCGACCAACTTGCTGCAGCTTTGGAGCAGATGGGCTACTAACTTCGGGTGCTGTCCTGGCGTGACACACCTATTAAATAATAAATAAGGAATATATGGAGACAAGAAACTGGAAAACCATTGAGGGTTTCGACTTTAAGGAGATTCTCTTCGAAGAATATAACGGCATAGCGAAGATTACGATAAACCGTCCGCGCTATCGCAACGCATTCACTCCGCGCACAACATGGGAGATGTCACAAGCCTTTGCATGGTGTCGTGAGGCGCAACGCATTAGCGTTGTAATCCTTACTGGTGCAGGTGACAAAGCGTTCTGTTCGGGTGGCGATATGCACGTGAAGGGACGTGGTGGTTATGTGGGTGAGGACGGAGTGCCTCGTCTAAATGTGCTCGATGTGCAGAAGCAGATTCGTTCGCTGCCAAAGCCGGTTATCGCTATGGTCAATGGTTACGCTATCGGTGGCGGTCACGTGCTTCATTTGGTGTGCGACCTTACTATTGCGAGCGATAATGCAATTTTTGGACAGACCGGACCGAAGGTGGGTTCGTTCGATGCAGGTTTCGGCGCAAGCTATTTGGCACGTATCGTTGGTCAGAAGAAGGCTCGCGAGATATGGTTTCTCTGCCGTCAGTATTCGGCTATTGAAGCAGAGCGTATGGGCATGGTGAACAAGGTTGTGCCTTTCGACGAGCTTGAGGATACCTGCGTAGAGTGGGCAGAAACAATGATGGAGCGTTCGCCGCTCGCTCTGCGTATGATAAAGGCAGGTCTGAATGCAGAGCTCGATGGACAGGCTGGTATTCAGGAACTTGCCGGCGACGCAACAATGCTTTATTATATGCTTGATGAAGCACAGGAAGGTGGCAAGGCATTCCTCGAAAAACGCAAACCCGACTTCAGCAAGTATCCGAAACTACCGTAATTTTTTCAGTTGAGAGTAGATTTTGTTGAGAATTGGGAGTTTATCCAATTTAGAATTTAAAGTTTATGATATGTATAATACCAACAACTTCAAAAACAATCATTGGTAATCATAACTCTCAACTCTCAACTCTTAATTACTTGTTGTACTCTTTTGGTGTGTACACTTTCTCGTAGTAAGTAACCTTTGGGTCTTTGCCCGAACGTAGTGTCCATGCAAAGTTGAAGCCTTCTTGTTTGTATGCACGCAACGATGTACTTTCGTCAACTTGCTTCATGAAGTTGTCAACAATTAGCTTGCGATTCAACTCAAATATTTTTGCATCATCCAAATCGTTCATTACAGATAAGTAATAATGATAGGTTCGCGTGCTGGTTTCAAAGACAACACTATCGGTACGCATATAGTTAAGAACTGGGGTAGGGCAGTTCTTTTCTGTGTATTCACGTGCCTCGCGCTGGGCGCGCTTCTCAATACTTTCGTGGCAACTGCAGAGCAGTATAGCACTTGCTATAGTGCAATATAAAAACGTTTTCATTTTTCTTAGTTGTTTTTCTTATGCAAAGATACCTAATTGTCAGAAAAAATAAGTAAATTTGCACGTAAAAACTGATATATATCAATGAATAATATAAGGAATTTCTGTATTATTGCTCATATTGACCACGGCAAGTCTACACTTGCCGATCGATTGTTAGAGCGTACACAAACAATCAAGATAACTGAAGGCCAGATGTTGGATAATATGGATCTGGAGCGTGAGCGTGGTATAACAATTAAAAGTCACGCTATTCAGATGGAGTACAAGCATAATGGCGAAACATACATACTGAATCTTATTGATACTCCGGGACACGTTGACTTTTCTTATGAGGTGTCGCGAAGCATTGCTGCCTGCGAAGGTGCATTACTCGTAGTCGATGCTACACAAGGCGTGCAAGCACAGACTATCTCTAACCTCTATATGGCTATCGAACACGATTTGGAAATTATCCCCGTGCTCAACAAGATAGACATGCCGAGCGCAATGCCAGACGAGGTGGAGGATGAGATTATAGAGCTTATTGGATGTAAACGTGAGGATATTCTGCGCGCGTCGGGTAAAACCGGTGAGGGCGTCGACGAAGTGCTTGCTGCAATTGTAGAGCGAGTGCCACATCCTAATGGTGACACGAAAGCTCCGCTTCAGGCACTTATCTTCGATTCTGTATTCAACTCGTTCCGTGGTATCATCGCTTACTTCAAGATAGAGAATGGCGAGATACGTAAGGGCGATAAGGTGAAGTTCTTCAATACTGGTATGGAATACGTAGCCGATGAGGTAGGCGTACTGAAGATGGATATGGTGCCTCGCGATGTGCTCAAAACAGGTGAGGTTGGTTATATCATCTCTGGTATTAAGGACGCAACGGAAGTGAAAGTGGGCGATACCATTACACATGTCACACGTCCATGCGATAAGGCGATTGCTGGATTTCAGGAGGTGAAACCAATGGTGTTTGCAGGTGTATATCCGATAGATCCGAGCGAATACGAAAACCTGCGTGCTTCGCTTGAGAAGTTGCAACTTAATGATGCCTCACTGACATTCGCTCCTGAGTCGTCCGTAGCTCTTGGTTTCGGTTTCCGTTGTGGTTTCCTCGGCCTCTTGCACATGGAGATTGTGCAGGAACGTCTTGATCGCGAATTTAATATGGATGTAATCACTACGGTTCCCAATGTGTCGTACATGGTATATGACAAACAAGGAAATGTGAAAGAGGTGCATAACCCATCCGGATTACCCGAGCAGACGATGATTGACCATATCGAGGAGCCGTATATCCGTTCTACTATCATCACGACCACCAACTTCATCGGTCCGATTATGACGCTCTGTCTTGACAAACGTGGCGAGCTTATCAATCAGGAGTACGTTAGTGGCAATCGTGTTGAGCTGCATTTCATGCTTCCGCTTGGTGAGATTGTCATCGACTTTTACGACAAGTTGAAGTCAATAAGCAAGGGTTACGCATCATTCGATTACCATATTGATGGTTTCCGTCCGTCGCGTCTTGCAAAGCTTGATATCCTGCTCAATGGTGAACCCGTGGATGCTCTCTCGGCACTCACACATCAGGACAACGCAGTGACTATTGGTCGCAAGATGTGCGAGAAACTCAAAGACCTCATTCCGCGTCAGCAGTTCGATATTGCAATTCAGGCTGCTATCGGTGCAAAGATTGTGGCTCGTGAGACTATCAAGTGTGTGCGCAAGGACGTTACTGCAAAGTGTTATGGTGGTGACGTCAGCCGTAAACGTAAGTTGCTTGAGAAGCAGAAGAAGGGTAAGAAGCGTATGAAGCAGATAGGTAATGTAGAGGTACCGCAGAAAGCATTCCTTGCTGTGCTTAAGCTCGACTAATTGACAGGTCTATTAGACTACTTATAAACAACTGTTTACTAAAATAATAGAAAGGAAAGTATCTTATGAAAGAGAAGTTCAACGCCAATACTCGCGATGTTGCTCGCGAGTTAGCGCGAAGATACAGTACTATGACGCATGAAGAGCTTGATGCCCTTGAAAGCATTCTTGTCCCGATAAAGTACCAGAAGGGTGAATTGGTGCTTAAAGAGGGCGACGTGTGTCGTAATTTTTACTATATCGACCGTGGATTGATGCGTCAGTTCTACTTCAAGCATGGCAAGGAAGTGACAGAGCATTTGGGTCAGGACCATTCTATAGTGATGTGTATTGAGAGCCTCTTTAAGGAGGAACCGACACACCTTCAGATAGAAACCCTCGAACCCACTCTTGTATATGCTCTTCCAAAGGTAGACCTTGAGCGGGTAGCCTTGCACAATGTCAACATACAGATACTATACCGCAAGATACTTGAGGAGAGTCTTATCACTTCTCAGGTACATGCCGACCTTGTGCGATTTGAGACGGCACAAGACCGCTACAAGAAGTTGTGCAAGCTCATGCCGCAGGTGGTGCTTCGTGCTCCGCTTGTGTACATAGCAAGCTATCTGCAGATGACACCGGAAACATTGTCGCGTGTGAGAGCTTCAACGCTTCTCGACTAATAAAAAAGGAATAGTGTAGCAGTTGCTACGCTATTCCTAATAATTCTATTTCAAAAATGAGTGTAGAGCCGCCAGGTATTCCTGGCTGCGAGAATTTGCCATATCCCATGTTTGCAGGGATATACACTTCCCATTTATCGCCTACGCACATCTGTTGCATGGCTACAATCCAACCCTTTATCAAGTCGCTTAGGCGGAATGCTATAGGTGCACCACCACGACTGGAGTCGAACTTCTTGCCGTTGATGGTGCGGCCCGTGTAGTGAGCCGTAACGATGGAGCGTGGTGTAGGATGCTTTCCATCGTTATTGCCAGTGCTTAACACCTTATAATATATACCTTCAGGAAGAGCCATTACGCCTTCTTCCTCTGCCTTTGCGGCAAGCCAATCGAGGTTTGCCTTAGCGTATTCGCGTTTGTTCATTCTTTTTTATTCTGTTCAAATTGATTATTCTGCTGCTGTTATTCGTGCGAGATAGTCGTAATGTCCGCCTTCCTCAATAATCTCACATTTCAGTCCGCATTGTTCGCAACTTGCTGTTAGGAGTGTAGGGTCTACGTATAGCCAGTCGAACGAGTCGCCTTTTACATTCTTATAAACCATTTGATAGTCTACTTCACCATAGTAGTTACCGCCAAGATCTATATCCATTGATCCGTCCTCGTTCTCGTAGATGTACTTAAGGTCACTGGAGTCGATAAGAATCTGTGCACCTTCAGCCATCAGTTCTTTCAGACGATTGAGTAGTAATGGTAAGCGTGATAGTTTGCCGGCAATGCCTGTGCCGTTCATCAGCAAAAGAATTGTGTCGAACTTGCTTTGCAGCTGTGTGTCGAAAAGGTTTACACACTCTACGTCTTCTATTCCACGAGCCTTCATCACGTCGCAGCTTAGCGGTGAAACGTCAATGGCTTTCACTTCAAATCCATTCTCCTGCAACGCAAGGGCATGACACCCGGCTCCTGCACCCACGTCCAACACTCTGCCACGCACAAGCGTTAAGGCTCGTTTTTCAAGTTGTGGCATCTCTTGTTCTGAGCGGAACAGATGAGCTATAGGCATCTCGTCCTCTTCGAACATGGAAGAGAGCACACGTAGATGTGCTGCTCTTCCGTTCTTATAGTAGTCGCTGATAGCACTGCCCATCGGGTCGCGCGAAGGGGAGATGGTTGTTGTGTTCATTGTCATAGCGTTAGAGCGTTACGAAAAGAATTCGGTAAATACCTTCACGCAGTACTCGTGGTCAACCACGCTTCCTGTTTCTCTGCAACTATGCATTGCAAGGATAGCATTACCCATATCTACACCACGCAGTGGGATAGATGATGCAAGAATGTTGCCCAAGGTACTACCGCCTGCCACGTCACTATGGTTTACGAAGCGCTGGCATGGTACGCCTGCTTTCTCACATAATCCAGCAAAGACCGCAGCCGAAACAGCGTCGGATGCATACTTCTGTGCAGCGTTGAATTTGATAACCGGTCCACCGCCAAGCATTGGGTGGTTCGTCGGGTCGTACTTCTCAGGGTAGTTCGGGTGCCAAGCGTGAGCATTGTCTGCCGAAATCATAAAGGCACGTTCAACGGCTTGATAGTACGCTTCCTCTGTATGACTTTGTGACATTGCAATACGCTTTAGTATGTATGCGAGGAACGGACTGCCTGCGCCCTGCTTTGTCTGTGAACCAGTCTCTTCGTTGTCGAAGATGGCAAGCACTTGCGTTGTGTCTGTTGTATCGGAAGCAATTAGTGCTTCAAGACCAGCGTAGCACATAGAGAGGTCGTCGAGTCTGCCAGACGATATAAACTCGTTGTGTACGCCGAATGTGCAAGCCGGTGTTGCGTCAGCAAGGTAGAGGTCGAAGTCGAGAATATCTTTGGCGCAAAACTGGCAATCGGCTATTGTGCTGTTTAGCTCTTCAAGGATAACATTCATCAAGAGATTGCCTGTTTCGAGTTGGCTTGTAATCTGTCCGAGCAACGGCAGTACATCCTTCTGTTTGCTGAGTGCTACGCCGTCATTCACCTGGCGGTTGAAGTGTATAGCCAAGTTGCTAATCTGCAGCAATGGGCGCTTGATGTGCAGCAACAGAGTCTCGGGCTGCATAACGTCTTCACCTCTGACAATCACGCGACCGGCGAGAGTAAGCGGACGGTCGAACCATGTAGACATAATCGGACCTCCGTACACCTCGGTGTTCAGCTTCACGATGCCGCCCTCAGTAAGCATCTCTGCATGGGGCTTGATGCGGAAGGTTGGTGAATCACAATGAGCGCAAATCATGTGAAAACCCGCGTCAGCAATCGGCTTGTTGCCGATGCGGAAAGCATAGATAGAAGAGTCGTTCTTGGTAACGAAGAAGCGGTCGCCACTCTTCACTTCGCCCAATGGCAGTGCAGGGTTGATACGGCGGAAACCATTAGCCGCAAGTGTATCTGCAATATTCTTGACAGCCAGAAAATTCACTGGCGATGCATCAAGGAAAGAAAGAAGTCGTTTTATCATTGTCGTTTGTTTTAATACATGAATAACGTTAGATACTATATAGTGATTATCGTTAGCTGCATAATATAACGTTTCAAAGTTAAAGTTTTATTTCGGAGTGTGCAAGTAAATGGAGTTTTTTGTCTACTTTTGTATTTAAATTTTTGGTATATGAAAATATTCAAATCTCGATATTTCGCAGTTGTGTCATGGCTTGTTTGTTTGGTCATGCTGACAGCCTCGTGTTCTGACTATAGCGACAAAGAAGTAGTAGGTTTGAATGAACGAGCATACGAAGTACATTATAAGAGTCTGGATTCAACGAAGACGTATGCGGAGAAGGCTCTGTCGTTGTCTGTGCCTAAATCGAAAGCGTGGGCACACGCCATGAATGATTTGGCTTTCTATTACATTGCAAAGATGCAATACGGAGAAGCCGAGAGAATACTCAACGAGACGGTTAAGTCTACCGACGATGAGATTGAGTTGATGATAAGTCGTGTGCAGCTTATGCGTCTTTGTCAGCGCAAGTCGGAGAATAAGAATTTCTACCACGAACGCCATTATGCTTTGCAGCACATGCAGAAGATAGAAAAGGAGTATGCCAATCTGTCGGCAGCGGAACGTAAGCGTTTTGTGTATGCACGTTCAGAGTATTGGATAGTGCTCTCTACCTATTTATATTATATCGGTCAACCGCGTGGAGCATCGGAGGCGGTACTGAATATCGAGGAAGATGCCCTGCTGATGAGCGATATGCCACAGTTGCTGACATATTATTATACTGTAGGTTCGGGCGGTATATTGCAAGGCCAACAGCATGAAGAACTGATGCGTACAGAGTTCAACTACCTCATACGTTGCTATATGCTTGCTCGCCAGTGTGGTTATATTTATTGGGAGGCGAACTCTATGCAGGCATTGAGCGAGAAGTTGCAAGACGAAAGCAGACGTGAGTTCCTTATGCTGAATTTCCGCCCAGAAATCAATTTCCTCAATGTTGATAATATGCCAGACACTCTGCTTGCCGGCAATCTTGCGGAGCGAGCATTGGAGTTGTTCAAGAAATATGGCGATGTGTATCAGATTGCAGGCGCATGGCGTACTTTGTCGGAGGCATTCCGCAAGGTTGGCGACAATAAGTCGGCACTTATCTGTCTGAAAAACGCTATTGCCAACGACACAACCATAAATGCTGCTCCCGACCTTGTTGCGTCCATTCGCGAGCAGATGTCAATTGTATATTCGGCACTCGACAACAAGAAAATGAGCGACTACAATCGCAATGCCTATCTTGACATCCAGGAGTACACACGCCAGGATCGTATGCTTGAGGCACGTGCCGAACAACTCGCTTCTTCGTTACGTAAGCAAGACATCATGATTGTGATTGTGGTTGTGGCAATCATTCTGCTCATTGTGGCTATGGCATTCTTCGTCTATAAGACACGAAAGAAAGCCGCGGAGTTCCCGATAAACACTCTGCTGCAACCTCTTGAAGATTGGCAGAAAGCACGTTCCGACTATTACGAACGTACTGAGGTTGAGTATGAGGAGAGGCGCGAGCAGATAGCCATTCTTCAGAATCAGTACGAGCACTACTTGGAGAAGAATATCGAGCAACGTGCCAAGGTGTCTTTGGCATCGTCAGTTGCTCCGCTTATCAATCGTTTGTTGCACGAAGTGAAGATGCTTTCGTCTGATAAGGAAACAACCGAACAACGCAATAGTCGCTATGAGTACATCGGTCAGTTGGCTTCTTCCATAGAGCAAACAAACGAGCGACTTACCGATTGGGTGAAACTGAAGCAGGGCGAGATAGCGTTGCGCATAGAGAGTTTTGCTTTGCAAACACTGTTCGACACTCTACGTAGTAGTGATATAGAATACAAGCTCAAGGGCATAGCACTTAATATTGTGCCGACCGAAAGTGTTGTGAAGGCAGATAAGGTGCTGACTCTCTTTATGCTCAACACTATTGCGGAGAATGCACGCCGCTTCACTCCAAATGGTGGCAGTATTGATGTGTATGCTGAGGAAACCGACAGTTATGTTGAGGTGTCAGTTAGAGATACGGGTAAGGGTATGGACAAGGAGCAACTCGATTCTTTGTTCAAGCTTCGCTATATAACCGACTCCAATGATACGACGAAAGAAGGTGGTCATGGCTTCGGACTTCTCAACTGTAAGGGAATCGTAGAGAAGTATAAGAAGATGAGCTCGTTCTTTAGCGTTTGTTCCATTGGAGCAGAGAGCGAAGAGGGTAGTGGTAGCCGTGTCTTCTTCCGATTGCCTAAAGGCATGAAGAAAGTACTCATGCTTTGCGCATTGCTCCTAAGTGTGTTCTGTTCGTGTGCAAAGACCAATTCTATGGGGGTCGTAATTAACGAAAATGATAGAACACGACAGGCAAATACATTGGTCGATAGTATATATTATAATAATGTGTCAGGCAACTATCATCGCACGTTGGAGTTGTCGGATAGCTGCATACGAGTGCTTAACCACTTGTTTGCAGACAGTATGCTTATAAGCAACGGCGCACGTGGAATGATGCTTAAAGGTACGGATGCAGACGAAGCTATCGAACTGAAGTGGTTTCGTGACAGTGTAAAGATGGACTATAGCTTGCTTCTTGCCCTGCGTAATGAGGTTGCGGTTGCGGCTCTTGCCGTGCATGACATCGATTTGTACACATATAACAATCAGGTGTTCACGAAGCTCTTTCGCGAGTGTAGTGCCGACCGCTCTATTGCTACGTATGTACAGACGATGCAGCGTGCTGAGAACAATCGCAATGTAGCGATAGCGTTGCTCGTGCTGTTGCTGCTTGCCGTGTTCCCTGCCTACTACTTCCTGTACTATCGCCATAAGCGTTTCTATAATTTATGTATCGAACGTATCGAGCAGATCAACGAATTGTTGCAATCGGATAATCTGTCGTCGAATATGAAGGTTAGACAAATCAGAGCCTTGTGGAAGAATGACATAAAGGTTTCGAAGCAGATTGCGGTGATGAATAAGAATACCACACAGATTTCGGGCATAGTGAATCGTATCTGTCAAGTTCTCGCAGAGGATGTCACAAAGACCTCAGCCATGGAGCAGGAGTTGGTTATACTGGAGGAAAACACGAAGCGTATCACGGTCAATCGCGACCGCCTTTACGTCATAAACAATGTCCTTGACAACCGCCTTTCGACGTTGAAGCACGAGACAATGTTCTATCCATCGCGTCTGAAGCAGATATTGCAAGCTCGCAGTGGTAGCACCTCTATGTCTGAAAAGGAACTCTTGGCTGCATTGGATGAGATTGCTTCCTACTACGAAACGATGTACACAACGCTGCTAAGCCAAACTGTTCGAGTGGCGCAGACAATGTCGTCGTTTGAACCGAGTGTTGCGATGCAATACGTGTTTGTACTGTTGAAGCGAGCGAATGGAGGAAGGCAACTGAAACCGATAGAGTTGGATGTCGACGATGGGTATTTGAAACTGGTATTCAATCTCGCTTCGCAGTACCCTGCAGCCAGCAATCAGCAGTCAATATACGACTACCTTGTGCTTTGTCAGATAATGCGCGACATGGGCGAGTATTATCGTGCACGAGGTTGCGGAGTAGAGACAAAGACCGCAAGTGACGGAACATCAACAATAGTAATTTATATAAAGAAAGAGATATGGAAAAGTTTAAAGTTATCATAGTGGAGGACGTGCTGCTCGAACTCAAAGGCACAGAAGGACTCTTACATAGCGAGGTGCCCGAGGCAGAGATTATAGCTACAGCCAATTCGGAGGACTCGTTCTGGGAAGTGTTCGCATCCAACAAGCCCGATCTTGTGCTTCTCGACCTCGGTCTTGGCGGAAGCACAACCATCGGTGTGGAGATTTGCAAGAAGCTGAAGACGGAGCATAAGGATGTGAAGGTACTTATCTTTACAGGCGAGATACTCAACGAGCAGTTGTGGGTAGATGCTCTGCACGCCCATTGCGACGGCATCATTCTGAAGAGTGGCGAACTGCTCACACGCGATGATGTGTTGAGCGTGATGAATGGCAAGAAGTATGTTTTCAATCAGCCTATTCTTAAAAAGATTGTAGACAAGTTCTGCGACACAATACAGCAGCAGATGGATCATCAAGAAGCACTTATACGCTACGAGATTGACGAATACGACGAACGCTTTCTGCGTCATTTGGCGTTAGGATATACAAAAGACCAGATTTCGCAACTGCGTACAATGCCGTTTGGCGTGAAGAGTCTGGAGAAAAGGCAGAACGAACTGGTCCAGCGTTTGTTTCCCAACGGCAATGGCGGAATGGGAGTAAACGCTACGCGTCTTGTTGTTAAGGCTTTTGAACTTAATATCCTTGATGTAAATAATCTTTATTCTGACGATGCATAAGTTGCGGTTAAGCAGTATTAAAGTTACGGTTGAACGGCTTTAAAGTTATTGTTTAGTAGTTCTAAAGTAAAACCTTAGTCGTGGTATAGCGGACGCAACCCGATTGGGTTGCGTCCGCTGTCTGCATAGATTGCGTTCGCCGTCCGATCGGGCGGCGTTCGGTGTCCGATTACTTTACATCTCCTTAATAGTGTTTTCTATAAGGCTTCTCTCCGCCTCATCCACACCATATTTTTCGTAGAGTTGCGAGTCTATTTCCTCAATGGCAGCACTCCAATTTATATCTGATGCAGCTGTGAAGTCCTGCAGCGGCACAAACATGAACTTCTCCGGCGAGAGGTCTTGCGAAGTTATAGTCTGCAGAATGAGATAGCGTACAAACTTGGTCTTCAGATAGGTGAGCAAGTTCTCTGCCTCCTGCGCTGTAGGATAAGCACCTGCAACGAGGTAGCTCTGCGTGCAGACACATTGCGGTTGCAGTATGGCGAGGGCGGAGAGCACGCGGTACTGTCCGTTGCGGTCGGGGGTGCCGGCATGTTCGCATGTAGCCTTCGAGAATATAACCTTATGGAGGTCAACCCACTGCTGGTTTTTCTTGATATCATCACGCAGAACGTAAGATGGTTCGCCCGACGACTTCAGCATGACGGCTGTAGGGTCAGTGTCAGGCTGAGCTGTGCCACGGTATGTAGATACGAAGCCGAACGGAGTCTGCGGACTAATCTGCGCGTTGAGCATGGTCTTCGACATTGCTTTCACCTTGTGAATGAGCGAGAGCGCACCATTGTTGCGCACGAAGATGTTGAACTCGTCAAGTTTACGAGGCAGCGTGTTGGCGTTGCCACCAAAGTGGTTCGTAAACTGGCATGTTGTCTTGTGCTTCGCGTCCCACAGGAAATAGCTTACGCCTCCGGAGATGTCTACGGTAGGGAAGCAGTCCTTTGAGTCGACATAGTCGAAGATGGCGCGTATGTGTGTGTCGCCAAGCATTGATTGACGGAACTGATCGAGTCCGCGTCCGCCCGTGAACCATCGTGAAGGGGTAATCATTGTGATGAATTGTGGGCGCATCTGACGGGCTATGTCTACAAATTGGTTGTAGAGAGGTATGCCGTAGTTGTCTTTCTTCTCACCGATGTTCATCTGATATGGTGGATTGCCAATGATTGCGTCGAATTTCATTTGCTGATTGGTGCTTAAATTGGGATAGTTTTGTGGGTCGCTGATGGTGCTTGCGAGCTTCGCTTTGTACACAATTACTTGACTGTTGAGGTCGGGTATGGTGAGTATGTTTGGTCGTACACCGCTATCGAAGCCAACGAGAGTGCGGCGGGTTATGCTGGCTGCCATAGCAGTCTTGCAGACAGCAAAGATGTTATGCTCAACGATTTCCTTCCACATCGAACACGATTCTTGGTCGGACAGCATGTCGAACAGACCTTGCGACTGACTGCTGCGCACCTTATATAAAGAATAAGCTACGTAAAGCGAGTAAAGACCAGTTTTTGAGCAGATGTCGAGTATCTGTGCGTTGGGGTTCATCAGCGTACGGTTGGTCACGCCTTCGTTGTAAACAAAGCGTGGTTGAGCAAGTGGCTTCGTAAACTTATCGTCAAAGAAGCAGTAGCCACCGAGTGTGTCAGAGAGATGACGATTTACGACATTCCATGGTGTGAGGATAGTTTCGCGATCTGGGTAAGAGAAGTCGGAGAGGATGCTCGCAATCTCAGCAATGCGGTTGTCTGGGGGAAGTGTATCGGCATGACGCAAGCGTGCAACAATAGCCTTGGCTGTTGCTACAAAGATGTCCTCGCGATAGAGATGCTTAAGGCGCTTGAACAGCTGAATGGTGATGCCACGTGGCATGAAATGACGCCACGACTCTGCATCGATGTTGCGCAAGAATGAGTCGATAGTCAACCCCTCGATATTATCCACCGTACCATATATCATAATAGGGAAGCGAGTGGATATCTGACTGAGTATGGCAATGGCACGCTGACGCGGTGTGAGGCGGGTTATGCCTGCGTTTTCCCTTGTCTGTGTGTTAGATGTGTCATTCTGCTTTGCCGCATCTTCAGCCGTCTTGTCTTTTGCTTTCTTCGTCTGTTTCTTGGCAGACTGTATGTCGTTATTCCTCTGACGACGTTCTTCAAGTACTGCATTAGCCATAGCTTCTGCCACCTCATCGAGGAGACGGAGGTCGTTTTTGCCGAGATTGTTCAGGTCGGTGTACAGACAATCGCCGTGGAAACCATTGCGGATGAGGCTTGTAGAGTAAGAGGTGTTGATGTTTCGGATGAATGTATCCGTGTCCATTCGGTTGCGTTTGCCACCATCGATAACGATAGTAGGGCAGTAGTGCAGGAATTCTGTGAGCTTCTGCACACGTGCTTCGTGCTCAGTAGATGCAAGATTGTTGCTGATATATTGGTCGATGGCGGTGAGTGTTCGTGTCGGTGAGAAGTCGAATGTGTAACACTCTGCTTTTATGCCCTCGCGATACGGACTCTGACAGCGGAAGATTGTCTGGAAGTAATGAGCGCAACCAGTGTCGGCAGAGCCAGCGAGCATGAATACGGCAGTCCATTCTGGTACAGAGACACCAGTAGTGAGTCGTCCGCACGATAATGTTATTGTGCGTTCATTAGTGCTGATAGCGGTTCTTACCTCCTCAAGAGGAGATGTTTGAGAAGAAACGCTATCACCGGCAACGTTTACGACCTTATAGTTACGGAACGGATTATCTGCAGTTGGCTCAGCGAGTATCTGTGCAAGACAATGAGCCGCGTTGACACCAGGCACATACCAAAGAGTATGGCATAACGATTGGCCCATCGCTTCATCGGCGAATGGATACAGCGGAGCGGTTGCGAGAAGGTTTACGAATTTTCTTACGTCGGCTTCGTGCACAAAGCACGTCTGCGCCTCGTCAACACGAAAGAACTCGGAAAAGTTAAAGCCTTCGTTGTCTGTAAGGAAATAAGGTGCGAAGGTGTTGCGCAGATTATAAGTGACGATGTTCATACGTGCCATATTTGCATACGGGTTGGCTGCACCGCTGTTAGAGATATCCCACTGCTCCTTTGCACGTTGCTCCATGCAATAGTCCCAGTTGTACACGTCTGTGGTGTCGAAGGTCTGGCGGATGCTGTAGGGTGTGCCCGAGAGATAGAGCGTGCGCAGACTACGGCGTTTCTGTAGTTCGGCGATAACGTCGTTGCCAAGGCGTGTTGTGATACCCTCGTGTGCTTCGTCAACAATAAGAAAATCCCACTTTGCAGAGAATACATCATCGTTCTTCACAATACCTTTCTGCTGGTTCACGCGCTTTGAAGAGCGTAAGTCCTGCATTGATGCGAAATAGACGTAGTGGGTTGCAGGGTCTTTGGCTATATCTTCAAGTTCGGCAAACGACGCTCCGCGACGTTTGCGTTCCTCTTCGGGCATAGCAGATGTTGTCTTGCTGCCGTACAGCCAGCCTTCAAGCTGCAGTTTCTCTATAGAGTCAAACCACTCTTGTCGCACAGCAGGGCGATGAGTGAGCACGAGTGTGCGTCTGTACCCAAGACGATGTGCTGCTTCGATGGCGCAAAGCGTTTTACCGAAGCGCATCTTTGCATTCCAAAGTACCTTACGTGAGCGTTTTAGTGTCGTCACGGTGAAGTTGATAGCTTCTTCTTGTTCGGTTCGGAATACTATGTTTTCTGTTGATATCATTTTTGTTTGTATTTTAGTTGTCAATGGTTACGGCAGGAACTATAGGAGGCTACGGCATCCTGCCGTAGCCACGCACCCTTTCGGTTCCTATACAATGTCTTTGTAAGTCATTTTCTTGCCACTCAGTGGTTCGGTATTGTGCCATTCCATGATTATTGCGTAATGGTCGGAGTTGGGAACGTTGAAGTTCAGTCCATCCATTTGCCAAATGTTCCACGAAATGATTTCTGCAGCCTTCAATACGGCATCGCGGTGTGGGTGTCGATGCCAACGTTCGGTGTAGTATTCACAGAACGAAAGGAATAGTGACTCACGTGTAAGAAAGACGTTGTCGCCCTGACTGTCGAAGCCATATATCGACTGAAGTGCTTGGTAAGCTTTGCGTATCCATTGACGTTTGTTAGCCTTTGTCGGCTCGGAAGGGGTATTCTCGTTTATTATGCGAAACTTGCGGTCCAACATACCAATACGTTCGCTGATAGGAATTAGTCGACCAGTGGTGGCATCATAGCGAGAAATAAGATACGGCCCTTCTCCGCAAGTTATCTCCATGCGTCTTGCCCTCACGTACGACATCCATGAGCGTTTTGCCGGAAACACGATAGGTGGCTTGGATGTTAGCCATCTGTGTTCGCCTTCCTCGTTTATATATTCGGTATTGAATACATCTTTTCTGCCAAACCATTGTTCGTCGACGAGATTGTTCTGTGCATTACATATCCATGCAGGAGTGAACACTTCAGCACGCGACTTCGAGCGAGAAGTCTGCATGGATGGTTGCTTCTTTATACGTGGTTGTATAAGATTCGGGTGGCTACTGATTAACTCAGGAGTGATTTGTGCGTTAAACGCAAATGGGCTATTGTCGTCCATCTCGTTAGTGACGCAATAATCGTCAGTTGCCCATGAAATATATGTGTTTTCATTGGGCAAACTGAGCGATTGGTCTTTTAGGAGCAGTTCGAGGAGTTGGATGTCGTTCCTCATTATGCGTTTTTAATCTTTATCTCGCAGTTCTCAAGCGATTCGATTATAGCAAGCGACTCTACACGCACACCTTGTTCGCGCAGATATTGTCCACCGTCCTGGAATGCTTTCTCGATAATGAATCCCATGCCCTCGAGTGTGGCTCCCGACTGCTTGCAGAGGTCGATGATACCCTTTGCTGCGTTGCCATAAGCAAGGAAATCGTCGATGAATATGACATGGTCATCGGGGCAAAGATAATCGCGTGAGATAACCACGTCGTAGTCGCGCTGCTTAGTGAACGAAGTGACCTTCGTGGCAAGCATGTTGTCAAGCGTGTTAGGCTTTTTCTTCTTTGCAAACACTACGGGAAGGTTCATCAGAAATCCCATCATTATAGCTGGTGCAATGCCCGATGCCTCAATAGTAAGAATCTTGTTCACCTTTGTGCTTGCAAAGCGACGTATGAACTCTACGGCGATGTCCTTCATTAAGTTAGGATCCATCTGGTGATTAATGAATTTGTCTACTTTGAGGATGCCACCAGGGTAGCATTTGCCATCTTTCAGAATTCTGTCTATGAGTGCTTTCATTGTTATTGAGTTTTTATTTTTGTTTATCTAATTGATTATATTTAAATGTTTCAAAGTCGATGGTGTTATCGTATAGTACAACGAGCTATTTGCTCTTGCTACTCGTTGTAGAACCAATCCATGAATTTTCCAATCCAAGGAATCTGTATTCGGAACCAACGATATTCTGCAACTTGTTTGCCACCGAAGTTTAAGATGAACTCTCGCATGGGGTTGCGTTTGAAAGGCAGACCGGCATCGAGGAAGTACATATGTGCAAAGCCTTGTTCGTGTGCATACTTCAGCGCAGACCATACCGTATATGAAGCAGGGTAGAGCATCATAAAGCTCTTACGGAGTGAAGCCAACTGCCACATATAGGCGTTGCCGCCGAAAAAGAAGCATACGCAGGTGCCTATGACGCGATTTTTGTATTTAGTTGCGAATATCTTGCATTGCTTGCTTGTAGCTAAATGCTCGAAGAGTTTTGAATTACGCACCGTGCGACGAGGTTTTAGTCTGAAATAATGGCGCATGAGTTTCACTGCTTGTTGCAGCTCTTTGCTATCTGAGTTTACGATTTCGGCTTTCGCACCGCGTTGTTCGGCTATAGATAGCTTGTCGCGCAATTTCTGCGGTAGACGCTCGTAAGGGGATTTGGAGTGTAGCGAGTTGTGTATCTTTTGCCATTGTATAGGAAAATATCCATTCTCGCGCAGTTTGGCATATCCGAACATCTTACTACTCAAATCGCTTATTTCAATAAAAAGGCATAGCTTATGAGTAAGTTCGTTGGTTATCGCCTTCACGAACAGCGAGAAAATTTCCTCTTTATTTTCCACTTCTGGTGCATAAACGCCTTCGCCATATATGTGACAATGCGAATAAGCAAATGGGGGTAATAGCAAGTGGTGATAAGACACTACTGCCAAGAGATGTGCCACGATACGTCCTTGCCCGTCAATTGCTAATGCCATGTATGGTTTCTGTTTTGGCGTGACTTCAAGTATCTTGAATAGCTCCACGCTGTGAAAGAAATCATCGCATATAATGTCGGGCAAATCGGATGCTTTAGTAATCAGACTAACACTTACCTCTTCTTTCATGTGGCAAAAATAGCAAATCTTTTTTAAAAATCGACTCGTTTGCTGTGCTTTTTCTGCGAGTTTGTTTACTTTTGTAGCTACAACAGGAAAAGAACTTATGAAAATAGTAATGATAGGTGCTGGCAATGTGGCTACCAATATTGCCAAGACTCTTGCCAATATAGGTGAAACACCGGTGCAGATATGGAGCAGAACGCTTGCTTCTGCAGAAATACTTGCAAATGCTGTAGATACTTGTGCAACAAGTGATTGGGACTCTGTGGTAAAAGATGCCGATGTATATATCGTGGCGGTTAAAGACGATGCTATGCTTAATGTGATAGATTTGCTTTGTGCTCATTGCAAGCATGGCGTTTTTGTTCATACCGCAGGCACAATGTCGATGAGTATGTTCACTGGTAAAGCGGAACATTATGGCGTGCTTTATCCGATGCAGACATTCTCGAAGCAAAAAGAGATGGACTTCCGGACTGTTCCGTGTTTCGTTGAGGCTTCCGACAAACATACTTTGGACATAATAATGGAGTTGGCGCGACTTCTCTCTGATAATGTTCGAGAACTTGCGGAGTCTGAACGCAAATGGCTTCATATAGCAGCAGTTTTCTCCTGCAACTTTGCCAATGTGTGCAACGCTATGGCTGCGCAAATACTTGAACGTCACGGACTCAGCTTTGATGTGATGCTTCCACTTCTCGACGAAACGGTGGCAAAGCTTCACCGACTCCATCCAAGGGAAGCGCAGACCGGTCCGGCTTCAAGAGGAGATGTGGGAGTGGTGAGCAAGCATCTTGCTATGCTCGAAGACAACAAGGAACTGAGCGAGGTCTATGGCGTTCTGTCGAATTATATCTTGAAGAATAGAGAATAGGCACTTTGTGTTTAACTATTTAGGTTAGAAGAATGATTGATTACGATTTGAAAAAGATACGTGCTGTAATATTTGATGTAGACGGCGTGTTATCTTGCGATACTGTTACCGTCGATACTACGGGCGAACCTCTGCGTACTGCCAATCTGAAGGATGGCTATGCCATACAGTATGCTTGCAAGATTGGTCTGATTGTCTGCATCATTACGGGTGGAAATACCGAGGCTGTGCGCAAACGTTATGAAATGCTCGGCGTGAAGGAACTGTATATGGGTTGTAGTGTGAAGGTGAAAACCTATAAAGAATTCAAGGCTAAATATTCACTATCTGATGATGAGATTATATACGTCGGCGATGATATTCCTGATTACGAGGTGATGTCGCTTGTAGGTTGTCCTTGCTGCCCGGCGGACGCAAGTGTGGAAATAAGGTCGGTAAGCAAGTATATAAGTCAGCGTCGCGGCGGTTGCGGAGTGGGACGTGATATCATAGAGCAAGTACTTAAAGCACAAGAAAAATGGATGGCAGACAATAGAGCTTTCGGTTGGTAAAACCAGTGCTCTTTATCACATAAAGTTATAGTCGAAGCCTTTACTTGCGTCTGCTGCATTCTGGACATTCGCCCTTAATGATAAATGACAAGGAGTTGGCTTTGAACCCATCGGGTAGGTCAACATGTTCCACAGGAATGTCGTTCAAGCAAAAGGTGCGTGTGCATTTCTCGCAATAGAAATGAGCATGGCCGGCAGTATGGTCGTGCGAGTCGTGATGGGAGCAAAGTTCGTAGTTAAGTGCGCCTTTTCCGTCTTCGAAGGCATGGACAATGTCGTGTTCGAGAAAGAGTGTCAGCACGCGGAAGATGCTCGACTTATCCATAGGCAGCAATATCGCCTCCATTGTCGAAAGACTCATGGGGCGATGCTCGTTGTGCAGCGTTTTCAAAATGAGGATGCGGTTAGCCGTTGGGCGTACACCCTTTTGTTTCAGCATCTCTTCGGCTTTATTATTATCTATACTATTCATATTTGGATATTGCGAGACGAAATATTCTTATTATTAAGACGCAAAGTTACAATGAAAAGATGTAAATGTAGCAATTAATCATAATTTATTTGTAGGATAGAAATAATTGTTATACATTTGTTTGTAAAATAACAACTTTTAAACTGAAAACGATGGATTTGTCTTTAATCCCTCTAAATATAAAAGGCTGTGGGCTGCGTCCTTTTGTTATAGCTGGTCCATGTTCGGCAGAGACAGAAGAACAAGTTATGTCTACTGCCCGACAACTCGCTTCGCTTGGTTGTAACGTGTATCGTGCTGGTGTTTGGAAACCCCGTACCAAACCAGGCGGTTTCGAAGGACACGGCGAGAAAGCATTGCCGTGGCTGAAGCGTGTGAAGGAAGAAACAGGAATGTCTGTGGCTACAGAGGTTGCCACCCCCGAGCATGTAGAACTTGTGTTAGAATATGGTATCGACATTATTTGGATAGGAGCACGCACCTCTGCCAATCCCTTCGCTATGCAGGCACTTGCCGATTCGCTTAGTGGTGTAGATATTCCCGTACTTGTGAAGAATCCCATAAATCCAGACCTCGAATTGTGGATTGGAGCGATGGAACGTCTCAATCAGGCAGGCATCAAGCGCTTGGCTGCCATTCATCGTGGCTTCTCGAGTTACGACAACAAGATATATCGCAATGCTCCGATGTGGCAGATACCTATAGAGTTGCGCCGCCGCATACCTAAGTTGCCGATAATCTGCGACCCCAGTCATATTGGTGGTCGACGTAATCTTATTTCTCCTATTAGTCAGCAGGCTATGGATCTTGGTTTCGATGGTTTGATTGTGGAGACTCATTGCTCTCCGAACGAAGCGTGGAGCGATGCTGCACAACAGGTTACGCCCGACGAACTCTACAAGATATTATCGCAACTTACAATTCGCGATGGACATATTGACATAGAAGGCATACACGGCTTGCGTGAGCAGATAGATGCTATCGACAACAATCTTGTTGAACTTCTCTCCAATCGTATGAACATCTGCCGCAAAATAGGCTGCTATAAGAAAGAACATAACATGACGGTTCTGCAGACGAATAGATATAAGGAGATTATCGACAAGCGTGGAGCGCAAGGCGATTTGTGTGGTATGGATTCCGATTTCGTTAAGCATATATTCGAACTGATTCACGAAGAGTCGGTACGTCAACAGATGGAAATAATCAATAAGCAATAGTACGCAAAGATGAAAATAATATTATCAAGCAATTCGCCACGACGCAGGGAACTTCTCGCTGGTCTTGGTGTCGATTTTGAAGTGAAAGTAATAAAAGGTGTGGACGAGTCGTACCCCGCAACGCTGCCGTCAAAGGAAGTGGCAGAGTATATAGCACGTGAGAAAGCAGCTGCCTACGAAGTGGCTGACGACGAACTTGTGATTACTGCCGATACGGTGGTGATTGTTGGTGACGACATTCTCGGTAAGCCACATGATGCAGCAGAGGCTCACGCTATGTTGCGCAAGATAAGCGGACGCACACATCATGTCGTTACCGGTGTTTGTATGAAGACCAAGCAGGAGCAGCATAGCTTCTCGGTTGTGACTGGGGTCACGTTCAAGGAACTGACCGATGCTGAGATTGATTATTACATTGAGCACTACAAACCATTCGACAAGGCAGGTGCCTACGGCATTCAGGAATGGATAGGATATATCGGCGTTACCGGATTGGACGGCAGTTATTATAATGTTATGGGGTTCCCCGTTCAACGTGTGTATGCAGAATTGACAAATCGATTTAAGATTGTTCAATATTAGTGAAATGTTTCGACTATTTAATATATTTTAGTCTATATATTTCGCCTCTGTTTTATTATTTCTGTAATTTTGCGCTTAATTTATGGTGCGGCTGTAATGGTCGTGCAAGATTTAACGAGTAAATATTAAACATAAACTATTATGTCAGAATCAATAGATATCCGCCAGCTTAACGCTCGGATAGAACAGCAAAGCAGTTTTGTCACCAACTTGGTGACTGGTATGAACCAAGTGATTGTTGGACAAAAACATCTCATCGAGTCGTTGCTTATCTCGCTTCTTAGCGATGGTCATATCCTTCTGGAGGGTGTGCCTGGTTTGGCAAAGACTCTCGCCATAAAGACTCTCTCTCAGCTTGTCGATGCCGACTACAGCCGCATTCAGTTTACCCCTGACTTGTTGCCTGCTGACGTTGTCGGTACGCTTATCTATTCACAGAAGGACGAGAACTTTCAGGTGAAGAAGGGTCCGGTATTTGCGAACTTCGTACTTGCCGACGAGATTAACCGTGCGCCGGCTAAGGTTCAGAGTGCCTTGCTTGAAGCTATGCAGGAGCATCAGGTAACAATCGGTGAACAGACATTCAAACTTCCGAATCCGTTCCTCGTGATGGCTACGCAGAACCCTATTGAGCAGGAGGGTACATATCAGTTGCCTGAGGCTCAAGTAGACCGTTTTATGCTTAAAGTGGTTATCGGCTATCCTACACTTGAGGAGGAGAAGCTCATTATCCGTGAGAACTTGCGTGGTGAGGAGAAGAAGGTGTTGCCCGTAACTACTGCTGAGGAGATATTGAAGGCTCGTGAGGTAGTTGAAGAGGTATATATTGACGAGAAGATTGAACAGTATATTGCTGACATCGTCTTCGCTTCGCGCTACCCAGAGAATTATGGCTTGGGCGAACTGAAAGATATGATTACCTTCGGTGGCTCGCCACGTGCAAGTATCTCGCTTGCAAAGGCAGCGCGTGCCTATGCTTTCATCAAGCGTCGCGGCTACGTAGTGCCAGAGGATGTGCGTGCCGTTGCACATGACGTGCTGCGCCATCGCATAGGTCTCTCATACGAGGCTGAGGCAAGCAACATCACAAGTGAGGAGATCGTATCTAAGATAATAAATAAGGTAGAGGTGCCTTAAACATAAGACAATGGAAACGTCAGAGATACTTAAAAAGGTTCGCAAGATAGAAATCAAGACGAAGGGTCTGAGCCAGAACATATTCGCAGGCCAGTACCATTCTGCCTTTAAGGGTAGGGGTATGGCGTTTGCCGAGGTTCGCGAGTATCAGTTTGGCGATGACGTTCGCGACATAGACTGGAATGTCACAGCACGTTTCCGCAAGCCTTACGTGAAAGTGTTTGAGGAGGAGCGCGAACTTACCGTTATGTTGTTGATTGATGTCTCGGGTTCGCTCGACTTCGGCACACGCAAGTGTATGAAGTCGGTGATGGCTACCGAGATTGCTGCTACCATCGCCTTCAGTGCCATGCAGAATAACGACAAGATTGGTGTGGTGTTCTTCTCCGATCGCATTGAGAAGTATATTCCGCCAAAGAAGGGACGTAAGCACATCCTGTATATTATACGAGAGATGCTCGACTTTCACCCACAAAGTACCAAGACAGACATAGGTGAAGCGGTGGCTTACTTCACACGTATGATGAAGCGTCGCACAACAGCGTTCGTAATCAGCGACTTCTACGACAACAAGGACTTCCTAAAGCAGTTTCAGATAGCCAACAACAAGCATGACCTTATGGCTGTGCAGGTGTACGACCGTTGGGCGAAGCAACTGCCAGATGTAGGACTTATGAAAGTACAGGATGCAGAAACGAGTAACGAGATGTATATTGATACCTCAAGCAAGAAAGTGCGTGCTGCTCATGCACGCTATTGGAAGGAGCGTGAGGCAATACTTCGTGAGACATTCTCTCAGGCAAACGTCGACTGGATGTCTGTGGCTACCGATGAGGATTTCGTGAAAGCGATGATGACTTTGTTTTCATCAAGAAACAGTTAAGCAATGAAAAGATTAATAACTCTTATATTGTTCGTGTCGTCACTCACGATGGCTGCCGCCCAGCAGGTAGGTGTTGAGGCTAAGATCGATTCTGTGGCGATAATGATTGGCGAACAGGCACATCTTCAACTGACCATCACAGCTCGCCAGGGTGCAAAGATAGTGTATCCGCACTACAAGCGTTCGCAATATCTCGTGCCAGGCGTTGAGGTGCTGGATGATACGAAGGGTGATACGGCAGTTGTCGATGGTTATTGGAGTGTGAAAAAGATACTCACACTTACGAGCTTCGATGAGCAATTGTATGCTATACCAGGCATCACTGTAAAGGTAGACGGCAAGAGCTACAAGTCGAACCCTGTAGCACTTAAGGTAATCACTAGCGATGTCGATACTCTCAATATGGATAAGTTCTTTCCACCGAAGTCTGTACAGGACAATCCGTTCCTTTGGGCAGAGTGGATGCCGCTTATTTGGATGACGCTTATTGTGTTGTTACTTATTGCGTTAGGCTCATGGGTTATAGTACGTCTGAAGCAGAACAAACCGATTATTGCCCGCATACGTATCGTGAAGAAAGTGCCGCCACACAAGAAGGCATTGGACGAGATGAACCGCTTGAAGGGCGAGTCGCATACAGCCGATTACGACCAGAAGGCTTACTATACGCAGCTTACAGACACTTTGCGCCAGTATATACGCGAGCGTTTCGGTTTCAACGCTATGGAGATGACTTCTTCGGAGATTCTCGAAAACCTGCGTAGTGCCGGCGACGAGAAAATGCTTGCAGAGCTAAGCGAGTTGTTCATGACTGCCGACCTTGTGAAGTTTGCGAAATATTCGGCACTTCTCAACGAGAAAGACATGAATCTTCTGAACGCCATCAACTTTATAGACCAGACCAAGCGTGAGGATGCTCCTACAGAAGAGCGTATAGAGCCGACACTTAGTGAGGAAGAGGTGCGTACACGCAAGACACGCGTCATGCTTAATGTGCTTCTTTGCGCTATTGCTGTCGCTATCGTCGGACTTGCAGGTTATGTGATTTATCGTGTGTGGTTGCTCCTTATGTAGAGTCTAACGATACGTAACGAAAGTAATATACAACAATGGAATTTGTAAATAAAGAATACTTTATACTGCTCACGTTGCTGATACCTTATATAATATGGTATTGGCGCAATCGTAAGCATAGCGAACCTACGATGCGTGTCAGCACAGTGGTGGCTTACTACAAGGCACCTAAAAGTTGGCGACAGCGCATCGTACATACACCGATGTTTTTGCGTTGCCTTGCTTTTGTGATGATTGTGTGCGTCATGGCACGTCCTCAGACACGCAACTCTTGGGACAATAAGTCGGTAGAAGGCATCGACATCATGCTTGCTATGGACGTGTCGACATCTATGCTGGCAGAAGACCTTAAGCCCAATCGCCTTGAGGCTGCTAAGAACGTAGCAGCAGAGTTTGTAGCAGGTCGTCCGAACGATAACATCGGTCTAACAATCTTTGCCGGTGAGTCGTTCACGCAATGTCCTATGACTACCGACCATGCTTCGCTTCTGAATCTTCTTGGATCTGTTCGTACAGACATAGCCGCACGCGGCATCATCTCAGACGGTACAGCCATCGGTATGGGACTTGCAAACGCCGTGTCGCGACTGAAGGAGTCGAAGGCAAAGAGCAAGGTGGTCATCCTGCTTACAGACGGCAGTAACAACATGGGAGACATCTCGCCAATGACGAGTGCGGAGATAGCGCACAGTCTTGGTGTACGTGTATACACCATTGCTGTAGGAACTAACAAGGTGGCACCTTATCCCGTGCCAGTAGCTGGAGGCATTCAGTATGTGAATATGCCGGTAGAGATAGACACGAAGACTCTAAGCGAGATAGCACAGATAACGAATGCCAACTCTTATCGTGCTACCAACAACCGCGAACTGTCGCAAATATATAAGGACATCGACAAACTCGAGAAGACAAAGATGGACGTGAAACGCTTCTCCAAGCACTACGAGGCTTATCAGCCATTTGCCATCGTAGCATTATTCCTGCTTGTGGCAGAGTTTCTGTTGCGCTTTACTGTTCTTCGCCGGATACCTTAAGGTTCTTTGTTGGCGTAGCCTTTGGTTTTTGCTCATATTAAAACTCAAAATTCAAAGTTAAGAAAATGTTCAGATTTGAGAGCCCCCAATATTTATGGTTGCTATGGCTTGTAGTAGTGCTCGTAGCAGTCAGATACTATAGCCTATGGCGCAGGCAGAAGAAGATAATGCGCATTGGCGACAAAGATCTTGTGCGTCAGCTTATGCCCGATGCTTCGACCATGCGTCGCCGTGTGAAGTTTTGGCTTACGATGGCAGCTGTAGCTGTGCTTGTGGTTGTTATTGCTCGTCCGCAGATGGGCTCCAAGATAAGCAACGAGAAGCGCAACGGAATAGAGACAATCATTTGTCTCGATATTAGTAATTCGATGTTGGCACAGGACGTAGCACCTTCGCGCTTGGATAAGAGCAAGATGCTTGTAGAGAATCTTGTAGACAACTTCACTAACGATAAGATTGGTCTTGTGGTATTTGCTGGCGATGCTTTTGTTCAGCTGCCAATCACGAGTGATTATGTTTCAGCAAAGATGTTCCTTCATGGCATAAGTCCGGCACTCATCTCTACTCAGGGTACCGACATTGCACGTGCCCTTTCCGTAGCAGCAAGCAGTTTCACTCAGCAGCAGGGTGTAGGCAAGGCTATCATACTCATCACTGATGGCGAAGATCATGAAGGCGGAGTATTGGAGGCAGCAAAGGAAGCGCGTAAGAAAGGCATCAATGTATTCATTCTCGGCATAGGTAGCACAAAGGGCTCTCCAATTCCCGTTGGGGGTGGTGAGTATATCCGCGACAACACCGGTAATATCGTTATGTCGGCACTTAATGAGGACATGTGTCGTGATATAGCCCGTGCCGGTAGTGGCACATACATCCATGTAGACAACACCAACGACGCTCAAGAGGAACTGAACGACGAGCTTTCGAAGCTCCAGAAGGGTGAGACAGAGAGCGTAATCTACAGCGAGTACGCCGAGCAGTTCCAGTCGTTCTGCATAGTATTGCTCGTTCTGCTGATAGTGGAGGCGTGCATCATGGAGAAGAAGAATCCGTTGTTCAAACATTTTAGACTATTCAAGAAATAAACGATATTCAACATGAAGAAGTTTTTAGTTCTTTCAATCTTGATGATTCAGGCATTGGTAGGCTTTGCGCAGACCGACCGCCAGCACATACGCTACGGCAACCGTTGGTTCAAGCAGGACAACTATGTAAAGGCAGAGGCAGAATACCGCAAGGCAGTAGACAAGAATCCGTCCAATCCGCAAGCGCTCTACAACCTCGGTTGCGCATTGCTCATGCAGAAGAAAGACTCGGCAGCCATCCAACAGTTTGAGCATGCTGGCAAGATAGAGACCGACCCGAAGCGTAAGGCTATGGCATACCACAACATCGGATGGATATGCCAGTCGTTGAAGATGTACGGCGAGGCTGCGGAGGCATACAAGGAGAGTCTGCGCAACAACCCGTCTGACAACGAGACCCGCTACAACCTTGCGCTCTGCATGCGCCAGCAGAAAAAGAACAAGCAGGACAAGGACAAGCAACAGCAAAAGAAGCAGCAGAACAAGGGCGAGAACAAGAGCAAGGAAAAGAAAGAACAAGACAAGAACCAAAAGCAACAGCAGCAGAAGCAGCAGGAAAAGATGAGCAAGGAGAACGCCGAGCAGATGCTTAACGCCGCCATGCAGCAGGAGCAGCAGACACAGCAACGCATAAAGGACGCCATGCGTCAGAACAGATCGCGCAAGTTGCAGAAAAACTGGTAGACCACATAAAAATACATCATTCAGAATGAATAAGAAGATAACCACACTATTACTGATATGTTTTGCGTATGTACTCTCGGTATGTGCGCAAAACATTTCTGTTTCTGCCCCTACACACGTTGCTACTGGCGAGAACTTCCGTGTGTCGTACACTATAGCTAATGTGTCGGTAGACGAGTTCCGTTCGGCTTCCATCCCTTCCGGTCTGGAAGTGATAGCTGGTCCGTACACATCGCAGCAGTCGAGCTATCAGATTGTGAACGGACATACCAGCCGCTCGTCGTCGATAACCTATACCTACACGCTCTATGCGGAGAAAGCTGGCTCATACACCATAGGTGCAGCACACGCCAAGGCAGGCGGCAAGACAATCGCCTCGCGGCCATTCCGCATACAGGTGTCGGGCGCCACACGCAACAACGGTTCGTCGGCTCCCAATATGCACGACGACGCAGTTTCGCCTTCGCACAGTTCGGGTGGCAGAATATCTTCGGAAGACCTCTTCGTGAAGGTGACTGCCAACAAGAAACACGTACACGAGCAAGAACCTATTTTGCTTACGTATAAGGTGTACACTCTCGTTGACCTTACTTCGCTTGATGGTAAGATGCCCGACTTGAAAGGCTTCCATACTCAGGAAATACCATTGCCACAGCAGAAGAGTTTTCACATTGAGAAGCTGAACGGCAGAAACTATCGTTGTGTAACGTGGAGCCAGTATGTTATGTATCCGCAGATGACGGGCAAGATGACGATACCGAGCCTTACGTTCAAGGGCGTTGTGGTTATGCAAAACCGCAATGTAGACCCGTTTGAGGCGTTCTTCAACGGCGGATCTGGATACATAGAAGTAAAGCGCAATATCGTAGCACCAGCTATTGATATACAGGTAGACCCACTGCCGCAGAAGCCAACCGACTTCTCGGGTGGTGTAGGTCGCTTTTCAATATCTTCGCAGCTGTTGAATAACACAGTGAAGGCAGGCGCACCAGTTACGTTGCGTGTAGTGGTAGGTGGCAACGGCAACCTGAAGCTCATCAAGCAGCCCGTGGTTACCTTCCCGAAGGACTTCGACAAGTACGACCCGAAGGTGACCGACAAGACCAAACTCACAACCAACGGATTGGAAGGCAATATGGTGTACGACTTCCTCGTTGTGCCTCGCAATCATGGTAACTACACCATCCCTGCTGTGTCGCTTACTTATTACGACACATCGAGCAACATGTATAAGACAGTGAAAACTGCGCCGCTTACCATTAAGGTGGAGCCAGGCGACGGCAAGGGCACTTCTGTTACCGATTATTCGGCTGTTCAGCAGACTGATATTAAGTCGATAAAGCAGGGCGGTTATGATACAATTGACACCGAGAAACTATTCTTTGGTTCTACTTCATTCTTGTTATGGCTACTTCTGCCATTTGTTTTGTTTGTAGCTCTTGTGGCTATTTTCCACAAGAAGGCGGTAGAGAACGCTGATATCGTGGGTAAGCGTGGTAAGCGCGCCAACAAGGTGGCTACCAAGCGTCTTAAAACTGCCTATAAGTTGCTCACCGCTGGCAAGCAGAACGAGTTCTATGATGAGGTATTGCGTGCACTTTGGGGCTATGTAGGTGACAAACTGAACATGCCTGTAGAGCAACTCTCACGCGAAAATATAAGTGATCAACTTGCTGCACACAATATCAATGCAGAGATAATAGAAAAGTTCATCTCTGCTCTTGATGAGTGTGAGTACGAACGTTATGCCCCAGGTAGTGCCGAGGGCAATATGACCAAGACATACGATAGTGCAATGATAGCTATTACGGAGATTGATGGTGTTTTGCGTGACAAGATGGTGAAGAGAAACAGTGGTGATACGGTGAGAATAATCTTGCTGTTTGTGGTTTTGTGTTTTAGTGGCTTTGTAAATGCTTCTGTAGACACCGCAAAGTCTCAACAGGGCGATAGCAGTGAAACTGCCGCAGCTGCTTATGCAAAGGGCGATTATCAGCAAGCTGCAGAGTGCTATACCAAACTGCTGAAGGTAGGGGAGAGCGCAGAACTCTATTATAACCTCGGCAACTGTGAGTATCGTTTGGGTAATATCACACAGTCGATAATTGCCTACGAACGTGCTTTGCGCCTTAATCCAGGCGATAGCGATACTCGTTACAATCTTCAGTTTCTTCGTGGTAAGACCATCGACAAAGTAGTGCCTGTTGATGAGATGTTCTTCGTTACGTGGTATCACTCGCTGCAGAATCTTATGAGCATTGATGCTTGGGCTATCCTCGCTGTTTCAGCCTTTGTGCTTGCTCTCATTCTGATATTGGCATATCTCTTCGGCAGTAATATTCTTCTGCGTAAGATTGGTTTCTTCGGAGCACTTGTCGGACTTCTGATTTTTGTGTTAGGACTCCTATTCGCTTATCAGCGCAAGGTTGCCCTTTCAGAACATAACATCGCCATAGTTCTCACGCCAACGCTCAATGTAAAGGCAACGCCTGCGGAGAGTAGTTCAGATGCCTTCGTTATCCATGAGGGCACACGTCTCACCATTACCGATAGTTCGATGAATGCTTGGTATGGTGTACGCCTTGATGACGGCAAAGAAGGCTGGTTGCCAAAGAACTCAGTAGAAGTAATTTGATAAAAATTCAGTGAAAATGAATATGGATACCCTCTTACAGGCCGACACCGACCTCCTTCTCGCACTCAATGGCAGCAGTTCGCAGTTTGTTGACGGACTGATGATAGCTCTTACGTCGGGCTTCACTTGGATACCTATGTACGTTGCCTTGCTGTATCTTGTGGTAAAGAACAGCGAGACGATGGGACAAATCGTACTCGTTGTGGCATGTGCTGCGCTCTGCGTTTTGCTTGCTGATGGTATTGCTGACGGCATTGTTAAGCCCAGTGTAGAACGCTTTCGTCCTTGTAATGACCCTTCGCTACGTAATCTTGTGCAGCTTGTTGATGGATATTGCGCCAATGGTAAGTATGGTTTCTTCTCAGCACATGCAGCCAACACTTTTTCTATTGCAGTGTTTTTCTGCTTACTTGTGCGCAGTAGCATATTGAGTATTTCCCTTCTTGTGTGGTCGCTTGTCTGCTGTTACACACGTATGTATCTTGGTGTTCATTATCCGCTTGATATAGCTGTTGGATTATTATGGGGTGGCACGGTAGGATGTGTTGTCTATTTTGTTTATTATAAGTTCAGAGAGAAACTCTCTCAGTCGAAACGCTTCGTATCTACACAGTACACATCAAGTGGTTTTAGCCACTCTGATGTTGATATTGTTATGCTTGTGATAGTTCTCACATTAATCTACGCTGTTCTACGTGGAGTGCTGCATTAAAATCAATTGTCCTTTGGTCTTCGCATTGTAGGCCAATATTATTATATAAATAGAGCGAAATCAATGCAAAAGTCATCGTTCTTCGAACGCAGTCCGATCCGTTCGCGTTCGCAATCCGATTGGGCTGCGTTCGCAATCTGATTGGGCTGCGTTCGCAATCTGATTGGGCTGCGTTCGGAGAACGATGACAAAAGTTTAGTTTTAAATACCCCTTTGTAGCAGTTGTATGCAATAATAGAGCATGATGCGCATTCGTATAAGTTCTGTTATGTCGACAATGTTGTGCATTATGCGTGTATGAATTTTGCAAAAATATTGTGCTGTAGGATATGTATGTCAGAATTTATAATTAACTTTGTGGGATTTAGATAGTATTGCCTTGTTTGTAGGGGCGTAGACAAAGAAAACGATTATGGAAACAAAACACATACATATCAAGGATTATAATTATGCGTTGCCGGACGAGCGTATTGCTAAGTTCCCGTTGGCGCAGCGCGATCATAGCAAACTATTATTGTATAAGCACGGTGAAGTGTCGGAAGACACGTTCTGCAACATAGCTAATCATCTGCCCGAGGGTGCTCTGATGGTTTTCAACAATACCCGTGTTATTCAGGCGCGTATGCACTTCCGCAAGGCTACTGGAGCACTGATAGAGGTGTTCCTGCTTGAGCCGTATGCTCCGGCTGACTACGAGCAGATGTTCCAGACGCGAGGCGAATGCGAATGGCTGTGCATGATTGGCAATCTGAAGAAGTGGAAGGGTGAGGTGCTTCAGCGCACATTCGATGTGAACAGCGAGTCGGTGACGCTCAAGGCCGAGCGTCTTGAGGACGTGGGCAAGAGCTACAGAGTGCGCTTCACTTGGGATAACGCAGAAGTGTCGCTTGCAGAGTTGTTGGACGCTGTGGGCGAGCTACCTATTCCGCCGTACTTGAACCGTGAGACGCAGGAGAGCGACAAGACGACGTATCAGACCGTTTACTCGAAGGTGAAAGGTTCTGTGGCAGCTCCAACGGCAGGTCTGCATTTCACACCAGAGGTATTGGCGGCAATCGACCGTCGAGGCATCGACCGCGAGGAACTGACACTGCACGTTGGTGCTGGTACGTTCAAACCGGTGAAGTCGGAGGAAATTCAGGACCACGAGATGCATACCGAGTATGTGTGTGTGCATAGAGAGACGCTCGAGAAGCTTATAAAGCATGGAGCGGAGGCGATAGCTGTGGGCACGACAAGTGTGCGCACGCTGGAGAGCCTCTACTATATGGGCGTGAAGCTGGAGCAGAACATGGATCTCTCGGAGGAGGAACTGCACGTGAACCAGTGGGAACCGTACGAGAATGAGGCTGCGAAGGGCGTGACACCGATGAAGGCTTTGGAGAATATCTTGGCTTATCTGGACAAGCACGGATTGCGTGCTCTGCACTCGAGCACGCAGATTATCATTGCGCCGGGCTATGAGTATAAAATTGTGAAGATGTTGGTGACGAACTTCCATCAGCCACAGAGCACGCTTCTGCTGTTGGTGAGTGCGTTCCTGCACGGCGACTGGCATAAGGTGTATGACTATGCGCTGGCGCACGATTTCAGATTCTTGAGCTATGGCGACAGTTCGTTGCTGATACCTTAGTTAAGAGTAAAAGAGTAAATGTAGGAGGTATGGGCATCCTGCCCATACCACGCACCCTATGAAGATGTCTAAAAGTAAAGAAGTAAAGTAAAATGAAAATAGGAGACAAAGTACAATTCTTGAGTGATATCGGCGGCGGACGCATTGCCGGTTTTCAAGGTAAAGATATAGCGTTGGTGGAGGACGAGGACGGTTTCCAAATTCCGACACCTATATCAGACCTCGTAGTGATGAGCAGTAGCGACGACTACTCGATATCGAAGTCAATACAGAAGAAGAGTGGGGCAGAGGAGCCGATGGCTGCCGACCCCGATACGTTCAACATGTCAGTGAAAGCGAAGATAAACCAGATGGATGAGGATGTGTTGGAGGACGAAGATGAGTATGACGCTGCTGACAGAGAAATCACGTACAAGGCGAAGGTGGAAGAGCGCAAGGGCGGCAACGTGCTGAACGTTTACTATGCGTTCGTGCCAGAAGATGTGCAGAACTTCTCTAAGACCAGTTTCGCCTGCTACCTTGTGAACGATAGCAACTACTACGTACATTATTTGTACATGAGCGTAGAGGGCGGCACATACACGTTGCGTGGCGAAGGAGAATTGGAGCCGAATACGAAGATGTATGTGGAGAGTCTCGCTCTTGAAGACCTGAACGAGATAGACCGCGTGCGCTTCCAGCTGCTTTCGTTCAAGCGTGACAAGGAGTTTGTGGCTAAGCCGGTTTGCGACGTGCAGTTCCGCATCGACAAGGTGAAGTTCTACAAATTGCATACCTTCCAGAAGAACGATTTCTTTGAGACTCCGGCGTTGCTGTACCCCGTTGTTAAGAACGACGGTGTTGCGCAGCTGAAGCCCATTGATGCCGAAAAGCTGATATACGTAGACGAGGAGAAGGACGAGAATAAGCTCGAGAACAAAGGAGGCGAGGCGATGAAGAACGCTATGGAGAAGTTGAAGAACAGCAGTCTAAACACTTCTGCGTCGCATCGTAACAACCGCGCCAACAGCGACGATATTCTGGTGGTAGACCTTCATGCTGACGAACTGTTGGAGACTACGGTAGGCATGGGCTCGGCAGATATCCTCAACTACCAACTCGACTACTTCCGTCGCACCCTTGAGGAGAACAAGCATAACAAGGGCAAGCGTATCGTGTTCATACATGGTAAGGGCGAGGGTGTGTTGCGCCATGCTATCGTGAACGAACTGAGATACAGATATAAGAACTACAGATACCAAGATGCTTCGTTCCAAGAGTATGGATATGGAGCAACGCAGGTAACGATACGATAAAAGTAAAAGAGTAAAAAGTAGGATGTATGGGCATCTTGCCCATACCACGCAGCCACAAAACTTTTGAAAGTAAAAGAGAAAAAAGGGCTTTTATGAATTACGGATATATAACTGTTGCTTCGGCGATACCTCAAGTAAGGGTTGCCGATGTAGACTACAACGTAGAGCAGATAGAACGCTTTGTTGTAGACGCAGATAAGCGCGGTGTGGAGATCTTGGTATTCCCCGAACTGTCGGTTACGGGTTACTCGTGTCAGGATCTCTTTGCACAACAGGCTTTACTTGATCGTGTGGAAAAGAAGATTGCCTACCTGCTTGAGGCTACAGAGCGATGTGATGTGATAAGCGTTGTTGGCGCGCCGGTATGCATTGGCGGCGGCGTGTACAACTGCGCCGTGGTGTGTCAGCACGGCAAGGTGCTGGGTATTGTGCCGAAGCGCTTTCTGCCCAACTACGGCGAGTTCTACGAGAAGCGATGGTTCGCCTCGTCAGACGACCTTACAGAATCTGTTGTGATTGGCTACGCCGGCAGTTGGGTGAGCGTGAGTAGCGAAGAAACGTTGTTCAAGACGGCACGCGGCGTGAAGTTCGGCATAGAACTTTGTGAGGACGTATGGTCGCCATTCCCCCCGTCGAACAACCTCGTGCTGTCGGGAGCCGACATCATATTTAACCTCTCGGCATCCGATGATCTCATCGGCAAGAACGCCTACCTTAAGAGCCTGCTTGCGCAGCAGAGTGCCCGACTGATATGCGGCTACGTATACAGCTCGTGCGGCTTCGGCGAGAGTACGCAAGACGTGGTTTATGGCGGCAATGCGTTCGTCTACGAGAACGGTACCCTGGTGGCAGAGTCGAAACGCTTCTCGTTGGAAGAACAACTCGTGGTGAGCCAGATAGACGTGGACAAGCTTCGCACAGAGCGCAGAAGAAACACCTCGTTCGTACATGCCCAGCGTGGACATAAAGCCAGAGTGTTCGATGCAGACGAAACAGACGAAAGAAGATTCGAGCTGTTTCGCTATGTCGACCCACATCCGTTCATACCGGAGAACGACGATATGTACGCTTCGTGCGACGAGATATTCAGCATTCAGGTGTGTGGCTTAGCAAAGCGCCTGGTACACACTCATTGCAAGTGTGCCGTGATTGGCATCAGTGGCGGTCTTGACTCTACACTCGCCCTGCTTGTCTGCGTTAAGACCTTCGACAAACTGGGTTACGACCGCAAGGGCATTGTGGGTGTTACGATGCCAGGCTTCGGAACAACAGATCGTACATACAACAACGCCATGACGCTTATGAAGGGTTTGGGCATCACTATACGTGAGATAAGCATACGCAAGAGCGTGATGCAGCACTTCGAGGATATAGGTCACGATATAAACGTACACGACGTGACATACGAGAACGGACAAGCACGCGAACGCACGCAGATACTCATGGATCTCAGCAACGAGTTGGGCGGCATGGTTATCGGTACGGGCGACTTGAGCGAGCTGGCACTCGGATGGGCTACATACAACGGTGACCATATGTCGATGTATGGTGTGAACGCAAGCATACCGAAGACCCTCATACGTTATCTCGTGAGCCATGTGGCAGAGAACAGCGTAGACGAGCAGTCAAGAGCGACCCTGCTCGACATCATTGACACGCCTATCTCGCCTGAGCTGATTCCAGCCGACGAGCATGGCAATATAAAGCAGAAGACAGAAGACCTCGTAGGTCCGTACGAGCTGCACGACTTCTTCATCTACCACTTCATGCGCTTCGGTTTCAGTCCGGCAAAGATATACATGCTTGCACGTCATGCGTTCAGCAAAGACCTCTATTCGGACGAAGTGATAAAGCATTGGCTGAAGACATTCGTAAGAAGATTCTTCAACCAGCAGTTCAAGCGCTCGTGTCTGCCCGACGGTCCGAAGGTCGGCAGCGTGAGCCTTAGCCCACGTGGCGACTGGCGTATGCCTACCGACGCATCAAGTGCGTTATGGCTGGCAGAATGTGAAAATCTCTAAACGTAAACAATGACAGAACAATTCAGATATACCGACGAGCGGTTTGCCGACATACAGATGCTGCGCTACCGTCTCGACGGTTTTGAGGCACTGACCCTGCGTCAGAAGCTATACATATACTACTTGGCTAAAGCAACGCTCTGCGGTCGCGACATAACTACCGACCAGTTCGGACGTTATAATCTGCGCATACGCAAAGTGCTTGAGACCATATACAAACGCTATGAAGGTGACCGCACAACCGAAGAGTACAAAGCATTGGAGACATATCTCAAGCGAGTGTGGTTCTCGAACGGCATACACCACCATTACGGCTGCGAGAAGTTTGTACCAGCTTTTACTGAGGAATACTTCAGACAGGTTGTGGATTGTTGCGGTTGCGAAGACGAGAATATAGATGAGCTTTGCAAGGTGATATTTAACCCGATGGTTCTGCCAAAGCGCGTGAACCAGAAAGCCGGTGACGACCTCGTGCAGACATCTGCATGCAACTACTACGACGGAGTGACGCAGCAGGAAGCGGAACGCTTCTACGACGATATGCGCGACGAGAACGACCCGATGCCAATATCCTACGGACTCAACTCAAAGCTCCGCAAGACTGCCGACGGTACGCTGAAGGAAGACGTTTGGCACGAAGGCGGACTCTACGGCGAGGCAATAAAGCACATCACGTACTGGCTGGAGAAGGCATCGGAAGTGGCTGAGAACGAACTTCAGACGAAGATAATCGGTATGCTCGTAGATTACTACCGAACAGGCGACCTCAGTAAGTTTGATGCCTATTCGATAGAATGGTTGAAAGAGCACGAGGGACGTATCGACTTTATCAACGGCTTCATTGAGGTGTATGGCGACCCGCTTGGTATAAAGGCATCGTGGGAAGGTATCGTAACGTACAAAGACCTGGTGGCAACTCAGCGTACGCAGACAATCAGCAAGAATGCGCAATGGTTTGAAGACCACTCGCCTGTCGACCCACGCTTCCGCAAGTCGCAGGTAGTAGGTGTGACGGCAAACGTGGTGTGCTCGGCTATGCTCGGTGGCGACGAATATCCTTCTACGGCGATAGGCATCAATCTGCCCAATGCCGACTGGATAAGAGCGCGTTATGGTTCTAAGAGCATTACGATTGGAAACTTGACACATGCCTACAATCAGGCAGCGAAGGGCAATGGATTTCTGCAGGAGTTCGTGGCTGACGAAGCGACACGCGCCATGATTGAGAAATATGGTGACGTGTGCGACGACCTGCATACCGACCTGCACGAATGTCTCGGACACGGATCGGGACAACTGCTCGCAGGAGTGTCGGCAGACGCACTCGGTTCGTACGGCAGCACAATAGAGGAAGCACGTGCCGATTTGTTCGGCTTGTACTACATAGCCGACGCAAAGCTCGTCGAACTTGGGCTTGTGCCAGATGCAGAAGCATACAAGTCGCAGTACTACACATACATGATGAACGGTCTGCTTACTCAGCTCACACGCATTCAGCCGGGAAACGAAATAGAAGAAGCACATATGCGCAATAGAGCACTCATTGCCCGCTGGACGCTGAAGCACTATCCATCGGCAGTAAGACTCGTTAAATACGATGAGAAGACCTACGTGGAGGTGAGCGATTACGAGCTGTTGCGCGAGGCGTTCGCTAAGTTGCTCGCAGAGATACAGCGCATAAAGAGCGAAGGTGACTTCGAGGCAGCAAAGCTGCTCGTAGAACATTACGCAATATATGTAGAGCCGAAGTTGCACGAAGAACTTCTTGCACGCTACAAGTCGCTCGGCATAGCACCGTACAAGGGCTTTCTGAACCCGAAGATGGAGATTGTGAGCGATAGCAAAGGCAACGCTACAGATGTGCGCCTCGACTATACGGAGGCTTATGACGAACAGATGCTGCGCTACTCAAACGAGTATGGCTTTCTGTAGATATATAATAATGTGAGAATATGGAAACAACCGAACAGGTAAAACAGATAAAGCGTTCTTTCCGTCTGTATATGAACGGCATAACGTCGACATCAATGCGACAGAAAGGCCTCGACTATAAGATAAATTGGGGAGTGTCGCAGATGGACTTGCGACACATGGCTGAACAGTATGGCAAGGACAAGGCTCTTGCTGCGGCTCTGTGGCAGGAGAATATACGCGAGTGCAAGATACTGGCAACACTTATAATGCCCGCAGACGACTTCACGGCAAGTGAGGCAATGGAGTGGGCTGCTACTTTGTTGACAGTAGAGATAGCTGAGATGGTGGTATTCAACCTTTTCCAACACATGAATGAGGCAGAAAAACTCTCACTTATGTTATTCGAAAACGACGATAAGTTAGTGCGCATATGTGCGTACAATCTTGTATGCCGTCTTTTGAAACGCAATAATGAATGTGCGTCGCAATTATATGCTACGTTGTTCGAAAAAGCAGCTATTGACCTTAAAAGTGCCGACCGTCAACTGCTTCATCCACTTGTCAACTGTCTCGATTATGTTTCGTCAACTGATAGAGAACAGGCTAAAGAGGCTATACAATTGTTGAAAGCGGCTGGATTTGACGCTTTTTAGTGTTTCTTTTTGGTCACTTTCGCAAAATAATGTAACTTTGCATACTGATGAAAAATGATAAAAAGGTAGCAGCACGCGCCGCACTGACCAAATACATAGAAGAGAACAATTGTAGAAAGACTACAGAGCGTTTTGCGCTCCTTGATGCTATGTACGATATCGATGGACTTTTCACTATTGAAGAGCTTGCAGAGCGAATGGCGGTGCAGAACTTCCACGTCAGTAGAGCAACACTGTACAACTCGCTCAATCTGTTTGTGAAGTTATGTCTTGTTGTAAAGCATCGCTTTCAAACAGAGACAAAGTACGAAGCGTGTTGCGATACTTCCAATCATTGCTATCAGACATGCACCATTTGTGGCAAGGTTACAGAGATTGATTTGCCAGAAATAGGCAAGGTGCTTGACAGTGTGCGCTTGAAGCGTTTTCGCAGAGAGTACTACTCTTTGTATTTCTATGGTGTATGTCAAACGTGTCAGGCTCGCAGTAAACGTAAAAAGAACTTAAAAGGAACGAAGAAATCAAATATTGATAAAAATGAATAAAGGTAAAGTTGATGTCCTGCTCGGATTGCAGTGGGGCGATGAAGGCAAGGGTAAGGTAGTAGACGTACTGACCCCTAAGTATGATATTATCGCACGTTTCCAGGGTGGTCCAAACGCTGGTCATACCCTTGAGTTTGAAGGTCAGAAGTATGTCCTCCGTAGCATCCCGTCAGGCATCTTTCAGGGTGGTAAGGTGAACATAATTGGCAACGGCGTTGTTCTTGCCCCCGACCTTTTTATGAATGAGGCAAAGGACTTGGAAAAGAGTGGTCACGATTTGAAGGGTCGTCTGCATATCTCTAAGAAAGCTCACCTTATCATGCCAACACACCGCGTACTCGATGCTGCTATCGAGGCTTCAAAGGGTAAGAACAAGGTAGGCACAACTGGTAAGGGTATCGGTCCGACTTATACGGATAAAGTTTCGCGCAGTGGTCTGCGTGTGGGTGATATTCTCGACAACTTCCAGGAGAAATATGAGGCGCATAAAGCTGCTCATCTCAAACAGATTGCAGCACTCGGTTACACCGACTTCGACATTACAGAGGTTGAGAAGGTATGGATGGAAGGCGTTGAATATCTTAAGCAGTTCCAGATTGTGGATAGCGAGCATGAGATAAACAAGATTTTGCGTTCGGGTAAGGATATTCTTTGCGAGGGTGCTCAGGGCACAATGCTCGATGTTGACTTTGGTTCTTATCCGTTTGTTACTTCTTCTAATACCATCTGCGCAGGTGCTTGCATCGGCTTGGGCATTGGTCCGAACCGCATTGGCAATGTATATGGTATAATGAAGGCTTACTGTACACGTGTTGGTGCAGGTCCGTTCCCAACAGAACTCTTCGACGAGACAGGTGCAAAGATACGCGACCTTGGACATGAGTATGGTGCTGTTACTGGTCGTGAGCGTCGTTGTGGTTGGTGCGACCTCGTTCAGTTGAAGTATTCTATCATGATTAACGGCGTAACAGAACTCATTATGATGAAGAGCGACGTTCTTGATGGTTTCCCCGTAGTGAAGGCTTGCGTGGCATACGAGCTGCCTGACGGCACACAGACCACCGACTTGCCTTACGAACTCTACGATGCTAAGCCCGTGTACAAGGAGTTTAAGGGTTGGAATACGGATATGACAAAGTTTACATCTGAGGATCAGTTCCCACAGGAGTTCAACGATTACGTTAAGTTCCTTGAGGAGTATCTTGAAACTCCTATCCGTATCATCTCTATCGGTCCGGACCGCGCACAGACAATCGTAAGAAAATAAATAACAGAACTAAAGAAGTTAAAGTGACAATCTTTGCTTTAACTTCTTTAGCTTTTTTAAATTCCATAACTTAAAATATTAATGGCAAAACCAAGTATACCAAAGGGTACACGCGACTTCTCGCCAGTTGAGATGGCAAAGCGCAACTATATATTCGACACAATTCGTAGCGTTTACGCTCTTTATGGCTTTCAGCAGATAGAGACTCCAGCAATGGAGACATTGCAGACTCTTATGGGCAAGTATGGTGAAGAGGGTGATAAACTTCTCTTTAAGGTTCTTAATTCGGGCGACTGTCTCGCGAAGATTGATGACGAGGAACTGCTCGGTCGCAACTCGCTGCATCTTGCTTCGAAACTTTGTGAGAAAGGATTGCGCTATGACCTTACTGTGCCGTTTGCGCGTTATGTAGTTCAGCACCGCGAAGATATCCAGCTTCCGTTTAAGCGCTATCAAATTCAGCCTGTATGGCGTGCCGATCGTCCGCAGAAGGGTCGCTATCGCGAGTTCTATCAGTGCGATGCCGATGTCGTAGGTTCCGACTCGTTACTCAACGAGGTAGAGCTGATGCAGATTGTAGACACCGTGTTTACAAAATTCGGCATCCGTGTGGCTATCAAGATTAACAATCGTAAGATTCTTACTGGTATTGCCGAGGTGATAGGCGAGGCAGAGAAGATAGTTGACATTACTGTGGCTATCGACAAACTCGACAAGATTGGCATCGACAATGTGAACGAGGAGCTTCGTCGTGTAGGCATCTCTGAGGAAGCCATCGAGAAACTGCAGCCGATCATCGCCCTTGTCGGTACCAACGATGAGAAACTTGCTACTATTGCAGATGTTTTAGCTGGTTCTGAGGTTGGTTTGAAGGGTGTTGAGGAAACACGTTTTATCCTCGACACGCTGAAGACTTGTGGTTTGCACAACCAGATAGACCTCGACCTCACACTTGCACGCGGTCTGAACTACTATACTGGTGCTATTTTTGAGGTGAAGGCTCTCGACTATGCTATTGGTTCAATCACAGGTGGCGGTCGCTACGACAATCTTACAGGTATCTTTGGACTGCCAGGACTTAGTGGTGTAGGCATATCGTTCGGAGCAGACCGTATCTATGATGTGCTTGGCGGTCTCAATCTCTATCCAAAGGAAGCCGTGAACGGAACGCAGCTTCTCTTCATCAACTTCGGGGAGAAGGAGAGTGCATATTGTTTGCCTGTTCTGCGCCAGTGTCGCGAGGCTGGTATCCGTACAGAGATTTATCCGGATAGCGTAAAGATGAAGAAGCAGATGGCATATGCTAATGCAAAGCAAGTGCCGTTTGTGGCTCTTGCTGGTGAGTCGGAGATTGCTGAGTGCAAACTCACATTGAAAAATATGACCACTGGTGAGCAGACTCTCGTAACACCTGAGGAACTGATTACTACAGTGAAGGCGTAATACGAGTATACCTCTTTGCACTACTTAAATAATTTACTAAAACTTTAGATTTCAACAAGTGTATATAGGAATAGCAGGAAATATTGGTTCTGGTAAGACAACACTGACAGAAATGCTTGCAAAGCATTACCAATGGGAACCGCGGTATGAGTCTGTAGTGAACAATCCATACATGGACGATTACTACAAAGACCTGCAGCGATGGTCGTTTGCTATGGAGGTGTTTTTCCTGAAGGAACGCTTCAAGGATGTTCTCGAATTCTCACAATCGAAGAACATTGTTATTCAAGATCGCACGCTTCAAGAAGGAGTATTTGTGTTCACGGCTAACAACTACTTGCAAGGCAATATGTCCGACCGCGACTTTGAGACATATATGGAACTCTATGAGATTATGGTGGAGAAGGTGCAACTGCCAAACCTTATGATATATCTTCGAGCTTCAGTCCCTCATCTTGTGGAGAATATCCAGAAGCGGGGACGTGAGTGTGAGCAGAAGATTCCCATTGAGTATCTGCAGGGACTCAACGATCGCTACGACGACTTTATCCTTAACAAGTATAAAGGGAAAGTCCTCGTTGTCGATGTCGACAAGCTCGACTATAAAACGCGCCCGGAAGATTTCCAATTCATTACAGATAAGATTGACACAGTCTTTCCATTCTCTCTTACCAATTCTAAAAAATAGGAACAACGATGCACATAGCAGTAGCCGGAAACATCGGCAGTGGCAAGACCACACTGACCAAGATGTTGGCAAAAAGATACAACTGGTCACCTCGTTTCGAGCCCGTAGAACATAATCCCTACCTCGACGATTTCTATCGTGATATGTCGCGGTGGTCGTTCAATCTGCAGATATATTTTCTTAACAAACGTTTTAAGGAAGTGGTCGAAATAAGCCAAAGCGATAAGGATATCATTCAGGACCGCACCATTTTCGAAGATGCTTGTATCTTTGCGCCGAACCTTCATGGACAAGGATACATGTCCGACCGCGACTTCAACAACTATTCAGACCTCTTCGACACAATGATGACCCTCGTTAAGCTCCCCGATCTCATGATTTACATCCGTTCTACGGTGCCTAACCTCATCAATCAGATTGGTAAGCGTGGACGTGAATGCGAGCAGACAATCCGCATCGATTACCTTACAGGATTGAACGAGCGCTACGAGCAATGGATTAAAGGATATAAGGGTAACCTCATCATTGTTGATGGCGACACCATGAAGTTCGAATCGGATACAGAAGCCTTCCGCAGCATTACAGACAAGATTGATGCAATGCTCTTCGGACTTTTTAAATAGTCTTGTACATTAGTGTCCCGATTTTAACGGGACACTAATGATTATAAATATAAACCTATAGTATTAGTTCCGTTAGCTATAAAACAGGAACAAGGGCAAAAAAGTTACTTTTGCCAGAGAAAACAGCCGCTTTTGTTGTGTCATGTTATTAAAAAATCTTAACTTTGCAGTCGATTTAGAATAACATTTAGGTTTAAAGGTTTTCAGGTATTATGATGATTAGACAGTTGGCAATCCTTTTCGGTTGCCTTGCCTTGGGTGAGCTTGTCATCTATCTCACCCACATTCCGCTTCCGTCAAGTATTCTCGGAATGTTGCTTTTGACTTTGCTTTTGAAGTTGAAGGTGATACGACTTGAGTGGGTGCGCAGTATTTCAGACTTCCTCGTTGGTAATATCGGTTTCTTCTTCGTTCCGCCAGGAGTTGCCATCATGCTCTATTTTGATATTATCAAGGCGCAGCTTCTGCCAATAGTTGTGTCTACGGTGGTGTCAACCATACTTGTGTTGGCTGTTACGGGTTGGGTACATCAGTTTTATGGTAAAGCAAAAGACAAATTGAAAGGATAGGGATATGGAATATTTTTCAAACGAGTTTTTTCTCATAGCACTCACGTTTGGCACATATTTTTTTGGTAAGCTATTGCGTCGTTGGACAGGTTGGGTGGTGATGAACCCTATACTCGTGTCGATATGCTGTCTTATAGTGTTTCTGAAGGTAACGGGCGTGAGTTATGAAACGTACAATCAGAGTGGAAAAATGATTGAATTTTGGCTGCGTCCGGCCGTTGTAGCACTCGGTGTGCCGCTCTATATGCAACTTTCTACGATAAAAAAACAACTCACGCCGATACTTCTTTGTGAGTTTATCGGATGCGTAGTAGGTATCGTGTCTGTAGTGTATATCGCTAAAGCGATGGGAGCATCGCGCGAAGTGATACTCTCGCTTGCATCGAAATCGGTAACTACGCCGATTGCAATGGAGGTGACAAAGAGTATAGGTGGTATTCCTCCGCTTACGGCAGCTGTAGTGGTTTGTGTTGGTTTGATGTGTGCCGTGTGTGGCTATCGCACGATGGGTTTTGCGCATGTGAAATCGCCCGTAGCACAAGGCTTATCTATGGGAACGGCAGCTCATGCTGTGGGTACGGCTACGGCGATGGAGAAGAGTCCAGTACACGGAGCATACGCCAGTCTCGGACTGACGCTTAATGGCATCCTTACATCGTTGCTCACGCCGTCTATAATCCCATTGCTGGGCGTGTAGACCGCTTGCGAATTATAAAAGTAGAAAGTATAAAATGTAAGAAGGGCGTGTCAAAAGCCAATAATCATAGGCTGCGAGCATCTGCATCGACCATTACGAGCATCTGCGTCGACCATTACGTATGATGCTCAAGGTCATTTAGGCACACTCTTCTTGTTCTTTTGTCTGTTGCTGTCGGGTTATTCGTGATGGTAGCTCTCGCCCTTTATGATAGTGCAGGCGCGATATAGTTGCTCGGTGAATATCAGTCGCACCATTTGATGAGAGAATGTCATTCGTGAGAGTGAAATCATTTCGTCCGAACGTTTGTACACGGCATCGGAAAAACCATACGGTCCGCCGATGACGAAGATAAGTCGGCGGGCTGTCTGCTGCTTCTTCTGAAGCCATGCACCAATCTCCATACTTGTGCGCTCAGTTCCGTGCTCGTCGAGCAAAACAACCGTGTCAGACGGCTGTATGAGTCGCAGGATCTGTTCGCCTTCAGCCTGTTTCTGCTGGTCCTCGCTGAGGTTCTTCGTGTTCTTAAGGGCAGGGATGGTGGTTATGTTGAAAGGCATGTAGTGCGAGATGCGCTCCGTGTAGTCCTTAATGCCGTTTATGTAGAGTTTGTCGTTGGTCTTGCCGACAAGTATCAGCTCAGTCTTCATACTCCTCCTTTCTCTTGGGGTTCATAGGAAACCAGCCCTTCTTCACGCGTTGCTTCTGCTCGAACAACTCGCCTATGCTCCACAGGCAAGAAGCTCCGAGCACGCCAAGAATCGAAGAAGCTATGACATTAGCCATAAGCATGGAACCTACTATGAATGCGATGCCTGCAAGGAGGAAAATCCACCAAAGGCGGACACCGAAATAGTATTCTACTTTAATGACAATGGGGTGGAACAGTCCGATAACCAAGAACGTGCTGATAGCTATCGAAAGTCCCGTAAAATGTACATTCTCCATATTTTTATACGTGTTTTGATGCAAAATTATAAAAATTATTGAAGATGTGCGTGTTGTATGACAAAAAAGCGCCAAAAATATTTTGCAGGTCGGCTAAAAATAGGTAACTTTGCACCCGCTTAAAAGAATTAGCTTATCAAAAATAGTTTAATGAAGAATGACAAAATGAAAAACCAGTACCGCGTGAATGAGCAAATTCGCGTTCGGGAAGTACGTGTAGTAAGTGAAGGTGGTTCAACCGTTATGGCAACTCGCAGTGCTCTTGAAATGGCACGCGAACAAGGCGTAGATCTCGTGGAGATTTCTCCTAACGCACAACCTCCTGTTTGTCGACTCATTGACTATAGCAAGTTCCTCTATCAGCAGAAGAAACATGCGAAAGAGATGAAAGCTAAGCAGGCTAAGGTTGAAATCAAGGAGATCCGTTTCGGACCGCAGACTGATGAACACGACTACAACTTTAAGTTGAAGCACGCACAGGAGTTTCTTTCAGAAGGTAATAAGGTTCGTGCTTACGTTTTCTTCCGCGGTCGTTCAATCCTCTTTAAGGAGCAGGGTGAGGTGCTTTTGTTGCGCTTTGCTAACGATCTTGAGGAATATGCAAAGGTTGAACAGCTTCCGAAGCTCGATGGAAAGAAGATGTTCCTTTATCTCGCACCAAAGAAAGCTGGTGTTGTAAAAAAGAGTCAGCAAAAGATGGATCGCGAGAAGCGTGAGGCTGAAGCTCGCTCTGCAAAGGAAACGGAGAACGGAGTAGAGGAGATGCCGACAAACGGTGGACTTCTTGCTAACGCTAAAGTAAGTGCAGAGGCTCTCAAAGCTCTCACAGGCGAGGAATAAGCAAACAGAGACAACATGATAAATGTGCGTAACGCCTTGGTATATGCGTTGCCACATATAATAAATAACAATTTAAAATTAACAAAAATGCCAAAAGTAAAGACTAACTCCGGTGCAAAGAAGAGATTCCGCTTTACCGGTACAGGTAAGATTAAGCGTCATCACGCTTATCACAGTCACATTCTGACTAAGAAGACAAAGAAGCAGAAGAGAAATCTGGTTCATCAGACAATCGTAGACAACAGCAACCTTAAGCAGGTTCGTGATTTGCTCTGCCTCCGTTAATTTTATTAGTCAAAACATTTAAAGGAAAGAAAAAACTATGCCAAGATCAGTCAATCATGTTGCTTCAAAAGCAAAGAGAACAAGAATCCTGAAGCTCACCAAGGGTTACTATGGTGCAAGAAAGAATGTTTGGACAGTAGCGAAGAACACTTGGGAAAAGGGTCTCACATACGCATACCGCGATCGTCGTAACAAGAAGCGCACATTCCGTGCATTGTGGATTCAGCGTATCAACGCTGCTGCTCGTCTTGAGAACATGAGCTACTCTACACTTATGGGTGCTCTTCACAAGGCTGGTATCGAGATTAATCGCAAGGTACTCGCTGACCTCGCTGTTAACAACCCAGAGGCTTTCAAGGCTATCGTAGAGAAGGTAAAGTAAATCGAAACCTCATAGGTAAGATTTAATTATCTCAAAATATAATAAGGGTGACAATGTTTCGCACATTGTCACCCTTATTGCTTTTTCTTCATTTATGAAGAATGGGTTTCTGTATCTAACTTTGCTGCATTTCTTTAAGCAGCTGTTTTTGTCGTTCGCTGAGGTTTGTGGGCAGCTTCACGTTGTATGTGATGATGAGGTCACCCATAGTGCCGTCGCCTCGGTCGTATCCCTTTCCACGCAAGCGAACCTTCGTACCGTTTTGTGTTTCTGGCTTTACTTTCAATTTTATCTTTGAACCATTACCAAGTTGTATAATAACCTCGCCACCAAGTAGAGCGGTGTAGAGATCGATATTTACATTGGCGTTCATCTCGCCCGTATTCTGTCGTGCCGAACTGCGTGTGCGGCTATGTGTGCGACCTGCTTTTGCGCCGAACAAGTCTTGGAAGAAGCTTGAGAAGCCTCCTCCGCCCTCGCTGAAGCTTGAGAAGTCGAAGCCCTCGAATGGTGAACCGCCACCGTTGCTGCTCCAATACTGCTGACCGCCAGCTCCGCCTTGTTGTGCATAAGCGTCTGCTTCGCGCCAGCGTTCACCATACTGATCGTATTTCTTACGCTTTTCGGGGTCGGAAATTACATCATACGCTTCGTTTAGTGCCTGAAACTTTGCCTTCGCTTTTGGATCATTAGGGTGAAGATCGGGATGGAAGAGCTTAGCCCTTTTGCGATATGCCTCGCGCACTTGGTCTTGTGGAATGTTACGGTCTACGCCAAGTATTTTGTAGTAATCAATAAATGCCATAGTCTTTACCTCCAATTGTATATATGTTTGTTGTTATTGTTCATAAGTCAATATGCAAAATCTGTGCCTAATTTATTAGGTACAGATTTACTCATATGATTAGAACAAACTTCTGAATATGGTTGGGATAGGGGTAGAGAACTCCATTGGTTCGCCAGTCACAGGATGTGTGAAGCAGAGCATGTATGCATGTAGGCATAAGCGGTGCAATGGGTCGTCTCCGTTGCCATATTTCACATCTCCACAAACAGGATGCCCCATGTCGGCAGAATGTACACGTATCTGATTCTTGCGACCAGTCTCGAGCTTATACTCTACGAGTGAGTGTTCGGTAGTACGATTGAGTACCTGGAAATGTGTGACAGCATATTTGCCACCATTGTCAGTTGGTGACGAATAGGTTATGTATGCCTTGTTGTCCTTCAGCCAGTTGGCAATGGTACCATTCTCTTGCTCCATCTCGCCACTTACAACAGCTACATAACGGCGGTCGTAAACAATTTGGTGCCAGTTGTGCTCCAATATCTGTTCTGTATCAATGTCCTTAGCGTAGACCATAAGTCCGCTTGTGTCGCGGTCGAGTCGGTGAACAACGTGAGCGCGGCACTTCTGGCGCGACTTGAGGAAGTAGTCGTCGAGAACAGACTTCACATTGAGCGAAGAATGACCGGCTGCCATCGACAGGATGCCGATATTCTTCTCTACAACTACGAGCCATCTGTCTTCGTATACAATCTTAACGTAGCGACTCTTGAACTGGTTCTGCTTCTTGTGGCGACTGATTGTAATCTTGTCGCCTGCCTTAAGCTGGTAGTCGAACTGAGTTACCATTCTTCCGTTCACGGCAATGCCACGACCTTGCAGCGTTGCCTTCAGCTTGGAGCGGCTCTCGCTCACGTTATTGATGAGATATTCGAGCAGGGGAGCGTTCTCCTTCACGTTGATAACGAGATTGTCGCCACCTTGTGTCTTGTATGTCTTGTTTGTATTGCGCATTTATTTTGAATTTATATAGTTTCTATTCCGTTTGTATGTCAGCTACAAATATATGTATAGACTTGAATTACTGCGTTCTGCAATCATTAAATGTCAAGGACAAAGACCTTGCAGTCGGGGAATTGCTTATCGAATACCGATTTGTCTACCTTTTCCTTGAATATGCCGAAGAGACTGCTGCCGCTTCCGCTCATCTGTGCGTATGCCGCTCCCATGTTATACAGAGTCTTTTTGATGTTTGCCAGTTCGGGATGGTTGGGGAATATGCTGTCTTCGAAGTCATTTGTCAGTCGGTTGCGCCATGTTTCAATCGGTTGTGCAACTATTTCTCTACATGAAATGCTTGGCTTGTGAGGGCGTATGTGAGCAAATGCCTCTTTTGTTGATATTGCCAATGATGGTTTTACTACAACTATATAATAGCCTTTAAGGTTGTTTTCTGCAATATTAACCGGTAATAAAATCTCGCCAATTCCCTCAGCGTATGCAGGTTCTGCTGTGATGAAGAAAGCACAATCTGCTCCCAATTTGGCAGCGTATTTTTCCATATCCTCTCTGCCGAGTTTTAGCTTGTACATGTCGTTCAAGATTTTTATCATGAACGCAGCATCGCTCGAACCTCCACCAAGTCCAGCTTCTGTTGGAATGTGTTTATATAGATGTGCATGAACTCGTGGTAGATCGAAATCGGTTGCAAGAAGGTTGTATGCTCTTGTTATGAGATTGTCTTCCTCGTTGCAACATACACCATTACCAGTCACTTTCAAATCACAATTAAGTGTTGACGGAAACGCTTTGTTCATATCCTGTACCTCCAAAGCATCGCAGAGTGGGATAGGAAAGAATACGGTTTCGAGGTTGTGGTAACCATCAGGGCGTTTCTCAGTGATATTGAGTCCGAGATTTATTTTTGCACAAGGAAAATTAATCATAATTTATAATTTAAATTGCATTATTCAATACCTTTATATACAGGTTCTATCATTGTTGAGACATTAACACCACAAAATTATAAATAATAATTCTAAATCATAAAATATTATGTGTTTTTTTCCCTCGTTTGAGAAAAAGTCCTTACATTTGTATGCGTTAAAACAAAGCTTGATTTTAATTCTAAAAACTACAATATTATGTTTTCTAACCAAGATTTAAACCAGATAGCACAGCGAGGTAATACACCTGAAGCTATCAAACATCAACTCACAGAGATAAAGGAGGGATTTCCGTTTTTGAAGATAGAAGCAGCTGCAGCTGTTGGTAATGGTATATTATCGCTTGATTCTGCACAAGTAGAGAAGTTCGTTAACGAATGGGCTACTTATCTTAGTGATCAGCACACCATTGTGAAGTTCGTACCAGCGAGTGGTGCTGCGAGCCGAATGTTTAAGAATCTCTTCTCTTTCCTTTCTGCTGATTATGATGAGCCGACAACAGATTTTGAGAAATACTTTTTTGACAACATCAAGAAGTTTGCTTTTAAGAAGGCCCTGTGTGCTAAATGTAAGGAGAACGAAGGCGAGTGTGTTTGTGATCTTATCAAGCATGGCAAGTATAAGGCTGTTGTTGCCAACCTGCTTGAGGCAAAGGGTTTGAACTATGGTCAGTTGCCAAAAGGCTTGTTGTTGTTCCATCAGTATGAGGATGGTCCGCGTACCCCAATGGAAGAGCATCTCGTGGAAGCAGCACTTTATGCTTGTTCTGACGGTAAGGCAAACATTCATTTCACAGTTTCGCACGACCATCTTGAACTCTTCAAGAAGAAAGTTGAGGAGAGTCTTCCTTATATGGAAAAGAAGTTCAATGTGCAGTTCAATGTGAGCTTCTCTGAGCAGAAACCAAGTACTGATACTATCGCAGCAAATCCGGATAACACGCCTTTCCGCAACGAAGATGGTACACTGCTATTCCGTCCAGGCGGTCATGGCGCACTCATCGAGAATCTCAACGAGATTGATGCTGACGTTGTATTCATCAAGAATATCGACAACGTTGTGCCGGATAGAATCAAGGACGAGACTGTTTTGTACAAGAAGCTTATTGCTGGCGTTCTTGTTGACACACAGAAGAAGGTGTTCGAATATCTGCGCGAACTCGAGGCTGGCGTGCCTTCTCGCGAGAAACTTGGAGAGATGTTGCGTTTCGTTGAGACAACATTGTGCTGTAAGAAGGCTGGCGCTGCAGAACTAACAGATGCCGAATTGGCTGAATACCTCAAGATAAAGTTTAATAGACCTATTCGCGTTTGTGGTGTAGTTAAGAATGTTGGTGAGCCAGGTGGCGGCCCGTTCCTCTGCTACAATAGTGACGGTACTGTTAGTCCACAGATTCTTGAGTCGAGCCAGATTGATACGAACAATGAGGAGTATGTACGTATGTTCAAAGAAGGCACTCACTTCAATCCTGTTGATCTTGTTTGTGCAACAAAGGACTATAAGGGCAATCGTTTCAATCTGCCAGAGTACGTTGACAAGAAGACTGGTTTTATTTCTTCGAAGAGCAAGAATGGCAAGGAGTTGAAGGCTCTCGAACTTCCAGGTCTTTGGAATGGTGCGATGAGCGATTGGAGCACCATCTTTGTAGAAGTGCCAATCGGAACATTTAATCCAGTGAAGACCGTTAACGATTTACTGCGTGAGCAGCATCAATAAGCAATGTGTCACGATTGATGCGTATGTGCGTATCGGTCGTGGCGTATTATGAAATGATGAAATACGCCCTGTTCCTGTTGGAGTTTGCTTCATCAAATTTAAATTTAATCATAATTATTAGATGAATATCAATTTAAGGATATTAAATTATTTGTTTGTGCTTGTTTGCCTGATTACAGAAGCAAGTGTGTCTGTGCGTGCAGAGGAACGTACGTTTACTCGAATCAATAGTATTTCGGAGTTGGAAAGTGCTGAAGGTTTCATTGTCGTTAATGAGTATTATAAGCGTGCTCTTTCGGAATGGGAAGGAACAACGGGTTTTAATTCTGTAGGTGTAAATTTAGACAATGGAATTGTAACGGCAAGTGATAAGGTTACAACTCTTAAGGTTGAAAAAAATGGTAATTACTATTATTTGAAAACTGCAGATGGTCTATATTTGTCAAATGCGTCAGCAGGTACTGCAAATGCTTGTAAATTGAAGGATGTACCAGATGAAACTTCCAAAGTTGAAATAACATTTTTCACAGATTATGTTAATATTTTCTTTGCAAAAAATGTAAAAAGATCTCTTCTTTATAGTGACAATTATAAATTCTTTACTTGTTACAATTCTGACTATTATAAGCAAGATGTTCGAATGATATCATTATATAGAAGTACTGGTGAAGTAGTTCCTCCTAATCCTCCTGAACCTCCAACTTTACAACCAACTTCAGTCAAATTTAGCTCAACATCCTTAACGATACTCAAAGGCAAGGAATATACTTTACCTACAGCAACGGTTCTGCTTGATAATGGTGCTGAACTTACTGATGCACAACTTGCATATTCAAGTAGTGATGAGAATGTTGCATCTGTAGATGCGTCAACTGGAGAAGTGACGCTAAAAGATTTTGGTACGACAACTATAACTGCTAAGTATGCAGGTTCTGATATGTATAAAGGATCTGAAGACTCCTATACCTTGATATATAAAGACAGATTAGGTAATCCTACAATTGTATTCTCGGCTCATGATGGAGCCTTTGCAGCAGTTACTACCAAAAAAGCAGATAAATCTGATGATGTTTGGAAAAACTATCAATTTATTTCAAGTAATGGGGATGCTTATCCTTTTAGACTTAGAACATGTTATAGGGGTAGTCATGGTTTCTTAACAAATCTACCAGGCGGATCTGACATTCTTGAAGCACCAATTTTTGATGCAGACAAAGGTTTTATTGTTAGAGTGACCTTTGATCAAAAGAGTACATTAGTAAGACCGATGATAGTTGGTATAGATAACACAATATATACGGAAAATGGCAAAGGAGAGGTCAAGGGCACAAGTGAGTACGAATTTACAGAACGTATTGATGGGGCTATATCTTTCCGTCTCAGAGCTGCAAATCTTTGTTTTATTAAGAAAATAGAGATATTTATCAGTTCAATTCCACCTCTTGATATTGATGAGAAGGATACAAAGACTGTTGAGACACTGAAGCAGAACGATGACAAGCTTGTACAATTCAAATTAAATAGACGTTTTGTCAATGATGGAAAGTGGTACACGATATGTCTGCCTTTTAATATCAGTCAGCAACAATTAGCAAAGGCATTCGGGGTTGACTATGTAGACTTGCGAACATTCGATCACATGGAGGGAACAACAATATTCTTTAAGACAGAAGAGAATATTGAGGCAGGTGTACCATATCTTATAAAACCTAATACGGATATAGACGGAGTAGTGTTTGATGACGTTAAAATAGCTATGAAGGCTAATCCTACACTGCAGGTAGGTAAGGATGGATATTACATGCAAGGCGTGTACGAGCCTACCGACTTGTACACTGATGGAACACACGTGTTCCTTGGCAGCGAAAATAGATTCTTCCGACCATCCGAAACTAATCATACGATGAACGGTATGAGGGCATACTTTGTTATTCCAAAGGATGCGGTGAATAAGATATTAAGCTACAATGCTGATTCAGAAACTACCAGTATCGTTGCTACTGATGCCAACTTACAACCAAAGGATCATAAAGTGTATAATATCAGTGGCATGTATGTAGGCGATAGCAATTACGACCTTATGCCAGGTACGTACATTGTTGACGGTAAAAAGGTTTTAATATCAAACCAATAGTTTTAGATATCAGTAAATAAAGAAATGGGGCTATAGAACAAACTGTCTATAGTCCCATTTCTTATGTCTTTTGTTGGTTGCATTATAGTGCTATGTCATGCAAAATCTCTCCAATGGTTGGGTGGATATGGATTGCGTTTGCAAGGTCTGTGATTGTTGCACCTTTACTCATCAGAGCGGAAATCTCCTGCACCATGTCTGACGAGTGTGCTCCAAAGGCATGACAACCGAGGAGTTTTCCGTCCGCTTTATTGACAAACAACTTCACCATGCCGTCTGTCTCGTTTATGGCGAGTGCCTTGCCGTTAGAACGGTGGAAGCCCTTACGGCATTCGTATTCGCATCCCTCTGCTTTCAGTTGGTCTTCGCTCTTGCCTACGCTTGCTGCTTCAGGATAAGTGAAGATTGCTGACGGCATAACATCAAAATTGATTTCGTCCTCTTTGCCGAGAATCTTGTTTACGACATGCAGCCCTTGGAAGGTTGCTGCATGAGCGAGCATACAACGACCGTTCACGTCGCCGATGGCATATACGCCTTCAACGTTTGTGCGGAAATCATCGTCTACAGCGATTCCCTTCGGCGAGTATTCAACGCCTGCAAGCTCCAGGTCAAGACCTTCGATGTTTGGTTTACGTCCTGTGGCAATGAGCACTACGTCTGCATCTACCTGAGCAGGCTTGCCCTTCTTCTCGTAGGTGATGGTGAGCTGGCGCTTGCCGTCCTCTGTAGTTGTCTCTGCGATTGACTTAACAGCCGACTGCATAGAGAACTCTACGCCGCGTTTGCCGATAGTCTGGCGCAGACGTTTTGCGATGTCCGAATCGAGAACCGGCAAACACTCCTTAAGGAACTCAATCACACTCACCTTGCTACCGAAGCTGCTGAACACGGAAGCGAACTCCATACCGATAACTCCTGCACCGATGATGCACAAACGCTCAGGAATATTGTCGATGTCGAGAAGTTCTGTAGATGTGATAACGCCTGGTAATGTTGTGCCTTCTATTGGTGGACACTTCGAGTCGCTGCCAGTAGCTATCATAATGTTGTCGGCTGTGTACTCTTCGTCGCCTACGACAACAGTCTTGCTGTCCTTGAAGTGAGCGAAACCACGAACGAAGGTAATGCCTGGAGTCTGCATCATAGTCTCGATGCCGCTGCGCAGCTGTTCTACAACCTGCTGCTTGCGCTCCATAACTTTCGGGAATTGAAGTTGGAAACCATCAAGTGCCACACCGAAGACATCAGCATGTTGCATGGTGTCTATAACTTCTGCGTTTCGACAGAGAGTCTTTGTCGGTATACAGCCGCGGTTCAAGCATGTGCCACCAGCCTCGGCAGCTTCAATAATGGTCACGGTGAGTCCATGTTGCGCAGCATAGTGCGCAGCACGATAGCCTCCGGGTCCCGAACCTATAATGATGAGATTTGTTTTTGTCATTTTGTTTATAGTTGATATTAAAAAGGTGTGCCAAAATAGAATGTATCGGGCTGAACCCTATTTGTCTTATGTTCTATTTTAACACACCCTTTATGGTTAATTAGTTGGAAAGCTGCTTCCAGGTAAGTATCGGTTGCTTGGCAGCCAACACATCATCAACACGACCGGTTGGAGTGTTGTGCGGAGCTGTCTTCACCTCTTCCGGAGTGGTCTTTGCCTCCTCTGCAATTTTACGCAGAACAGCGATGAACTCATCGAGCGTTTCCTTGCTTTCGTTTTCTGTCGGCTCAATCATCATTGCCTCGTGGAACAGTAACGGGAAGTAGATTGTAGGAGCGTGATAGCCGTAGTCGAGCAAGCGTTTTGCTACGTCCATTGTTGTCACACCCGTTGACTTGTCCTTCAAGCCGTTGAACACGAACTCGTGTTTGCAGACTGTTGGTATTGGCAATTCATATACATCCTTCAATGCTTCCTTGATGTAGTTAGCGTTGAGTGTAGCAAGCGGACCAACCATGCGTATATGTTCCTTGCCGAGAGTGAGGATGTAGGTGTATGCGCGGAGCATAACTGCGTAGTTGCCAAAGAACTCACCAACATGCACGTTGAAGTCCTGATCGTTTGAAGTTACGATGCGATAACGATCGCCTACCTTCTCAACCTTCGGTACAGGCAAGAACTGCTCCAATCCCTTACGTACGCCGACAGGACCAGAACCAGGACCGCCACCGCCGTGAGGTGTAGAGAATGTCTTGTGAAGGTTGATGTGCATAACGTCGAAGCCCATATCACCCGGACGGCAAACGCCAAGCATCGGGTTGAGGTTAGCTCCGTCGTAGTACATCAAGCCGCCACACTCGTGAACGAGCTTCTGTATCTCAGGTATCTCGCGCTCGAAGAGTCCCAACGTGTTCGGGTTAGTCATCATCACAGCAGCTACGGTGTCGTCGAGCAGACCGCGAAGGTCGTTAACGTCAACCACGCCCTGAGCTGTAGACTTCACTTCCACAATCTCCAAACCGCAGACAGCAGCCGAAGCCGGGTTTGTGCCGTGAGCAGAATCGGGCACGATAACCTTTGTACGCTTCAAGTCGCCACGGCTCTGATGATATGCACGGATAATCATCAAACCGGTAAGTTCGCCGTGAGCACCAGCGAACGGATTGAGTGTGAACTCTTCCAAACCAGTTATTGCAGAGAGAGCCTTCTGCATATCGTAGTACACCTGCAATGCTCCCTGGCATGTGTCCTCAGACTGCAATGGGTGTAATGCTGCAAACTGCGGCAAAGCGGCAATCTCTTCGTTGATGATAGGGTTGTACTTCATAGTACAGCTACCAAGAGGGTAGAAGCCGTTGTTGACACCGAAGTTGTTTGCGCTAAGATTGGTGTAGTGGCGTACCACGGTCAGTTCGTCACACTCCGGCAATTTGGCATCTTCGCTGCGACGCATTTCTGCCGGCACCTCGTGATGTCCGAACTCGTTCTTAGGGAGCGAATAGCCACGGCGTCCGGGTTTAGACAACTCAAAAATCAAGTTTCCATAAAGACGATTGTTCATAGCTTTCCCTCCTTTGCAATATTAACGAGTTTATCAATTTCTTCCTTAGTGCGCTTTTCGGTAACGGCAAACATCAATGTGTCTGCCTCAACCTTCACACCGCCTAAGATGCCGTTCTCGATGAAGCGCTGCTGCAAGCGGTCAACGTCGCCGTTGTACTTAACGCAGAACTCATTGAAGAACGGACGCTCGTATTTGTTTGAGAACAAACCGGTTGCAATCAAAGCGTCGTGCAGATAATGAGCACCATCGTATGACATCTGAGCAGCCTCCTTCACACCTTCCTTGCCCATTACAGACATATAGATAGTGACGAAGAGAGCCATCAACGACTCGTTAGAGCAGATGTTCGATGTAGCCTTCTGACGGCGGATATGCTGTTCGCGAGCCTGCAATGTGAGTACGAACACGCGCTGTCCGCGATTGTCTACAGTCTTGCCGACGATACGTCCCGGCATCTTGCGCATGAGCTTTTCTGTGCAGCACATATAGCCTACAGACGGTCCGCCGAATGCCATCGGAATGCCCAACGACTGACCGTCGCCTACAGCTACGTCAGCACCCCATTCGCCTGGAGTTTTGAGTAATGCAAGGTCGGCAGCCACGCTGTTCACGATGAACAACGATTTCTGTGCATGACATGAATCAGCAAAGCCAGTGAAGTCTTCAACAATACCATGATAGTTAGGCTGTTGAACGATTACGCCAGCTACGCCGCCCTTTTCGAGGCGAGCGTCCATCTGAGCTTTGTCTGTAGCACCATCGTTCTCGGGGATAAGCTCCACGTTGAAGCCGTGGAAGTGAGCGTATGTCTTCACTACATTAAGTACCTTCGGGTCTACAGAAGCAGAAACGAGCACCGTGTCGGTCTTCTTTGTAGAAGCAAGAGCCATGATTGCAGCCTCGGCTGTAGCGGTAGAGCCGTCGTACATGGATGCGTTTGATACGTCCATGCCGGTGAGTTCAGCCATCATGCTCTGGTATTCGAAGATATAGTGGAGTGTACCCTGCGAAATCTCTGCCTGATACGGAGTGTAGCTTGTGAGGAACTCTGAGCGCGAGATGATGTTCGGCACTACAGCTGGTGTGTAATGGTCGTAGCATCCTGCTCCTGCAAATACAGTCAATCGGCGATTCTTCTCGCCGAGTTTCTCGAACAATGAGCGAATTTCTGTCTCGCTCATCGGTTCGGGTAAATCGTATTCACCACGGAAGCGAATCTGCTCAGGCACGTCGGCATAGAGATCGTCGAGCGAATTCATGCCGGCCTGCTTGAGCATCTGTTCTATTTCTTCCTTGGTATGTGGAAAAAATTTGAAGTTCATAGTTTGATCGGTTTATTACCAGCTGTTAAGCTGGCAATGGGTGATTTGATGTGCTTCGGTTACTCTTTGCTGCACAGCTCCTCGTATGCAGCAGCGTCCATAAGAGCGTCGAGCTCAGACTTGTCTGACAGCTGAACCTTCATGATCCAGTTCTCGAAAGCATCCTCGTTGAGAAGCTCTGGCTTATCCTCGAGAACCTCGTTCACTTCAACAACAGTACCCGAAACAGGAGAGATAAGGTCGCTGGCAGCCTTCACGCTTTCTACAGCGCCGAAGTCCTCATCGGCTTCAACCTCGTCGTCTACCTCAGGCATATCAACGTAAACCACGTTGCCCAATGCGTGCTGAGCATAGTCGGTGATACCTACATAAGCGAAATCGCCTTCAACCTTTACATATTCGTGTGACTCTGAATAGAAGAGTCCTTCAATTACTTTTGCCATAATAGATTTGTTTTTTAATTGTTATTTAGTTTAAATTTTATTCTTGTATTATAGGGGGGTGTAGATAGGGGTGCGTGGGTATGGCAAGGATGCCATACCCTCCTGTTAATTGTTCTGCAATTACTTCTTGTAGTGCTTGTCGTAGAACTTCTTCTTTACAACAACGCCCGGGAAAGTCTTCTTTCTGATCTGAATCTCAAGCTCTGTGCCGAGCTTTGCGAAGCGTGCGTCGATGAGAGCCATGCAGACCGACTTGTCTGAAGAGATGGTGTGGTAGCCGGTAGTTACCTCACCAATTTCTTCACCCTCATGGAGCACCTTATATCCGTGACGTGGAATAGCGCGGTCGCTGAGCTCGATGCCTACCACTTTCTGCTTTACGCCTTCAGCCTTCTGTGCGGCAAGCGCCTCCTTGCCGATGAACTCAGGCTTGTCGAGCTTGCAGAACATGCTCAAACCTGCCATTACTGGCGAAATCTCGCTTGAGAGTTCGTCGCCGTAGAGCGGCAGACCAACTTCGAAGCGCAGGGTGTCGCGGCAACCGAGTCCGCAAGGCTTGCAGCGGCCCGAAGCCATAAGCTTATCCCACTGCTCGTTGATGAAAGCGTGTGAAGCATAAATCTCGAAACCATCCTCACCGGTATAACCGGTGCGGCTGATGATGACTGTTTCGCCTGCAACGTCGATGGTCTTTGTTGTATAGAACACGAGGTCTTTGCACTCCAATCCGAGCACTTCCTCTACTACTTGTTCTGCCTCCGGACCCTGCACAGCGAGTTGTCCGTAGTATTCTGAGCGGTTCTCGAACTCTACGTTGAAACCTTCCAAGTGTCTTTTCATCCATTCTACATCCTTGTCAATGTTTGCAGCATTGATAACGAGGAAGAAGTCGTTTTCAGCCATCTTGTAAACCAAGAGGTCGTCAACGGTGCCACCGTTCTCGTAGCACATCATGCCGTAGAAAATCTTGCCAGGCTCAGCTCCACGCACGTCGTTAGTAAAGATATGGCTTACGTAGCGTTCTGCGTCCGGACCCTTAACTGTAACTTCGCCCATGTGCGACACGTCGAAAACGCCACAATGCTGGCGCACGGCGTTGTGCTCGTCGGTGATGTTCGAGTACTGGATTGGCATGATAAATCCGCCAAACGGTTGCATCAAAGCTCCGAGAGCTACGTGCTTGTCATAGAGACATGTTTTCTTTTCCATATTAGTAGTGTTTAGGTTTATTTCTTATACATTATTTATTAAGTAGAAGCTCAACAAAGTCAGCTTTCTTCAGATTGAGTATGACATCGTCGAGTCGGTCGGGTAGGGCTGCTTCAACGTCTTCTTTAGTGAGATGCTTGTCGATGAGTGGGGCTATCACTTGCTGACCGATATCGCCTACGAGGAAGTAGTCGCCCTTGATGTCCACGTCCTTTATTACGTCGTTCTTCATCTCTATGTTCACGACGAAGTCGCCCACACCTTCTATTCTGCCTTGGCGCTGAATGTTGTATCGTGGGTTGTTGCCGTAGATGAATTCTGGCGTCAGGTATTCCTCTTCGATGCGCGAAATCTCGTTCATTGCAGCCTCGTCGAGTACTACTTCTCTGCTGCAGAGATCGTTCTTGACGAATGCCTTGAACGCCTCAATGTCCATCTCGATGTGGTCTTTAAGCAGCGTGATGTGCTGTCTGACACTGTTTATGCCCTTCGATACGAGTTTCTCGTCCGAAGGTGTTATGGCTCCAACCATATTCTGCATATTGGTATCGTAGAGCATGGTGCCGTGTACGATGCTTCGACCGGGTATGTGGTAGAACGCATTGCCCGACACCTTGCGGTCGCCAATCATGATATCGTTGCGTCCGCTTGCTGTCGCCGGCACTCCGAGTTTGCGGAGCATATCTACGACCATACCTATATATTTGCTGAACGTGAGGTTCACGTTCTCGTCATGTGTGATGTACGAGAACATAATGTTGCTCTTGTCGGCGTATACGCAGCCTCCACCGCTTTTTCTACGGAATGTGTTTATGCCATGTGTGCGGCAGTATTCCAAGTTTACTTCGCTCTGTATGAGCTGGTTACGACCAAATATAACGGTAGGGGTCACTTGCCACATGAAGAAATAATCGTCGCTATCCATGTGTCGTGCAGCGTATTCCTCCATAGCAAGATAGTACGTTAATCGCTTTTCTTCCGTGGTAGTAGGTAAGGTTACGTATATCATAGTTTTAGGTTTATTGTTTGTCGTATGCAAACTTACATAAAATTCTTTATTTGCAAGTGTTTTTAAGAATATTTTTTCGGATGTTGTAGTAGTTTTTTAACGTTTATTTCCTTTGCGACTGAATATTATCTCGTTGTTAGTTGCTTGTTTAGTGCTTTTAAAGTGGTAGATGTATGATAGACCCCGACCGCAACCTAATCAAGTTGCGGTCGGGGTCTATGTCGGTTGCGTACGGAACTCGGATGGGTTGCGTTCGGTACACCATGACTTGAGTTCTGCTTTAATGTTACATTTGTTCAACTTTAGCGTTGTAAAACAAGCACTTTAGCGCAATGAAACAAGCGTTTAAACATTGTTATTGGTGAGCTTCTCGCGCAGATAATATCCGGTTATACTTTCTTTGCAACGCACGATGTCCTCCGGAGTGCCGCAACAAACAATGTTTCCACCTTTGTAGCCTCCTTCAGGACCTAAGTCGATGATATAGTCGCCACATTTGATGACATCAAGGTTATGCTCGATGATTACAATGGTGTGTCCACGTGTTATGAGGGCGTTGAATGAGTCGAGCAAGCGATGAATGTCGTGGAAGTGCAATCCGGTTGTTGGCTCATCGAAGATGAACATCGTGGGCTCCTGACGTTCCTGACTGATGAAGTAAGCGAGTTTTACACGCTGGTTCTCACCACCGGAGAGGGTCGAGGAGTTCTGTCCAAGTTTGATGTAGCCCAAGCCGACATCTTCCAACGGCTTCAGACGCGTAACGATGGTGTTGTTGCCATACTCGGTGAAGAACGCGATTGCCTCCGAGACGGTCATCTCAAGCACATCATATATATTCTTGCCGTGATATCGAACGTCAAGGATTTCCTTCTTGAAACGATGTCCGTGACATGCGTCGCACTTCAATACCAAGTCTGCCATGAACTGCATCTCAACCGTCACCACTCCTGCGCCTTTACATTCCTCACATCTACCGCCTTCGGCGTTGAATGAGAAGTATTGCGCCGTATATCCCTCTTGCTTGGCAAGTGGCTGGTCGGCAAAGAGCTGGCGTATTGCATCGTAGGCTTTCACGTAAGTGGCAGGGTTCGAGCGTGTGCTTTTGCCTATCGGGTTCTGGTCTACGAACTCTACGTGTGCCAGCTTTTTCCAGTCGCCTTCGAGCGAAGAGTAGTCGCCTGGCATGTCAGCCACCTCGTTGAGATGGCGCTTGAGGGCAGGGTATAGGATGCCCTTTATCAGCGATGACTTGCCCGAACCGCTCACACCTGTGACTACGGTCATCACGTTCAGCGGTATCTTCACGTCGATGCCACGCAAGTTGTTCATGCGTGCGCCTTTTATGTCTACCGACATGTTCCAAGGACGGCGCGATTGTGGAACAGGAATAATGTCCTGTCCGGTAAGATAGCGCACCGTGTGGCTGTTGGTTTCTGGTTTGTCATATTGCTGATCAGCGCTTTGGTTGAGAATGTCCTCAATAGAACCTTCAAACACAATTTCGCCACCAAGACGTCCGGCATCAGGACCAACGTCGACAATGTAGTCGGCTGCACGCATTATCTCTTCGTCGTGTTCTACAACAATTACTGTGTTATGCAGTTTCTGCAGTTCGCGTAACACGTGTATGAGTTTGTCGGTGTCGCGGCTGTGCAGACCGATGCTCGGCTCGTCAAGAATATATACCGATCCGACGAGCGAACTGCCAAGATTTGTTGTGAGGTTAATGCGCTGACTCTCGCCACCACTCAATGTGTTTGATGGACGATTGAGTGTGAGGTATCCCAAACCCACATCCTGCAAGAACTGCAGGCGACTCGTGATCTCGTGCAGCAGTCGCTCGGCAATCTTCTTCTCGTTTCCTTCCAATACAAGGTTGTCGAACCACGCCTTCAGATTGTCTACCGATTTCTCGATAAGTTCGGTGATGCTCATGCCTCCAATCTTTACCCATGTGGCTTCCGGGCGCAGTCGGGTGCCATGACATTTGGGGCATATTGTTTTGCCACGATAACGGCTGAGCAGTACGCGGTATTGTATCTTATGCTGATTCTCCTTCACCATTTGGAAGAAGGCATCAATGCTCACTTGCTCTCTTTGACTTAAGTGCTTGTCAGACGGCAGACCATGCCACAACATTGCCTTCTGTGTTGCGGTCAGCTCGAAGTAGGGGGTGAAGATAGGGAAGTTGTCGTTGGCTGCTCGTCGGCAGAACTCCTTCATCCACATGCCGAGCTTCTCGCCATGCCAGCATTGCACACAACCGTCATATACACTGAGCGAGGAGTTGGGTATAACGAGGTTCTCGTCTATTCCAATCACTTTGCCATAGCCCTCACATTCTGGACAGGCACCGGCAGGCGAGTTGAACGAGAACATATTGTCGTTTGGTTTCTCGAAAGTCATGCCATCGGCTTCAAACTTTGTAGAGAAGTCGTAGACGAGGTTGGCTGGGAAGAAAACAATGCGGCAACTGCCATTGCCTTCATAGAAAGCTGTCTCTACCGAGTCGGTAAGGCGTGAGATTGTATCTTTGTTGTTGCTGACACTCATTCGGTCGATGAGGATGAAGATGTCTGCAACATTTGCTGATTGCAATACTGTTGTATTAGCGATGAAATCGTCAATTCTTACAAACTCGTTTTTGTAGAAGATGCGCGAATAGCCTTGCTTTATCTCCGAAGAAAGTTGTGTGGCTATATCTCTGCCTTCGACCAACGTAAGTGGACTGAGCACTGCAAACTTGGTGCCTTCGGAATATTGGCGTGTACATTCAATAACATCCTCTACGGTGTGGACCTTCACCTCGTTGCCGCTAATTGGCGAATAGGTATGTCCGATGCGTGCAAAGAGCAGGCGCAGGTATTCGTAGATCTCGGTTGTGGTGCCGACTGTGCTTCGCGGATTGCGTGATATTACCTTCTGTTCTATGGCTATAGCCGGTGGCAACCCCTTTATGAAATCGCACTCAGGCTTGCACATTCTGCCCAAATACTGTCGGGCATAAGACGATAGCGATTCAACATAACGTCGCTGACCTTCGGCATACAATGTGTCGAAAGCCAGCGACGATTTACCGGAGCCAGAGACTCCGGTAATAACGATAAACTTATCGCGTGGTATCTTAAGGCTCACGTTCTTTAGGTTGTTGACACGTGCACCTTTGATTTCAATGTATTTCTCCATCTTAAGAATTCATAGATAATAGGAATTCCTCGTTGTCGCGGGTTTTGCTCATGCTGTCGTGGATGGTGTTCATCGCCTCTATCGGGTTCATGTCGGCAATGTACTTGCGCAGTATCCACATACGGTCGAGTGTGGTTTTGTCCTGAAGCAGATCGTCGCGGCGTGTGCTTGAAGCAACAAGGTTGACAGCCGGGAATATACGCTTGTTGGAGAGTGAGCGGTCGAGCTGCAACTCCATGTTGCCCGTACCCTTGAATTCCTCGAAGATTACTTCGTCCATCTTCGAACCTGTATCGATGAGTGCTGTTGCAATGATTGTAAGCGAACCGCCACCTTCAATGTTACGTGCTGCACCGAAGAAACGCTTCGGCTTCTGAAGAGCATTAGCGTCCACACCACCAGTAAGCACTTTGCCTGATGCTGGCGATACGGTGTTATATGCACGCGCAAGGCGAGTGATTGAGTCGAGGAATATAACGACATCGTGTCCACATTCTACCATACGCTTTGCCTTCTCAAGTACGATGCCTGCAATCTTTACATGGCGTTCTGCAGGCTCATCGAATGTAGAGGCGATAACTTCTGCATTCACGGTGCGAGCCATATCGGTAACCTCCTCTGGACGTTCGTCGATAAGAAGCATCATCAGATATGCCTCGGGGTGGTTGGCTGCAATGGCGTTGGCGATGTCCTTCATCAAGATTGTCTTACCGGTTTTTGGCTGAGCCACAATGAGGGCGCGCTGACCCTTACCGATAGGTGAGAAGATATCTACAATGCGATTGCTAAGATTTGTTGTAGCCTTGTCGCCACAGAGATTGAACTTCTCGTCTGGGAAGAGTGGGGTGAGGTGTTCGAAAGCGATGCGGTCGCGCACTTCCATTGGCTCTCTGCCATTGATAAGGTCAATACTTGTAAGTGGGAAGTATTTTTCACCATCATGCGGTGGACGTACATGACACTCGACAACGTCACCGGTCTTGAGACCGTAGCACTTGATTTGCTGTGTAGATACGTATACGTCGTCAGGAGAAGACAGATAGTTGTAGTCGCTTGAACGCAAGAAACCATAACCGTCCGGCATCACTTCAAGCACACCGTTAGCTGTGATAAGGTCGGTGAAGTCGAAAAGCGGCTCTGCAGGCTCCTGCTGTTGATATGCTCCTGCCTGATCCTGTGGCATGTTGTTGTTGGTAGGATTGTCGAACATGTCGTATGTTGGTACAACACCTTGGTCTTCAATAGGCAAATCAACTACGGTGATGAAATCGGTGCCGTCAGCAGGATCTTCATCCCAATACATGTCGTGAGGCATCTCTGACTCTTCTTCATTTGAAGAGTTGTGAGCATTTATCTTTGCCTGCAACTGCTCGATTAGACTTGTATCAGGAAGTTGATTTTCTGGATGGGGCTCACCATGGAAGGCTTCTTCTGGTATAACATCATTTGTATTGATGTTATTTGTAACCGTATCGTCTTTATTGGTGTCTTCTATGTCAGTGCTGTCTGCTACATAGGGAAGAGGCTCGTCGGTATTAGTTTTTGATATTTCTGATGGAACGGCATCTTCTTGTTCGTCCGTAGGCATCTGCTGCTTGCGTGCCTCTATAGCCGACAACAATTCGAGTTCTTTCTTAGATTTGCGTCCGCGATGTTTAGGAATTGCCTTGAGCAACTCTTCGGGTGATAAAGTTTCATCGTTTGAAGTTGTAGTTTCGGGTTCTACAACTTTTGTTGGTTCGGTATTAGTTGCTGCTACTTTATTCTTCTTAACATCGAAATTTTCTCCTTCAGAACCATTTACTGTATACACTTTGTCGGTGTCTTTCTTGACAATGCGTGTACGACGGCGTTTGGTACCTCCTAAAGGATTCTTATTGCCTTCTACTTCTGCTTGTCTGTCAAGGATTGCATATACTAACTCTTCATTATTGGTGTTATCTTGAACATCAATGTCTAAGTTGGTTGCAATGTCCTGCAATTCGGAAGTATTCTTATCTGATAGTTCGTCTTTGCTATACATAAATAAAATTTTAATTGGAAAGCTACGTTTCAGAACAGAAACGTAAGTGTTTTGGATTATTGTTTTGCAAAGTTACTGATTTTATTTGAAATATGGCGATAATTATTTGTTGTATTTTTGTTCGTTAACACGCATTAACATAGAGGTTGTCTGATTTGAATGGCAATGAAAAAAGGCGACTGCTATGAGCAATCGCCTTCTTATTAATTGTATTTATGGATGCAAATATCAATTATTCGCCCTTCTCCATCTTAGCCTTGAGCTCTGCAAGAGCGTCGAGGTCACCGAGAGTTGTGCTTGCAGCTACGTTGTTGATAACTGGAGCAGCCTCCTTCTTAGCAGTGTTGTGCTTGCGTGGAGCCTTAACCTCGTCCTTAGCAGCCTCAAATGTGCGGCTATGTGAAAGAATGATACGCTTTGTCTCCTTAACGAACTCAATTACCTTGAACTCGAGCTCCTCACCAAGCTGTGCCTGTGTGCCATCCTCCTTAACGAGGTGCTTAGGAGTAGCGAAGCCCTCACCACCCTCGTTGAGAGTGATAACAGCACCCTTGTCCATCATCTCTGTAATCTTGCCTGTGTGTACAGAACCCGGTGTGTAGAGAGTCTCGTATGTATCCCAAGGATTCTCCTCAAGCTGCTTGTGACCAAGGCTGAGACGACGGTTCTCCTTGTCGATTTCGAGAACAACAACGTCGATGCTTGCACCTACCTGTGTGAACTCTGAAGGATGCTTTACTTTCTTTGTCCAAGAGAGGTCAGAGATGTGGATGAGACCATCAACACCTTCCTCAAGCTCTACGAAGATACCGAAGTTGGTGAAGTTGCGAACCTTAGCAGTGTGCTTGCTGCCTACCGGGTACTTAACCTCGATAGCCTCCCATGGATCTTCCTTAAGCTGCTTGATGCCGAGAGACATCTTGCGCTCTGCGCGGTCGAGTGTGAGGATAACTGCCTCTACCTCGTCGCCTACGTGGAGGAATTCCTGTGCTGAACGGAGGTGCTGGCTCCAGCTCATCTCTGAAACGTGGATAAGACCCTCAACGCCCGGAGCGATCTCAACGAATGCACCGTAATCAGCGATAACAACTACCTTACCCTTAACGTGGTCGCCTACCTTGAGATTCTCGTCGAGAGCATCCCATGGGTGCGGAGTGAGCTGCTTCAGACCGAGAGCGATACGCTTCTTCTCGTCATCGAAGTCGAGGATAACAACGTTAATCTTCTGGTCGAGTGCTACAACCTCGTGTGGATCGCTTACGCGGCCCCAAGAGAGGTCTGTAATGTGGATGAGACCGTCAACACCACCGAGGTCAACGAATACACCATAAGATGTGATGTTCTTAACTGTACCCTCGAGGATCTGACCCTTCTCGAGCTTGCCGATGATCTCCTTCTTCTGTGCTTCCAACTCAGCCTCGATGAGAGCCTTGTGAGAAACAACTACGTTGCGGAACTCCTGGTTGATCTTAACAACCTTGAACTCCATTGTCTTGCCTACGAATACGTCGTAGTCGCGTATTGGGTGAACGTCAATCTGGCTTCCAGGGAGGAATGCCTCAATGCCGAATACATCAACAATCATGCCACCCTTAGTGCGGCACTTGATGTAACCCTGGATAACTTCTTCGTTCTCAAGAGCTGCGTTAACACGCTCCCAGCTCTTGCTAAGACGAGCCTTCTTGTGAGAGAGTACGAGCTGACCCTTGCGGTCCTCCTGGTTCTCTACATAAACCTCAACCTTGTCGCCTACCTTCAGCTCCGGGTTGTAACGGAATTCAGATGCAGGGATGATACCGTCGCTCTTGTAACCGATGTTTACGATAACCTCTTTCTTGTCGATAGAGATTACAGTACCCTCAACTACCTGGTGCTCAGATACCTTGTTAAGTGTTTCGTCATAAGCCTTCTCAAGCTCCTGCTTGCTTACGTTCAAGCTACTTCCATTCTCAAACTCGTCCCAATTGAAGTCTGCCAATGGCTGTACGTTCTTTAAATTTGACATAAAATTAGTAAAAATTGAAAATTAATAAAGTTAGACTTTATGTGAATTATTAAATCGAGTTGCAAAGGTACGCATATTTTCTCGTAACGATACAATTATATATAATATGTGTTTGTTTTATTAACTATCTTTAACGTTTTTGAGTCTGAAACGGTGCTTCTTACTTGCCTTGTGTGGCTCATAAACGGTTGGAACATCATCGGTTGGGGCTAATGACGATGCATTTCTGACGCCTCGATACTTCTGCCAGCGGCTATATATGGCACTAACGTAGTTGGCAGTCTCGCTACCACGCATATATCCGTATTTTACAACAGGGTCATTATAGTATTCCGGAGTGCTGAGCTTGAGTACATATTCAGCTACGTGTATCCATTTGTGTGGGTTTTTGCCGTTCTTTTTTGCCAACGCCATGGCATCACGTATATGGAAAAAGCCACCATTGTAACTCGCAAGGATGAAGAATTTGCGCTCTTCAGGGTTTCGTATGTCCGTAAAGCGTGTGTTTAACTCGTTGATGTAACGCGCTGCTGCATAAATGTTTAGATCTGGTTCATACACGTCACTCTCTGCAAGTCCAAGGTGTTTCGCTGTTTCGGGCATAATCTGCATCAGTCCTTTTGCGCCTGCCCACGAATAAGCCTTCGGGTCGAAGCACGACTCTTGGTAGCATTGAGCTGCAAGAAGACGCCAGTCCCATCTTGCGATTGGTGCGTAACGCTTGAAAAGGTGGTCATAGTTAGAGATAATGCCTGCTTGTGTGTTCAGCATTGGGGCATATACACGACGATGAGTGCTTTGTGTAGAGAAAAGTGCTTTCTCTTCCCGTTTTACACTTTCTGCTATTTCTGGCTTATACCAACTCCTTAGGCTGTCTGCCAATTCGGTGTTGTCAGTCCTCACCGCCCATGCTAACTTTCCGTTGTTTGTACTATAGCCACATGGTATTGTGCCTTTTGTGGATGTCGGTATCTGATATACAATAATATCTGCATCGCCTGCGTTGAATTTTTTGATCATTTCATCTATGCTTTTGCAAACTTCCACACGTAGCGATACACCGATTTTCTGTGCGAATTTCTCGCATAGAAGATATTGTGTACCCATTTGTTTGCCTCTGTATTCGTAATAAGTATTAGGGCCGCTTATTGTTAAAACGACCATTTCGCCGCTTTCTTGAATATCTCTGAGCGAGAAAGTGCTCGATGATACAGTGTCTGTGCCGAATGTGTCTCCCCATGGAGTTTGCGTGGGTTGTTGTCTTTCCGTACAAGCACTAATGCTTAATATAAAAAGAAGGGTGATGATTGATTTTTCCTGCATATAAACTTGTTCTCAATAGCCTACAAAAGTACAATAAATCTTGCATAATACCTAAAAATAACTTACTTTTGCGTGTTAATATTTGGGTTAAACTTTTTGAATTGTTGTTTATGAAACCATTAAAGGAATTGGTACGTACAAATGTGTTGAATATGGATATGCAAGTCTCAGACAATGATAGTCGGGTGCGTACAGAATCGTGTGTATGGCTCGATAGAGACGAGAACCCATATAATTCACCATATAATCGCTATCCAGACTCTTCGATGGCTGTATTGAAGGCGTCAATAGCTAAAATTAAGAATGTTCAAACTGCGAATGTGTTTATTGCAAATGGGCGTTATGCTTTGGTGGATTCCATGTATCGTTGCTTCTGTACGCCAGGTGTTGATAATGTTGTGATTGTTGAGCCTACGTATGATGTATATAGGACGATGGCAGAGTTGAATTGTGTTGAGAATAGAAGTGTACTTTTGGATGCCGATTTTCAATTGAATGCTGATCGAGTATTGGAGCAATGTGATGAGAAGACAAAACTTATTTGGCTTTGTTCACCGAATACACCGACAGGTATTGCTGCAAATCCTGCAGAGGTTGAAGTACTGTTAGAGATGTTCGACGGAATAGTTGTTGTAGACGAATCGTATGTTGACTTTAGTAGTCAGTTATCATGGCGTACACGGTTAGGAAAGTTTGATAATCTTGTTGTCTTGAATACAATGGATAATTCATGGGGATGTGCTGCTATTGGCGTTGCTATGCTTTATGCAAGTAGCGAACTCGTGAATATGTTGAATAGGGTGGCGTTGCCGTTTGGTTTGAATTCATTGTCACAAAAGGTGGCTATAGATCAATTGCGCGATACTTTTGAAGCTGAGAAGCGTGTACGCTTCATCATCCTTGAACGCCAGCGTATGATTTCTGCCTTTATGGATTTGTCTATATGTGTTCAGGTATATCCTTCAGAAACAAACTTTTTGCTTGTGAAGTTCGAAGACGCTCAAGCTGTATATAAATATCTGTTAGATAAGGGAATCGTAGTTAAAAATTGTGCAGATATGCCTTTGTGTGAGAATTGTCTGCGCATAACAATTGGTGCAAAACCAGAGAATAACGAGTTGCTTTCTGCTTTGCGTCAGTACTAAGTTATAAGATGGTGTCGTTCGGATGTGTTATTATATTCTGATGGTACCGAGGTCGTTACCATCGGAAAACAATAGTGTTTATCTTTACTTATCTAAAAACAATTAAAGGTAGAATGTCGAAACATTCTACCTTTAATTATATATTGTAATCTGTAAAATCAAATTACTCTGCTGTGTTCTCTTCTGTTGCCTCAGCCTTAGGAGCCTCTTCAACTGGAGTCTCAACTACAGCGTTCTCTGCTACGACCTTAACTGGGAGCTTAACCTCAACCTCTTTGTGGAAGTGGATTGTAGCCTCGAAGTCACCAACTGTCTTGATGTCGCGCATTGTGATAATCTTGCGATCAATCTCAAAGCCCTTCTTCTGAAGTTCTTCAGCAACGATGTTAGCGTTTACAGAGCCGTAAGTAGCACCAGTAGCACTAACCTTAGCCTCGATAACGAGCTCTACACCATTGAGAGCCTCAGCCTTCTTCTCGGCCTCAGCCTTGAGGACAGCGAGCTTGTGAGCCTGCTGCTTCAAGTTCTCAGCGAGAACCTTCTTTGCTGATTCAGAAGCAATAACACCCTTACCCTGTGGAATCAGGTAGTTACGACCATAACCATTCTTTACGTTTACGATATCGTTCTTGTAACCCAAGCCGATAATATCTTCCTTAAGTATAATCTCCATAATTGCTATTCCTCCTTAATTTATTTCATCAAATCGGTTACGTAAGGAAGCAACGCAATCTGGCGAGCACGCTTAACAGCCTGTGCTACGCGACGCTGATACTTCAAAGATGTACCTGTGATACGACGCGGAAGGATTTTGCCCTGCTCGTTCAAGAACTTCTTGAGGAATTCAGGATCCTTGTAGTCGATGTACTTGATACCGCTCTTCTTGAAACGGCAATACTTCTTCTTACGTGTGTCCACTGAAGGTGGAGTCAAATAGCGAATTTCTGATTCTACTGCTGCCATGTTTTAAGCCTCCTCTTTTTTGAACTTGTTAACTCGCTTCTCTGCATACTGAGCTGCATACTTGTCGAGCTTAACAGTGATGTAACGAATAACTTTCTCGTCGCGGCGATAGCCTGTCTCGAGAGTCTTGATGATTGTAGGCTCAGCCTTGAACTCCAACAGGCAATAGAATCCTGTAGATTTCTTCTGAATAGCATAAGCCATCTTCTTGAGTCCCCAAGCCTCTTCGTTCACAATCTCTGCACCATTATCAGTGAGGAGCTTCTTGAACTTAGCGACCGTTTCCTTCATCTGTTCATCAGACAAAACGGGAGTCAAAATGAAAACGGTTTCGTATCGATTCATTGTGTTAAAAATTAAATAAATATTACTTTTGCAAAATTGCGAGTGCAAAGGTACTGCTTTTATTTTGAATAAATTATATAGGAACTCTTGAACTTCTTAATCTTAACTTTATTTAATAAAATATCGTCGAATAGTAATTTGTTACGACTCTTTTGAGCATCCGCGTCGACCGTTACAAGTATCTGCGTCGACCATTACGTATGGGTTCATTGGGGCTTTGGGATGTGAAAATCCAATTGGAAAATCTGTAGTGTGATTCAATTATGGATGCAAGTAAACAGAAAAAACTGCAAACCATATATATAATAATGTATATAGTTTGCAGCCTTATTATGTTTTGTCTACTTTGAAGCTAACCGCTTATGCCTCGATAGCAGCTACGCCTGGAAGTACCTTGCCCTCGATAGCTTCGAGAAGAGCACCACCACCAGTTGAGATGTAAGAAACCTGGTCAGCCAAGCCGAACTTGTTGATGCAAGCTACAGAGTCACCACCACCGATGAGTGAGAATGCGCCTTCCTTAGTTGCCTCAGCGATAGCCTCAGCGATAGCCTTTGAGCCACCAGCGAAGTTGTCGAACTCGAATACGCCTGCAGGACCGTTCCAGAGGATGGTCTTAGCGCCCTTGATAGCGTTAGCGAACAGCTTACGTGTCTCAGGACCTGCGTCCATACCTTCCCAACCCTCAGGAATTGCGCCTGACGGGCAAACCTGTGTGTTGCAGTCGTTCTTAAATGCGTCGCCGCATACCGAGTCTGTGCCGAGAACGAGGTTTACACCGTTCTCCTTAGCCTTCTTTATAACGTCGAGAGCTACGTCGAGCTTGTCGTCCTCGCAGATAGACAGACCGATGTGACCGCCTTGAGCCTTAGCGAATGTGTATGTCATACCACCGCAGAGGATGAGGTTGTCAACCTTTGTGAGGAGGTTCTCGATGATGCCGATCTTTGTAGAAACCTTAGAACCACCCATAATAGCTGTGAATGGGCGCTTGATGTTGCCGAGAACTGCGTCTACAGCGTGTACCTCTTTCTCCATGAGGTATCCGAGCATCTTGTGATCCTTGTCGAAGTACTCGTCGATAACAGCTGTAGAAGCGTGCTTGCGGTGAGCTGTGCCGAATGCGTCCATTACGTAGCAGTCTGCGTAAGAAGCGAGTTTCTTAGCGAACTCCTGCTGACGGCCCTTCATCTCTTTCTTTGCTGCGTCGAACTCAGGTGTGCCCTTTTCTACGCCAACTGGCTTGCCTTCCTCTTCAGGATAGAAGCGGAGGTTCTCAAGGAGGAGTGCCTCGCCTGGCTTCAGAGCAGCAGCCTCTTCAGAAGCGTTGCCACAATCCTTAGCGAACTTAACCTCTACACCGAGAGCTGCAGATACGTTAGGAACAATCTGGCTCAAAGAGAGCTTCTCGTTAACCTTGCCCTTTGGCTTGCCCATGTGTGACATCATGATGAGAGCACCACCGTCAGCGAGCACCTTCTTCAGTGTAGGAAGGGCACCACGGATACGGGTATCGTCAGTTACATTTCCATTCTCGTCCAATGGTACATTGAAGTCTACGCGTACAATTGCCTTTTTGCCGGCAAAGTTAAAATCTGCGATTTTCATTTTCTTAAAATGTTTATTTAAAGTTAGAAATATTTTTGTTTTTAAGCTCAATGCCTGTATTTGACCGCAAATTTACTAAAAATATATAGATATAGCGCAAGTTTGCAGTTAAATTTACTTATTCATATATTGTTTTGTCCTCTATTCCTGCTTCTGCGAGAGCTTCCTTGCGTTCTACGCAGGTGCCACATTTGCCACAGTGCACTTCTCCGCCTTTGTAGCAACTCCATGTCTCGGCGTAGTCTATACCAAGTCGCTTACCAATGCGTGCAATATCGCTCTTTGTTATCTTTGTGTATGGGGCAATCACTTTTACGTTATTGTAAGTACCTGCTGTTGCTGCAGCATCTATAGCGTTGATGAATTCAGGGCGACAATCAGGGTAGATTGTGTGATCGCCACCATGGTTGGCTATAAATACTTGGTCAAGATTGTTGCTTTCTGCGATGCCAATGGCTATAGCGAGCATGATGCCATTGCGAAATGGTACAACCGTCGACTTCATGTTGTCGTCGGCGTAATGGCCTTCGGGTATAGCTTCGGCACCATCAAGCAGACTCGACTTGAAATACTGATGCATGAAGTCGAGATTGATTGTAATGTGTTTGATGCCGAGTCGTTCGCAATGCATCTTTGCAAATGGTATTTCTCGTGCGTTGTGATTGCTTCCATAATCGAACGAAATGCCGAGCGCTATCTCGTCTTTGTGGTCGTAGAGTAGGGTGATGGAGTCCATTCCACCACTCACGATTATTGCTGAGTTTTTCATATTTAAAGTGTTAAATATTAAATGTAATATAAATTCTTAACTATATGACAACCAATCTTATCCGTATTAAACTTTAATCTTTTCTTTAATATTATCCGAACAAAGTTCTAAGTGCTTCTTCCACCTTTCTGACGGGGTGTATGTTGATTGTATATTTACGTGTATCTATGCTCTGTACATTGTGTAAAGGCAAGATGATATCTGTGAAACCGAGTTTTTCTGCTTCTGCTATGCGTTGCTCGATACGGTTGATGGGTCGTACTTCGCCACTTAATCCTACTTCGCCTGCCATGCACCAACCTGTTTCAATGGCGGTGTCGACATTGCTTGATAGTACGGCAGCTATAACACTCAAGTCCATGGCGAGATCGGTTACACGTAGTCCGCCAGCAATGTTCACAAAGACATCTTTCTGTGTCAACTTGAACCCTACACGTTTTTCAAGAACAGCGAGCAACATATTCAGACGTCGTTGGTCGAAGCCGGTAGCGGAACGCTGTGGCGTGCCGTAGGCAGCTGATGAAACAAGTGCTTGTGTCTCTACAAGGAATGGACGCACACCTTCTATTGCTGAACTTATAGCTATGCCCGACAAGCCTTCGTGATCTTGGGATAGTAGTAGTTCGGAAGGGTTACTTACTTGGCGTAGACCAGTTTGTTGCATCTCGTATATTCCGAGTTCAGAAGTGCTTCCGAAGCGGTTCTTTATTGAGCGCAGTATGCGGTACATATAGTGTTGATCACCTTCAAATTGTATCACGGTGTCTACGATATGCTCCAAAATCTTCGGTCCGGCAAGTGTTCCTTCCTTGTTTATATGTCCGATTAGTATGACCGGTGTGCCCGTTGTCTTTGCGAAACGCAACAACGACGCTGCACATTCGCGCACCTGCGTTATGCTGCCCGGACTACTCTCCACTTCATCGGTTGCTATTGTCTGTATAGAATCGATTACAAGTAGTTCTGGTGCGAGTTCGTCAGCAAACTCAAATATCTTCTGTAGCGATGTCTCGCATAATATATTAATGTTGTCGACAATTGCTGTTGTTGCGTTGTACATACCTCCAAGCAAGCGTTCGGCACGCATCTTTAGTTGATGCGCGCTTTCCTCGCCACTAACATATAGTATTTTGCGATCTGGAATGTTTAGAATGGTTTGAAGCGTCAGTGTACTCTTGCCAATACCTGGTTCACCACCAAGCAGCACGATACTACCCGCAACGAGTCCGCCACCAAGCACACGATTTAGCTCGCAGTCGTGCATGTCGATGCGTGGATCGTCTTGTGTAGGGATGTCCGAGAGTTTAATCGGAGTGCTTTTGCCTGATGTCGCATTGCTGTGGCGGAATAATCCGTCTGCATTACTGCCAAGTTGACTTGTGCCGAGGCGTATCTCCTTGAATGTATTCCATTCTCCGCAGTTCGGGCACTTACCAATCCATTTGGTCGATTCCTGTCCACAGTTGCTGCATACGTATGCTGTTTTAGTCTTTGCCATAATAATGATTGTCCTATTTATTTGTCGTGGCTTTTGTCGCTACGCCTTATTCCCTACAAAAGTAACAATATTTTTCGTTGTGTCAAAATTTATTGCTACTTTTGCCGTATGAAACATGTTGTGATTTATATACTTATTGCCATATTTGTCGTTTCGTGTGGTAACTCAGTTGAGGAGCAGGAACGAATGACGCGTGCGGAACGTCAACGTCTACTTCATGAAGATTCGTTGGCGTTGAAGTTTGCTGTTTTGCCAACGGCGGATTGTATGCCTTTGTTCCTCGCAAAGGAGAAGCGGATGTTTGACACTCTTGGTGTGGATGTTCGTTTGCGTTGCTTCACGTCGCAGATGGATTGTGACACAGCTTTTGTTGGTAGTTCGGTAGAAGGTATAGTTACAGATTTAGTGCGAGCTAAGCGTATGCGAGAGCAAGGTGTGGCGATTGATTATTTGTCTACCACAAATGCCTATTGGCAACTTCTCGCAAATCGTAAGGCACGTTTGATGCGTATCAATCAGTTTGGTGATAAGATGATAGGCATGACGCGCTATTCTGCTACTGATTATCTCTGTGATTGTGTTCTTGGTAGTGCACGGATGCACTCTATTGCGTTTCGTATTCAAGTGAATGATGTCAATATACGTCTGCGTATGCTGCTCAACAACGAAATGGATGCCGTTTGGCTTGCAGAACCATTTGCTACTACAGCCCGTTTAGCTGGGCATAATGTGGTTATGGATAGTAGGGATATAAATAAGCGTTTGGGTGTGATAGCTCTGCGTGCTAATCGTGTGATGGACGAAAGACGCAAGAAGCAAATTGTTGCTTTTGTGAAGGCGTATAATGCGGCTTGCGACTCTATCAATGTCAATGGTATGGGGCATTATCCTGATGTGCTTCGTAAATATTATAAGGTAGACGATCGTACAATATCTGCCTTGCCTAAGTTGAAGTTTAATCATATTGAAAAGCCGCGTTTGCAGGATATCGACCTTATTTCCACAAGCAAATAGTAAAAGCTATGGCAAATCCAACTATAAAAGACTCAATACTTATACATCGTAACGTCGGTGAATCGTTGCAATTGCTGAGGAAGCGTATGACAGATTTTTCTATTACAGACTATATCCAAGATGTAGAAGAAATAGAGAACGACTATCGCATTATGTGTAATTCGCTATCGCATAATATGCGTGATCCTCAAGGTGAAATTGTTTACAACCAGTTACTACGTCGTACGTATCGTTTGTATGCCAATGTCCGCTTGGCATTTATTGTGAAGAAGCGTCTGCCTTTCATCCATTGTACTAATGTGGCAAAGCGTTTTGATATCAGTGGTGAAACTGTAGCTAAATCGCTTGAGAACTATGTGCAAGATACGGCTATGGCATCGCTTTCGCTTGGTGATACGCCGAATACGTCGGTAGCACGTGTGAATGCTATGCATCAGCGTTATATGGACGAGTTGTTTAGTAGTTTGCTTGTGGCTTCTCAATGGAGTGATGATAAAAAGCAGTTCTATAGCGAGCTACTTATCTCGCCAATGGTGGATCAAGACGACACATTACTTATTGTAAGTGCGCTGACGATGGCACTTCTTAATGTCTTTGATGTAAATAAATGGCTTACTCTTGTTAATGTTTGTTTAAGTTCAACTATTGAGAGAGTGAAGCAACGTGCCCTTGTTGGTGTTATACTCACTTTGCCACATAGCGAGAATTTATTGTTTGTTGAGATAAATGAAGCCATAAAAACAATTTGTAAATCAGCCAATATGCGTCGGGAGATTGGTGAACTCCAGTTGCAGTTGTTGTTGTGTATGCAAACTGAAGAGGATAATGCTGAGATACAACGCGACATAATGCCTACGTTGATAAAGAATAATAAGTTCAGAATGACTCGTGATGGTATTGTAGAAAGTGATGATGATTCGCTGAATGATATTCTTGATTCTGGCTCTGTGGATAAGAATATGGCTGAGATGGAAGAGAAGATGAAGAAGATGATGGCGATGAGGGATTCGGGTAGCGATATCTACTTCGGTGGTTTCTCACATATGAAGCGTTTCTCTTTCTTCTATCAGCTTAGTAATTGGTTCGTTCCTTTCTCTTTTGATAATCCTGATGTGGCATCAGTGGTGAGGGGGACGGATGGCGAACTCATCCATAAGGCTATTTCTCACGGTCCGTTCTGTGATTCGGATAAGTATTCCTTTGTGTTTGCGCTTTCGTCGGTTATAGATAAGTTGCCTGCAGGTGTAAAGGAGGTAGTTGCTTCGGGTAAGGATATGGCGGATAGTGCAATGGCAATGGATACAGAGTCGGCTGCTTACATTCGTAGAATGTATCTACAGGACTTGTATCGTTTCTTTAAATTGCACCCAGAGCGCAAAGACTTTGCTAATCCGTTTGAATACAAAGATGATGATGTTGCGGCGTTTTTTGTAGCCAACGAATTATTTGACGGATTATTGGGAGAAGAGTTGGTCGTTGTCGAACGTCATTTGTTTAAGTCGAAGAAGTATGACGTTGTTGTAAAGCTTCTCTCTCGTCTGATTGCAAAGGGTGTGGCTTCTGCTGACGAGAAGTATATTTGTGCTTTGGCTTGTCAGCGCCTTGGCAGAAATGAAGATGCCTACAAGCTGCTTTTGAGTTTACAAGATTGTAAATATGATATAACCAGGGTGCAGAAAAGTCTTGCAGATGTGCTTTTTGCGTTGGGGCACTATGTTGACGCAGCGAAGTATTATAAGATGTGTTTAGAGCGTGAACCTGAGAATCGTCGTCTTGTTCTTTGTCATAGTCTTGCGCTTGTGAATAGTGGGAATGTAAAGGATGGGCTTGTCGATTTATTCCGCTTAGACTACGAAAATGACAATGATGTAGATGTGAAGCGCATTATTGCTTGGGGGTACTTAGTGAACTGCAAACCGAATGATGCTGAGCGTGTGTATGATTGGATTGTCAATTCGGACAGAGCGATAGATAGTGATTGGCTGAATTGTGGGTATGTTAAGTTTATCCTGTCTAAGACTGCGGAGGCTGTACGATGCTTTCAGCGTTTTGTGGAACAGAATGAAGCGACTGATCAGCGTGAGTTGCTGAAAAGGGAGTTGGCAAACGATTGGAAGATTCTATCTAAAAATGGAGTGAAAGATTATGAAGCACATTTAATTGTTGACATCGTAATGACTAAATAATTTAAGTTTCGCAAGCGAAAGTAGTTATTAGAAGTTATTGGAAGATGAAAATACATCCTGTCTCACAGATTTAAGAAATGAATCAGAACACAATTTGTATTCAGATGATAGTTATGTCTTTTTTGATAAGTACCCATCTGTAAATATATTTATGGAAGAGATAGCTTGTAGAATTGTGATGGAATTGGCTGGAATTATTGATAGACGTGTCTTACGTTAACAGCTTCGTGACAAACAGCTTTAACGGTTTGAGTAGTGTCACGCTTTTTGTATTGAGGGTAGTACTAAAACTTTAAAATAAAAGAGCCGTGACACAGTTCTGTTTACACTACCAAGGAGATCGCAAAATGTTTCAGTTGCGCTCTCCTCCTTATCTTTCGGCGTTATTCAAACATCCACGATATGATCCACACCTAATTGTTTAAGCCCATTATTTAATGTATTCAATTAAGAATTAACGAACATATTTCAATTCGTTCTTGTTTATATGGATAGAGCTACCGTCCATGTATTCGATGTTGATTTCTGTTAGCACAAGTTTCTTAGCAGAATAATTGTACCAGAGACAATCCCAATATTTTCCATAACCATAAGTTGTGCCAGGCTTTATAGGGCCAGTAACCTTACCACCACCTTCAATGGTTCTACGAACTTCACATGAAACTGGGTCGCCCACGGCATTTATTGGATAGCCTCTCCAGTTTAAATATTTTATAGTCTTACCTCAGTTCGGGATAATGAGCTTTGTCTAAAGGCTTTATGATGTTTTTATATA